>Ga0209048_10001588_pt1 | contig 23145 bp, 6 predicted proteins | sample FrelakmetCRP12CR_FD_187146 | JGI IMG/M metagenome (GOLD analysis project Ga0209048, IMG submission 187146) | Freshwater lake sediment microbial communities from the University of Notre Dame, USA, for methane emissions studies - CRP12 CR (SPAdes)... | ecosystem: Environmental > Aquatic >... | reverse complement strand
ACGGTCGTGTGTGGGTAAACCAGTCAGCGTCAACACCACTCTCGAGTCTGTGATCCTCGGGTGTTAGAGAGCGCGGCGCGGTTGCAGCGTCCGCGGTGCGTGCAGAATTGACAGAGCACGTGCTACTGCGCACCGAAACCAGTGCCGAGACACGGATCGGCCGCGAGGTCTTGCGCGCGTTCCCGCAGCCCTTCCACCGCGGGTCGACATCGTGGACAGCTCTTACTTCGCGCGACGGTGTCCTGTCCCTGCTAACGCCGTGCCTGACGCAACCGACGTTTCAGAAGCTCACGATGCCGACTGTTGGATGCGTCGTCGTCCGAGAAGCGGGGAAACCGGGATGCTGCAACCTCGAGCCTGGGCGTCTATCCGCCTGACGCGAGGCTTTGCGGCGGCGTGATCACGCGCTGCGGTATCGGCTGGCTGTGCTCGACGCGGATGATTGTCACGGCGCCGGCGGTGGTGTCTCCGGTGGGTGTGATCGCGAAGTTTCCGATGATGCCGTTGCGCACGTGGGTCGCGAGTAGTGCTCGTGTCACCGACGACCGGGTGCCGTTGGAGCGTGCGATCGCGTTGAGCAGCACGTCTGCGGCTTGCGCGGCGTAGGCGGTTGTGGGGTAGAGGCTGGCGCCGATCTGTTTGCCGAACTGTGCGACGAATTGCTGTCCGGGGCCGCGCAGTTGCGATGGCGCGATATATGGCTGGCTGACGTCCATTCCTTCGACCGCCGGGCCGATCACCGTGGCGACGTCGGGGAAGGCCGCGAACCCGTCGGGCGCGAGGAACTGGACGTTCGGCATCGCTGCCCGCAGCTGGCTCACCAGGGGTCCTACCACGGGGTTCAAGAAGGCGCCGCCGAGGAAGACGCCGTCGGGATGCGAGCGCGCCACGTCGCGCACGAAGAGGGCGATCCCGCGCGGGCTGTCTGGCCACGTACGGTTGTCCACGGTGCCGACGCCGAGTCGTTTGGCCGCCTGCGCGAAGGCTTGCGCGATCGCGATCCCGTAGGAATCGGGGGCATCGTTGCTGATGAATACGCGGTGCATCCCTAGTCGCTGGGCCAGCAGCGCGTCGGCGGCCGCCTGGACGTCGTCGGCGGCCACGATGCGTGCGTAGTTGCGTATGCCGGTGGGGTAGTAGACGCCCGGCTCGCCTGGCAGGGTGCCTGGGCCTCGGTGGGTCAGGCCGACGTAGGTGGTCGACGCGCTGATCATCGCCAGCGGGCCGCCGGGTGCGCGGTTGGCGATCGCGATCTCGCCGATTGCGCACCCCGAATTCATTGGCCCGACGATTCCGATCACGCTGGGATCGGCGGCGTAGAGATGCATGTCGATCGCGCAGGGCTGGGCAGGATCGGGCTCGGAGACGCTGGCTGAGTCGCATGCCTGATAGCCGATCGCGAAGTGTCCGGCGCGGAAACCGCGCTCGCGCAGCTCGAATGCGATCGCCGCGGTGGCTTGCGCGGCGATGTCGTGTTGGGTGTCTTGTAGCGGCAGGTCAGAGATGATCAGGTAGCGCGGGCGGGCGCCCGGCGCAGCGTAGATCGGCGAGCAATGCGAGGCGGGCAGCGCTTGGGCCTGGCCGCCCGCTGCGGCGCTCTGGGTGACGCTGCCGCCGGCGATCGCGCTGCCGGCGGTGACCCACACACCACCGGCCCCGACCCCGACGTCGTACAGCGACGCGGCCGGCGCCGTGGTCGTGAGCGCGTTCGTGGTCGCGTCGATCCGGGCGAGCGTGCCATCGGCATCGGCGATCCATGCCGCGCCCGCGCCGACTGCCAGCCGGCGCGGCACATGCTGGATCCCGATCGGGATCGTCGCCGTCACGCCCGCCTGTACCGGGTCGATCCGGGTCACGCTCGCGGAGTTTGCATTGAGTACCCAGACCGACCCCAGGCCGACGGCAACGGCGATCGGATACGGCGACTCCAGCCCCGGTTGGGCAACGATCGGGATCGGCGTGACCCTCCCGGTGCGCGGATCGATCCGCAGGACGGTGGCCGATGGGCCGCTGATCGCCCACACCGCGCCCGCGGCGACGGCCACACCGTTGACGCGGTCCCGTACGTCGTAGGTGCGGACGATGCTCCCGGTGGCCGGGTCCGCTCTGCGCAGACGCCGCGAGCCGTCGGTGATCCACACGCCGCCCGCCCCGGCGGCGATCGACCACGGATCGAGCTCGTTGCGGTCATCGAGCACCGACAGCGTGTCCGACGAGCCGACCGCGCTCGTGCTGAGCACTGTCCCGTAGTCCGGGCTGAGCTTCACCAGCCGTCCGCGCTGGCGGTCCACCACCCACACCCCGCCCTCACCGACCGCGAAGTCGCTCGGGAACGCACCGACCTGCGCCACCCTCACGATCGCGGGCGAACCCGCATCCACGAGCGACACCGTGCGGGCAGCATCGCTCGTGACCCACACCTGCCGCCCGCTGACCCGCAGGCGCGCAGGGGTCCCAGCGATCGACACCGACGCCCGCAGATGTCCCGTCGTCGGATCGATCAGACCCAGCGAATCGGCCCGCAGCGAAGCCAACCCCGCCCCACCTCCACCCCTACCGAGCACAGCCGCGGCCAGCGCCGCGACGAGCAGCAACCCCGCGCCGACCGCGAGCATCACCCCCCCACGGCCGGCGCGGCGTGGCAGCAACCGCTCGATAGCGGAAGGGCGCGGCGGCGGCTGCAGCGCCGGATCGTGGGCGAGGATCGCACGCTCCAGCTCCTGCAGCGCCGGCCCGGGCTCGATCCCAAGCCCATCAACAAGCTCGCACCGTGCCTGCCGGTAGCGCTCCAAAGCGTCGGCCTGCCGCCCCGACCGGTACAGCGCGAGCATCAACTGGGCCTGCAGACGCTCCCGCAGCGGGTGCTCGCGCACGAGCGATTCGAGCTCGCCCACCAGCGCTGCGTGCTCGCCCAGCGCGAGGTCGGCATCGATGCGGTCCTCGAGCGCCGCCAAGCGCGCCTCCTCAAGCCGCACGGTCTCGCCTCGTGCGAACGGCGCGTATGCGAAATCCGCGAGCGGCGGCCCGCGCCACAACCCCAACGCCTCACGCAGCCGGTCGCTCGCGCCACGCGGGTCGCCCGCCTGCAGCGCGCGGCGACCCTCAGCGACCAGCATCTCGAACCGGTCGAGATCGACCTGGCCGGGCTCGGTCTGGAGCATATAGCCGTGTCCGCGCGTGACCAGCAGCCCGTCCCCAAGCGCCTTCCGCAGATTCGACACGTACACCTGGACCGTCTTGGCCGCGGTCGCCGGCGCCCGCTCCCCCCACAACTCGTCGATCAAACGATCCGTCGACACCGCCTCGCAACGATGCAACAGCAACACCGCCAACAGCGCCCGCTGCTTGGGACCGCCGAGCCCGAGCGAGCGCTCGCGCTCGATGACCTCAAACGGCCCAAGGATTCGAAAACTAAGCACCTTCTGGCCCCCGACAACGCTACCACCGCCCACCAAGCCCCTCGAGCGCCCACGTCAACCCAGCCATCTTTACCGATCTCCAACCGCTTCCAACCGGTCGCAAACCGGCGCAGCCCAAGGTCTGCAGCGCAATCGATCGCAGCCCGCGATCGACCAACCACAAGGAGCGCGAATGACCCACCATCGCCTCACCACCACCGCCGCCGCCCTGAGCCTCGCGCTCGCCACCGCCGCGAGCGCCGCGCCCGCGGCCTGGGGCGACCCCCCGCCGCCCGCGCACGCCCAGCCTGCGATCGCACACGCACCCACCCCCACCCCCGCGAGCAGCGCTCCGTGCGGGGACGTCTGCTCCGGCCACGGCTACGGCCCCGTAGCCGTCACCACCCCCACCCCGGCAAGCAGCGCGCCCTGCGGGGACGTCTGCTCCGGCCACGGCTACGGCCCCGTAGCCGTCACCACCCCCACCCCCGCGAGCAGCGCGCCGTGCGGGGACGTCTGCTCCGGCCACGGCTACGGCCCCGTAGCCGTCACGACCACGATCGTGCGCCCCGTGGCCGCAAACCAGGGCTTCGACTGGGCCGACGCCACCATCGGCGCCGCCGCCGCCCTCGGGCTGATACTCGTCGCGACCGGCGTCGCACTCCTCCGCGCACGCCGGCGGACCGAATCGCACACACCAACCGACGCAAGGACCGCAAGCTGACCCGGCCGCCCAGCCCAGACCCGCCCAACGCGACAGCGCCCGGACATCAAACCGGGCGCCGCCGCCCACAACAGCGCACTCGGTGCGATCGCCGCACTACTGCTCTCAACCGGAGCGGAAGTCCTGGGCAGCCGAGATCACTGAGCCGCAACCGGCGACCAGCAAATCAACAGCTCGCCGGACCGCCAAGTGCCGCATCGCCAGGCATTACGCAAGTGCCCGCAATCCTCGCCAGCGCCGCCGGTCCTGAGGAAAGGACCGCTTTGAGCCACGACGAGCGAGGCGGCTGCCTCAGGCTACTTGTAGCGGTCTCGATCGACCGGATCGGGCCGTCCGCGCTGCTGGTCCGGAACGCCACCAGCAGCGCCGCCGGTCCGTGGCGCGGCTGCTGCTCTGCCGGACGACGCGGACTGACGACCGTTGGCAGCGACGCCGATCAGACCCCAACGCATGATTCCAACTGACCTGCTCTTGTGTTGGCGCGGGCATCGCACGCTCGGCGCCCGCGTTTCTCGTTTGCGCGGCCAGCAGGGGTCGGGAGCGCTGGCGCCGGGGGCAGGCGCTCCGAGCCGGCGGCAGCGCCCTGCGTGCCGCGCGTTGCAGGGCGCGCGGTGAGTACGACCGAACTGCTTGTCGTGGCACGAAAGCAGGTGCGGCGCCCGATCACCTCTCCATCGTCCTGGCGCGAAGGAAGATCAGGCCCGACGCTTCCGCGTTCGCCCGGAGAAGGAGCCGTCAGCCGCCAGCCTGGACGTGCTCCCGCTGCTCGTCCTAGGCAGCAGCGACGTTGGCGATCAACGCGACGCCTCGTCTCTCAGGATTGCAGAAGGGCCGGTGCTTGCTGAGATCGCGCCGATTCAGCGGCCGTAAGCGGCCTCCCAGCCGCTGTTCCTGCTGCCGAAGCGGAAGTCGTCGATCTCAGCTTGGCAGCGTCACTGCGGGATCAGCGCGCTGCTGCTCCTTGAGGAAGCGCGTCACGCAAGCGCTGGTCGTCGTCCGAAGCGGCCACCCGATCAGAATCGACGACGCCACAGCTCGCACATCGGAAGGAGTTGTCGCGGCGTTGCCGTGTCTGGCGAAATGGGACCATGGCGAAGCCGGGGTCTCGACGAGTTCGAGCGCATACGAGTGCAGTTGGTGTGTGCCGATGCGCAGCCGGCCGGGGTCTCGGCAGCTATTTCCCCGCTACTGCTGACGGCTGCCAGGCGCCACACCGCCGCTCCGCAACGTTCGAATGAATCGCGGCCACTTGCGTGTCGCGGCGGTGGCCAGACATCGTAGGATGCCACGCTGCTGCGCCCACACGGAAGTGGTGGTGATCGACGCGTAAGAGTATCCCGACGAATCGCGGCGCCGTGCTAGAGCCTGAAGTCGATGTGCGTGGTCTCGGGACTCGCGTCGCCGGACTCGCGGAGGATCTGGCTGTCGGGATCTGAGGCCGTGTTGTCGCGCCGGAAGGTGAGCTCGAGCCGGTACTCGCCGGCGTCCAGGCTGCTCCCCGCCAAGCCGTCCTGCGTCCGCAGCACCACAAAGCCGGTTCCGTCGCCGCGCCGCAGCAACGTCGCGTCGGGCACAGGCTCGTACCGGGACGAGCGCAAGAACGTGCGCGTGTGCTCCGCCCTGCCGAGCGGATCTACGACGCGGAGGTCGCACCCCGAGCCGAGGAAGTGAAGCTCACCCCGCTCGCCGGGGCCGGCGACGAACAAGTCCTGCGTGTTCGGCACGGCGGCCGGCGCGTCGGTCTCCGCGCAGGCCAGGATGCGGATCCGTCGGCCGGCCGGCGCCGTGGGCTGCTTGCCGAACCGGTAGTACGGCTGCCACCCGGCCTCCGCGACCCGTACGAAGCTGAACGCGGCGCCTGGATTGTCGAAGGCGAACAGCGCCATCCGTCCGGACGCGAAGGTGTCGTCGAGGACCTCGCATGCCGCCTCGGCGTTCACGTAGCACGTAATGCGCTGGTCGAGGCACTCCAGGGTGACGACGAGCGGGGTCCCCTTCTCGTATCCGGTCGTGTCGCTCCACAGCTCGGTCTCCTCGCCGGCGAGGACCTTGACGAGGCGCCGGGAAGGGCCGGTGCCGATCTCGAACCGGTAGTGGTTCTCGGGATCCCCATATCTCGCCGCCACACCGATCGTGCCGGCGCCTGGGGCGGACAGGCCGGCGACCACGCGAGCGTCCTGCCAATCGCGCGACCCCTCGGCCGACACAGCGTAGGTCCCGCGCCAGGGCTGATCGCCGGAGATCGCGCCCGTTTGGACGAGCTGCCCATGGTCGACGTCCCACGACGACGGTCCGCTTACACCGCCGGCGTCGATGAACGACCACCGGTCGGCCACCAGGTAGGGGAAGTTGTCCTTGAAGGCCCAGTCCTCGAAGGCGGCGTCGATCGGCAGAACGGTCGCCGACGAGAACTTCGCGCCGGGATTGCGCCAGCAATACAGTCCGATCTGGCCCGTCGCCAGGTCGGCGTCCTCGACCACGAACAGCGGGACCCGGTCGAGGTAGGCGCACAGCCGCTCGCCGCTCGCGACGACGACGAGCTCGTAGGAGCGGCCGGCCTCGTAGGCGACCCCGTCCTCCCACAACACGGTGAAGACGCCACCGACGTTCTTGACCAGGCGGCGGTAGCCCCGCTGGCCGTCCATCGAGAAGCGGTAGTAGTCGCTCTGGTCGCGGTAATGGAAGACGACGCCGATCGCGGCGGCGCCTTCTGACTCGAGTCGCGCGCGCACGATGACGTCGCCCCAACCCGGATCGCCGGCCAGCGCGAGGAGGCCGTGCTTGGTCACGTCCTCGGGGTTGGTCGGCGGCGCGTACGCACCGCTCGTCTGGGCCAGGGCGCCGTCGGACACGATCCAGTTCGGCGGCCCGTCGACCGTCGCCTCCGAGACGAACGTCCACGCGGACAGATCGTTCTGGGCGAACGCGTCCGTGAAGAGCGCGGCGGCCTCGACCGGCGGCTCGGACACCTCCGCGCTCCCGAATGCCGCACCCGGATTGCTCGCGGTGTAGACGCCGACCCGCCCCGCCGCCAAGCCGTCGTCGTTCAGGTCGAACTGCCGCTCGCCGTCGAAGTACCCGACCAGCCGAGTCCCGAACGTGTCGACCGTGAACAGGTGCTCGGTCTCCGGCGCGTAGCCGCCGGGCACCTCCCACAGCGTGGTCGTCACCCCATCGAGGACCTTGATCAGCCTGCGGACGTGGTCGGTGGTGCTGATCGAGAAGCGGTAGTAGTTGCTCTCGTCCGTGTACCGGAAGAGGACGCCGATCGGCGTGTCGAGATCCGAGCGCGCCGCGACGGTCAGGCGCATGACGGACGGGGCGGCGACCGGCGCGACGGCGTGCGTGCCGTACTGCGGGGCGGCGGCGTCGCCGATCGCCGAGCGCTGCTGGAGCTCGCCGAAGCGGGTCCGCCAGATCGACTCGCCGCCGGTCGTGGCGCCGTCGGCGATCCGGAACGTGTCCACGTAGCGCGCCGGATCGAGCACCAGCGCGTTGGCGAATGTCGCCGCGGCGTTGTTCCAGGTGTACAGCCCTACGCTCCCGTCCGCGATCGCCGAGTCGACCACGGCGAACAGCGGCCCGCCGTCGAGGAAGCCGGTCAGGCGTGAGCCCTGGGTGCGGACGGACAGTCGGTAGGTGCGGCCGAGCTCATACCCACCGGTCGCGTCCTGCCACAGCGTGGTGACGGCGCCGTCGGTGCACTTGACCAGCCGGCGAACGCCCGCTGCCGCATCGAACGACAGGCGGTAGTAGTTGCCGGCGTCGCGGTAGCGGAACACGATGCCCATCGTCGCCGCCTCGTCCGAGCGCAAGTCGACCGCGATCTGAGCCTCGTCCCACGGCCGCCCCGTGACCAGGTGGGCCCCGATCTGATCCGCGCCTTCGACACGGACGTGCGATCCCTGGTGGATACCGGAGGGGTCTGCGGTCCAGACCGACGGTCCATCGGTGGCGCCGGCCGGATCGAGGACAAGCCAGCCGTCGAGGCTCGCCGTCGCGGGCTTCAGCAGCACCGGGTCGGCTTCCAGCGACTCGACGTGCAGGCGCTGGAACTGCGCTCCCGGGTTCAGCCACGAGTAGAAGCCGACCTGTCCCAGCGCGTGGGCGTCGTCGACGAGGTCGAACAGCACCTCGTGATCCATCTGCCCGACCAGATGTCCGCCGTAGGCGTCGATCTGCAATTCGAACGAGACGTTCGGCGAGTACGCGCTCGCGTCCTCCCACAGCAGCTCGAACTGGCCGTCGACGCATTTGACCAGCCGCCGGTAGGAGCGCTCGCTGTCGGTCGAGAACCGGTAGTAATTCTTATCGTCGCGGTACCGGAAGACGATCCCGAGTGCCTTGTCATCCGTCGAGAGCAGGCGGCACCCGATCCGCACCGAGCCCCATTGGGCGCTGCCCGTGACGGCCATCGTTCCCGGCTTGGCCAGGTCGGCGGCGTCCAGCGCGCCGCCGGCGATCTGCGAGGTCTGCAGGATGATCCCCCCACTCGACGACCACGCCGACGGCGGGAAGAGCTCGCCCTGGTCGACGATCGTGTAGTGGTCGAGGGCGTTCGGCCCGAACGTCTCGTCGAACAGCACACCGTGGCCGTCTTCGGCGAAGTCCGCGAAGAACGATTCGGAGGACACGGTCCCCTTGATCGGACCCGGGACGGCGAAAGTCTCGACGGTGTAGCCCGCCAGGTCGAGATCGTCGCGGGTTAGCAGGCTCACGGTCTCCTCCCGCGGGAACCTGCTCGCGAACGACGCCGAGGCAAGCTTGAGGGCGCGCGGTGCCACCTCGGTCACGTGTGCTGACGGGTCGGCCGTGAGCAGTTGCAGACCGACGCGGCCCCAGGTGAACGGCTCTACCGTCTGGCACAGGATGGCGACGGTGTCGCCATCCAGTTCGACGCGACTGATCTCGAGGCTGTCCGGAAACGCGTCGGCGGCAGGCCCGAGGGCGGCTCGGGCCAAGGCGTCGTAAGAGCGTGTCTCGGCGTCGGTGAGGGGGCCGTCGGGAGCGCTCGAGGCAGCGAGCCACTCATCCACCGGCGCACCGGGGCCGAGCGCTGCCGTGAACAGACGGTCGTCGAAGCTGTGGACATGGTGGGTGAAGTGGGCGAAGCTCGACGTCGTAAACGGGAAGCGGTAGACCTGCGACGGCCGGCCGGCGGACGCGTCAGCGAGGCGGAAGTCGTCGACGGTGATGTCGAAGAAGCGCGCGCCTTCGCTGGCCCAGCAGTAGAGACCGATGCCGCCAGACGACAGGGCTGAATCGGCCGCCACCAGGATCGGCTCGCCGTCGACGTAGACGCGAAGCGCGGCTCCGATCGCCTCGACGGTCACCGCATAGTCGACGCCTGGCCGATAGCGGTGGTCGTCCTCGGCCAGGACCGTGTGGACGCCGCCGACGACGCGCACCAGTCGGCGGTACTGACGCTCGGCGTCCATCGAGAAGCGGTAATGGTTGGCGGCGTCGAGGTACCGGAACACGAGGCCGATGGCGTCATCGTCCGCGTTGCGTATGTAAGCGGTGACGCGATAGTCGCTCCACTGGCCGGGTTGGTCGGGATGACCTGCGTCCAGGTTGGGGTCGGGGCCGAGGATCAACAGCGAGCCGGGCTTGACCGCATCGGTGCCGTCGATCGTGCCACCCCAGATGTTCGTCGTCTGGGTGACGTAGCGCGTGACCGGCGCGGCGGTCTCGGCGATCTGCCAACTCGACGGGCCTTGGTTCGTGCCCTGGTCGACGATCTGCCACCGTCCGAGTGTCCCGCTGGGGCCGGCGGCGGTCGTGCCGACCGGGATCCCGGCGAACGTCTCGTGCAGCAGCAGCGGCGTCAGATATGCCTCGTGGAGCACGTCGGGCGCGAGCACCTGCTCGGCGGCGCCGGCGTTCAGCTTTACGTCCTTGGGGATCGCCGAGAGGTCGATGACCGCGCACGTGCTCGTGTTGACGATCTCGAGCCAACGGATGTCCGTGGCGTCGAACGTGGTCGTGTCGACCGCGCCCCATTCGTTCTGGCGGACAATCAGCCGCCCGGCCGCGTCCCGAATCGGAACGTGGTTGTTGTCGAACAGGTAGAGCCCGAGATCACGCCCCGCGATCCGGTACATGAGATCGACGTAGTCCTCGTCGAACTCGACCCCGACATCGTAGGCGCGGTAGACGGGCTTGGCGAGCAGCGCCTTCTGCCCGGCCGGCGGGACGGTCGCCGGCACCGTCTGTCGCACATACCGCGTCAGGTCCTCCAACCCGCTCTCGAACGCCGCCGGGTTGGGGTGGCCGACGGGGACGCTGAGCCGGGCGAGCCCCGGCGGGCCTTCCGTCCTGAAGTAGCCGATCTCCGTCTGCTCCAGCACGTCGGACCAGCCCGCGAGCTCCCCCTCGCCGGCCGCCTCCGCCCGGGTGAGGACCGTGAGGCGATACGTCGTGTTCGGCTCGAGCACGGCTCCGACCTGGCTCCACTGCGCGGTCCCGCTCTGCAGGTGTTGCTCGAGCTCCTGGCGCTCCTGCTCGTCCTTGGGGTCGGGGCCGAAGTCGGCGCACACCCGGAGAACCCGGCAGGTCCCGCGGCCTCGGACGAGGACCGCGGAGATCGCGTCGGCGTCGACGACGATGTGACCATCGACGGGCAGGAATGGGCCGGTCTGCGTACCGTCCGCGAAAGTGACCGTCGCGCTCACGTCACCGTCGCCGATCGCGGACGTGTAGACGCTCGCGATCCCCGCTTGGCCGGCGGGCGTCCCCACGACGACCATCACGATGCCCGGCCCTTCGAGCGTCAGTTCGTGCTCCTCGGGGTCGGCTGCGGTTGACCGCGCGGAGGCGACCTTGCGGCCTTGACCGTCGAGACCCTCGACGTCGACCTCATCGCTCTGTCGCACGAGCGTCACCACGACCCTTCCGGCGGCGACCGGGATCGCGACCTCGGTCCGCGCGCCGGCGTCGAGGCAGTGGATGCCGTCCATCTCGCGAACGGCGGCGAGCGGCTCCTGAACCCCCTGTGCGTCGAACACCGTGAACACGAGCCCGTGCCACCCGAAGCCGTTTGCGAGCTTGCCGGGCGACCGGGCGCCGAAGTCCGCGCACACCCCCGTTCCGGAGCCAGGGATCAGTCTGACATCGACATGGCGCGCGGGGCGCGGGAAGGCGGCGTCGAGGAAGGACTCCGGGAGGAACACGGCCGCTCGATCGATGCCATCGACCGGCGGGTCCACTCTCGCCACGGTCACGAGCTTGGGTGGAGAGCAGACGAGGACCATGTCAGGACTGCAGACGTGCGGAAAGTCGGGCGACGCGCCCACCGCGTAGCGCGTGAAGTCGCAGCAGATCGACAGCCCCGGCGCGTGGGGGATGCACGGGTAGAACGGGTAGTGGTCGGTGAACCACTCGTCCCAGGATCCGCTCGTGCCGCGCGTGTAGTCGAACGCGTTCTTGCTCCAGAGCCAGAGCTTGACCTGCCCGACCGAGTCAGCCCCGCCTAAGCCGGGGACGGGCGCCCACGACCCGTAGAGCTCCGGCACTCCCGGAGGGTTCGCGGTGTCGCCCTTGCGCGCGACGACGCTCCAGGTGCCGCCGGCGAGCTTCTCGAGCGTGACTGTGCGCAGCGAGTACGTGACCGTCGCGGGCCCCTGGTCGGTGCTCGGGTCGCCGACTCTCTCGGCGGGCGGGTTCGGCGGCTGGGGATTGTTGCCGACGAGCGCCGCGTCATGAACCGGTCGGCCGAAGGTGATGTGCGGGCGGCTGTCGAGCGGTACGACGGGCACGGCGCTGAGGTCGGGGGGCTGCGACGGCCCGACCGGCGGCCCGATGTAGCCGCCGTGGTCGTAGTCGGGGAGGAGGAGGCTGCCCCTCGGCAGGGGCCAGCTGGTCGTCGCCTTCAGATGCTCGACGGCGATCTCCTTGAGCACCATCGGGATCCGCGGGGGTGTCGGGTCCGGTCCCCACTCGAGCTTGATGTCGACGCCGACGTTGGGTATCGGCCACGGCAGGTCGAGCTCGGCCGACACCTCCGCCAACAGATGGAAGGGGTCGAAGACGTCGCCCTCAACCTTGGCGTCGAGCGTCATGCCGAAGCCGAACCCGAACACCTTCATCTTGACCGAGCCGTGAGCCCACAGCTCGCCGTGGTAGTGCGGCGGCTTCCAGTTCACCGTCACGGCCGTCTCCAGCCACGCCTCGAGCGTGATCCGTACCGGTCCGTAGCGCCACGACTTGTCGTAGCCGACCCACGCGCCCGTCCGCAGCCCTCGCGCGTCGACCATGAAGTAGGCGTCGGCCTCGAACAGCTTGAACAGCTGAGCGCGGATGCGCTTCTCCTTCGGGTCATCCAGCCCGAGGTAGATGTGCCAGCGGTCGTAATCGTGGAAGTCGAAGAACCCCTCGGCGCTGCCGCGGATATCCAGCAACTCGCCTCCGGAGCCCTCTTTGTACTGCGCATCCAGCCCGTACAGGATGGTGCCCGCCCGCCCGTCAAGAACCGTGAGCGTGCGGAAGAGCGCCTCGTCGGTGAGCTTTGCGCGCTCGTGGAGGATGTTCGCCCTGCCTTCGATCATCAGGATCGGCCCGGGGAAGACCAGGACCAGCACCTCCCGGCCGTTGAAGATGAAGCCGTTGTCGGCGATCGTGCCGACAGTGAGCCCGGCACCGAGGCCGAGGCTCCCGTCGGCGGGGCGCCACTTGTGCACGAGATCGGTCACACCGATCTCCGGGCGCTTGTACCAGCCGTCGGACGGGCCGACGCCGTACCACTCCTCGTCGGCGTGCTTGTCGGGCTCGTAGTTCAGAGCGAAGATGCCGGCCAACCCATAGAGCCCGAGACCGGTGCTCCACAGCGGTATGCCTGCCGGGAGCTCGACCGCGAGCCCGATCGCGAAGTACGTCACCGGGTGGCCATCGGCTCCGGTCGAGGTGCCGATCACGAGGACGGCGTCGGCCTCGAGGTCGAGCGCGACGAGCTTCAGCCTGATGTCGCCGTCGAACTGGTGGACGGTCGATCCGTCCGGGTTGGAGACCTCGTGGTAGGCGACGGTCCCCTTGAACGCGACCGCGTCCGGCACGAGCAGTTCGACGCCCACGCCGTCGAGCGTGATGTGTGGGTCATGCGAGCCGTCCTCGTACCAGATCACCTTCAGTCCGTCCACCGACGCGCCCGCCGAGAACTCGTCGACGAGCTTCAGGGCGCCGGAGAACCCAACCCACTTGCCGCCATCGTCATTCTTGCCGAAGCCGATGCGGGTGATCTCGACCTTGAAACCGTGGAAGTCGAGCGCGTAGCCGTCGCGGAGGTCGATCCAGCCACCCTCGACCTTGACGTTGCCGTGGGAGTCGATCGACAGCTCGCGGACGTCGAAGGCGGGCCAGTCGAGTCCGCCGACGAGCGGCTTGATCTTGCCGCTCAGTGCCACCGTGAGCGTGTCGTCATCCCATGTGAAGCCGAGGCTGTGAACCTCGAGCTCGAGGACGTCCGGCTTGACCAGGTTCAGCAGCCCGGAGGCGCTGTCGAGCTTGACCGCGAAGCTCCCGTCCAGGTTGACGCCGATCTCGACCCCGACCGGGACGTCGAAGAACGGCAACGTGACCTTCCCGTGGAGCTCGCATTGCGTGAAGGTGTTCTGGACGAACGAGATCGCCACGCTGTCGAGCTCGAGCTGCATTCCGCCGAGCGACGTGACGAGTGGGGGCGTCCACGTGTCGGCGACGGTTCCGGAGAACCCGCCGTTGCCGATCGTCGCGTCACTCACCGTCAAGTGCCCGACGGTGCTCCCGAGTTCTCCGGGCAGCCACAGCCCCGCGGTCGGGATGTGGATGCCCGACCAGCCCGCCGGCTTGCCCGGGGGCGGCGTGTCGCCGGCGTTGACGAAGCGGATTCCCTGGGCCTGGATGCCGATCCCGGTGTCGCCTATGTAGCACGGCGGGAGGTCGATCCCGGCGTCGGCGTCTACGCCGAAACTGCCATCGAAGTCCGCGGTCAGGGTCACCTTGGCCAGCGTGATGTCGACGTGGTCTTGGCCGGTCGCCGGGCTCAGGATCTGGTTGCCCTGGCCGTCCGTGGTGACGGTCGCCGGCTTCAGGAGATCGGGCGCGAACCGGACGGCGATCGGGATGTCGAGCACGCGCATGCCCGGCGTGGGCGTGGTGAAGAACTCGAACATGAACGCCGAGTCATCGCCGGCGGCGGCCAGGACGATGCTGACCCCGTCGACCCCGGGAATCGCCAGCGCGAGCTCCTCCTCGATGAGCAGCGCGGTCTTGACGTTCAGCTCAGGGTCGGTCTCGACGCGCGGCGGCTCGATCCAGATCCGGCCGATCTGGTCGGCCGGCGGCGGCTGGAGAATGTTCTGCGGCCACAGGGCGTCGATGTACTCAGAGAGCGGTACGTAGAAGGTGCTCGCCATCGCGCTAGTACTCCAGCCTCGAGTCGCCGTCGGCCTGGGCGCGCTTCGCGGGCGTGTAGCTGGTGGGCTGCGGCTCCGGGAACGCGTCGTCCGGCACTGGCTTGGGCGCGAACACGAATGGCAGGCGGGCGAGGTGGATGTCCGGACGCAGCGAGAACCCGGCCGGCGGCATCCCCCAGTCGGGCTTCCAGATCCCGAGCGCGCCATCGAGGTTCTTCAGCGGGTCGCATGCGGCGCCCGGCTCCTTGCCGCAGTGCGAGCCCCAGAGGTCCTTGCGTAGGAGGGCGGCGAACGGCGGGTCGGCCTCGTCGAGCACCGAGACGGACAGCTCGCAGTCCATGTAGAAGCTCCGCCGCATGCAGTTGGCCGACCCGATCGCCGCCCACACGTCGTCGATGATCGTCAACTTGGCGTGAATCACGTAAGGAGCCTTGGCAAACACGACGCTGTCCTCGGGGGCGGCGAGGCCCGCGATCAGGTGGCCCATGAAGTCGGGGAGCAGCGGGCTGGGCGGATCGAGCGGATCGCCGAGGAAGAGGAGGATCACCTTGAGCCCGGGCACCTTCCCCAGGCGTGCGTTCGCCCAGTCCGCGAGCTCGAAGTTCCAGAACGACTGGTCCTCGATGTAGATGTAGCGCTCGGCCGCGCCAACCGCCTTTCGCTGCGCCGCCCTGAACTCGAAGATCCCGTCCTCGGCGAACGTGATCTTCGTCTGCTTGAAGCCGGAGATGATCCGTCTCAGGCAGTCGATCGGCGCCCGGTCGGTGCCGAAGAACGCGAAGTTCATCTTGGGTACCGTGCGGAGCACCTGCGTGTGCTGCTTGCCGTCGGGCAGCGAGGGGACCGACCGCTCCTCGACCAACGGAGTGTTGTCGACGTGCGACTCGATGTCGGACCCGAACGCCTTGAACGTCCGCGCCGACCGCCGCACCTGTTCGTTCCACAGTGCCGCGAAGTACGCGTAGAGGCCGCCCGCGCCGCTGCCCTCGACGCGTATCGCGACGTCGTGCCAGTAGTTCTTGGTGCTCGGGTGGGGCGGGACCAGCGTGTCGTGGATCGGTGGGCTGTTGCGGTTCTGAACGAAGTCCATCCCGCTCGCATAGCCGCGGTAGCCGGTGCTGTCGCCGCACACGACCAGCTTCAAATGCATCGCGCCGAGGGTGTGCGCCATCGTGTTCACGACCACCTTGTCCTGCAACCCGGGCAGGGTCCGGAGGTCGATCACGCTCAAGAGGGTGTGCACGTTGCTGGCCCACACCTGGAAGGTGGTAGGGGTTTGCATCGCGGCCTGCTGGAGGCTGACCAGGAACGGCGACGCCCACGCCAGGATGCGCACGTCGACGCCGGCCGCCGCCAGCTGCGCGAGGTCGTCGCGCATCGGATGGAAGGGCCCGCCGGTCTCGTCCTCGAGCTGGAAGGTTGAGTAGTTGAGAGCCTGGTGCGCGTCAGCCTGCCACGCCGAGGTGAAGGTGCCTTCCCCGATCTGCACGAAGCTGGGCGTCGGTGGGAGCCCGAGATACCAGGAGTGCGTGTAGAAGAAGCGGTCCGTGCCGCCGGCCAGCAGTGCGGCAATGTCGTGCCGAAGAGCTCCGAAGTAGCTGGTGCCGTCGATGAGGTGGGTGGTCCGGGTCTGGGCGTCGGTCTGCGGGCGCGTGTCCGCCGTTACGGCGATATCGGGATCGGAGGGAGCGGCACCCGCCTGGACGGGGTCGCCGACGTTCACGAAGTACTCGCCGATGAGCGTGTCGATGTTGGCCATCGCTAGTACTCGAGCCTCGAGTCGCCGTCGATGACGTCCCGCTCCTGCGGCGTCGCGCTCGGCCGGTCGCCTGGGAACGCGTTGGGAGGCGCGGGCGGCGGCGAGTGCGTGTAGACGAACGGCACGTCCTTGACCGCGATGTCCGGCCGCAGGGTGAACCCGGTCGGCGCCGTGCCCCAGGCCGGCTTCCAGATGCCGAGCGCGTCATTCAGGGTCAACATGGGATCGCAAGCCGGGCCGGGCTCCACACCGCAGTGCTCGCCCCAGACGTCCTTGCGGACCTTCGCGGCGAACGGCGGGTCGGCCTCGTCCAGGACGGAGACGGACATCTCGCCGTCCATGTAGAAGCTGCGCCGCATGCAGTTCGATGAGCCGATCGACGCCCACAGGTCGTCGATGATCGTCATCTTCGTGTGGATGGTGTACGGCGCGACCGCGAAGGAGATCCGGTCCGCCGGCACGGTCAGTCCGTCCATGAGCCGGTCCATGAGGTCGGGGAGGATCTGGCTCGGTCCGTCGGTCGGGTCGCCCATGTAGAGGAGGATGACCTTGAGGTCCGGCACGGCCTTGAGCCGGAGGTTGATCCACCCGGCAAGTTCGATGTTCTCGAAGGCCTGGTCCTCGATGTAGATGAACTGCTCCGCGGCGCCGACCGCCTTCCGCTGCGCGGCCCGGAATTCGAAGATGCCGTCCGGGGCGAACGAGAGCTTCTGCTGCTTGAAGCCCGACACGAGGCGCTGGATGCAGTTCAGGGGCGCGCGGTCGGTCTTGAAGAACGAGAAGTTCATCGTCGGCGCCGTCCGGAGGACCTGTGTGTGCTGCTGGCCGCCGGCGATCGGAACCGGATCCCGGCCATCGATCAGCGGCGTGTCGTCGACATGCGTCTTGATCTCCATGCCGAACGCCCTGAACGTCTTGGGCGAGCGCTTGACCTGCTCGTTCCACTGCAGTTCGAAGTAGTGATAGAGCCCGCCGGCGACATTGCCCTCGACGCGGATGGCGACGTCGTGCCAGAAGTCGTGCGTCCATCCGACTTCGTGGACCGGATGGCTGATCCGGTTGGCGACGAAGTCCATGCCGCTCGTGTAGCCGCGAAATCCGGTGCTGTCGCCGCACACGACCATCTTGAGATGCATGGCGCCGACCGTGTGCGCGATCGTGTTGATCACGACTCGGTCGTCCATTCCGGGCAACGGGCGCAGGTCGACCGCGCTTCGCAGCGAGTGCAGGTTGGTCGCCCAGTACTGGAGCGACGTCCTCCCGGCCTTCTCGAAGTTGACGATGAACGGGGAGGCCCAGGCGAGGATCCGGACGTCGACGCCGGCGCCGACCATTTGCACGATGTCGTCCCTCATCGGGTGGAATGGCCCTCCGCTGCCGTCGGTCAGCTCGAACGGTGGGAAGGACAGACCGTTGAACCCCTTCTTGGCGTCCTCATGCCACGCCGAGGTGAACGATCCCTCTCCGATCTGCACGATGTCCGGCAGCTGGGAGAGCCCGAAGTGCCAGCTGTTGGTGTAGAAGAACCGGTCGTTGCCTCCCGCTAGCAGGTCGGCGATCTCCGTCCTCAAAGCGCCGAAGTAGTTCTGGCCGTCGATGAGATGGACGGCCTGGCTGTCGGAGTCGGTCTGCGGCCGGGTCGTGGCGGTGACCGCGGCGTCGGCGCCCTGAGGGTCGCTCGTCGCCGCCACGACGTCTCCCACGTTGACGAAGAACTTGGTCATCAGGGCGTCGATGTCGGCCATCGTCCCGCTACTTCCTGAGCAGAAGGACATCGGGACCGACCGCGATGGCGCCGGTGGCCTTCCGCGCGCGGATGCGGTAGCGCCAGCTGAACTGCTCGTCGACGCCATCCTCGACAGCGTGGCTGCCGGCTGGGAGCCAATCGGACGCGTTGTCCCAGATGAGCTCGCTCGGCGCGCGTCGCTCGAGCCGGGTCTCCGTGGCCGCGGTCCAGCTCGCCCGCGCGCGATTCGGTGGCGAGGGGACCCAGTCGAGCGTGAGCGGCGGAACTGGTGGCAGGCTCTCGTCGTACGCGCGTGCGGTGATCACACGGCTGGGCGGCGATTCGTTGCCGTCACCGTCGACGGCCGTCAGGCAGTAGCTGATCCAGCGCAGCGCCGGCACCCCGGCGTCCGTCCACGTGTTCTCGGCCGGCCGCAGCATGGGGTCCCCGGCCGGCACGGCGTCCTGGTGCACGAGCTCCATGGTCCGCAGCGATCGCGCGTCGTCCGGTGCAAACGCTCGATACACGCGATACTCGGCGAGATCGTCTTCGCGGTTCGACGCCCAACGCAGCGTGATCTTGCTGTCGCCGGGCTGGTGCGGATCAGCGGCGCCGGCGAGGGCCTTGGTGAGCGTCGGGGGCTTGGGCGCGACCACGTTGGGCAGCCACACCGGCGGCCCCGACACCCCCAGAGCGCTGCGGTTCTGGGCGCCGTCGACGTACCGCGCCCGGTAGAAGAAGCGGTTGCTCGAGCGGCCGTCGAGCGCGTCGAGGAATATGCGCAGCGACGGGTCCACCACGAAGTCGGGCGGGTTGTCGGGGCCGACCCGGTTGGCGACCGCCGGATCGTCCGGGTCGAGCGGCGCGACCGTGATCTGTGCGAACGCGGCTTCGTTGAGAGGGAGGCTGGCCAGCACGCGCAGCGCGTCGTTCGACAGCGCGCGGTACGCCGCGGCGGCCTGCGCCTGGCCGTCGGATGTCTGCGGGAACGCATTGAGCGCGTTGAGCTCGGCCGCCACCTCCGCGCGCTTGGCCTGGTTCCACCGCGGCTCGACGTCCTCGGGCGGGAACACCCCGTGGTCGTTGGCGGTCAGCGGCGCGCGCGGACGGAAAGACCAGTCCACGCCAAACACCGTGTCGTCCATCGCGCGGTGGACGTGCACCGTGAGGTGCGGCTGCGGCACCCAGCGGAAGCTGTAGTACGACGTGCCGTGGAAGTCGGCCCGGGTGGCGAAGACCTTCTCGGAATCGGGCGGTGCCACCGGCGGGTCGGGCGCTTCGCGAAGCACCCGGAAGACGAGCGCCGGCGGGCCGACCGCGCTCTCGTTCCCAGCGCGTCCGCCGTAGCGCCCGGCGTCCCACTTTGGGTCGTCGGGATTGTGGGGCCGGCCGTCGGCAGCCGTGACGCCAATCGCGGCGAACGCGATCGGCTCGGCGCGATCGGGCTCGAGCGGGAGGCCGTCGCGGAAGCCGTCGCCGGGCGCCGGCAAGAACACCTCGTAGCTGCGCAGTGGCCTGCCCGCGTCGTCGACCCCGACCGTCACGTGCTCGTCGAAGCCCACGACGTAGTAGCGCTCCGCCCAGGCGTGCGCACCCGCGTAGTTGACGAACAGCGGGCTCGTGTTGGGGATGTTGATCTCGCAGCGAGCGTTCGGCGGCGGCCGCACCTCGTGCTGAGGTCCGAGGTTGGAGACGCGTACCTCCAGCGGGGTCCCGGCGCCGCTACCGAGGACCGAGTAGGTGCTCGGGCCGAGCTTGAGGCTGCACCCGACGTAGGCGTCCGCGGGCTGTGCGTTGACGATGTCGGTGCCGACGTTGGTCTCGGTCGCGCCGGCGGCGGCGATCGTGGTCGTTCTTCCGAGGAGCGAGTTGAGTCTGCCGCCCTGGTAGTAGAGGCGGAACTCCTGCACGTCCGGGGTCTGTCGCATGTGTGCGGCGGTCCAGCGCCAGCGGACCCGGAGGCCCACGATGGAAGCCTGCTCACCCGGCGACAGGCTCGCGAACCACGTGGTGTAGGCCGCGTCGCGCTGCACGAACGGGTCCGCCGGATCGAGTGCGAATGCCTCGATCCCGGTGGGAGGCGGCGGCGCGACTTTGTCGAGGAGGTCGATCGCGAAGCGGTGGACCTGGGCGTCGGCCGGCGGATCGAGGTAGTACCAAGGTGCGGGTTCCGGCCGTGGCGTCCACTCGAACCAGCGCGCGGGCGGCCCGAGGGCGCTGTGCCGGCCGAAGATGTCGATGCTGCTGACGCAGTAGCCGTACCAGCCCTCGTCGACGCCGTTGTCGAAGCCGTAGATCGGGAACGGCGGCCAGTCCGATGGGCGCTCGATGCCTGTTAGGCTGAGCATGCTTGCGACGATCAGCACCGGGTCGTCGGGTGCCAGCGGCACGAACTTCTCGGCGTCGGCGGGGGCGGGCGGGTCGTCGGTGCCGTAGTCGAAGCGCCACGGGTGGTACAGGACGGGGCTGTCGGGCAGAAGGATGCTGCTGACCGTCGGCAGGTACCAGCGCAGCCCGGCGTTGCAGGTGGCATCTTGCAGCTCGTCGAGGGTGCCGGGACGCGTCGAACCGGGCAGGGCGTAGGCGCGGGCATCGCTGGGCGGGGGCAGGGGGTCCGCCTTCTCCAGCTGCCGCTCGAACACGATGAACCCGTCGAGGTTGGCGAACCCCTGGCTCTGCAACAGGCTGAGCACCTTGTCGGCGTCGTGGCCAGCGGTTCCCACGTTGTCAGCCAGGATCAGGTAGTCGTAGGTGTTGCCCTCGACGGCGGTTCGGTCCGAGAAGGCGAGACCTTCCATCTCGGCGACGGCGGGGTGCAGGGCGGCGAGCAGCGCGAGCTGCAGAGGCTGCTGGCTCGGCACGGTCGGCGGGGTGGAGGTGTCGCCGGGGTCCTGCTCGACCGGGTAGCTCGTCGCGCGGGCCGGTGAGCTCATCGGAATCGCCGGGCCGCCGGCCACCAGCTTGAGACACTGCTCGTGGAGGTCATCGAAGGGCAGCTTCCATGGAGCGGGATCCCCGTAGGTGATCCTCGCGAGGGCCTCAGCCCGCGACGCGTTAACGTCGGTCGGCAGGTTGCCCGACGCCGGGTAGTCCGGGTGGCGCACCGGCAAAGCGATCGGCTGCGTGATGCCTTTGAGCGGTTGCCACTGCCGCACGGCGTTGTCGACGACGTTGGACCAGCACAGGTCGATGAGCGAAGCCGGTCCGCTCTCGACGCGAACGCGATCGACGGCATCCGCCCGGAGCGTGGCCGTTACGATCTCGCCGGGCTTGCCGGCGATGGTTGTCTCGACGACCGGCCGGTCGAGCGAGTATGCGGTGAGTGTGAGCTCGGTGAGCTGCGTCAGTCCTGTGCCCTGCGCGAAGATCGACTGCAAGAGCGCGGATTCCTCGGCCGTCACGGTGATCTCGCCGAGCGCCTGACCCGCCACGCGGTAGCGCTGAACCGGTGCGTCGGGGGGCGACAGCAGCTGTCCCGCGACCTCCCCGCCCGAGCCGTCGCGCCCGCTCACCAGGATCTTGCCGCGGCCGGTAAGCGCGAGCTCGACCATGTCAGCCGCCTCGTCGATTGTGATCACCGTCTGACCCGTGAGCCGCAGCGCCGATCCGTAGTTGCCGGCGGCGCCGTTCTCCACGATCTCGTTCACGGGGCTGCTGGTGCCGTCCGCGGCGGTGACCGCGATCGTGAAGCCCAAGCGCTCGTACGGGTTCAGGACGACCGCGGGCCCCAAGGTCGCGAACTGCAGAAAGCGCTCCGGCAGTTGCGGATCGGCGCGAAACCCCACTTGTACCTTCACGGCGAACGCCTTCTGGAGCGGCAGGAACTCGAGGTAGCCGCGCCCGTCGAGGTCCAGCTCGACCGCGTTGGTAGGCGGAAAGTCCTCGCGCGTGGCGAGCGGGCGATCGCTGGCCACGGTGCCGATCCCGGACGCCCACTGCGTTCCGGTGATCGAACCGGGCGGTAGATCAGTCAGCAGGGGCCTGAGGCATCGCTCCTGCTTGCCGGTGGAAATCCGGCGATAGAGGTAGAACCCATGCCAGGGAAAGCCGATCCCGGGTCCCGTGGCCCAGCGCAGATGGATCGCATCGACGAGCTTCGGCTGAAGCGCGTTCGGAGGGGAATCGTTCTTGGTGGCAAGCGCCACCATCGACAGAATGCTCGGATCCTGCAGTGCCACCAGTCTCGCCCGGAACCTAAGCTGGTCGGTAGCCACCGTAACATACCGAGACGTACCTGTGCGACAGGGAATTCTTTGCTCTGACCCCTCGACCTACGTGCTGTGGTTCGGCGGCATGGACGCCAAGGCTGCTACGACTCTTATCCCCCGACGGCCGCCGCTCTCGCATGACGCCCGCTCTTCCATGAGGAGCAGCGCGCCGATCTCGCGGTGACGCTTCCAAGGCGACGGAGACCGACGCCTTTTGCTTCGACAGCAGGAACAGCGGCTGGGAGGCCGCTTGCGGCCGCTGAATCGGCGCGATCTCAGCAAGCACCGGCTCTTCTGCAATCCTGAGAGACGAGGCGTCGCGTTGATCGCCAACGTCGCTGCCGCCTAGGACGACCAGCAGAAGCTCGACCGACGGCACCCAGCCACTGCTGCTCTGGCGGGATGCGGCAGAGTTCGTGTGATCGCCAGATACCCGCGCCAACATCGAAGCAGGGCGGAGTCGCGGTCGCCCCGACAGACACGCAATTCGCCATCTGCGGGGCGCGTCCCATCGTCCGCCCAGCTGTCGTCGAGGGCGCCGACCCGGAGTAGCGCGATTTGATGAATGCACGGAACGCGCCGCCGGCGGTTACCGGACGTATCGGGAGACCTGCAAATTTCGAAAGCACGTCTCGAGCTCCCGGCGTCGCTCAGACCTGCAACGCGCGGATCTCGGGGCCCGGCGCGGCTTCGTAACGTCGAAGACGCCCGGAGCGACGGCTGAGACGCCCTTACCGCGTTTAGGGGGTCTCGGCGCTGAGGTGAGCCGAGACCTGCTCTCGAAATTTTGCGGAACTCCTGATCGCTCCCGCGGGAACGGGTTGCACGTACCCGCATTCGCGAAAAGGGGGTATCCATTTGAGTCAGGTTGGTCCGGGGTCTTCGTAGCGACTGGTCCCCACCAGCCGCGCCGATCGTCGGGCGGGCCGCATCCCAAGCCAG
>Ga0209048_10001587_pt1 | contig 23165 bp, 22 predicted proteins | sample FrelakmetCRP12CR_FD_187146 | JGI IMG/M metagenome (GOLD analysis project Ga0209048, IMG submission 187146) | Freshwater lake sediment microbial communities from the University of Notre Dame, USA, for methane emissions studies - CRP12 CR (SPAdes)... | ecosystem: Environmental > Aquatic >... | reverse complement strand
GGCGTCGGCCCGCCAGCCCGCCGGGAGCCGGGCCGCGGCCACGCCCGCCGGAGCCTCGGGGGCGAGCAGGCAGTACTCGGGCGCGGGACCGAGGCCGAGACAGCGGCGCCACAGTCCCGAACGCTCGCCGTCCATGCCGTCGCCGAGGAGATCCGCGAACGTCACGCGCGAGTCCCCCGGCGCACGTGCGATCCAGACGCCCACCCGTGCCTGACCGAGTGCCGCGCACCCCTCGCTCAGCCGGTATACCGCCCCACAGGCCTCGCCCGACAGCCTGGCGAGCGCATCGTGACGGCTCACGTGGCCGCGCGCGACCGCCGCCTCCTCGAGCACGCCGAGCGCCGCCCAGCTGTCAACCAGGTACCAGTCCTCATAGCCCGGGCCGGGTGTGGGGCGGGCGACGTCCTTCAGCCACGGCAGCTCGTCGGCGCGAAACGCGGCCGAGCCGCGGAACCCGATCGGCGGCCGGCGCTCGAGCGAGCGGTGCAGCTGCACCAGCGCCTGCTCGTAGGCGCTCTGGTCCACGTCGCGCCGGGGGCGGTGCCAGGAGATGTACGCGAGCACCCGAAGCCGATCCGCTAGGCGGGACCTGGGCGCGTCAGAGGAGCGACCACGGGGACGGTCCGGCGGACTGCCATCTCAGAACGCGGGCTTGATCCAATCCATGTGGGAGCGCAGCTCGCCGCCGACGCCCTCGATCTGGGTGTCGGCCTGTTCGGCGCGCATGCGCTTGAAGCTCTCCTGGCCGGCGCGGTTCTCGGCGATCCACTCGCGCGCGAAGTCGCCGGACTGGATCTCCGCCAGGATCTGGCGCATCGCCGCGCGGGTCTCATCGGTGATCACGCGCTTGCCGCGCGTGTAGTCGCCGTACTCGGCCGTGTTCGAGATCGAGTAGCGCATCCCGGCCAGGCCCTTCTCGTACATCAGATCCGCGATCAGCTTGAGCTCGTGCAGGCACTCGAAGTAGGCCATCTCGGGGTCGTAGCCCGCTTCGACGAGTGTCTCGAAGCCGGCCTGGACGAGCTCGGAGGCACCGCCGCAGAGAACCGCCTGCTCGCCGAACAGGTCGGTCTCGGTCTCGTCCTTGAAGGTCGTCTCTATCACCCCGCCGCGCGTGCAGCCGATCCCCTTGGCATACGCCAGCGCAAGCGCGCGGGCGTTGCCCGTCGCGTCCTGCTCGACGGCGATCAGGCCCGGCACCCCGCTGCCCTCGGTGAACTGGCGTCGCACGAGGTGCCCGGGTCCCTTGGGCGCGACCATCGCCACGTCGATGCCCGCGGGCGGGACGACCTCGCCATAGTGGATCGAGAAGCCGTGGGAGAAGAAGAGGGCGTTTCCGTTGGCGATCCCGTCGCGCACGTCGTTCTCCCACACGTCGTGATGCAGCTCGTCGGGCACGAGCATCATCACCAGATCCCCGCGGCTGGAAGCCTCGACGACCGGGAGCACCTCGAGGCCCTGCTCGCGGGCCTCCGCGACCGAGGAGGACCCCTCGCGGAGCCCCACCACGACCTGCACGCCTGAGTCCTTCAGGTTGAGCGCGTGGGCGTGGCCCTGGGATCCGTAGCCGATGATGGCCACGGTCCTTGAGTCGAGCAGGTGCAGGTCTGCGTCGTCGTCGTAGAGCATCGAGGGATGCAGGCTATCCCAAAAGCGTCAAGCGCTCGCGGCCGCGACGAGCGTGCGCCCAGGGATCGACAGTGACCCGTCCGCAGAGGTGTAGGGCGCAAGGCGCACAGCGATCGCATCGCGGATCTCCTGCACCTCGCGCGCCGGGCGGGCGAGCACGGCGCCGGGCAGGCTCGGCGAGAGGTCGAGCTGGGACTCCCAGAACTCCTCGAAGCTCGCGTGCCGGCGCCGCAGGTCGATCGCCTCGACCTGCGGCTCCTGAAAGCCGGCGTCCTCGAGCAGCGCTCTCACCCGCCGCGGGTCGCCCAACGTGAACGGGCCGGGCGTCCCCGGCGGGGGCGCCGAGAGCAGCCCGCGCTCGATCAGCACCGACGTCGTGAGCGATGCCCAGGGATTGTGCTCGACGGAGTCCCATACGGCCAGCGCGACCCGTCCGCCGGGGCGCAGCACGCGGCGGGTTTCAACGAGCGCAATCGCGGGATCGGCGAGCAGCATGTAGGCCCAGCGGCAGAGCACCGCGTCGAGGCTCGCCAGCGGCAGGTCGATCGCTTCGGCGTCGAGCACCCGGAACTCGACGTTGGCGAGCCCCAGCTCGCTCGCCCGGGCGCGCGCGCCCGCGAGCATCGGTTCGGCCTGGTCGGAGATGATCACGCCCCCGGCCGGAGCGACCAGCTCGGCCGCCAGCAGACCCGTCTCGCCCACGCCGGCCGCCAGTTCGAGCACCCTGTGACCGGGCTGCGGGTGGATTGCGTCGAGCATCCAGTGGGACACGGGCGCGCTCCATGCGCGGATCAGCTCCTGCCGGTCGATCCAGCCGCCGGCGGCATCCTCCCACTGCCGGCGGCTCGCGTCGCGATGGGCGTTCGGGTCGAAGCTCATCGGAGCGCCCTGCGCAGCAGCTTGCCCGAGCGCGTGCGCGGCAGCGGCCCGCCGATCAGCTCGAACGCCTTCGGGACCTTGTAGCCGGCGAGCCGCGCGGCGCAGTGGGCGCGCAGCGCCTCGCCGTCGAGGGTCATGCCCGGCCGGGCGACGACGATCGCCGTGACCGCCTCGCCCCACCGCGCGTCGCCGCGGCCGAGCACCGCGGCCTCGAGCACGTGCGGGTGGGCCTCCAGCACTGCCTCGACCTCCACGGGCGCGACGTTCTCGCCGCCGCTCACGATCGTGTCGGCCTTGCGCCCGGTCACCCGCAGGCGCCCGTCGGGATCGAGGCTTCCGAGGTCCCCCGTGTGCAGCCAGCCGTCGGGCGAGACCCCGCCCGGAGTGACGGTGGGGCCGCGCACCAGAATCTCCTCATCGCCGGCGATCCGCAGGCGCGTGCAGAACAGCGGCGGACATGCCAGGTCATCCTCCTCGAGGGGACGCCCGCGCTCGCGGGCGAGCGCGGCCAGCGGGGTGGTCGTGACCTGCGAGCAGGTCTCGGTGAGACCGTAGGTCAGGCTGACCGGCACGCCCGCCGAGCGGGCCCGTTGAACGAGCGCCGCCCCCACCGGACCGCCGCCGGTGAGCGCGCAGCGCAGGCTCGGCGGACCGGCGAGGCCCGCGTCGAGCAGGCGCGCGAGCGTCGTGGCGACCAGGCTGACGAGCGTGATCTGCTGCTCGCGCAGCGCGTGCAGCACGCGGTCGGCCTCGAAGCGCTCGTGGACCACCGCGGTCGTCGCGTAGATCGCCGAGCGCATCAGGATCGACAGGCCGCCGACATGCGAGACCGGGAGCGCGCACAGCCAGCGCTCGCGCGGGTGCAGGCCCAGCGCGACGGCCGACCCGAGGGCGCTCCACAGGAGGTTGCCGTACGTGAGCTCGACCGGCCTGGGAGCGCTCGTGGTACCCGAGGTGTGAATCACGACGGCGGTCGCGGCGAGATCGTGCCCGGTCGCGTCCGGGCCCTGCCGGGCGGCCACGGCCCGTCGGCCCTCGGCGGAGGGCTCCGCGGAGGGCACCTCGAGCGGCTCTTCGAGGGAGAGGGCCGCCCCCTGCGCGATCAGCTCGCGCTCGGCCGGGGCCAGGCGCAGGTCGAGCGGCACCGCGACCGCGCCGAGCAGCAGGCAGGCGTGGAGCGCATGCGCGAACGCGAGCCCCGGGGGCAGGGCGATCGCCACGCTCTGCCCGGGGCGCACGCCGCGCCGGGCCAGCTCCTCGGCGCCTGAGCGCGCCGCGGTGTGCAGGTCGGCGTAGGACCAGCTTCCCAGGGGCGTGTCAAGCGCCGTGAGCTCGGGCCGCGCGATCGCGGCGCGGGCCAGCCATCCATCGACCACCATGGCCCACAGGCTAGCCTTCGCCGCATGGCCACCACGTGGATCCCCGCCGCCGAGGAGCCCTACGGCGACATCCGCTACGAGCGCTCGGCCGCCCCGGAGGAGGGGATCGCGAAGATCACGATCGCCCGCCCGGAGGTCAGAAACGCGTTTCGCCCGCGTACGATCATCGAGATCTCAGACGCGCTCGAGCGCGCCCGCGCAGATCTGGGGATCGGCGCGATCGTGCTGACCGGCGAGGGACCGGACGCGTTCTGCTCCGGGGGTGACCAGCGCGTGCGCGGGGACTCGGGCTACCTCGACGACGATCAGGCGGGACGGGCCGGCGTGGGGCGCTTTCACGTCACCGATCTGCACGTCCAGATCCGCCGCCTGCCGAAGCCGGTCGTGGCGATGGTCGCCGGCTATGCGATCGGGGGCGGGCACGTGCTGCACCTCGTCTGCGACCTGACGATCGCCGCCGATAACGCCCGCTTCGGACAGGTGGGGCCGCGCGTCGGCTCGTTCGATGGAGGCTTCGGCGCGGGGCTCCTCGCGAACCTGGTGGGGCCGAAGAAGGCGAAGGAGATCTGGTTTCTGTGCCGCCAGTACTCCGCCGAGGAGGCCCTGCAGATGGGGCTCGTGAACACCGTTGTTCCGCTGGAGCGCCTCGAGGAGGAGACAGTGGGCTGGTGCCGGGAGATGCTCGCCCTGTCTCCCTTCGCGCTGCGGCTGATGAAGGCGAGCTTCAACGCTGCCGAGGACGGGTTGGCGGGCATCCAGCAGCTGGCTCACGACGCGAACCTCCTCTTCTACGGCAGCGAGGAGGCCCAGGAGGGCCGTGACGCCTACAGAGAGAAGCGCCCGGCTGACTTCTCCCGCTTTCCCAAGCGGGCCTGACCGAGTGAGGGCGCTGCGCATCTGGGTGATGGCCGCGCGCGTGCGCACGCTGCCTGCGGCGGTGGCGCCCGTGCTCGTCGGCACCTCGCTGGCCCTGGGAGCCGGTCACTTCGCCGCGCCGACCTTCCTCGCCGCCCTGCTCGGCGCGCTGTTCATACAGGTCGGAACCAACTTGTCCAACGACTACTCGGACGCGCGGCGGGGCGCCGACACGGAGGACCGCCTGGGCCCCGTGCGGGTGACTGCGGGGGGGCTCGTGCCACCCAGCCAGGTGCTGCTCGCGACGTATGTGACGTTCGGGCTGGCCGTAGCCTGCGGGGTCTACCTCGTGGCGGTGGCCGGGCCCGAGCTGCTGGCGGTGGGAGCGGCGTCGATCCTTGCGGGTGTCCTCTACACCGGAGGACCGCGGCCCTACGGATACGAGGGGCTCGGCGAGGTCTTCGTGTTCCTCTTCTTCGGGATCGTGGCAGTGACCGGGTCCTACTTCGTGCAGGTGCAGCAGCTGCCGTGGCAGGCGTTCGTGTGCGCGGTGCCCGTGGGCCTGTTGGCGAGCGCGATCCTGGTCGTGAACAACCTCCGCGACCTGGAGACCGATCGGCGGGCCGGCAAGCGGACGCTGGCGGTGCGCATCGGACACAGGCGCACGCGCACGCTCTACACCGTGATGGTCGCGGGCGCGTTCGCGAGCGCCCCGCTGCCCTGGGTGCTCGGCTCGATGACCGCCTGGCTGTTCTTGTGCTGGGCCGCGATCCCGCTTGCCGTGCCGCTGGTGAAGGTCGTGCGAACCCGCACCGACGGGCCGGCGCTGAACGCCGCGCTCGCGCGGACGGGTGCCCTGCAGCTGGTGTTCTGCCTGCTGTTCGCTGGCGGGATCCTCGCGAGTGGCGGTATCGGCTCGTGAGGCTGAGCGTGAGGCGCCGCGAGCTGCGACTCCGCTGCCCGCTCGAGAGCTCCTATGGAACCGTCTCGAGTCGCGTGCTCCTGGCGGTGACACTCACCGGCTCCGACGGCGTCACCGGCCACGGCGAGGCCGCGCCGCTCGAGCCCTACGACGGCGTGAGCGTCGAGCGCGTGGAGCGCGCCCTGGAGGGCTATGCCACGGTTCTGGCCGAGGAGCGGGAGATGAACGGCGCGCAGCTGATCGACGCGTGCCGGCTCGTCGACGATCTCCCCGCCGCGCTCGCCGCGATCGACCTGGCGCTTTGGGATCGCGCCGGGCGGCGGGCGGGCAGGCCCGTCGCGGCGCTGCTGAGCGACGATCCCGCGGCGCAGGTGGCCGTCAACGCGACCCTGTCGGCGCTCGACCGGGCGGGAGCCTCCGAGCAGGCCGCGCGCGCGGCGCGCGCAGGGTTCGGCTGCCTGAAGGTGAAGGTGGGCACGGCCGATGACGCGGGACGCGTCGCGGCGGTGCGGGCGGCCGCAGGTCCGGCCATTGCGCTGCGTCTGGATGCCAACGGCGCGTGGGGCGTTGAGGAGGCCGTGCGGGCGATCGACGCCCTCTCCCCCGCCGGGCTCGAGCTGGTGGAGGAGCCGACCCACGGCCTGCGGGCGGTGCGCGCGGTGCGCCGGCGGGTGGCGGTGCGCGTGGCAATCGACGAGACGGCCGCCGAGCTTGGGGCGCTCGGCGCCGGGGTCGCCGATGCCGTGTGCCTGAAGATCTCCCGCTGCGGCGGGATCTCCGGTCTGATCGCCGCCGCTGCGCTCGTGCGCGCGTCCGGTGCCGAGGTGTATCTCGCTTCGACCCTCGACGGACCCCTGGGGGTTGCCGCCGCGCTGCACGCCGCGGCGGCGCTGGCCTCGCGCGGCCCCATGCCGGCCTGCGGGCTGGCCACGCTCGGGCTGTTCGAGGACCTCGAGGACCCGCTGCCGGCGATAGAGGGCGCGATCGCCGTGCCCACGATGGCCGGCCTCGGGGTCGAGCCCCTCTGAGGAGCGGCCCGCCGGCTACGCCCCGGCCGGGTCCCGCCGTGAGATCAGCGCCTCTGCCAGGGCCCGGGGGTTCTCCAGGGGAAGCCTGTGGCCTCCTGGGAGGACGACCAGCGTGGCGGCGGGGAGCGCTTCGGTGATCCGCCGGCCGAGCTCGGTGAACTTGTGGTCGCGAGCTCCGGCGATGACCGTCACAGGCATGGGCAGCTCGGCGAGGCGGCCCCACAGCGGATTCATCTCGCCGGTGCCGATCCCCCGCAGGGCGGCCGCGAGGGCGTCGGGGCGGTTGCGCCGCTCGTCCTCGGCCGCCAGCGCCGCGACCTCGGCCGGGTCTCCGGCAAACAGCGGCTGGGCGTTCCAGCGCGCGATGAAGCTCTCGAGCGGTGCGCGCTGCAGCTCATCGGCGAGCCGCCGGTCGGACTCGCGCCGCAGGGCGCGCTCGCGCGAGTCCTCGATCCCGGCGGTGCTCGAGACGAGCACGAGGCGACGCACGCGCTGCGGTGCCGACAGGGCCACGTGCAGGGCGACGCGTCCCCCAAGCGAATAGCCGCACAGGACGAACTGCTCGGGCGCCCGTGCGACCACGTGGGCGACGCAGCGCGCGAAGGTGATCGGGCGCTCGCAGTCGGCCGCTTCGCCGTGGCCGGGAAGGTCGAGCGCCAGCGGGCGGTAGCTTTCCCGGGGCAGATGCGCAGCGACGCCGTCCCAGCTCCGGCTGGTCGCGCTGAAGCCGTGCAACAGGACGATGCTCTCCCCCACCAGTTGATCATCCCAGCCCTCAAGCACTCTGCCGGACTCCGGACGGCCCACTCCCCGGCTCCGGCCCCGGCGCCGGCCGCTCGATCGGCGCGCGACCGGCAATGAGCGGGGGCACCGACACCTACCTGCTGCTGCGGGCCTTCGTGGACGAGCTCGCGCGGTGCGGCCTGCGCGCCGCGTGCACCTCGCCCGGGTCGCGCAGCGCGCCGCTCGTCCTCACCCTCGCACACGAGCCGCGGGTCAGCTGCTTCTCACACGTCGACGAGCGCTGCGCCGGCTTCTTCGCGCTGGGCCTGGCGAAGGCCTCGGGCCTGCCCGTGGCGGTCGCCTGCACCTCCGGCACGGCCGCGGCGGAGCTCCTGCCGGCGGCGATCGAGGCCCGCGAGGCGCGCGTTCCGCTGCTCCTGCTCACGGCGGACCGGCCCCCCGAGCTGCGCGAGACGGGCGCCGGGCAGACGATCGACCAGTTGAAGCTCTTCGGGGGGGCGGCCAAGTGGTTCTTTGAGGTCGGGGTGCACGCCGCGAGCCCCGAGCGGCTGCGCTGGATCCGAACGCTGGCGTGCCGCGCCTACTGGAGCGCCCTGGAGGACCGGACCGGCGTGGTACACCTGAACTTCCCCCTGCCCGAGCCTCTCGTGACGGACGAGTCCCTTCCCGGCGACGCATCGGGCCGGCCCGATGCGGCGCCCTATGTCGTGCGCAGCTCAGGGGGGCGCCACGGAGGCGACGCAGGGGCACTGCTGGGCAGGCTGGTGGCGGAATCAGAGCGCGGAGTCGTGGTGGCCGGCCGTCACGAGCGCCTGCCCTCCGGGGGACACCCCACGCTGGGAGCGGCCGCGGCGGCGTTCTGCTCGGCGGCCGGCTGGCCGCTGCTGGCCGACCCGCTGTCGGGGGCGCGCCGCGGGGAGGCGGCGGTCGCCCACTACGATGCGATCCTGCGCGATGAGGCGTTCGCCGGGTCGGTCCGCCCCGACCTCGTGCTGCGGGTCGGAGACCTCCCGGTGTCAAAGCCCCTGCGGTCGTGGCTCGCGGGGCTCGAGGGCTCCCGCCAGGTGGCGCTCGATCCGCAGGGCGCCTGGCAGGACCCGGCGTCCGTGCTCGCCGAGAGCATCGCGCTCGACCCGGCCGCGGCGCTGACGGAGCTCCTGCGGCAGCCACCCACGGCCGAGCCCGACTGGCTGGCGTTCTGGCGGAGCGCCGACGAGCGCGCCGCGGAGGCGATCCTCGGGGCGCTCGCCGCCCACGAGCTGAGCGAGCCGGCGCTCGCGGCCGAGCTCGGAGTGCTCCTGCCGCAGAACGCGACCCTGTTCGTCGCCTCCTCCATGCCGGTGCGCGACATCGAGACCTTCTGGCCGGCGCGCGCGGATCCCCCGAGGGTGCTGTGCAACCGCGGCGCGAGCGGCATCGACGGCACGGTGTCGAGCGCCTTTGGAGCGGCCGCCGCCGGGTCGGGCGCGGTGGTCCTTTTGACCGGCGACGTGGCGCTCGCGCACGATCTCGGCGGGCTGCTCGCCGCGCGGCGTCTGGATCTGAAGCTGACGATCGTCCTCATCGACAACGGCGGCGGCGGCATCTTCGACTTCCTGCCGGTGTCCCGCGCGGGGATGGCCCTTGCGCCGGACCCGCAGGAGGGGGACATCTACACGCGCCACGTGGCCACCCCGACGGGGCTTGACTTCGCCGCGGCCGCCGCGCTCTACGGGCTCTCCCACGAGCGGGTGCGCGAGGTCTCGGAGTTCCGCGCGGCGCTCGCGCGGGCGCTCGCGCGGGAGGGCTCGAGCATCGTCGAGGTACCCACCGTGCGGAGCGCCAACGTCGAGCTCCACGCGCGAGTGTGGGGCGCGGTGTCCCGCGCCCTCAGCCCGCCAGCAGGGGAACGAGGGCCGTGAGCTTGACCTCGGTCTCCGCCAGCTCGGCCGCCGGGTCGGAGTCGGCGACGATGCCGTTGCCGGCGTAGCAGCGGGCGACCGAGCCCAACAGCAGGGCGCATCGCAGCGCGACGCAGAACTCCCCGTCGCCGGTCGCGTCGGTCCAGCCCACCGGGCCCGCGTACCAGCCGCGATCGAGGCCCTCGAGGGCCGGGATGAGCGGCGCGGCGCGCTCCAGCGGCTCGCCTCCGACGGCCGGCGTCGGATGCATGATGCCCGCCAGCTCCAGGGCGTCCATCGGCGCCGCGAGCTGGGCACGGATCGGGGTCGCCAGATGCTGGATGTTGGCGATCCTCACCAAGGTCGGCTCGGGCGCCGCAGCGACCCAGACCGCATGCGGACGCAGGATGCGCTCGATCCGTCGCGCCACGATCGCGTGCTCCTCGCGGTGGCTCGGATTGCGCAGAAGCTGCTCGCCGAGATGGTCGTCCACGGCCGGGTCGGCGCTCCGGCGGGTGGACCCGGCCAGCGCCAGCGTGCTGACGCGGTGACCCTCGCGGCGGACCAAGAGCTCGGGACTGGCGGCGACGAGCGTCGCCGAGCCGCGGCCGACGCAGAACACGAAGCACGAGGGGAACTCCTCGCGCAGCACGCCGAAGACCGCCGCCGGGTCGTATGTGAGCGGCGCGTGCACCTGGACTTCCCGGGCCAGCACGATCTTCTCCATCTGCCCACCGCGGATGAGCTCGACCGCGCGGGCCACGGCGGCTTCGTAGTGCTCCGGGGGCATGGCGCTCGCCACCTGATAGCGCCCGGACGGAGCCGGGTCCAGAAGCGGCAGCGATCGCGCGTGAAGCTCGGACAGCCGTCGCTCCAGGCGCGCCAGCAGATCCTCCGGCGTGTCGTCCGGCGAGGCGAGCGCCGTGAGCGTGAGATGCACCGCGCGCTCGCCCGCGCGCTCTGAGCGGACGAGGGCGACCTCGGGCACGATGAGCGAGGCCGGCTCGAAGCCCGTCCAGTGCGGTGAGCGGCCGCCGCGGGGGGCGAACGCGAAACCGCCCACCGCCAGCGGCCCCCGGCCCTCGGGGTCGTCCGGCGAATCGGCGACCGCCGCGGCCGACAGGACGCGCCAGCGGGCCGAGACCGTGGCGAAGCGCTCGCCACCGGAGGCATGCAGGACCGTCGCAGCTCCTAGCCCGGCGATCGCGGCGTGCCCGCGGTCGGGCTGCTCGAACACGAACCAGTCCTCGCCCGCCCGGCGCGAGGCGCATACGACCGCCGAGGGATCGACGTCGTCCGCCAGGCGGAATGAGAGCGTCGCGAGCGTCCCCGAGCCGCTGCGGCGCGCGCGGCGCACGGCGAGCTCGACGCGCTCCGCCAGCCGCTCGCGGTCGGCTCGCGCGAGCGTGAAGGGTGAGCGAGAGCCGGTGTCGAGCACCGGCTAGGTCTCGGTGCGCCCCCGCGCGATCGCGATCTCCCCGGTGCGCATCATCTCGATCAGGCCGAAGGGGCGGACCATGCCCTCGAACGCCTCGATCTTCTCCGTCGTGCCCGTCACCTCGAGGATCACCGCGCGCTTGGTCACATCCACCACCTTTCCGCGGAAGATCTCGGCGATCTGCATCAGCTCACCGCGCTGAGCTCCGTCGGCGGTGACCTTGAAGAGGGCCAGCTCGCGCGCGACCGTGTCGGCGGGCTCGAGGTCGCGGATCTTCAGCACGTTGATCAGCTTGTGCAGCTGCTTGGTCACCTGGTCGATCGGATGCATCGCCCCGTCGACCGTCAGCGTGACGCGCGAGATCTGCTCGTCGTCGGTCGGGCCGACCGTCAGCGTGTCGATGTTGAAGCCGCGCCTGGCGAACAGCCCCGCGATGCGGGTCAGGACGCCCGACTTGTTTTCCACGAGGATCGACAGCACGTGCTTGCGGCCGGTGCGCATGTTGGTAGCGGCCTCGAGCTCGGCCAGGCTGAGCGGCTCCTTGGTCCCCGGCTCTCCCATCAGCCGGCTCACCCCACCATCTCGCGCGCGGCCTGACCGGCGGGGATCATCGGGTAGGTGTTCTCCTCGCGAGTCACCCGCACGTCCACGACCACCGGACCGTCGGTCGCGATCGCGCGCCGCATGTCCTCGACCAGCGTCGTCTTGTCCTCGAAGCGCATGCCGGTGGCCCCGTAGGCCTCCGCGAGCTTCACGTAGTCGGGAAACTCACCCGTGTCGACGTGGCTGTATTTGCCGTCCCAGAACAGCTCCTGCCACTGGCGGACCATGCCCAGATAGCCGTTGTTCATGATGAACACCTTGATCGGGATGTTGTTCTGCGCGCACGTCGCCAGCTCCTGTGCGTTCATCTGCACCGACCCGTCGCCGGCGATGCAGCAGACGAGCTGATCGGGACAGCCGACCGCCGCGCCCATCGCCGCGGGGAGCCCGAACCCCATCGTCCCCAGCCCGCCGGAGTTGATCCAGCGGCGGGGCTTCGAGAAGTCGTAGTACTGCGCCGCCCACATCTGATGCTGGCCGACGTCCGAGGTCACGATCGCCTCGCCCCCGGTCGCCTCATACAGCGCCTGGACCATGTACTGCGGCTTGATCTCCGTGTCGGAGCTGTCCTCGTAGCCCAGCGGGTGCTTCTCGCGCCAGCCCTCGATCCGGCTCCACCAGGCCGCCAGGCGCGCCGGGTCCGCCCCGATCGCGCGGTACTCGATCACGAGCTTGGCCAGCACGTGCTTGGCGTCGCCGACGATCGGGATGTGGGCGGGGACGTTCTTGGAGATCTCGGCCGGGTCCACGTCGATGTGGATGAACTTGGCGCGCGGCGCGAACTCCGAGAGCTTGCCCGTGATGCGGTCGTCGAAACGGGCGCCCACGGCGCAGATCAGGTCGGCCTCGTCCATCGCGTAGTTCGCCGCCCTCGTGCCGTGCATGCCGAGCATCCCCAGCCACTGCTCGTGGGGCGCGGGAAACGCGCCGAGGCCCATCAGCGTGCACGTCACCGGGAAGCGGTCGGACGTGGCGAACTCCACGAGCTCCTCGGAGGCGTTCGCGTTGACCACGCCGCCCCCGGCGTAGATCACGGGGCGCTGCGCCGCCGCGAGCGCCTTGGCCGCCTGGCGGACCTGCTTCTGATTGCCCTCCACCCGCGGCTGGTAGCCGGGCAGGCGCACCTCGGTGACGGGCTCGTAGTCGATCTCCGCCCGCGAGAGGTCCTGCGGGATGTCGACGAGCACCGGCCCGGGGCGCCCGGTCCTCGCGATATGGAACGCCTCGTGGATCGCTCGTGGGATCTCCGTGGGGTGCTGGATCATGAAGGAGTGCTTGACGACCGGCATGGTGATCCCGATCGTGTCCGCCTCCTGGAAGCCGTCGGTGCCGAGCAATTCCGTGCGCACCTGGCCGGTGATGAACACGACGGGCACCGAGTCCATCATCGCATCGCAGATCGGCGTGATCAGGTTCGTCGCGCCCGGACCGCTCGTCGCGAAGGCGACCCCGACTTTGCCCGTCGCCTTGGCGTAGCCCTCGGCGGCGTGCCCGCCACCGGCCTCGTGCCTGACGAGGATGTGGCGGATGCCCCCGCCGACGAAAGCGTCGTAGGTCGGCAGGTTGGCGCCGCCGGGCAGCCCGAAGACCACATCGACACCCTCCGCCTTCAAGCATTCCATCACAGCATCGACCGCGCGCATTTTGCCGACCTCCTTTCCTTCGACGCGAGAGGAAAAACCCAGTGTACCAGCGGGTTTTACGGCGGCCTCAGGAAGAGCCGATCCCCACGCCGATCGCGAGCACGATCGCCCCTCCGACGGTCACCACGAGCAGCGAGGAGCGCATCGAGACGTGCAGGAAGCGGTAGCGGACCCAGGCGATCGCGAACAGCTCGACGGCGACCACGGCCCCGGCGACGATCAGCGCCTTGTGGACGTCGGAGATGAGAAAGGGCAGCGTGTGGAAGAGCCCGCCGAGGGTCGTCATCCCGCCCGTGATCGAGCCTCGCACGAGCGCCGAGCCGCGGCCGGTCTCTTCGCCGGTGTCCGACAGGGCCTCCGACCAGCCCATGCTCACGCCCGCGCCGAGCGCGGTGGAGAAGCCGACGAGCAGCGCCGTGTGGGAGTTCGAGGCGATCGCCGCCGCGAAGATCGGAGCCAGGGAGGAGACGGTGCCGTCGATCATCCCCACGAGCGCCGGCTGGACCACGCGCAGCACGAAGTCCGGCTCGCTCTCGAAGCCCGCCCGGTGGATCAAACGAGCCACCAGGGAGGTGCCCGGCGGGGGTGTTGCGTCTACTCTCGTGTTCATGGCCACCGGGTACAGCGTATGCCAAAAAACGGCTTAGGGCAGCCAAAATCGGGTTAGGGCACCCTTACGGCTGGGTCGCCCTCGCACGCGCGCGAGAGCCCCCCGTTCCCGCCCCTGCGACCGGCGAGCGCTCAGGCGCGATCGCCACGTCGGGGAACTCGAGCTCCGCCCCGCAGCGCATGCACAGCGCGTCATAGATCTTCGTCACGCGACCGCAGTTAGGGCATCGGCGGCGCAGCTCGTCGTTGTCGAACCGGTAGGCGATCGCGGCGAGCAGGCCGAAGAACGGGACGGCGGCCGAGATCAGGAACCACAGCACGAACGAGCTGCCCTTGACCTTGCCGACGATTCCACCGGCGAGGCCGAAGCAGACCGCGATGATGACGTACGGCATCGCGGCACCCCGCCCCTAGAACAGGACGCGATATGCCCAGATGAGGGCCACCACGGCGAGGATCGCAACCACGGGGCCCGCGACCGCCAGAGCGATGCCGATCACGATCTTCAGCAGCACGTAGACAGCGACGACCAGGATCAGCCCGGCCAGCGCCATGCGACCGATGGAGCGCGACGAGGACTCCGAGGGGATCTGATTCATGTGATAAGCGTAGCCGTTCCCGCGGCAGGCCAGCGTGAGCTTTCCGCTCGATGCCGCAGTCTCCCCGCCCTGTCTGACATAGGAGCAAGACGATGGACGAGAAGCCAACGACGCCCGACCCGGTCGAGCTCACGCGCCGCGCGTTTGCGGCTGCCGATGCCGGCGACATCCCGGCGGTCCTGAGCTTTCTCGGGTCCGACTCGCTGTGGGATGTCTCGCGCTGGTCGTTCGGCACCTATCAAGGTCCGACAGCGATCGGCCGCTTCCTCGGCGATTGGATCAGCAGCTTCGCGGAATACCGGCGCGAACTTGTCGAGATCCTGGATGTCGGCAACGGGGTCGTCTATGGGGTGACCGTGACCCACGGCCGTCCGCTTGGCAGGAGTGATCAAATTCAACTTCGGGGCGCCGCTGTGTGCACGTGGGCCGAGGGTGTTCTGTCGCAGATCACGTTCTTTCGTGACCCCGACGAGGCCCGCACTGCCGCCGAAGCGCTTGCCGAGTCGAGAGGTTAGATGATGAAGCAGGAGAGCTCATGGCGACCCGGCGGTCGCCACCCACGACGGATGAAATGGGCCGAGGTGAGCGCGTATTTCCAGCCAGAACGTGGAGCTTGTCCAGCGGTCGTTTGAGGTCTGGCTCAAATGTGAGCCGCGAGCTTGTCCCGGGTGGCGGCGAGGGTCGGGACGTGCACGGCGCGCGTGCCTCCTGCCGCGTGAGCCGACGCGCTCTGCGCCGGCGAGCGGGGGCCCCGGCGGCCGGGCAGGCTCCCGGGTCCCGTCAGACCCCCAGCTGCTCGTGGACCAGCCGGGCCACCTCTGTCCCGTCCGCGCGGCCCTTGGTCTCACGCATCACATATCCGACGATCGGGCCGATCGCCTTCGCGTTCCCCGCGCGCACGCGCTCGGCGGCGTCCGCGTTGGCCTGCACCGCCGCGGCCACGACCGCGGCGAGCTCTTCCTCGCCCTCCATGGCGGCGAGACCCTCGGCCTCGATGATCGCCGCGGGGTCCTCACCCCCCTGAGCCACCAGCTGGTCGAGCACGCGGCGTCCTGCCCCCACGCTCACCCGCTTGGCGGACACGAGGCCGACGAGCGCGGCCATCGCGTGAGCGCCGACCCTCGAGGCCGCGGGATCCTCGCCGTCCCCGAGACGTCCCACAAGGTCCGTCGCGATCCAGTTGGCAAGCGCCTGGGGTGCCGGCGCGGGCTCGGCCCCGGCCGCGAGCGCCGCCTCGAAGTAGTCGCCGAGCTCGGCGCGGAAGGCGAGCAGCTGCGCGCTGTCGGGCGACAGCCCGGCCTCGCGCTGCAGGCGCTCGGCCCGGTCGGCTGGCAGCTCGGGCATGGCCGCCCGCGCGGCCCTGATCATCTCGTCGTCGATCGCCACCGGCAGGAGGTCGGGCTCGGGGAAGTAGCGATAGTCGTGAGCCTCCTCCTTGGAGCGCAGCGAGCTGATCGCGCCCGAGTCCGGGTCGAAGTGAAGCGTCTCCTGAACGACCTGTCCCCCCCCTCCGAGGATCTTCTCCTGGCGGGCGATCTCCGCCGCTATCCCGCGCTCGATGAAGCGGAAGGAGTTCATGTTCTTCAGCTCGGTCTTCGTTCCCAGGGCGCTCGATCCGGTGGCCCGCAGCGAGATGTTCGCGTCGCAGCGCAACGAGCCCTCCTCCATGTTCACGTCGCTGACGCCCAGCTGGCGCAGCGTTGTGCGCAGCAGCTTCAGCCACTCGCCGACCTGCTCGGGCGAGCGGAGGTCGGGCTCGGTGACGATCTCCGCCAGCGGAGTGCCCCCCCGGTTGAAGTCGACGATGCTCGCATCCGAGCCGTGGATCCGCCCGCTCGCGCCGACGTGGATCAGCTTCGCCGCGTCCTCCTCGAGGTGCACCCGGTGGACGCGAACCTCCCCCAGCCTCCCCCCGCGGCACAGTGGCTCGTCGTACTGGGAGATCTGATAGCCCTTCGGCAGGTCCGGGTAGAAGTAGTTCTTGCGGTGGAAGATCGACCGTGGCGCGAGGTCCGAGCCGAGCGCCAGCCCGATCATCAGGCCGAAGTGGATCGCGCGCTCGTTGGCCACCGGCAGGCTGCCCGGCAGCCCGAGGCAGACGGCGCAGGTGCGCGTGTTCGGTGGCTCCCCGAAGGAGGTCTCACAGCCGCAGAACATCTTCGTGGCGGTGGCCAGCTGGATGTGGATCTCGAGCCCGATGACCGGCTCGAGCGCACCGGCGCCGTTCGCCGGGCCGAGCCCCTCCGCCCCGCCGCCCTGCCGGTCCGCGTCAGACACGCGCGGCTCCCGCGTCGAAGCCGATCGCCTGCTCGAGTGCGTAGGCCGCGTCGAGCAGCCGGTTCTCGCTGAAGGCAGGCCCGGCGATCTGCAGGCCGACGGGAAGGGCCCGGCTCAGACCGCACGGGATCGAGATCGCGGGAATCCCGGCGAGCGACATGGGCACCGTGCAGTAGTCGTTCAGGTACATCGCCAGCGGATCCCCGGTCTTCTCGCCGAGCTTGAACGCTACGGAGGGTGAGGTGGGCGTGACGATCAGGTCGACCTGGCCAAAGGCGGCACTGAAGTCCTCGGCGATCTTCGTCCGCACGCGCTGGGCGCGACCGTAGTAGGCGTCGTAGTAGCCCGAGGAAAGCGCGTAGGTGCCGAGCATGATGCGCCGCTTGACCTCCGCCCCGAAGCCGTCGTGGCGCGTGCGCGTGTACATGTCGAGCAGGTCATCCGCGTCGCTGGCGCGCGACCCGTAGCGCACGCCGTCGAAGCGCGCGAGGTTCGAGGAGGCCTCGGCGGGCGCGAGCACGTAGTAGGCAGACAGGGCGTGGCGTGCGTGCGGCAGGCGAACAGGCTGCACGTCGGCTCCGAGGTCGCCGGCGCGCGCGAGCGCCGCCTCGAAGGCCTCGAGCACGCCCGCTTCGATCCCCTCGCCGGTCAACTCCTCGGGAACGCCCAGCCGCACGCCGTCGAGCCGCTCGGCGCCGGGCCGCGCGATCTCCTCCGGGAAGGCCAGCGATGTCGCGTCGCAGGGATCCCGCCCGACCATGTGGCGCAGCATCAACGCGGCGTCGCTCACGTCGCGCGTCAGAGGCCCCGCCTGGTCCAGCGAGGACGCGAACGCGATCATCCCATAGCGCGATGCGGCGCCGTATGTGGGTTTCAGCCCGACGATCCCGCACAGGGCCGCCGGCTGGCGTATCGAGCCCCCGGTGTCGGTGCCGAGCGCCCACGGCGCGAGGCCGGCCGCGACCGCCGCCGCGCTCCCGCCCGAGGAGCCGCCGGGAACCCGCTCGCGGTCCCACGGGTTGAGAACCGGGCCGAACGCCGAGTTCTCCGTCGAGGAGCCCATCGCGAACTCGTCCTGGTTGGTCTTGCCCAGGAGAGGCGCGCCCGCCGCTTGCAGGCGGGCGACGACGGTCGCGGTGTAGGGCGGCAGGTATCCCTCGAGAATGCGCGATCCGGACTGACTGGGCACCCCCTCCGTGCAGAAGAGGTCCTTGACCGCCAGCGGCACCCCGGCGACGGGCGCGGGCGAATCCTCCCGGGGCGCACCGTCCCGGGGCGCACCCTCGGCGACCCATGTGAAGCAGTTCAGCCCGCCCTCGCCCGCCGCCCGATCGGCCTCGGCGCGCGTGCGATATGCGGCGAACAGCTCGCTCGCCGACAGCGAGCCCGCCGCGATCTCCCGCACCGCCTGGCAGGCGGTCAGCTCGAGGAGGCCGGTCGCGCTCATGCCTGCGGGCTGGGGACCAGAAAGCCCTCGCCGCTCACCGCCGGCGCCTGGGCGAGAGCCGCCTCGCGCGTGAGCGACGGACGCGGCACATCGGGGCGCAGACCGCCGGTGACCTCGATCACGTGGGTGCTCGGCGGGACGTCGGCAAGATCGAGCTCATCGATCTTGGCGATGTGATCGAGCACGGCGGACAGCTCGCGCGCCATCGGCTCGATCTCCTCCTCGCGCAGCGCCAGGCGCGCGAGGCTTGCCACGTGGAGAACCTCGTCGCGGTCGATCACGATGGCGGGGATTCTAGGGTGCCGGCCCCCCCGCCATCGGGGCCGCCGGGTGCGGGGCGCGGACGGGGCTCGGGTTTCGCCGGCTCATACAGCGAGGTGTGTTCGTCGCGCATCGACTGCCATGCGCCGAGCACGATCGCGAGGGCTCCGGCGAGCGCCAGCCAGGCGCCCGCGGCGAGCGAGGTCGCGTGATCGGGGCGCTCGAGCACCCTGACAAGGGCGGCGATCACGGCCGCCACGCCGAACGTCGCGCTCCACACGGCGGCGGCGATGGGCACGGCGGTGCTGCGCTCGGCCAGCGAGCCGATCACGAGCACGAGCGCCGCGAGCGCCGCGAGGATGAGCAGCGCCACTCCCGGGCCGAACGTGTCCCAGGCGTCGAGGCTGCCGGTCGGGGTCTCGTAGGTGGGCACGAACAGGGAGACGATCACACAGACCACGCCGAGGAGCGCGAGCAGCTCGCCGGCACGGAGCCTCCTGAGGCTCATCGGGACCTCCGCGCCATGGCTGCCGGTCGTGCCCGGCTCGCGCGCGCGAGCACTACGCCTCGATCCTCGCCTGCCTGCGGGCCGCCTGCAAGGTGTTGCGCAGCAGGAAGGCGATCGTCATCGGGCCGACGCCGCCCGGCACCGGGGTGATCGCCGAGGCCAGCTCGACGACGCCCGCGAAGTCGACGTCGCCGACCAGCCCGCTGGCGTTACCCGCCTGCTCGGGGGTGAGCCGGTTCATGCCGACGTCGATCACCACGGCTCCGGGCTTCACGAAGCCGGCCCCGATGAGCCGCGGGCGGCCGACGGCCGCGATCAGGACGTCCGCCCGCGAGCACACCCCGCGCAGATCGCGCGTGCGCGAGTGACAGGTCGTGACGGTCGCGTTCTGCATCAGCAGGAGCGCGGCCATGGGCTTGCCGAAGAGGTTCGAGCGGCCCACGACCACGGCCTCGGCGCCCTCGAGCTCGACGCCGGAGTCCGCCAGCAGCTCCATCACGCCGAGCGGCGTGCACGGCCGCAGCCCCGGGCTCCCGAGCGACAGCAGTCCCGCGTTCACGGGCGTGAGCCCGTCCACGTCCTTGTCCGGGTCGATGAGCGAGGTGAGCGCCGGTCCGTCGAGGTGTCCGGGCACCGGCAGCTGGAGCAGCACGCCATTGACGTCCTCATCGGAGTTGAGAGTGCGAAGCTCCTCGGTGACCTGCTCGAACGAGACATCCGCCGGCAGGCGCCTGTCGAACGGGACCATCCCCACCTCCGTGCAGGCGCGCTGCTTGCCGGCGACGTACACCGCGGAGCCCGGATCCTCGCCGACCAGCACCGTGGCCAGCCCCGGCCTGCGCCCCGCGCGCTCCATGAACAACTCGACGTCACGAGCCACCTCCGCGCGCACTCTGGCGGCGATCGCCCTGCCGTCGATGATCCTTGCGCTCACCTCCTTGATGCTATGCGTTGGGCGCACCGGCCGACCCCTGCTCGTGCGATGCGCCCACCGCGTTTCAGCGCCGGCTGACCGGCGCGTACTCCGCCATCAGCTTGCGCTCGGAACCATCGCCGGCGAAGCGGACGACGATCACACCGTCCGGCTCCACGCCGGTGACGACACCCTCCCCGAAGGCGGCGTGGATGACATCCTCGCCCAGGCGGAACGCGTTGGGGGCTCGCGACTGCACGATGCGCGCGCTCGCCCACGTCTCGGCGTCGTGGCCGGGCAGCCCCGTCGCACCCGTTCCGCCGGCACCCGCGCCGAGGCGTCCGACCCGCAGGCGGTCGCGCTCGGGCGGCCCGTCGAGCAGCTCGGAGGGAATCTCCTCGAGGAAGCGACTGCGCAGCCCGTTGGTCTGCGCCCCGAACACCGCGCGCCGCATGGCGTAGGTCAGGTAGAGCTCGCGCATCGCCCGCGTGACCCCCACGTAGAACAAGCGTCGCTCCTCCTCCAACCCGCCCTCGTCGAGCGCGCGTGAGTGAGGGAACACGCCGTCCTCGCAGCCGGCGATGAAGACGACCGGGTACTCGAGCCCCTTGGCGTTGTGCAGCGTCATGAGGGTCACGAGGCCCTCGTCCTCGCTGCGGGAGTCGGCGTCGGCGACGAGCGCGATCTGCTGCAGAAAGGCGTTCAGCGTGGCCTCCTCCTCCGGCGCGCCGGCGTCGAACTCGCGACCGACCTCCACGAGCTGCTCGAGGTTCTCGACACGCCCCTGCGCCTCGATCGTCCGCTCGGCCTCCAGCGCCTCCACGTAGCCGGTCTGCGAGAGGACGGCCTCGAGCAGGTCCCCCACCGGAACCGAGCCGCCGTCGCCGACGTCCTCGGCGTGACCGCCCCGGCCGCTCTCGAGCGCGATCCCGGCCAGCTCGCGCAGGTCGTTCATCGTGTCCATGAAGCGCTGCAGTGCCTTCACCGCGGCCGTGCCGAGCCCGGGCACCTCCTGCGGCGCGCTCGCCGCCTCCCAGACGGAGATGCCGACGGCGGCGGCGTGCGAGGTGACGCGAGCGAGCGAGGTCTGCCCAAGCCCGCGCCGAGGCGAGTTGGCGACGCGTGTGAAGCTCACCACGTCGAACGGGTTGGCCAGCAGCGACAGGTAGGCGATCGCGTCCTTGATCTCGGCGCGTTCGTAGAACTTCGTCCCGCCGATCACCTGGTAGGCGATCTCGCGACGCACGAGCGTGTCCTCGATGACCCGGGACATCGCATTGGTGCGATAGAGGACGGCGATCTCGGCCCGCGAGGCTCCCTCGTCCACGAGCCGCTCGATCTCACCCACGACGAACCGCGCCTCGGCGTGCTCGTCCCCGAGCGCACGGACGTGGATCTGATCCCCCTCCCCCAGCTCGCTCCACAGCCGCTTGGCGATACCGCCGCGATTGTTGGCGATCACGGCATTGGCCGCCGACAGGATCCGCTGGGTGGAGCGGTAGTTCTGCTCCAGCTTGACCACGCGGGCGTCGGGGAAGTCCTCCTGGAAGTCGAGGATGTTCCGGATGTCGGCATTGCGAAACCCGTAGATCGACTGCGAGTCGTCGCCCACCACCGCGAGGTTGCGATGACCCGGAACCTGCACCCGGCCGCCGCGCGCCGGCTCCTTGCGCCCGCCCCCGACGAGCAGCTGCAGGAACCTGTACTGGGCGTAATTCGTGTCCTGATACTCGTCGACCAGCACATGCCGGAAGGCGCGGCCGTAGCGCTCGCGAACCTCCTCGAACAGCTCGAGCAGGTTCACGGTTCTGAACAGCAGGTCGTCGAAGTCCATCGCGTTCATCCGATGCAGGTCGCGCTCGTAGAGCTCATACACCTCAGCGACCATCTCCTCGAACGGAGAACCGGCCGCCTGACGGCTGTCCGCGGCGGCGCGCAGGAGGTTCTTGGCCGCTGAGATCTGGTTGTGGATCGCCGCCGGCGTGTAGCGCTTGGGGTCGATCCCCAGCGCATCGATGCAGCGCTTGGTCAGGCGGCGCGCGTCCGCCTGGTCATAGATCGTGAACTGTCGCGTATACCCCAGGCGCTCTGCCTCCGCGCGCAGGATGCGCGCGCACGCCGAGTGGAACGTCATCAGCCACATGCCCCGTGTGCCCCTGCCCAGCAGCCGTTCCACCCGGCCGCGCATCTCCTGGGCAGCCTTGTTGGTGAAGGTGATCGCGAGGATCTCCGACGGCTGGGCCTGGTCGGTGTAGATCAGGAAGGCGACCCGATGGGTGAGCACGCGCGTCTTGCCGCTGCCCGCGCCGGCGAGGATCAGAAGCGGTCCCTCACCGTGCGTTACCGCCTCGCGCTGAGGCTCGTTGAGCCCCTCGAGCAGCTCCTGGAGGTGCTCGGCGTGTGGGTTTGCGGCCATCGCCCCAGCATAGAAGTGGCACCGGCTGCCGGCTCGCCGCGCCTCGCGCTCAGCCTCCCGCGGGGTTGGGGCCCTTCACCGTCCGAAGCGGCGCCACCTCGGCGGGAGGCTCGCGCTCCTGTTCTGACATCTCGCTCACCGCGCGCTCCAGCGCGCCAATGCGGCTCGCCAGGCCCTGGATCGCCTCGGCGATCGGGTCGGGCAGGTGTATCCAGTCGGCATCCGGCCCCTCCACGCGGCGCCCGTCTACGCGCACGGGGTGCCCCGGGTTGCCGACCACCGTCGAGTTCGGCGGCACATCGGTGATCACCACGCTGTTCGCGCCGATCTTCGCCCCGTGACCGATCGTGATCGGCCCGAGCAGCTTGGCTCCAGAGCCGATCGTCACGTTGTCCTGCACCGTCGGGTGGCGCTTGCCCGTGGCAAAGCCGGTGCCTCCCAGGGTCACGCCCTGGTAGAGCGTCACGTCGTCTCCGATGTCGGCCGTCTGGCCGATCACCACCCCGGCGCCATGATCGATGAACAGCCCCTGGCCGATCCGCGCGGCGGGATGGATCTCGATGCCGGTGAGTGCTCGCGTGAGCATCGAGATGGAGCGCGGCAGCACCGGCACGCCCGCGCCATCGAGCGCGTGCGCGACGCGGTAGGCGAGCAGCGCGTGGATGCCCGGCCAGGTTGCGAGGATCTCTGCAGGCCCCACCCCCCGTGCAGCCGGGTCACGATCCCGCGCCGCCAGCACATCGCGACGAACCTCCTTCGCGACCCGCGCGACCGTGTCGAAACGGGGCATGCCAACAGCGTAGCGTCGATTCACGCCCGCTCAACCGGGCTCGCGTCACGGCGCGAAGAACGCCTGCGAGACGTAGCGCTCGCCGGAATCGGGCATCACCAGCACGATCCGCTGCCCCGTCGACTCCGGACGATCGGCAACCTCCAGGGCAGCCCACAGGGCAGCACCACAGGAGATGCCGACGAGCAGCCCCACGCGCCGGGCGCAGCTCCAGGCGGTCTGGATCGCATCGTCGTCGGACACCGCAACCACCTCGTCGATCAGCTCCCGGTTGAGCACCGACGGGACGAACCCGGCACCGATGCCCTGGATTCGGTGGGGGCCCGCCCGCCCGCCGGACAGGAC
>Ga0209048_10001586_pt1 | contig 23176 bp, 23 predicted proteins | sample FrelakmetCRP12CR_FD_187146 | JGI IMG/M metagenome (GOLD analysis project Ga0209048, IMG submission 187146) | Freshwater lake sediment microbial communities from the University of Notre Dame, USA, for methane emissions studies - CRP12 CR (SPAdes)... | ecosystem: Environmental > Aquatic >... | reverse complement strand
CTGCGTTGCGCAGTCTCGCCGGGTTCTCGACCCGCCTTCGCCTGCGCGCCTTGCGCTGAGCGTTTTCGGCCGTGCAACGCGTATGTGCCCATAGTGTGAGCAGGCCCTAATCACCAGTAGGTTTCGAGCGTGATCTGCCCCGGCTCCCGCCGCCGGTGCCGTTTCATTCCCCGCGCAGCGAGAACGGCCTGCACGTCGTCGACCATCGCCGGATTGCCGCACAGCATCACGTGCGCGTTGGCGGCGGAGAGCACGAGCCCGGCGCGCGACTCGAGGCGTCCATCCTCGATCAGCGCGGGAATGCGGCCCGGCAGCGCGCCGGGATGCGGCTCGCGGCTGACCACCGGCACATAGGTGAATGCGCCGGGATGCGCGCGGAGGATGCCGTCGACGACCTCCCGGTACGCAAGGTCCGCCGGAATGCGCACCGCGTGGACAAGCACCACGCGCGCGAATTTCTCCCACGGATCCTTGGTGCGCAGGATCGACAGGAAAGGCCCGAGACCGGTCCCGGTCGAGATGCACCACAGCGCTTCGGCCTCCGGGACTTCCCCGATCGTGAAGAAGCCGTTCGCGCTCGGCAGCAGCCACACGGGATCCCCGGTCTCGAGCACGGCAAGACGCGGCGAGAGTGGCCCGTCGGGGACGACGTTGAAAAAGAATTCGTGGTGCGACGCGCCTGGGGGATTCACGAACGAATAGGGCCGCCCGACCATCTCCTCCTTCGAACCGGGTGGGGCCGGCAGCCCCAGGCGCGCGAATTGGCCGGCGACGAACGTGACTTCGGGTGCCGCGATCTCGATCGACACGAGGCGGTCGGTCCAGCTCGTCCTGCCGACCAGATTGCCTTGCACCCACTTGCTCATCAGGGGATTCCCCGCAAAAGGTAAGATTGCCATTATGCCAACCTCCACGAAGCGCCCCGCGCCGGTCGCCCTCCATCGCGGCATCCGCGTCTACATTTGCCCGCCGCGGCGCCGCGATGCCGACGCCTTCCTGGCGGCGGTGCGCGCGAGCAAACGGCTGCACGGCGCGTGGGTCCGGGCGCCGCAGACGGCCGCGGCCTTCAACGATTACGTCGGGCGCTTCGGCATGCGCGCGCGGCGCGATCCGCGCGCGGCGACGCACGCGGGCGTCCTCGTCCGCCGGATCGACGACGACGCGATTGTCGGCGTGCTCAATTTCAGCGAGATCATCCGCGGCTCGTTTCACAGCGCCTACCTCGGCTACTACGCCTTCGCCCCGCATGCCGGCGCCGGCCACATGGCGGAAGGGCTTGCGCTCGCGCTCCAGTTCGCCTTTCGCACGCTGGGCCTGCATCGCGTCGAGGTCAACGTGCAGCCGCGCAACGCGCGTTCGCACGCGCTCGTGCTGGGTGCGGGCTTCGTGCGCGAAGGATATTCGCGGCGCTATCTGCGGATCGCCGGCCGCTGGCGGGATCACGTGCGCTACGCGATCCTGGCCGAGGACTGGCGCGCGCAGCGCAAGCGGACACGATGATCTCGCGGGGCGGTGCGCGACGCGCCGTCGCGGCGGTGGTCGGGCCCTGCTGGCTCTTCGGCTGCGCGGCCACGCCGCTTACTGCGGATGCGCCCAGGATCGTCAAGGAAATGGCGCTGGCGCCGTACGACATCCGCGAGGATTGCGTCCGTCTCGCACAAGGCGACCGGCTCGACTACACCTTCGACGCGACAGAACCCGTGACCTTCGAGCTCCGGTATCGCGAGGACGCGGCGGCGCTCTCGCCGATCGCCCGCGGCCCAGTGCGCAGCGACGGCGGCGTCTATCAGGCGCCCTTCGCCCGCGAATTCTGCCTCGTGTGGGAGGCCGGACCCGCCGGCGCGCTCGTCGACTACCGGCTGCGCCTGCGTCCGCCGGCGCGCTGATCCGGATCGAATGCGCGCTGGCGGGCGCCCTGTCGTCGCTCGCGCACGGGCCTAGCCTTCGAGGTCCGTGTGCGCGTACAGCCGGCCGTTGTCGACCGGGCCGAGTACCAGCTTCGCGACGATGCTGCGGGCGACGTCCGCCGGATCCTTGAGGATGCCCTGTTCCTTGAAGCCGCGGAACAGCGCGACGCTCGGGAATTGGGCCGGATCGCGGCTGCGCATGTACTGCTGCATTCCGGTCTCGAATATTCCGGGTCGCAGCGTGATGCATTCGAGCGACGGGTCCGGGTGATCGGCGACGACCGCGCGCGTCAGCATCTCGAGCGCCGCCTTCGACATGCAGTAGGGGGCGCTCCCCGCGAGCGCATTCTGCGCGGCGCCCGACGAAATGTTGACGATCCGGCGCTTCGGCGACACGCCCGGAAATGCGCGGCAGAAGAGATCCACCATGATGAGCGGCGCGGCGACGTTGGTCGCGATCGCGGACTCGATTTCCGCGGCGTCCAGGCGACCCAGCAGTCCCACCGGCGAAGCGACCGCCGCGTTGTTGATCAGCGTGACCGCGGAAGGTTTGTCGAGCGCGAGGTCGCGCAGCGCAGGCAGGACGGCAGCGGCGACCACCGCCGGATGCGCGAGGTCGCACGCGACGTGCCGGTATCGCTCGCCCCGATGCCGGGCGCTCGCGGTCCGGCCGACGCCCACCACCATCGAACCGCGCGCGAGCAGTTCGGTAGCGAGCGCCTCGCCCAGGCCGCGCGAGACGCCCGTGATTATCGCCGCGTGCATCGTCTCTCCACCGTGATCGTACCGGTGTGAGCGTAGCACGCTCCGTGCCACCGGCCGATGCCGGCCGCGCCGCTCAATTCCTGCCGCCCAGCGACAGCGCGATCACGGCGACGATGAAGATCGCGAGCACCAGGAACGCGATCTTCCACGGGCTCTTCGGATATTCGCCGCGCACGGCGCCCGTCACGCCGTTCAGCGCACACTGGAAGGCCCGCGCGCCATAGGTGTACGAGAGCAGCCACACGGGCGCGAGGATGTGCTTGAACGTCTGGCCCGAGTAGTCGGACCGCACCACCAGGTTGCGAAACGTGTCGCCGGGAATCTGCTGCGCGCACAGCGCCTGCACCTTGGCGTCCATCGCGTCGCGCGCACGCTGCGCGGCCGCGACGAGATCGATCTGGTAGCGCTCGACGACCCAGCCGGCCACGTAGCCGGCGTCGTAGAGCTTGAGGTCCTGCGTCGGAAACGGCTCGATCCCCCGCAGCAATTCGGGGTGCACGCCAACGGACGCGCACACGAGGTCGTCGTCGAAAAAATGCTGGAGCCTGCCGGCCGCCGGCTCCCAGCGGATGTGCTGAACCTGGCGCGTGCGCGTCTGCCCGCCCTCGGAGTACGTCTCGGTCGTGTAGTAGTAGTGGCCGGCCTCGGCCGTCCACGTGGCGTCCACGCGCGCGTCGAAAGTCCAGTACGGCAGGTAGATCCCGCGCACCGTGTCCGTCATCGCCCTGCGCTTGAGCGCGTTCGGCGCGAGCCACAGCTTGCCGTACCACGCGCGGATCGCATCGCGCGCCGCGCTTTCGGACAGCTTGAACGGCAGCACGCTCTCCGGGCGAAACGCCGGCTTCGTCTCCTCGTATGGGACGAGCTGCGCGGAACCGCAGAATTCGCAGTTCTGGGCTTGCCGCTTCGGGTCGAGCACCGAAATCGCGTTGCAGCTCTGGCACTTGACCTGCCGCTTTTCCGCCTGCCAGCCGCGCGCGTCGTCGCCGATGCCGCGCAGCGCCGCAACGAGATCGTGCTCGACGACCGCGCCGCCGGGATCGAGCTTTGCCGGCGATTCGGTTCCGCAGAACGGGCAGACGAGCTTCTGCTTCGCCGGGTTCCAGATCGCTTCGCCACCGCACGACGGGCAGGCGAACTTGGAAAGGGCAACCGTTTCCGCCACGTCAGGGCCGCGCGCTGCCGATCACTGGTTCTCGAAGCCGATGACGCGCCACACGCCGTCACGCTCGCGCTCGAGCGTGATGGTCTCGTAGGTTTCCGGTCTTTTGGCGTAGCTGGAGCGAAAGACGATGACCGCGAAATCCCCGGGCGGTCCTCCATCCTTCAACACGGTGTCGAATTTGGTCGAGAGCATCGCGCGCTGCTCCAGCTCGCCGACGGGGGTACGCGTGCGCGCGACCGCCTGGCTCCAGGTTTCGATGTCCACCGAGTCCCTGAACTTGGCGCCCGCCGCATCGCGGGTGCCCGCGACGTCCCCGCTGTCGAACAGGACCAGCCAGTCGCGCGCCGCCTTCTGGACCGTGGATGCGCGCGGGTCCTGCGCCAACGATTGCCCGGCCGCCAGGCACGCGAGGGTGGATAGGACGACAATCCACGCACGTTGGCCAAGAAACGATCGCATCGTCATGACTTCAGGAACGCATCGACCGCGGCGCGCGTGACCCGCCACTGCGTGCCGATCTTCTTGCCCTTGAGATCGCCCGCTTCGAGGCTCGTCATGACGTCCGCCTCGCCGACGCCGAGCGCCTGCGCGACCTGCGCGGGCGTCATCAGTTCCGGCGCCGCGGCCGGGGACGGCGCCATTGCCGGTGCCGAGATTCCGGGCGTCGTCTGCGCCATGATGCCGCCGGTCTGGTTCATCATCTGCTGCGCCATCGCCATCCCGACGGCCATCTCGGCGCCCATGCCGCCCACGCCGCTTCCGCCGCCCCCGGGTTGGCTCAATCCCTGCGCCATCTGGAACTTGACGTAGTCGTTGAGGTTGCCGACCGCCGCCATCGACGAGCGCTTGTCGATCGCCTGCTCGACCTCCGGCGGCACCGAAACGTTCTCGATGATGAAGCTCGTCATCTCGAGGCCGTATTTCTCGCCGATCGCGGGATTGATGAGCGGCAGTAGCGCCCCGCCCAGCTCGCCGTAGCGGGAGGCGACGTCGAGCGCCGGGATCTTCGCGCTGGCGAGCGCATCGGTGAACACGCTGACGATCCTGGAGCGCATCGTGTCGTTGAATTCGTCGAGGCGGAAGTGGTCGTCGGTACCCGCGACTTCCTTCAGGAACTTCTTGACGTCGACGATCCTGAAGTCGTAGATGCCGAACGCGCGCAGGCGCACGACGCCGAAATCCGCATCGCGCATCATCACAGGATTGGCGGTGCCCCACTTGTTGCCGGTGAAAACCCGCGTGACCACGTAGTAGACGTCGGCCTTGAACGGACTTTCGAGCGCGTATTTCCAGCTCTTGAGATTCGTGAGGACGGGGATGTTGTCGGTCGTCAGCGTGAATTTGCCCGGGCCGAACGTGTCCCCGAACTCGCCCAGGTAGACGAACTGCGCGGCCTGCGACTCGCGCACGATCAGCTGCGCGCCGTTCTTGATTTCCTTGTCTTCGTCGGGAAAGCGGAACGACAGCGTGTCGCGCGAGTCGTCCGTCCACTCGATGATGTCGACGAACTGTTTCTTGAGGAAGTCGATGATGGCCATGGCAGCTCCGTGGACGTGGCGGGTCGGCGCGGGCCCAGCCCGCGCGCAAACGGTATTTTACGACCCGGTTACTTCTTCGCGGTGGGGGCCTTGGCGAGGAACGTCGCCGCCTGGGCCATTTCCGACTCCAGCTGAGCGCCTGGCAGCGCGCCCGGAATAACGGAGCCGTCGGCGAACACGAGCGTGGGCGTGGCCGTGACACGGAGCTTCGAGCCGAGCACGTTCGTGGCGGCGACCGGATTGTCGCAGTCGCCCTTGTTGTCGGGCACCTTGCCGGACACGAAGAATTCGTCCCACGCCTGCGCCTTGTCCGGGGCGCACCAGATGGCCCGCGACTTCCGCGCGGAGTCCGGATGGAGCTGGTCGATCGGGAACAGGAACGTGTAGATCGTCACGTTGTCGACGGACTTCAATTCCTGCTCGAGCCGCGCGCAATACGGGCAATCGGCATCCGAGAAGATCGCGAGCTTGCGCTCGCCGTTGCCCTTGACGCGCTTGAACGCAAGCTCGAACGGCAGGCTGTCCCAGGCCACCCGGTTCAACTCGCGCTGGCGCAACTCGGTGAGGTTCTTCTTCGAGTTGGCGTCGTAGAGCGCGCCCGTCATCAGGTAGTTTGCCTTCGCGTCCGTGTACATGAGCTGGTCTTCGACCTGGATTTCGTACAGGCCGGGAAAGGGCGTCTTGGCGACGCCGCGAATGTTCATGCCGGCGAGCTTTTGGTCGACCAGCTTTTTCACCGCCGCGAGCTCGGGCGTCATCGGCGCCGCCGGCGCTTGCGCCATCAGCAGCGGCGCCGCCAGCAGCGTGCCTGCGGCAAGCAGCGCTGCCGCGAGCAGCGGCCGCGATCGTAGGTTCATGGTTGCCATCATCATCTCCAGATTCATTCGTTGATCGCGATTTTAACAGTCCGCTATCGCAGCGCGGATTGCGCCAGCAGGCGCCTTGCGGAGGGCATGCGCTCGACCGCGGCAAGCCCCAGGTTTCGTGCCGACCGGACCCACGGCGCCCGGATCCGGAACAGGTGCGCCAGCGCATCGGTCACGGTCTGCATGGCATGGACCGGTCCCGCGCGCAGGCGTGCATAACGCTCGAGCAGCACCGGCGCCCCGGCGTCCGCGACCGGGCCGCGGTCGCGCAGCACGGTCGAGAGCGCCGCCACATCGCCAAATCCCAGGTTGACCCCCTGGCCCGCGAGCGGATGAACCCCGTGCGCGGCATCGCCGACGAGCGCCACGCGATGCGCAACGACCATCGGCAGCTTCAGGAACGAAAGCGGAAACGCCGCCGCCGGCGTGATGCACGTCAAAGCGCCGAGCGCGTCCGCGCCCGCCGCCCCAACGCGCAGCGCCAGCGTCGATGCATCGAGCGTGAGCAATTCCTGCGCCAGGGGTTCCGGCGCCGACCAGACCATCGAGACGCGGCGTCCCGCCAGCGGCAGCCACGCGAGTATGCCGCCGTCTTCGCAGAACCACTGGTGCGCGCGGCCGTGGTGCGCGCGTTCGCAGGCGAAGTTGGCCACCACGGCCGTCTGTCCGTAGGGTTTCGGCAGGGCGGATATGCCGGCCGCCTCGCGCACGCGGGACCGCACGCCGTCGGCGCCGACGATGAGCCGGGCCGTGACGCCGCCGCCGTCGTCGAACCGCACTTCGCCCATCTCGGCGGTCCAGCCGATCGACGCAATTCCGCGCGGCGCATGCGTCGTAACCCCGGACGTGCGCACGAGCGGGACGAGCGCCTCGCGCAGCGCGCGTTCCTCGACGATCCAGGCGAGCGCGCGCTCGCCGATTTCATAGGCGCTGAAATTGAGCACGCCGCCGTCATCGCCCTCGACGCGCATCGTCTCGATCGGCGTCACCCGATCGGACGGCAGCGACTGCCACGCTCCAAGCGCGCGCAGCAGCGCCGCGCTGCCGGGGCTGATCGCGTAGACGCGCGTATCCCAGTCGCCGTCGGCCGCGGGGGACTCCGGCACGGTGACCGCGGCGCGATCGACGAGCGCGACCGACAGGCCGCAATTCGCAAGCGCGGGCGCAAGCGCCTGACCGACCAGCCCGGCGCCGGCGATCAGCACGTCGAAATCGGGTTTCGGCGCCCTGCTCATTCTTTCTCCAATGTCTCGATGACGTGGTTCTGGTTGGTGTAAATGCAAAGGTCGCCGGCGATGACCAAGCTTTGTTTGACGATTTCGGCGGCGGAAAGTGCCGTGTGGTCGACGAGCGCCCGCGCGGCGGCTTGTGCGTAGGGGCCGCCCGACCCGATGGCGGCGATGCCGTACTCGGGCTCCAGCACGTCGCCCGTGCCGGTGATGATGAGCGCCGCGGTGCGGTCGGCGACCGCGAGCATCGCCTCCAGGCGGCGCAAGATGCGATCCGCGCGCCAGTCCTTCGCGAGTTCGACGGCGGCGCGGGTGAGGTGCCCCTGGTGCTTCTCCAGCTTCGCCTCGAAGCGTTCGAACAGCGTGAAGGCATCGGCCGTGGCGCCGGCGAAGCCGGCGAGCACGCGGTCTCCGTAGAGCCGGCGCACCTTGCGCGCGGTCGCCTTCACGACGACGTTCCCGAGCGTGACCTGGCCGTCGCCGCCAAGGGCGACCGCGCCGTCGCGGCGAACCGAGAGAATGGTGGTTCCGTGAAACGTTTCCATGTCCATGCCTGCAGGAGTGCGGGTCCCGCTACCTTATCGTCGATTCCGAAGTGCGCCGGCGCTGCGGGGGGCGCGGCGATTGCGAATACCCCGTGTTCGAGGTTCCTGCAAGCCGCCCCGCGCGGCCTCCGATCCCGAATTGTGGATCGAATCAGCGGCCCGTCGGCCGCCCCGGCCTTGTTCCGGGTCGCGTCCCCTTGCGCTTCGCGCTGGGGCCGCCGCTACCCCTTCGCAAGTCCTACTGTGCCTTCTTTACGAAGTGCCGAGGCGAAATGCCGATGAGCAGCAGGAGCGCCCGGATAATCGGCGTCGCTCCGACGAACTGGACGGCCTTGCGCTGGCCCTCGATCCGGTTGAGCGTGTTGAGAAGCGTGCCGGCGCAGACGAAGTCGATTCGATCGACCTGGCTCATGTCGACGGCGGTAACCCCGCGCGAATACGCGTATTCCATCAGCTGGCCGAGCTGGATCGCCGCCGAACCCAGCATGTTCCCGGACCAGCAAAGCATCTCGGATTCGGCCACGGGGGCCTCGGCCGCCACCGGCGCCGCGGTGGCTTGCGGGAGGACGGGCGGCTCCCACGATGGCGGCGAGAGCTCGAACGTCACCGCGTACTCGACCGCGCGGTCCTCGAAAATCGCATGCGCATTCGACCACTGCAGGAGCTCGAGCGACAGGAGCCACGCACCTTCGCCGCCGTCGCGGCCCTTCTTGACCGCCGCGTCGAGCATCGGTTTCAGCTTTTCCGCCCGCTGGAGCTGCAGCGTGAATTTCTTCCGCCTGGCCTCGCCCAGGGCGATCGCGAGCAGGCGCGCGCCCTCGTCGTCGAAGCCCGTCACCGACATGAGATCGACGCGGACTTCCGAAACCTGCTTCGCCATCGCGCGCTTCAAGCCCTCCAGCTGCGGCGCCATCGCCGCGGTGAGCTTTCCGGTCAGCCCTATGTAGCCGCCCGAGGTCGAGCGCGGACCGCCCTGCGGCTTCTCCTCCGCGTCCCACGAGGGCGCCGAGCGCTCGAACTGGACGACGTATTGCAAAGCGAACTGGTCGAAGGCGGCCTTGTCGCCCACGCGCTGCTGGAGGTCGAAAAGCGCGAGCCACGCAAGAGGCGAAAGCTTCGTGTCGTGGTCGGTCTGCACGCCCTGCTCGAGCAGCTTGCGCGCCTGGTCAGCGTGCCCGCTCGCGTAGCGCAACGCCGCATCTTCCAGCACCGCGCAAAGGCCCGGGTTCGCCTGGGCGACCTCGAAGCTCGGTTGGCCGGGCGCCGACCATTCGATCAAGCTGGCGCCGCTGACCGTGATGTCGCCGCCCGGATCCGCCCGCCGCGCGTCGCCGGCGTACGGCCCCTTCGTGGCGGCGTGATTGGCGAGGTCGCGTGCCGACGTCGGACGGCTCCCCGCCGATGCCGGCGGCACCGCTCGCGGCCGCGGCTCGTTGGCGGCCGGATCCGGCTTCTTGGTCGGGGGTTTGGAGAACAGCGACATCGGGGTCCGTGGGCCTTTCACCCGAATGCGGGAACCGGGGCTGTCAAGGTTGCGGCAGAAAGTCCCCGGGGCGCAGGCGTTGAACAGCAAAGTACTGATTATGTTCCCGTCATAGGCATCGTACAAGCCGACGAGTCGCCGGCGTTTGCCTTGCGCCCAGCAGGGATATACGCGGTTTCACCCGAGGCGGACGCGCTCTTGCGGACGCGCTTTTGCGGACGAACCTGCAATGCCTGCGCGTGTGGCGGTGGATCATCGGCGGTGGCGGGACGCGATGCCAATGGCCGTAACCGCGCGCCCTTGCTAGAATCAAAGACAGACCCGCGGCCGCTCGGTCGTCAACAGGAGATTCCCGATGAAAAATCCGCTCGACTCCCTCTGGGGGACCGTCATCTCCGGCCTCGTCCTCACGGCGATCCTGTACTACGTCGTCCGCGCTTTCCTGGCCTGACGGGGGCGACCGACATGGATTTCCTTCCCGCAGTCGCCCGTTGGGTCCACTTCATGGCCGGCATCATGTGGATCGGCCTCCTCTACTATTTCAACTTCGTGCAGGTCGCGGCGCTGAAGGCCGCGGCGGCGGACGGCACCGCGGCCGGGATCACCAAGCACGTCGCGCCGCGCGCGCTCTACTTCTTCCGCTGGGCGGCGGTCGTGACGTGGCTCGCGGGCGCCGCGCTCCTCGGCAGCCAGTTCGTGCCCGCATTCACGCTGTCGAAGGGAATGGCCGGCATCGGCATCGGCGCGTGGCTCGGCACGATCATGCTGTTCAACGTCTGGGGCCTCATCTGGCCCAACCAGCAGAAGATCCTCGGCCTCAAGCCGGCAACCGACGAGGAGAAGAACAAGGCGCGTCGCGTCGCGTTCCTCGCCTCGCGAACCAACGTGATGCTGTCGATCCCGATGTTGTTCTTCATGGCCGGCGGCTGGTCGCACCGGGCGATGTTCGGGATCTAGCGCGAGTTCGGCGGCGCGGAGGCCGAGGCGCGAGCCCCTTACCGCTGCATAAGGATCCAGGCAATCAGCGCCGCGAGTTCCGGATCGGGGATTTCGTCGTTCTCGGGCATCGGCGTCGTGCCCCAAACGCCCTGTCCGCCCCGGCGCACGCGCAGCGCAAGCTGTTTCGGCGCGGTGGCGTCGCCCGCGTATTTCTTCGCCACGTCACGAAACGCCGGGCCGACCATCTTCTTGTCGACGGCGTGGCAGCCCGCGCAGTAGTACTGGTCCATCAGGTCGGCGGCGGCCTTCGCGTCGAGACCCTGCGCGAACACGACGGGCGCTGCCGCCGCAAGTCCTGCGGCAGCGAATGCACACAGCATGGCGGGGCGGAATCCGTTCATCCGCGCCTTACCTCACCGTGACGGTGATGGTCGTCGCCATCGACGGGCCGTAGGACTTGTGATCCTTGTCCGCGAATTGCATCGTCAGCCTGTAGATGCCCGGTCCGCGTTGTGGCGGGTTCCCCGGAAGTTTGGCGGGTCACCGCCGGAGGGTCAATCGCCCTTCCGCTGCATCAATCGCCGTAGAGCTTTTGCACGCGCTCGCGACGCTCCTGCGCCTCGAGGGACAACGTCGCGGTCGGACGTGCGAGCAGCCGCGGAATGCCGATGGGCTCGCCCGTCTCCTCGCAATAGCCGTAGCTGCCGTCGTCGATCAGCTTGATCGACTTCTCGACTTTCTTGAGGAGCTTGCGCTCGCGGTCGCGCGTGCGAAGCTCGAGCGTGTACTCCTCCTCGAGCGTCGCGCGATCGGACGGATCGGTGGTGATCTCGTTTTCGCGCAGGTGCTCACCGGTGTCGTCGGCGTTTTGCAGGAGCTGATCGCGCAACTCGGTCAGCCGCTGCCGGAAGAACGCGAGCTGCGCCTCGTTCATGTAATCCTTGTCCGGCGCCTTGACGAGGTCCTCCTCGGTGAGGACCTTGGGCTTCCGCACCACCGTCGCGCTTGCCGTTGCTTGCTTTGCTGCCATCCTGACCCCTGCCTCGGTATGCTTTGTCGTGCCGACTCCGGCCGTTATCTGCCGTCCGGCTCGCTTTTTACACGATCTGAAGGAGCGCTGCACGCCCCGCAGAAAATCGGCAATTATATCCCGCCTGCGTCACCTGTCGCCACCTACCTGTCCTAAACCGGCGTCGGCGTCAGCCCCACGTCGAGCATGCGCCGTATAATCGTGCAAAAACAAGGCTTTTGCATGACTACCCTCGCCCCGACCGCCCTTTCCTCACTCACGCTGGCACGACCCGACGACTGGCATGTCCACCTGCGGGACGGGCCCGCCATGGCCGCCGTCGTCGGCGCCACGGCCCGTGTCTTCGGGCGAGCAATCGTCATGCCCAATCTGCGGCCGCCCGTGACGACCACGGCGCAGGCACTTGCGTACCGGGACCGCATCCTCGCCGCGTTGCCTGCGAAAGCGCGGTTCGAGCCGCTCCTCACGCTCTATCTCACCGATCGCACAAGCGCGGGCGAAATCGCCGCGGCGAAGGCGTCCGGATTCGTGCACGCGGCGAAGTACTACCCGGCGGGCGCGACCACCAACTCCGACTCCGGCGTCACCGCGATCGAGCGCGCGTATCCCGCCTTCGAGGCCATGCAGGCGCGCGGGCTGGTGCTTTCGCTGCATGGCGAGGTCACCGACGCCGACGTCGACATCTTCGACCGCGAGCGTGTGTTCGTCGAGCGCCATCTCGCGCGCATCGTCCGCGAATTCCCCGCGCTCAGGATCGTGCTGGAGCACGTGACGACGCGCGAAGCCGCGGAGTTCGTCGCGGCGGCACCGGCGAACGTCGCAGCGACGATCACGCCGCAGCATCTGCTGTGGTCGCGCAACGCTCTTTTCGCGGGCGGATTGCGCCCGCATTTCTATTGCATGCCGATCCTCAAGCGCGAAACGCATCGCGAGGCGCTGGTGGCAGCCGCGACGTCCGGCAGCCCCAAATTCTTCCTCGGCACCGATTCCGCGCCGCACGCGCGCCACGTGAAGGAAAGCGCGTGCTGCGGGGCCGGATGCTACTCGGCGCCCCTTGCGCTCCCTCTATACGCCGAAGCCTTCGAGAACGCCGGCGCACTTGACCGCCTCGAGGGCTTCGCGAGCCACTTCGGCGCGGATTTCTACGGTCTGCCGCGTCATGTCGAAACCGTCACGCTCGTGCGCGAGCCGTGGAGCGTTCCTGCCGAATATCCGTTCGGCGATGACGCCTTGATCCCCCTGCGCGCCGGCGAGAAGATGCGTTGGCAGGTCAATTGCTAGGGAACATTCCGACCGCGGTGTTATCCTAGATTCCGAAGCCAGCCAGACCGTCGCTGCTTCGTCGGTGCAAACTGTGCGAAGGAGAGGAAAGTCCGGGCTCCGCAGAGCAGGATGCCGGGTAACGCCCGGCCGCAGATAAGTCGCCGCGTGAGCGGTGGACCAAGGCGAGGAACAGGGCCACAGAGACGAGTCGCCGGCGGTCACACGCCGGCGGGTGAAACGCGGCAACCTCCATCCGGAGCAACACCAAGTAGGCGGACGCGCATTTGGCAATACAGGCTGCTCGTCTAGTCCGCGGGTAGGTGGCTTGAGCCCGGAGGCAACGACGGGCCTAGAGGAATGACGGCCATAGCGCATGCAAATGCGCCGTAACAGAACCCGGCTTATCGGCTGACTTCGCTTTTCCCCCCACGACGCCTCGCGGAAACGCGGGGCGTCTCCATTTCCGGCCTCGCGGAAACGCGGGGCGTCTCCATTTTCCGGCGTCACTCGCGCACGTGCTCTCGCAACGCCTTCCGATACGCGAAGTACGACGCGACGCCAAGCGCGACGAGCAACCAGGAAGTGATCGACCGCCCCGGATCGAACGGAAAGCACAGCGCCAGCGCGACGGGCGCGACCGCACGCGCGATCAGCTGCGGGCGCGCGAGGCGCCCGAGCAGCGCGCCGAAGGCGTCACGACCGAAGAGTTCCGCGGGCACCGTGCCGCGCACGATCGTCATGACGCCGTTGCTGAACCCGTACAGGACCGCGAACAGGAGCGCGACCAGCATGAGGCCTCGTACCTGCGAAAGGACCAGCAGCGCGGCGGCGAGCATCGCGAACGCGAGCGTGCCGACCGCTTGCGCGCGCAGATTGCGGCCGGCGGTGAATTCGACGATGCGGCCCGCGACCTGCATCGGCCCGAACAGCGCCCCGATCAGCACCGCATCGGTCGCCGTGAGTCCGGACGCGGTCAGGAGTCCGATCGCATGTGCGGACAGCGCGGAGGCGATGAACGCCGCGCCCGACAAGGCAACCGCGAGCCACGCGAAGAGCGCGCCACCCTTTCCCTCGACAGCGGCGGGCGTCGGCGATGACGCCGGCACCGGCGGCGCGCCTTCCTGTCGTGCCGCCCGCGGAATCGCCGCGAGGTGCAGCGGCAGGCAGACGGCAACATGCATCGCGGCATAGACGCCGAAGGCCGCGCGCCATCCGAGTCCCTGCTGGAGCCACAGCGACAGCGGCCAGAAGACCGTGCTCGCAAAACCGCCGAAAAGCGTGAGCGCGGTCACCGCGCGACGATAGCGCGCTCCGCTGATCATGTGCAGCACCGCGAAGGCCGGGTCATAGAGTGTGAGCGCCATCGCCGCTCCCGCCACGAGCCACCCCGCGACGAGCGTCACCGGCCCCTGCGCCAACGCAAGCAGCGCCAGGGCGAACGCACCGACACACGAGCCGCCGGCGAGCGTCGAACGCGCGTGTCCAGCGTCGATCCAGCGGCCAACGGCGGGAGACGCCGCGCCGGAGATGAAGAGCCCGGCGGAAAACGCTCCGAACAACAGCATGTCGGTGACGCCGAGTTCCGCGCGCATCGGGACGCCCAGAACGGCGATGGTGTAGAAGAGCGTGCCCCACGAAACGATCTGCGCGACGCCGAGCGCCGCGATCCGCGCGCCGAGGTGGCGTACGGCCTCAGCGCCCACGACGGCGACGGGCGTCGCGCACGACCTCGCGCGCCGCGTTGTGGCCGGGAACGCCCGTGACGCCGCCGCCGGGGTGCGCACCCGATCCGCAAAGGTATAGACCGCGCACCGGCATCCGGTAGTCCGCGTGCCCCAGCACCGGCCGCGCCGCGAAGAGCTGGTCGAGCGTGAGCCGGCCGTGAAAGATGTCGCCGCCGGTAAGCGCGAACACCCGCTCGAGATCCAGCGGCGTCAGCGCGCGGCGCGCGAGGACGCTCGCCCGGAAGTTCGGCGCGTGCCGGTTCACCGTGTCGATCATGAGGTCCGCGACCTCGTCGCGCGCGCTGTCCCAGTCGCGGCCCGCCGCGACGCTCGGCAGGTCGGGATGCACATGCTGGCAGAAGAGGCTCGCGACGTGCATGCCGGGCGGGGCGAGCGAATCGTCGAGGACGGATGGAATCAGCACCTCGACGATCGGTTCCGCGGACCAGCCGCGCGTCTTGGCGTCGAAATACGCGCGCTCCATGTAGGCGAGCGACGGCGCGATGATGATGCCGCTGCCGTGATGGCGCTGCGCATGGGTGCCCGGAAGCGCGGTGAAATCGGGAAGCTCGGAGAGCGCGACGTTCATCCGGAACGTGCCGGAACCGCTTCGGTAACCGTCAATGCGGTCGCGGAAATCCACGGGAACATGGTCCGGTGCGACCAGCCGCTCGAACAGCACCTTCGGTGTCACGTTGGCCACGACGCGCGCGGCTTCCACGACTTCGCCGCCTTCGAGCTCCGCGCCCGCGGCCCGGCCGCCCTTCACGATGACGCGGGCGACCGGCGCGTTCGTTCGAATTGCGACGCCGCGCGCGATGCATTCCTTCGCCATCGCCTGCGTGATCGCGCCCATGCCGCCGATCGCATGGCCCCACGCGCCGCGCTTGCCGTTGACCTCGCCGAAGACGTGGTGCAGCAGCACGTAGGCGGAGCCCGGCGTCCACGGGCTCGCGAAGTTGCCGACGACCGAGTCGAAGCCGAAGGCGGCTTTGATTGGATCCGACTCGAACCAGCGATCGAGCACGTCGCCGGCGCTCTTGGTGAAAAGGTCGAGCACGTCGCGCCGACCGGCGAGATCGAGCGCGCGAAATCGCTTCGCCACCTTCCACGCGTCGAGCAGCGCATGCACGCCTCCCCCGACGTTGGGAGGCGTGGCGAGCAGCAGGTCCCGCAGGACGTCGGCCACGCGGTCCAGCATCGCGTAATAGGCAGGAAGCGCATCGGCATCGCGGCGCGAGAATTTCGCGACCTCCGCCTGCGTGGCTTCGACCCCGCCGCCGACGACGAGATGGCGGCCGTCGGGAAGCGGCAGGAAGTTCGACACCGGCCGCTCGACGATTCGCAATCCGTGCTCCGCGAGCTTGAGGTCGCGGATGATTTTCGGGTTGAGGAGGCTGACCGTGTAGCTCGCGGTCGAGTTGCGAAAGCCCGGATGGAATTCCTCGGTGACCGCGGCGCCGCCGACGACGGACCGCCGCTCGAGCACGCAGACCGACAGGCCGGATTGCGCGAGATACGCGGCGCAGACGAGGCCGTTGTGCCCGCCGCCGACGATGACGGCGTCAAAGCGCCGCGCGGTGGCGATCACCTCCGCCCCCGCACCGCTATTCCTCGTCGACGCTGATGGCGACCGTGTTGTAGCCGCAGTCGACGTAAGTGATCTCGCCGGTGATCGCGCTCGACAGGTCGGAGAAATAGAACGCGGCGACGTTGCCGATTTCGTCGATCGTGATGTTGCGCTTCAGCGGCGCCGCGCGCTCGAACCGGCTCATGAGCTTCGAGAATCCGCCGATGCCGGCCGCCGCGAGCGTCTTGACCGGGCCCGCCGACAGACCGTTGACGCGGATGCCTTCGGGGCCGAGGCACGCGGCGAGGTAGCGGACGTTCGCCTCGAGGCTGGCCTTCGCGAGTCCCATCACGTTGTAGTTCGGCACCGAACGGACGGCGCCGAGATAGGTGAGCGTGAGGAGCGACCCTGGGCGACCCTGCATCAGCGGCCGCGCGCCCTTCGCGAGCGCGGCGAAGCTGTAGCTCGAGATGTCCTGCGCGATGGCGAACGCCGGGCGCGACAGGCTCTCGAGAAAATCGCCGGCCAGCGCCTCGCGCGGCGCGAAGGCGATCGAGTGCAGCAAGCCGTCGAGTGCGCCCCACTCCGACTTCAGCGCGGTGAACAGTGCGTCGATGTCCTCGTCCCGCGCGACGTCGCACTTGAGGACCGGCGCGCTTCCGAATTCCGCGGCAATCTTGACGACGCGGTCCCTGAGATCGTCGTTGACATAGGTGAACGCGAGCTCCGCACCTTCGCGCCGGCACGCGCGCGCGACGCCGTAGGCGATCGAGCGGTTGGAAAGAATGCCCGTGATCAGGATCTTCCGGTCGGCGAGGAAACCCATGGGCCTAGTCCTTGAGAAAGTCGCTCAACAGCGAGCGTCCGGGCTTGCCGATCACGCCGCAGCCGATGCGGTCGTTCGGAACGTCGGGTTTCGCGACGATGGTGCCGCGCCCGCCGTCGTGCACGACGACCGAGCGGCCCACGACGCCGTCCGGCCCGGTGAATTGGTAACCCGCCAACCGGATCACGTAGGACGCGGAGTCGTCGTTCTTGAGAATGGGGTAGCCTTCCTCGGCCAGCGGAACGCCGGGCGGCGCCCATGGCGGCCCGGCGGAAAACCCGTTGGGTGACGTGCAATTGCCGTTGGCATGGATCATCACGCGGTATCGCCCGGGTCCGCGCCCGTTGAAATTCACCTTCATCTGCACGCCACCGTCGTAGGCGTGCAATACGGCCGCGCCGGTGAGGCTCGATCCGCCTATCGGAATCAAGCGCGCCTCGGCCACCGTGATCTCCACGGCCGCCGGCTTCGGCGCCGCCGGGTCCCTCGTCGACTCGCATCCGGCGAGCAGGAACACGGCGAGCAGGACGGCGTCACGACAGGCGGCGAATTTCGATGTCGGCATTTGCGGTGGCACGTGGAAGTCGACTGATTGCGGGAGGCGCCGCGCCGCTGTCCGAAAATTGCGCGCACCGAATGCGCCATGATAAGCGATGCATGGTTCGCGGTACAATGCGCCGGGCCTTTTACACCCGCGGACGCATTCCATTCCGCGCCTGACATGTCGCAGATGACCCCCGAAGAAATCGTCTCCGAGCTCGACAAGCACATCGTCGGGCAGGACGATGCAAAGCGCGCCGTGGCGATCGCGTTGCGCAACCGGTGGCGGCGGCAGCAGGTTCCCGAGCCGCTGCGCCAGGAAATCACGCCGAAGAACATCCTGATGATCGGCCCCACCGGCGTGGGCAAGACCGAGATCGCGCGCCGCCTCGCTCGACTCGCGGATGCGCCGTTCATCAAGGTCGAGGCGACCAAGTTCACCGAAGTGGGCTATGTCGGGCGCGACGTCGACACGATCATCCGCGATCTCGCGGAGGCGGCGATCAAGCAGGTGCGGGAAACCGAGGCGCGCAAGGTGCGCGACCGTGCGGCCGACGCGGCCGAGGAGCGCATCCTCGACGTTCTTCTCCCGCCGATGCGGGAAGTGAGCCTGCACGACATGCAGCCGACGGACTCGGCGACACGGCAGAAATTCCGCAAGATGCTGCGCGAGGGCCGCCTCGACGACAAGGAGGTCGAGATCGAGGTCTCGCTGCTGTCGCCGCAGATGGAGATCATGGCGCCGCCGGGCATGGAGGACCTGACGAGCCAGTTGCAGGGCATGTTCCAGCAAATGGGCGGCGCGCGGCGCAAGCTCCGGAAGATGACCGTCGTGGACGCGTTGAAGACGCTGACCGACGAGGAGTCGGGCAAACTCCTCAACGACGACGAGATCAAGTCGAAGGCCCTCAGCGCCGTCGAGCAGAACGGCATCGTATTCCTGGACGAAATCGACAAGATCGCAAGCCGCCAGGAGACCCACGGCGCGGACGTTTCGCGCCAGGGCGTGCAGCGCGACCTGCTGCCGCTCGTCGAAGGCACGACCGTCACGACGAAATACGGGATGGTCCGGACCGATCACATCCTGTTCATCGCGTCAGGCGCGTTTCATCTAGCGAAACCCTCCGACCTGATCCCCGAGCTGCAGGGCCGGTTCCCGATACGGGTAGAACTTTCGTCGCTGTCGGTCACCGACTTCGAGCAGATCCTGACCGCCACCGAGGCGAGCCTCGTCCGCCAGTACGAGGCGCTGCTCGGCACCGAGAACGTGCATCTCGACTATCGCCCCGACGGCATCCGGCGGCTCGCTGAAATCGCGTTCGCCGTGAACGAAAAACAGGAGAACATCGGCGCGCGGCGGCTCTACACGGTGATGGAGCGCCTGCTCGAGGAGATCTCGTTCCACGCTGGCAAGCACACCGGGGAGACGCTGGCGATTGACGCCGCCTACGTTGACGCCCGGCTCGCGGGCATCGCCGGCGACGACGATCTCGCGCGGTACATTCTCTAGGCCCGGCGGGGCGCAGAGGCGCAGATGTTCGAACGCCTGATCGGCGTCATCCTGCCGGTGTTCCTCGTCATCGCGCTGGGCTTCGCCTACGCGCGCAAGGCGAAGCCCGACATGGCGTGGGTCAACCGCCTCAACATGAACGTGCTGGCCCCTGCGCTCATCTTCACCGCGCTTGCCGGCAAGGATTTCGACCTCGCGGCCAACCGCCTGCTGATCCTCGCCTGCATCGGTGTCGTGCTGGGCTCGGGGCTCCTCGCGTGGCCGTTCGCGCGGCTCCTGCGCGAGAGCCCGCGCACGTTCGTGCCGCCGATGATGTTCAACAACTGCGGCAACATGGGGCTGCCGCTCGCGATGCTCGCGTTCGGACAATCCGGATTCTCGGCGATGGTCGCGCTCTTCACGATCTCGAACCTGCTGCACTTCACGCTCGGCGTCTGGATCATCGACCATCGCGCCCGGTTCGGCAGCCTGCTGCGCAATCCGATGGTGCTGGCGACGTTCGCCGGTTTCGCGTTCGCGGCGTTCCATCCGCCGATGCCCGACTGGCTGATGCAAGCACTCAAGATGACCGGCGACGCGATGATCCCGCTGATGCTGATCTCGCTTGGCGTGCGTCTCTCCGACGTCCCGTGGTCGAGCTGGCGCATCGGCGTGGTCGGCGGTCTCGTGTGCCCGCTGACGGGCATCGCGATGGCCGCGCTGATGGCGCCCGTGCTCGGCCTCGACCGCGCGCAGCAGGGGCTTTTGCTGCTGTTCGGCTGCCTCCCGCCGGCGGTGCTCAATTTCATGGTCGCGGAACAGTTCCAGCAGGAACCCGGCAAGGTCGCGTCGATCGTGCTGATCGGCAACGTGATGGCCATCGTCTTCGTCCCACTCGGGCTGGCGCTGGCGCTGCACTGAGCCCTGGAACCGGGGATCTGCGGGGCGAACTTCCGCCGCCTGCCGTCACCGGTCGAAAACGATGTCGGGTGCGGGCGCCCTCGCCCCGCCGGTCACCTGCAATGAACTGATCGCGATGCGTACCGGCTCGGCGGCCAGCGCGCGTCCGAATTCCGAGCCGGTGTCGATCTTGAATGCGGCCACCCGACGGGTTGCAATGGCTGCGCGAGCCTCCATCGCGACGGCCGCCAGATCGATCGGAGCCTCGACGAACGGACTCAGGAGGAAACCCGCCTGCGCCATGCCGGGAACCAGCCGGAAGGTTCGCACCGCGCCGCTCGCGAGCCGGACGGACAGGGTCACGAAGGGTGGCCGCAGCGCGGCGCCCGCCAGCCGGCCCCAGAAGTTGTACGCGATTTCCGCGCGCAGAAATATCGGCGCATCGCGCGGCATCAATTCGATCCATTCGCCCAGCGCCGCGGTGATGTCGCGCCGGTCGGTCTCCACGGCTTCCAATGGCGTGACGCGACGTTCCAGGACGAGGAGATCGTGTTCGATGCGAAGAGGGTCATATCGGCTCAGCAACTCGATGGCCGCAGGACCCTGGTCCAGCATCGGATATCGACCGTCGATCGTTTCCGGGCGGAACAGAACATACCGCGCGGCGGACTCGCTTCGAAAGTACGAACGGTTCTGCTCCATCAGCCAGGGCGTGTACGCAGCGTAGCTTTGAAAGACCGGCCGCGGCCGGTAGTTCAATCCGGCGGCAAGGAGCGAGGACTGCATGAACGGAATCACGTCGACCGTTCCGGCGACGCGCGGGACCGGCGCCTTCTCCAGCACGGCTGCGCGGGCCCCGGACAAACGTTCGCGCCAGGACAACCGCCAGCCGGCGGGGTCCGTCGCGGCCGCTGCCGCTTGCTTGAGCGATGCCCACGGGCGCGTGAAGAACACGCGCCGGAGCTCGTTCGGAGCCGCTGCGGCGCGCATCGCGCTGTCCTGAACGAAGACGCCGATCACCGACGCGGCGAGCGAGATCGCGATCAGCGCGCGCTCCCCCTGCCGGTTTCCCGATTGCGGCCAGCGCATCGCGACATACGACGCGATGAGTATCGCAAGGGAGAACCAGGCTCCGATGCTGTGCGCATCATGGCGCACGAATCCCCGCTTGAATTGCACGAACCCGAAGATCGACAGCGCGAAGACGACAAGCGCCGCATTCATCGCGTGGCGCGAGCGATCGCCTCGAATCCATTCAGCGCGCACGAGCAGGGCGAAACCCGTCGCGCTCAACACCACGAACGCAACCAGCTCGACCGGGTTCCCCTCGATCGCGACCGCGCTTGCGTACCCGCTGATCAGCTCGTAGGAGCCATGCAGGAAAACCCCCAGCGCGGAAATCTCCTGCCCGGCAAGCAGAAAAGCCGCCAGCGCGCTGCCCGCAAAGATGAGAACGACCACCGGAAACCGCCGCTGCAGAATCCGGCTCGCGTCGATCAAGGCGAAGAGCGCGAGAGACAGAACGCCGGACGCGACGTAGACAAGCGCGAAGATGCCGGCAGCCACCGCGAGGAACGCGGTTTGAACGCGCAGCGGACGGCCCGGATGCGCAAGATGCCCGAGCGCGGCGAACAGCGGCAGCGTCGTGAACACGACCCAGCGGCCGACCAGCACCGTCGGAATGAGGAGGAGCAGAAACAGCAGGACGGTCGCGTGAAGCGGGTGGTTGTCCGACACCTCGAGCATTCCGGTCGTCAGCGCAATGGCCAGGAGCGCCATCAGCGCGACGCCCCAGCCGAGCAACGACTCGCTATAGAGGTGCGGGAGGACGAAGCCGAGCGGACCGTAGGAGTAGACGAGGTCGCGGCCCCAGGTCCACCCTTCCTCGGCGGCATACGTTATCGCGCTGGACCAGGACGGTTCGCTGCCCACGTCGGGCAGGCTGAATGCCCATGGCGAATACGAAAGCAAAACAAAGACATAGGCGAGTGCCGCGAGCGCGACTCGACCGGCTGTGGTCGTCGACGATCGATCAGTCAGCATTCGTCACCCGGCTGCCGCGATCGTCAACCCGCCGCAGGAACTCGACGGAATCATTCGCGTACCTGGAGCAGACACACCGCTGCAGTCTATCACTCACGATTCGACCGCCGATCGAGCGTCCCCTCTATCAGGGTCTGGCTGCGGCGCGATTCACCAGGCATCGGAATGGCATGACAATTGCATAATTTGACCGGATAATCGACAGGGATTCCGCATTCCGCGCGGCCAAGGACAAACGATGCGCAAGTGGTTGATTCGACTCTCGCCGGCGATCGTCGCCGGCTGGGCGCCCGCCCTGATGGCGGTGACCATCTCGGGCACGGTGACCCTGGGCGGAGGGCCGTTCGCCGGCGCGCAGATGCTGGCGCCCAAAGCCACCTGCACGACATCGGACGCCCTCGGCAACTACGTCTGTCAGGTTCCGGCCGGATGGAGCGGTTCCCTCGCTCCGTATTCGACCGGCTGGACCTTCGTGCTTGCCGGCGATGCCTTCAAACCCGGCGCGGCGACGTTCACGACGCTCGGCGCCAACCGATCAGGCGTCAATTTCGCGGCCGCTGCCGCATCGGGATTGCGCGCGGAACTGGCCCTGCGTCGTCCGTCTTCGGCGCAGTTCTACCTCGACCTCAACTTCGACGGCACGCCCGATGCGACCGTAGGCTTCGGCGTTCCGTCGGACGTCGGGCTGGTCGGCGACGTCAATGGCGACGGCATCAGCGACCTCGTGCTGTTTCGCAACGGCGTCTGGTACGCAAGCACGCACCAGGACGGCGTGGTCGACATGACGATCGGTTTCGGCGCGCCCGGCGACGTGCCGCTGCTGTGCGACTTCGACGGCGACGGCACGTCCGACCTCGTCGTGTTCCGCAACGGCACGTGGTACGTCAGCACGCAGCGCAATGGCGTCGTCGACAAGGTCTACCATTTCGGTCAGGCCGGCGACGTCCCGCTCTGCGGCGATTTCAACGGCGACGGCATCGACGACCCGGCGCTGTTCCGCAACGGCACCTGGTACATCGATACCAACCGCGATGGCGCGGTCCACCTGACGGTGCCGTTCGGTGGGGTCGCCGGCGAGATCCCGGTCGCGCTCGACTTCGACGGCGACGGCCGCACCGACGTCGGTGTATTTCGCGACGGCATCTGGTACTTCAACGGAACGCTCGACGGCGCCTCCGCGGTGGCGGTCGCCATGGGCGCCCCCGGCGACGTGCCGCTGGGCGGCCACTTCAACCGCGCGAACACGCGCTTCGTGAAGGCGGGGAATCCCTGCAACGTGAATTGCACGCAGGCCAATCCGTACGGGACGATCACCGCGGCGTGGCAGGACGCCATCGACGGCGACATCCTGCGG
>Ga0209048_10001585_pt1 | contig 23188 bp, 14 predicted proteins | sample FrelakmetCRP12CR_FD_187146 | JGI IMG/M metagenome (GOLD analysis project Ga0209048, IMG submission 187146) | Freshwater lake sediment microbial communities from the University of Notre Dame, USA, for methane emissions studies - CRP12 CR (SPAdes)... | ecosystem: Environmental > Aquatic >... | reverse complement strand
ACGGGCGCTGTATATTGCCTGGTTAGCAAGCCAGTATACGATGTTTGGCTATGAAGAAGATCAGGAAGAAGAAGATTATGAAATCATAGTGCCACCTGTACCTCCGGATTTTGGAAAGCTTACAGCGGCCCAGCAAGCGCTGGCAGAATTATTACAAATGCCTGAAGAATTACTGGTCGCTGCAACTCGACATAGCACTGGAACTACGGCTTCGCCTAAAAAAGACGATTTTGCCACATGGATTGAATTGTTGCCAGAGGATCGTAAAAATGAGTACCTGGTAAGGCTGGCGCATAATGAAACAGGATTAAGCCGCCTACTCGTCAGAGAATTGCAAGAATTGAATCGAGATAAGGATACAGTGAAACCGTCAAAAGGTGAACGAGTCACGTATGCCACGCTGAACTCTGAAAGCAAGAATATAAAAAATCAAAGCGAACGTGAGAAACGCGAACGCGAGCGAGCAGAGCATCTGCGGAATCTGAAATATATTCATGATCACCAGGAGCAATACTGGTCTCGGATCAATCAAGCTGTGGAACATACTGTAGGAGCCAGGTATGACGATGCTGTTCGTGACCTGGTTGATTTACGTGAAGCGGCCAATCAATTCAACGAAACGCGAGAGTTTCAAGAACGTTTCCGCATCTGGGTTCAGTCTTACACGCGTCGCCCTGGATTAATCGAGCGTTTGCGGCGGCACCAATTCGTTGTGCCGTAAGCACAAGAAGTTACACCCAATCGGCACGAAAAGCAATGTTTCCTGTCAGATAAAAAGTGTGAGAACACCCATCACCACTTCCGCAAATTTACCTGGAAGATTTTCTATTATGGTTTGTTTATCTGGCGAAATTCCTGACACACATGAACAATGTAGGAGAAGTAGAATTGCGGCAGCTTACAACCGATCCAACACGACAACATTCGCAACGATTCAACTGGGATCAACACCTGCTCAGAGGTATTACAGAGCGGAGTGCTCGTATTGGGGTTGTAGGGCTGGGTTATGTAGGGCTACCTCTTGCTATGGGGTGGGCGCGTGCAGGATTTTTGGTAACAGGTATCGACATTGATCCGCTGCGTGTAGATATGTGCCTGAAAAGCACATCCTGGATTGCCGATGTTCGATCTGAGGACCTGACGTCATTGGTGCATAATGGTCAATTGACAGCTACTACTGATACATCGGTTTTCACAGAGCTAGATGTGATTACTATCTGTGTTCCTACTCCTTTGAATGAGGCAAAGCAACCGGATATTGGGGCTATTCTCACAGTTGTTGATGCTATTGCTGCCACTCTTCATCCTGGTCAACTTATTGTGCTTGAGAGTACCACCTATCCGGGTACAACCGATGAGTGCATTTTACCGAGGCTCCAACAGAGCGGTCTCAATGTCGGTGTGGAATTCTTTCTCGGCTATTCACCAGAACGTATTGATCCTGGCAATACAACGTATGGCCTGCAAAATACTCCAAAAATCCTTGCAGGCATAACTTTACGTTGCGAACAGCTGATCACAGCACTTTATGAATCAGTGGTTGATATGGTCTATCCCGTCAGTTCTACACGGACAGCAGAACTGGTAAAGCTCTTCGAGAATACATTCCGAGCTGTCAATATTGGTCTTGTTAATGAACTTGCAATGATGGCAAACCTTCTCGGTGTGGATGTGTGGGAAGTGATTTCTGCTGCCGCGACAAAACCCTATGGTTTCACGCCTTTTTATCCAGGACCAGGTATTGGGGGCCACTGTATCCCGATCGATCCGCACTATCTTGCCTGGAAGCTGAGTACACTTAACTACACATCGCGCCTCATTGAGGCAGCATGTGAGATCAATGAACAGATGCCACGTTATGTAGTAGAGCGAATAAAAGGAGTGTTGCGTGATGCAGGTAAATGTCTTGATGAATCGCGTATCCTGGTATTAGGCATCGCTTATAAACGAGATGTTGCTGATCTGCGGGAGTCTCCAGCGATTGAGATCATTGACTTGCTTCGCGAAAATAAAGCCGAGGTTGACTATGTTGATCCTTACATTCCGGTTATCTCTCTCAAAAACGAGATGTTGACTGCTGTGCCGTTTGACGAAGATCGTATTCGTAACGCTGACTGTGTGCTTATTCTCACAGATCACACCGTCTTTGATTATACTTCAATTGTCAGGACAGCATCTCTTGTCATTGATACGCGGAATGCTACGTCGGGTCTAGTGGAATCCCATATTATACGACTTTAATCTTAGAGATGGTTTTTCACACTATGGCGGAACTTCCGACTGTGCTTTTGCATGTTGTACAGTTATACAAGTGTAATTTGAAAAAAGCTCAGATTTTTGGGAATGAATAATGATAAAGGAACGTCACATTCGCTGTATTCTTTTCGATCTAGGTAGCACACTCTGGACTACTGTAGATAAAGCTACCTGGCTGAGTTTAGAAGAGACTTCCAATCTCATTGCAGTGGAAGCTCTTCTTCGCTTTACGAATGATAAAGAGTTTTCCTCAATGGATTCACAAACCCTGGGTACACTTCTTCGGAGATCTGTCGAAAAGCTGATACGTTTTGGGGCGCGGCAAAATCCTGGATACGAGCCAGATTTTGTACTTACGACAGTGGAAGCTCTGCAGCAACTAGGTATATCGAAAGCAAATCGCACGCTTGGTGAAGACATATATGAAGCATTACGCATTCGCATACCCAATTCGCGAGTGCTCTTTGATGACACCCTCTCTACACTAGCAGAATTGAAACAGCGTGGTTATATTCTAGGAGTGGTAACGAATCGTCACTATGGAGGACTGCCTTTCCATGAGGACCTCCAAACTGTGGGGTTGCTGGACTACTTCGAATATGAGCCTATGGCCATTTCCGCAGATTTGGGCATTCGCAAACCGAATCCCGATATTTTCATGCATGCTTTGAACAAGTTGAAGGTTCAACCAGAAGAAGTTGCAATGGTAGGTGATTCACTAAAAGCTGATATCCTGGGAGCAAAGATGCTCAACATTCTGGCTATTTGGAAACCGAAAGCTTCATTGCGTGAGGAAGCAAAAGTGGCATGGATGTCGTCAAATTTAGCATTTCGGGAACATCAAACGCTTAGCAGTGTTGCCCAAATGAGTGGAGAGATGGCCGATGTTGAACTCCCAGAAGCATCTGAGGGTGAAAGCCCAGCGGGCTATACAGATGATTACTTGCTTGCGTATGTACTCAATCGTGATAGCCAGAAACTTCAGCCGATTCAAATCGATATAAAACCAGATCTTATTATTGAAAACCTCAAGGATTTACTCACAATATTCTAAATCAGAAACATCTATTCTCTATTTGAACGGATTGTTAAGAGAAACTGAGTAATTTTACCTAACCTTAAAGAAGATATCATAACAGCAACTTATACTCTTCTTAAAGTCGAATACGCTCACAAGGAGGTAAAGCTTTGTTTTCTAATCTGTGGCAGACAACCGTCCAATTACCTTTCGGTATCAATCTCGGTATTTACATTGCGCTTATAGTGCTTGCTATCATCGGCCTTTATGTCATCTATAGACAAGGTAAAGCGGCAGGCTTTGTCATGCGATGGACCACTCAGGATATTCTCGTCCTGGCAATTTTGGGAGTATTACTCGAAGTTTACGACAATTTGATTGGTGATCAGTTCATCACACCCATTCTTAAGTTGTTGCCTTTCTCTGATATCATTCACGACTTTGCAATCAACGATTTACCTTACATGTTTCTCCTGATGGTTGGCATAGCCTTGATTCGCAAGCCGTTTGTAGCTGTAGCGATGGTCTTTCTGAACTTCATACTGATGCAATTGTTGTTTCCAGGCTCTAAATCCAGTGTACTCTGGTGGCCTTATGGAATCTATCAGGGAATATTTGTAGACCTCTATATCGTCTTTCGTGGTACGCACATATTCGAAAAAGCAAACCGTCAAGCAGTTTTCGATGGATTTGTGATGGGAGCGGTACGCGCAGTCCCGGCTGTTACGATATCAGCAGTTATTATGGGTCCTTTGTTAACTGGTGAAACCGACACTTTTGGCAATATTTTCCTCAATGGTACGCTCAATCTGATTGGAAATGGTTTAGAGGCTGCCATTGTAGCGCCACTTGCAATTTTTGTGGCACATTCTGTAAGTCAAACATCAACACATCAAGTAGTTGCTGAAGAACCCGATCAACAGAACGTTCAGCCAGATGTACAAAAGGAGAGTTCAGCTTCATGAAACGTATCGCGATTGTTGGAATAATTATAGCCATAATACTGGCTGCTGATGGTATTTACATGGTAGCTACACAATACAATGGTGGCGAAACGCAAGCCTGGAACTTGCCAGATGGTTGGATTATTATCATTTCAGCAGCAGCATTGTTGGTCGTCTCATTGGTGGCTTACGTGCTATCTTCTCGCTCACAACCACAAACAAAGAAGAGTTCGGAGCCTACGGTAAAGTCAGAGGTGGAAGCAGAGAAGGGGTAAGATGCCCGACCTTCATATCGATAAAGTATCGTTTACCTACGCAGATTCACAAGAACCAGTACTGCGTTCAATCGATGTAGTGATCAGTGAAGGTGAATTTGTGCTGTTCACTGGGCCATCTGGGTGCGGGAAAACAACTCTCGCACTCGCCCTTGCTGGAATAATCCCATCACGTGTGGGAGGCCATATGCAAGGGAGTGTTTACCTGGGTACAAACAATGTTAGTACCATGCATATCCATGAAATCTCGCAGAAAATTGGCATTGTCTTTCAAAATCCGGATAATCAGCTAGCTCAACTGAGTGTTGAAGAAGAAGTCGCATTTGGGCCAGAAAACCTGGCTTTGCCACGCGAGGAAATAGTTGAACGAGTCCAACAATCTCTGCGCTACACAGGGATGGAACAATTTCGATTTGAGCAAATTTATGCTCTTTCTGGAGGGCAGAAGCAGCGTTTAGCCATCTCAGCAACGCTCGCTATGCGCCCCAGCGTGTTAGTGCTGGATGAACCAACTTCTGACCTGGACCCTGTGGGTACTCAGGAGGTACTGAACGTTTTACGAATGCTAAACAAGCAATATGGAATGACGATTGTGCTTGTGGAGCATAAAGTTGACGAATTGATCTCCTGGGTTGATCGAGTAGTAATGATGGATAAGGGAAGAATCGTTTTGGATCATTCTCCACGCAAGGCTTTTAATGATATCCAGTTGTGGAACAATCTGGGTGTCTCGGTTCCTCAGATAGTAATGCTCGCCAGGTCTCTACCAGATGTATTTCAGGATTCAACCCCAATCACAATAGACGAAGCATTCGAGGCATTACGAGGAACTCGTTACGCAAAAGCACTGCAACTTAACTCACAGAGCCTGAATGCTCGCGATGACCTTTCTAGATCGCCAATATTGTGCTGGGAATCGGTTGATCTGGCTTATGGTCCTAAGCAGGTGCTCTATGATGTCAATCTGAACATTATGCCAGAAGAATGGGTCGCTATCATCGGATCAAATGGTTCTGGTAAAACATCGTTGGCTTCGCTTGCGATGGGCTTTCAAGCTCCCACACGTGGCATGATTCGCTATAAAGATAGAGTAATCAAGGCGGGGAACATCTCACTCCAGGCTGCGGAAATGGCATATTTATTTCAGGCTGCCGATAATATGTTGTTTGGAGCGACAGTGGAAAAAGAATTTATGTTTGGAATCAGGAAGGGACGTAAAGGCCAGGTCGATGCGAATATAGCGCAGAAGATTGATCGCTTGATGAAAACGGTCGATCTAGTAAGTTATCGAAACACCAACCCATTCCATTTGAGTCATGGACAACGCAAACGATTAGCAATCAGTGTCCTTTTGACGAGAAATCCCCAAATATTGATATTGGACGAACCGACGACAGGACAGGATGAAGGACATTCTCGCGCCTTTTTGCAATTTCTGCAATTTCTGCGTGAGAGCGCGAAATATTCCTATGTAATGATATCGCATCATATGCAATCAGTGGCCCAATATGCAAGCAGAATTGTTGTATTACACAATGGCAGAGTGTTCATGGATGGCGCTCCAGAAAACATTTTTGCTCGCAGAAATGAACTTGCGCAATGTGGTATTCTCCCCCCTTCCATCGCTCAGTTGCATGCGCGCTTGTGCGAAGACAAGGCCGTACGAGTTGCCCTTAGCGTGCAATCCTTTTTACATTACCTGCATTCGGCCGAGGTGACATCTTGATAAATCAGTTCTTCTTTCAATCGCTTTTTGGCCGTACAATCATAGGCTACTTGCTGATTTTCGCCGTACCAGCTCTTTTGCCATTTTTATTCGTCAAGCTCATCGGATTTAAAGGACTGCGCCACCTGTTTTCTTACGAACCGAAGCAATCAATTATTCACAAACTAGATCCCCGCATAAAAGTGATTTATCCCGTTCTGATGGGTATTCTGACAGTATTTCTGAATTGGGATTTTGTATATATCCTGGTGGCATTCACGATTATTCCGTGGATCCTCTTGCGACCATCGCGGGATCGCCTGCGTGTGATTGTCACCATGGCAGGAATTCCAGTGATTGGAGCCATTTGGTCACAGGCCCTATTTCATACAGAAGGTAATTCAACTGTCCATTTACTTTTTGTCTTTCCACCCACATTGACTTGGATGGGAACGCCTGGCCTTTCTTCAACAGGACTGCTCTACGGTTTGCAACAGGCTGGGCGTACGCTGGCCGCAGTGCTTGCAGCATTGATATTGTTGTTTACCACAACGCCATCTGAGGTCGTTTGGGCATTTTATAAGTTTCGTTTGCCTGCTCCTGCGGGGCTAGCATTTTCGACGGCTTTACGATTCTTACCCCAAATGATTGAACGCATGACAATTCTATTACAGGTCGTACAAGTAAGGGGATTTGATTTGACTATACCGAGGTGGTGGGAATGGCGTAAATGGCCCGGATATTTAGGGCGTGTATTCGCATGTATCCCCGTGATCACAATACCCTTGCTTATCGGTTCATTACGTACCACATCAGTGTTGGCAATGGTCGTAGATGCTCGAGCATTTGGAGCGAATACCAAACGAAATACGCTACGAGAGCATCAAATAACCGTAGCTGATCGTATTGCCATGGCCTCATTAATATTCTTAACCATCATCGTCGCGATTCTGGTCATAACGCACATTGGTAATCGTATAATATAAAGCCATACATAAGGGTTGTAGACACTTTTGATAACTATCGCATCTAAATAATCATAAGATCGGAAATTGATTGACCCTGATCTTACTCGGCATCTTTTTTTGTGATCGAGCGCTTACGTTTTGCCTCCAGGAGTTTTTCTGTCATCGGGACTTCCTGCTGCTTCTTTGAATCTAGAGTTGCGGATTTGATTGTTGGTTTTGTTGTAAGAGAGGCAACTTTGGGTTTGCGACTTGCAGCATGGCTTCTACGTTCCTCACGGCGGGAACGTATTGTTTCCAGGACGAGATTGTCTTGGGTGTCCTTCGCTCGTGTCGCGTTGCTCAATCCAAGATGGGAGAGTAGCCAGTAATAGCCAACGACGAGAAATTCCAGGCTTGAAAGACGGCGTAAGGCGATATCAACAGGTAGTAGAAGTGCGGCTATGGCAAAGAGCCAGAAAACGATCGAGAGCGGTGCATACACTGGTGGCAGGTTTGTGGAAAATGCGGAGGCAGTATCGTTTGGTTTAAGTACACTTCCATCAGCAGCATGAGCCAGTTGATTGAGAAAGTGCGTATCTGTACCAGAACTGGAAAATTCGGGTGAATAGGGAACTACAAGCCCTGTGGTAGTAGTCAATTGTTCTGGTGAACCTTTATTAGCACTACTTCTTGTCTGCCATGTTACGCGCAACAAGTATGCACCCACCTGTTTAGTGGGAAAATTGCCCTCCCACCGCTCAGGCGCGGTGGGTTGCAACGCCATTGCCTGTTGCGATAGATCAGGAGCGATGATCTTAACCTGAACTTGTTGCTGATTTACTGACCCTACAGAGGCTGAAGTTTGAGGAGGGATATCGACGATGATGTGTCCGTTTCCTCCGACCATCTCACTATTAACAATGAGCTGGTCGTTGGGTGTCGATATTGTCCAGGTGACAAGATTGGCCCACCAGCGAGCGGCGTCACTCCATTGCAGCCAGTTTGCAGTCCAGAGTCCGAGAGCATCACTTGTCCAGGCAACAACGCGACCAAGGCCATATTGCCAGACAGCAAGCACGGGATCATCAAGATGGCTGGCGAGTACTATTTGAGCCGTGGCTTTAGGCGTGGTCGCAACGTAGCCTGTTAATTGCGGAAATGGACGTAAGCCAGTCAAAATTGGGTGAGGTGTGATAATCGCTGGAACAAAGGGTTCTTCTATGAACGCTCTTCTGGCAGCCTGTTTTGTCTCATTCAGCAAAATTTGTGGGATAGCGTTTGGGTTATCGGCCTGGTAGAATCGTCCTTTGCCCCATACAGCGATCTGTTGCATCATTGTCAAATCGTCGTATGATCCTATGTTTGTTCCGACGACGGAAACCGAGATATGTTCGCCAAACATTTTGAGAATTTGTTTTTGATAACTTTCTGTAGCATCACCATCCCCGAGGAGAATCACATGTTTGATTTTTGCGTCTGATTGCAGTAAAGCGGTTTCCGCTGCAATCAAATCTGGTAAATAACTTGGAGGATCGTTTGGATTCATCTTGTCGATTGCCTGATTGATTTCTGTTTTGTCTGTAACATGTTGTAGTGGAATCCCGAGTTTACCATAAGCTGCGGAAACTCCTATGTAATCACGTGATGTTAAGAGATTTATAACGCCTTTGGCAGCCTCCTTAGAGATGTTTACAGTGATATTCGCCTCTAAGCTTTCGACAATGAGAACAACGGCGATAGAAGGAGTATCTTTGTGTTTTGGAATATCCATACTCACCGGTAACGTCTCTTCCAGGGGAGTGTTGGCATAGCCCCCGACACCATAGCTACTCTCACCTCCACTAACAACAAGTCCTCGACCAAGGTCACGCACATAAGACTGCAATACCTGCATGCGCGTTGTACCCAGGTCAACCGCGGGGACATCTGCCAGCACAACTGCATCGTAGTTTACTAACCCTTCGAGAGTTGTTGGTACATCTATCGGAACGCCTACGTTGACATCAATGTGCGTGGCTCGTAATGCACTTACGATGTTGCGACCTGCTCCTGGACTGCCTTCGATGACAAGCACATGTGGCGGCCCTTGAACATTGACGAAGACCGCTGCCTGGTTATTCTGGCTAATGGTATCTTGTGGAGCATCCATAGTGATGCGGTACGTGTGGAAGCCTGTTGGAGGCGTGTTTAACGTGAACGTAACTTCTTGCTCTCCACCATTTAGTTGAAGTGATTGCTGTAGTAATATCGTCTGATCAAGGTACAGATGAAGCGTAACGCGCTGAGCTACAGAACTGAAAAAGTGGGCGTGTAAAAGAAAACGCTCGTTGGTATGCAAAATAGAGGGTGAGTTGAGATCGTCAATACGTGCCTCCGGACCATTCAATGCAGGAAGAGGAACAACGTCGAGTCTGATACCTTCCTGTTGCAAAAGTTGCGCTTCTGGTAAGGCGTCTTCCAGGTTCTGTTGGCCATCACTTAAAAGTACAATGCGTTTCTGGCTATCATGCGGAAGGATGGCTGCTGCGAGTCTTAGTCCAGCGGCCAGATCGGTATAGTTTGTGTCAGGTGTGGATTCAAACTGAGAAAAGTCGACCTGCGTTCTGACTGATTGCTCAACCAGTGCATTACGCCCTACAGCTACAATGCCTACCTGGTCCTCTGGCCTCTTATGCTGAATCGCATCATTGATCCATTGTGCCATAAAAGCTTGTTGAGATGTGGTGCTGGCGGAGATGTCGCCAACAAAAATAACAGCCTGTCGTGAGATTGGCACTGACACAGTTGCGCCTGCCAGAGCTGTTACGATTAAGATAAAGAGTACCAATCGGGATGCTAGTATCCAGTAGCGTTGTGATCGGGGGAAAGGCAGGGACATTCGTTGCCAGGTTATTAGCACCAGGATGCCAATTGGGATTAAAAGCAAGAGCAGTAATGGTTGCTCAAAACTTATCATTGCTTCTCCCTTTCGACTGTTGCCTGTTCTTCAAACGTTTTCTTGCCTTGTTGATATCTTTCCGTACAGCTCTCCATTGAGTTCCTGCCTGATTCTGTAGAGTAGCTAATATGGTGTGTTGTGGGGGATGATTACCAGGACGTGCTTGTTGGAGAGGATTTGGTCGCTTCAAACCCTGAATGTTGTGTTTCGTATAACTACGGCTGAAAAACCACCATTCTGCGCAAAGAACCAGCAGTAGAAAGGCAGCGATCCAAGGCCAAATCTCCCGCAACACATGCGGTACAGCAGGGCTTCCAGCATTAAAGAGTGAGCTTTGAGATATGGGTAGTCGAGCCGAAGGTGTCAGACGAGATTGCAATGGGTCGAAGAGGTTCACGGCGAAAGCACCATGTAGTTCCAGTTTCTGCGTGATTTGGGTTACAGAATAGATGCCAATTATATCAGTATTATTAAAGGTTGAGACAGGAAAAGGAGGAGCGACCGTAACAGTTTGCTGATCTGGTCCAGTGATTGTTATACGTTCCGTACCTGGCCATGCTTGAATTGTGACAGGCGAATCGGGTGCGACTTGAGCGTTGCCAGAGACCGGAAGAGGCAGAAACCAGTTGACAAGGTTATACATAAGAATGGGGAAAGTTGGTTGTAAAGGCAGGTCAGAGTCATGCAGATCGAAACTCAGCACGCCAATACGCCTGTTATTTTGCTCCCCGGCAATCAACAATGGAGTTTCAGGGGTCACAATGATTGGCTGCATCCATGCTGCTGGCATAAGTTGATGACTCTTGCGCACTACATGAATAGTACTGAGATCGACCTGGTTAAGCAAATTTTGAGTATCATTTCCAGTGCTGATATGACTGATACTTATTTCAGCGCCAGACTTGCCGAATGTGTTCGAATCCGTTGGTGGATTGACGAAGAATAAAGCTCCAGAGGGGAGATTTGAGGGCAGGAAACTGTCGAACACCGTTAAGTCAAAATTCCCTTCGTTCGTATATTTGGCAGGAGTTGTCTCGAAGAGGTCCATATTTGGCAGGAGACGTAGCGATGCTACGAGAAAACTATTGCCTTTCGTGACCAAAAGCACCCGGCCATGCATTGATCCTCCAACAATAGCCCATGCATCGTGGTCAATGGTCATGACATCTTGAGTGATGATGCGTACATGCAAAAAGCGAGTTGTGGGTGGTAGTGGACCCCATTGGAGCGCTCCACTGGCTCCAGGCGCTAAAATCGCAGTTTGTACGCCCACCAGGTTGCCATCAGCATATAGCTCAACCGGGATTGATCGCTGCTGGTGGCTAAAATTCGCAATTTGAGCCAGAGCAACAAGTTTGCCCTGAATAGTTTGTGAGGCGAGAGCCAGTAAAGCGGCGTTGGGAGCATCTGTGCCGATTTGCAGGTAACGCACAGGAAAAGAGGATAGGAGCGTTTGATCTGGTGGTAAAACATGCCCATCCCCAATGACTAAAATCTGCGCTTCGGTGTGCCCAGCGGCTAGCGAAGTTGCGAGCGAAAGAGCCTGTTCAAGATCAGCATCCTGGTTTGTGACTTTTGCACGCTGTAGGGCTGAAGTAAGCTGGCTCTTATCCGAGGAAAACGCAACCAATACTTGCGGCGTTTTTGCCATTGCGATGAGCGAAAGCTGATCGCTTGGACCAAGCCCGTCAATCAAATTTGAGATATCACTTCTAGCTGCCTCAAATCGGCTGGGGGATACGTCAGTAGCCTGCATACTTGCTGATGCCTGCAAGATGATAATAGTGTTGCCACCGATAAGACTGCTTATGAAGGTGGCTGGGCGAGCGAGTACGAGTACGATCACTATGCCTGCGAGTATTTGCAGAAGAAGCAATGCCGTGATGCGCAGTTTCTGCCAGGGACGGCTTGCCTGTAGATCTTGCGATGCCTGTTGCCAGAGTAATGTGCTACTCACGACTCGCTCTTGCCGTTTAGGGCGCATGAAATAGAGCAAGAAGATGATTGGTATAATGATACCGAAGGCAAGAGCAGCAGGAAGCAGCAGGCTCATATTACACCACCAGCCCAGGAGAGTAGATATTCGATTGTGTTGGAGGTATGGGTCTGTACATTCTCACTTGACTATCTCTACCTGTCTTAGCAGCCTTTGTACAACATCTATAAGATCTGTATCGCTGGGGATCATCGCATAGGTCATGGTTTGAGCATGGGCAAATGATGCTAAATCCTGCATAAATACAAGAAGCCGTTGCTGGTAAGCTTGTAATACAGCAGGTGTTCCGCTTATTTCTACGTTGCCAGAACCCTCGCTATCACGGAGTTGCCAATCACCCTGTATATCTGGCTCAATCTCATCTGGGGAGAGAATTTGTAACAGTGCTACTTCCTGACGCAATTGACGCACAGAGCGTAACCCGATTTGATATCCACCTGCTGTCAGAAAGTCTGAGATCACGATAGTGAGCCCTGGGCTGTTCACAACTCTACCAAGATCATAGAGGGCGCGGTTTAAATCGGTTGGGCCGGAATCTGGTAGATGACTTAGAAAATCACCGATTGTCCATAGAGCATGTTTGCCGCTACCAACACGACGGTAGGCTGCCAGTCTATCAGTAAGCGCCCCGACTATGACTGCATCTTCACACTTTAGCGCGACATATGATAAAGCGGCAGCTATGGAAGAAGCCAGTGAAGCTTTTGAAGGCTTTCCATGATACATTGAGTTGGAGCAATCTAGCAAGATCGTGACTGTGAGGTTTTCCTCGGCTTCAAAAACGCGCAGGAAAATCCTTTCAAGGCGCGCATATGCTCTCCAGTCGATACGACGAAAATCATCGCCTGGAGCGTAGCGACGATAATCTGCAAACTCCATTGAAGTGCCAGCCAGGGGCGACCTTCGCCTTCCTGGCCGCCCGGTCGCCATTGATTTGCGCGTGATGAGTGCCAGCGTATCCAGGCGTTGCAAAGTGCTGGCATCAAGAGGGAAGCGTGCTAGACTACTTTCGTTAGCCATTCAAATATCCTCGCTTCGCTCGCCCCTCGATAAATCGGGGGTCTACATTTACTAGTGTTATGATATTATCGAGAGTCTACATTCACTTATGTTATGTGGTTAAGGTCTCTTCAACAATGGTTTCGATCAAATCCTCAGCGGTTACGCCATCGGCCAGACCATCGAAGTTGAGTATAATACGGTGGCGTAGTGAAGGAAAAACAACGTTTTGCAGGTCTTCAAGCGAAACGTTATAACGACCTTCAAGAAGGGCGCGAACTTTAGCCGTCAAAATGAGCGCCTGTAAACCGCGAGGGCTGGCGCCATAGCGAACATATTTGCGAACAGGATCAGGCGCATCCTCCTGGTCCGGGTGAGTTGCCAACAACATGCGAATTGCATACTCTTTGAGATGCGTAGCGACTGGAACAGCTCGAGCGGTCTTTATCAAGTGTATCAATTGTTCACCAGAAGCAACCTGTTTGGCCCGAAGTGTTTGCAATCCAACAGTCGTATCGATAATTTGCAGTAAATCCTTTGCATTAGGGAAACGAACGAGAACTTTGAGTAAGAAACGATCAAGTTGGGCTTCAGGTAAAGGGTATGTACCCTCCATTTCCAGTGGATTCTGGGTAGCCAGCACAAAAAATGGTCTGGGCAATGGGCGGGTTGCGTCTCCTACACTCACAGTGTGTTCTTGCATGCCCTCAAGGAGCGCTGATTGCGTTTTAGGCGTTGCCCGATTTATCTCGTCAGCCAGTACAATATTTGCGAAGATAGGACCCGGTTGAAAACTGAAGGCACGCCTGCTTCCTGCTGATTGGTGGTCTGATTGTTCAGTGACAATAGTCGTTCCTACAATATCCGCAGGCATCAAATCAGGTGTAAATTGAATACGCGCGAATTTCAGTTCAAGCGCATCAGAAAGGGTGCGTACGAGCAACGTTTTGCCAAGACCTGGCACTCCTTCAAGCAGCACATGACCACCAGCGAAAAGAGCCAGCATTAATTCTCGGATAACTCGTTCCTGTCCAATAACAATTGAACAGAGTTCATTCTCCAATTGCTGAGCGATGTGCATGAACATCTCAATATCGGCCTCACCTGGTTGCTCTATTTCTGCTGTGTTCTCCGTGATTGAGACGTTACTAGCAATGTGCTGATCGAGTTCTTCAAGCTGTGTTTCGTTTGATGTCTCAACTCCGGTTTGAGGTGAAGTGCTTTCACTCTTATGTGCCATGTTTTTATGCTTCCTTTCATTCAGATGAGTACTTCCTTTCGTTCTGCCTGAGTGTGTAACACTAGCTGCGTAGCAGCGTTGGCAGAACGGGTAAGAATACCGTAGCAGCGTTTCTGAATGCAGTTAATTTTATTGTCGCCCTTCTAATGAGTTGAAGTAATCTCGAATAAGATTTTTCATATCAGGAGGAATGTTACTATTCTGAATGGCATCGTGAGCCACTTGTGTATACTGAGCAATAACTCTGGAGTACGGTACGGAATTTCCGGATTGAACTGTGCCAGTGCTACCATCGACGCTGATATTGCTTGTTCCCGAGCCAACCTGACCAGGCACGAATACCTGCTCATTTTTGCCAGAATTATTATTGGTATTATTCTGTCCACTTTGACCACTTATACCTTGTCCCTGGCCAGGAGCAATCGTTTGTCCTGGTTTCTGTCCCTGACCAGGTGCCTGGTTTTGATTGGCAGTTTGACTGGTACTGTTATCGGTTGATGTAGCAAGCGCGTTCGCAGCATTTTGAAGAGATTGCGATGCTTGATCGATGCTTTTATTCGTTGCAGTATTCGCACTATCCTGACTTGCAGCGGACTCCAGTGTTTTTGAAGCGTCAGAAACCCCGGTGGGATTACCATCGGCGACAGCTTTTGCGAGCTGGTGCAAAGCAGAACTTAATTGAGGATTATTCTGACCCTGGCTAGAAGCTCGTTCGATTTGCTGGGCAAGCTGTGCGCGCTGAGCAGGAGTCATATTCGCTATTTGCGAAGAAAGATTCTGCAATGAACTATTCAGGGCTTTACTATCTCCTGAAGCAAGGGCCTTACCTGTTTTGCTCAAATTAGCATTGGAGCTATTTTGGAGTGATGAACTGGCATTTGCCTGTGCCTGTGCTTTTTGGCTTGCCTGGGGGTCATGCAATTGGTTGAGTTGTGACTGTGCCTGGGCAAGACTTTGTTGAGCCTGTTCCTGACTACTGGATTGTTGCAACCGGGTCAGGGCATCACGTAGAATTTTATCGATTAAGGCACGTTCTTGAGGTGAAATTGTTCCCTGGTTATCGATCACCAATCGCGTTTGATTGATAGCAGCGATCTGTCTATTTAAACGGGCCTGTAGGGCTGCTTGCTGTTGAAGAAATGTATTCATTGGATTGGGAACCAAAATGAGTACAACAATCGCTATAGCAGCTATACCAAAAAGAAGCACTCTAATTCTTGCTGGTCGCAGCGATATCGTAGCTGCAGGCGCATGTTTTCTCAATTGTCGAAGCGCATCACGGCGTTGCAAAACTGCTATGGGTGTGGAGTCATCGCGAAGTTCCAAGGCCGTGCTTATGCGATCTTGTAATGCGAGTTGAGTATCGATATAGTGAGCGCTGTGTGCAAACGAGGGACGATACCAAAGGGCGCCTCCACTAGCGCAGAGCAGAATTCCTAACGTGATTCCAATAGCCCAGTATGGGGTTGTGGACCAGGGAATAAAGCGCGAGATGAGCAAGAGAAAGCATGCACATATCATGCTCATGATTATTCCATATTCTGTCCAACGCAGTATGTGTTGTATCCATAATCTTCTGCGCCATGGGTGTAGGGTTTCGATGAACCTTTCGCCTTCATTCTCTTCATGCACTAATGTTGAGTTACGTGAAGGTGCATTGGCTAGCATCATTCTCTAACCTTTCAATTCGCCATACCTGATTTTATCAGACCATTGGCAAGGTGTTTAGCACTAAGATTGTTCAGATTTCTTGCCCAGGTCTCGAAACCAGGGCAGAAAGCGACCAACCGGGTCAGGCTTCACAAATACAATACTAAGCAGGAACAGTATGATAGCTACCATGAGACTCACCAGTGTAAAGGCGATCCAGGGAGCAAGGTGTACGCGAAATAGATAAAAGTTACTTGCTCCACTCTGCACGCTGCTTACTACGCTATTGAGAGCTGAAATTGGATTCCAGGCATTCAACCATTGAATCCATATATACCAGCGAGAATTGGCGGGTATAGAACCTCCCAGGGTGAGAATAGATATAACAGGATAGGCGAATAACCAGAAAGCACAAAATGTGTATGCTACAGCAGTGGAAGCTGTAGGGCGATGTATTAGAGTAGAGCAAAATAGGCCAAATGTCCCTATAACTATAGCTGTGATAATGAATATAACCAACGTGTTTAGAACTTGAAATGGAGAGACACCACCGAAGAAGAAAACCAGGCTAAAGAGTGGAATAGCGGCGGCGATCAGTAATAACACATTGACTAACCCCGCGATTAATTTGCCTGCTAATAGTGAGAAGGCGGAAAGTTTAGAACATAAAAGCAGGTCGAAGGTTTGTCGTTCCTTCTCACCATTGATGGCAGTAGCGGTAAACGCAGGCGTAATAAACACTATCAAAAAGAGCTGTATAAAAGACAGGAGGGCATAGAGTTGTGCTCCAATCTGACTGAGCAGGTAACCCTGATAGCCACCGCTGAAGACATTAGCTCGCTGGAGGAAGCCGAAACCGAGCAAACCCATTACCAGTAAGTAAATAATAATGAGCCACACAAAACGTTCACGGCGCAGGCGCAGGCGTAGTTCTTTCGTGAGTAAAGCTGTAAAAGTCATAAGACGCTTGCTCCTTCCGTAATATTCATATATACCTCTTCAAGCCGTTCAACGGCTCTGCGCGGTGCGAAGGATATGACTGGTATATCATGCGCTATGAGTTCGGCCAGGATGCGATGTAGCGCTTGATTGTCACCGTTGAATTCGGCCTGAATCAGCTCGCTAACATCATTATCATCAAGTATATTCCTAATTTCTGGCATTTCTTTGAGCAACTGCTTTGCATCAGTGGCACGTTCGAGTACACGTATTTCAATCTGATTCCCACCACCAAGGCTGTGAGTAACCTGTTCAACATTGCCAGCCATAACTAATTGTCCTGCTCGAATAATGGCGATATCGCTACACATCTCAGCCAGTTCAAGTAAAATATGCGAACTGATGACTATTGTCTTGCCCATGCTTTGCAATGTGAGCAGCAACTCACGAAACTCTACTCTGGCTCGTGGATCAAGTCCCGAAGCTGGTTCATCAAGCAATAGCACATCGGGATCGTGTATGAGCGCGCGTGCCAGACATAAACGTTGCTGCATGCCGCGCGATAGAGTTTCGACTAGCGCATTACGTTTTGCAGTAAGGTCAACCAACTCGAGCAGATCTGAAACGACTTTTGTACTCTTGCGGCGTGAAATGCCATGAATTCCGGCATAGAATTCCAGATATTCTTCCGAGGTAAGGTCTGAATAGACGCCAAAAAAGTCCGGCATGTATCCTACTTTGCGCTGTATCATGGTTGGCGATTGGGTGACCTCTTCGTCGCCAAACCAGACCTGGCCTGAGGTTGGCGGGATTAATGCCCCCAGGATACGAAGCAGCGTAGTTTTACCCGCACCATTTGGACCGATCAGACCAAAGATAGCCCCCAGGGGTATCTCGAGGCTGAAATCCTCTAACGCATGAACTGAGCGATAGCGTTTGTAAATATGCTGGATGTTGATCATACGCTGCTATACTTGCTCCCTGTACTTTTGCTAACTATTCCCATACGATTGGCCTTAAAGAACTCCTTGCAGGTTGATTATTGGCCTGCCGAAATCAAGTGGGCCGAGCTGGCTATCCATGTTGGAAAATTGTAGTAGCACGCGCCCGGTAGCGCTAATATATGCGCTTACATTGTGTGTTGTAAAGGTATTTTGATTCAGTGAAATGATGTCCCAGGAGTTGGTATGCCAGTTGTATAAGCGAAAGGGGGAAGAATTTACATCTGGAACTGAACCAACTTGAGCAAGTACATTGATATCAGGCGGTTCTGAAATGGTCAAACCTCCGATATGTGTGTTGGAGGATTGTGGAATCAGATATTCAAACGTCATACTACCTGTTGAGATTGTATACTCACCGGGCAATCGGATCTGTGCATTGTTACTGGCAACATCAATCAAATGTCCTGAAATGAAGTTCGGAGGCAGGTTAAGCGATCCTGAAAGGTTGATGCTTAATGGTGCTTGAATGAGTGTCTCGTGGAAACCAGCTGGGTTCATATCGTTGATAGTCACATTTGTGGTTAGAGCCTGGGAATTCTCGGCCCAACCGATCAAAGTAACCGGGGAGCCAGAAACGAGTAGTGGATCAATGTTCCTTGTAGCTGTGAACTGCCAACCAGGAGTAGCTGTGATGCCTGCAGAATTGCTATATGTAGATTCGTTACTGAACGAGGAAGAATTAACTCCTGATAGTAAGGCTTCGAGTGGATTGGCTGATCCATTACAAAGGCCAGTACAAGCGGGTGAGAAATTGAATAGACCTTCGCCATCGAGCGCATACAGAATTGCCAGGTGGCGTTGCCACGCGGTCTGAGGTTGTGCTGGCATCGCGTCGTAGGCAGGTGATTTTGTATTAAGAGCGATCAGGTCGGCCAGGGTTGCACGAGAAAGAAGCGGAGCGTTGCTTAATGTAAACTGAACATGCTTTGTTTCTCCCGCGGCAAACTGTCCAAGGCTGAGCGCATCATTCGGCATCAACAAAAAAGTATCGCTAAGGGCATAGTTAGATGCGTTTGTCACAGTTCCCACGAGAGAGCCATTTTGGAGTGCAAGTTGAGAGAGGAGACTTTTGTGTAATTGACGATCTTGTTCGGCGAGAATGGTATGCAACGTCCAAATATTTACACCTTGCAGGTTCACATTTGTACTGTTTTGTAGTGGTACAACCGTTGTCTGCGCTCCCGTGATCGAGCCGGTGGGCATGGAGAAACTATCAGGTGATGGTTGAACCAGGGTATTGCCTGGGATATGGACTTGATAATCGCCCTCAGCAGGTACGAACACTCCCATATAGGTTGAAATATGGACAGACGCTCCATTCTGACTAAACTGAGCTATTGATATGCTATCACTCAAGATGGAAGAGCCTTTTTCAATATAGGCAAGCCCATAGCTCAGCAAAGAGAAAATAACGATGCTGCTCAGAATGATTCTCCAACTCCAATAACGGCCTTTCAATCGCTTTACAAGCAAGAGACGGACTGGCCCAAGCACAAGTAGATAGCATAAGAGTAAGATACCGAGCGTGCGCCAGGGAGGGGGGATAGACGATGGGAGTAGTGACTGTAGGAAACCGCTCATCCTGTTGGCCAGGATAGTTTGAACCTGTTGAGTTGAGGTACCAAAACCAGGGGAGATTCCAGAATGAGGCAGAAGCTGATCACCCAGACTACGTAATAGAAGGTTATTCCAGAGAAGCCCGGCACCTTGCCATCCAAGGATGGGTTCTATTGTAGGATCATACGCAAGGTAAATAATCGTCCCCTGTTGCTGGTGTTTTTGTACAATTAGCGGCGTAGCAGAGGACGCAAGAATGACTTCACTTTTATCGTCGTTTCCATCTGGTTTTAACGTCGCAGCACTAATGGAAACAGGCGATTGGACGATGGCAGGTATCTTGTGCTTTCCGGAAGCTGCCACCATAGATCCTCCTGGAGGTAAAAGAACCGTTCCTGCAGGTATTGTAGAGGAGCCATATACCTGGATTGGGACCAATCCCGCAGGTAGCGTGCTGAGCGTGCGTTGCCATTCAGGACCGCCGACAAGGATGAGTGATCCACCCTGGTTCGTCCAATTTTGCAAAGCGTTCAATTGAATTGCAGTCATGTTAGTTGTCGTGAAATTGTCCATCACAATAATATTAAAATTTTTGAACGCTGCTGCCATAGCAGGTATAGTATTCGCATTCAGGAAATCTAGTATGATTGATCCTCCCTGGTTGGGAAGAGATAAGGCACTTAAAGAGCTAAACCCTGAACTTTGATCAGAAAGAACTCCGATAAATACATCACCCGGTATGAGTGGTATCAGGGAAGCCGTTTGGGTACCAACAATATGGCCGTTACTGTCAAATAACTTCACAGTCACACTTTGAACATCGAAATAGAGTGGGAGATACATGGTCACTTGCTTCTGGGCGCCATTGGCTAAAGATACTGAGACCTGATAGTTTGATGGAGTCCCTGGGCTTCCAGCCAATTGAAATTGTGGCGGAGGGGCGATCAATGATAGCATGCCATTGAAATCAGGCCCATCGTTTTGGAGAGTGATCTGCACAGGAACCCAATTGCCATCCCGGTAGTGGGAATCAAATCCGGCCTTTACCTGAAATGTGGGTCCAGAACTACGTTCGCGCGCCAGTACATGTCTGGGGAAGACAGCGTTTATTGTAGCAATCACAAAGCACATAGCGGCTAGAGCTATAAAACGTTTGTTTAATTGTTGCCACGATTGTCTGCTCGCCATACCTACTCTCTTTTAGTAGACTGCATTGTTCAGGCTCAATGAAGGTTTGCCAAAATAAAGAGTACTTTTAGTAGCATTCTGATTGAGTACCTGTAACAACACACGTCCATCTGAACTAGTGTACGCTTTAATGTTTGTTGTTGTAAAGGAATTGTTATTGAGTATAATCGCATCCCAAGCATTGGTATTCCAGTTATAAAGCCGTGCTGGCACGGTATTGGTCCCGCTATTTTGCATAACGTCAGGTGTGCTAATCGTCAAATTATTCACCTGCTGGTTTACAGGACCAGGCAAAGAGAACTCAAATGTAATGCTCCCCATGTTTATAGTATAAACACCCGGAGAGGTAGTTTGCACTTCTTTGCCCTGGGCATTAATTACCTGTCCGTTGATAAGCCCGGGCGGGAGGCTCGATGATGAAGAGAGATCAACGTTTAGGGGTACCTGAACAAAATCTTCGAATGTGCCACCCGGGCTGGTGCCATTCACAGTGATATTGTTGGTTGTATCTACTCGATTATCAGACCAACCAACCAGTGTGGCCTGCGCTCCTGTTACTAGCAATGGATCATTCTCATCGATTGGGTTCAGTTTCGGTGCTCCAAAAGGAGGAACAATTATCGAATGCTTCCCGGCTACGGCATATGTACTACACAGACCGCCACAATTAGAATACGTAAAGCCTTCTCCACTGAGAGCGGATAAGATTGCAAGGTGAAGCTGGCTATCATTCTCCGGCTGTGAGCCATGTGCGAAAGGAAAATAAGGCACTGGTAAGTGATTAGCTTTTGCAATCTGGTCAGCGAGCGTGGAGCCAGAGCTAACAGTCGAGCTATGTAACAACACATTCACCTGCAGGGTTTGCTGCGTAGGAAGGTTGCCAAGGTAAGCAAAACTATGGTTCATCAGAATATATGCATCGTTGAGATCTGTACCCAGATTGTTTATTACAGTTCCAGAAAGAGTGCCGTTGTGTAGCGCCAGGTGGGAGAGCAGGCTTCCTTGTAGTGTTTGATCCGCCTCTGAGACAAAATGATGAAGCGTCCATGGACTGGCATTCTGCAGGTTGATGTTGGTTTCATTTTGTCCAACGCTAATACCAATGTTTTCGATTGAGTCTGGTACAGCAGTGTCGCTTTGTAAAAAGGTATTTGTGATTGGCTGCGCGAGACTTTTCGCAGGAACATGAATATGGAAATTTCCATCGTCAGGAATGAATGAGCTGAAAAAATTTGTGACATGCGCTGTTGCGCTGCCTTGATTGAGCTGTATGATGGAGATGCTATTGATAGTTGGCCTCTTTTGGATGTAAACAAGACCATATGTGAGAAGAGAGAAGACTACGATGCTACTTGCTATGATACGCCAACTCCAATCAGCGCGCTTCCGTCGATCCCCCTTCGACAAAGTTAGCACGAAGAAAAAGCGTATTGGTCCGATGACAATGATGTAGCCGAGTAATAAGATGGCAAGAATCCAGGCTGGAAAAGGCGCGCCCGGCTGTAGAATTTGGAATAACCCGCCGCGCAAAATCGATTGCCCGGGTCCTTCGGAATACGTGGGAGCGTTAGCTGGAAGAAGGGATTGGTCACCCAGAGTGCGCAAAAGTAGACCTTGCCACAGAGCGACGGTACCGATCCAGTGCATAAGGGGAGTTTCAGCTGGATCGAAGGCAATATAGCAAATGGCTCCCTGTCCTTGATGTGCCTGCACAATAAGCGGATTGGACTGATTTCCCAGAACAGTTTCTAAATTGGAGAATGCATTCTGCCTTGTATCGCTACTTTCTAGCGGGGTTACAGTGCTGATCGATAAAGATTGGCCCAAAGTATCCGTAGTTGCTATTTGGCCTGTATCTGCGATGGTTGGACTCCCGATAGGCAATAGATGTGTACCTGGAGGCAGAACTCCTGTTCCATGTAGGGTTATTGGTAACAGTTGAGGTGGAAGTGTGCCTAGCGTGCGCTGCCAATCTGGACCTCCGATCTCAATGAAGGCGCCTCCACGGTTGATCCATGTTTGTAGAGCGCTAAGCTGAGCGGGATTGAGAGTGCTTGTAGTAAAGTCATCAAGCACAATAACATCAAAGTTGTCGAGAACCTCAGCCGTATCTGGCATTGTGCTGGCGTTCAAAGTTGCCAATTCGATAGCTTTCCCTGGATCTGGCAGTAAAACTTTGCTTAGGGAGCTAAACTCTGGACTTTCTGCTGTGTGATCCGAGAGTATGCCGATGAGAAGAGAACCAGAGGGTAATATGTAAGGGCTAGCTGTCTGGGTAGTAATGACTGTTCCTTTATTATCGCGTAGAGTAGCTACTATGCCATGGGGTACCGTTGGTGTTTCGTAGAAAGGAATATCAAGGCTGATCTGCTTTTGTATGCCATGTGGTAAGACAACGGATGCCTGGTAGCTCCAGGGCAATGTATTATCTACTGCTACCTGTCTTACAAAGCCGGAGTAGGTTGTAACGGAAACGAAACCTGAGAAATTTGAGCCTTCGTTGCTAAGTGCAATCTGAACTGGAGTCCAGTA
>Ga0209048_10001584_pt1 | contig 23195 bp, 22 predicted proteins | sample FrelakmetCRP12CR_FD_187146 | JGI IMG/M metagenome (GOLD analysis project Ga0209048, IMG submission 187146) | Freshwater lake sediment microbial communities from the University of Notre Dame, USA, for methane emissions studies - CRP12 CR (SPAdes)... | ecosystem: Environmental > Aquatic >... | reverse complement strand
AGAGATCACTTAAATGTCCTTGTCGTTTCATCATATAGTCCTTATAATAATTTTTAAAGGATAAACCATGGAACTTGAATTTCTGAAAACCTTGGTCCTTTACATTGTTGGAGTCTTGAATTCTAAAACAGAGTCGCACCCTACCCTGATGGAGAAGGAATTGAGTTTTGGAAGGTTGCATGATATAAATTTGTAACCCAAGAAACTGGAGAAACCAACGATGACTGTCATTCACACCAATGTCCCCTATTCCATGCTTCTTCATCGTATCGATTTCGCGATCAAGAACCGAATCCATCCTGAAATCTACTTTAGTGCAGAAGATTTGGATGCCTGCCATGAAAAAGATGCTCAGCGTTTGTCTAAGACTCTCCAAGAGAACCAATTGGAAATTACCCTCCATGGTCCATTCATGGATTTAAGTCCTGGGGGGGTGGATCGAAGGATTAAAGAGGTGACCTTTGACCGATTCTTGAAGACGATCGAATTGGCACAATTCTTCAAGCCCAAGATGATCGTCTTTCATCCGGGGTACGAGAGATGGAAATTTGATGGAAATGTAAAGCTTTGGCTCGAGAGCAGTCTTCAAACCTGGAGGCCTTTGGTCAAGGAGGCAGAAGAGATGGGGTTGACCCTTGTAGTTGAAAATGTTTTTGAAGAGTCTCCCGACTCTATCAAAAATCTTTTAGAGGAAATCCATTCACCCCATTTTCGATTCTGCTTTGACACAGGCCATCACAATGTCTTCAGCAAGACCCCTCTCACCAATTGGGTGGAAACTTTGGGAGGGTTTCTAAGTGAGGTTCATCTACACGATAATCACAAAGAGATGGATGAACATCTTCCTGTGGGGGAAGGAGGATTTGATTTTAACCAATTCTTTACCCTCCTTTCACAATTGAAATTGAATCCCCTTTACACCATCGAACCCCATGAAGAGGCCCATCTCTGGAGGGGCTTAGAGGCAGTGAAGGAATATATCAAGTAAATTACCCCGTCCACAGGACGGAGTTTTCAGGTGCGATCTTGGTAAAGACTGAAGAGAGAGGAGGTACTTATGAAACGTCTATCCATTTTATTACTTGTTCTTACCATAGCGACTGCTCTTATTGTAATGAATGAATCACTGGCTTCGGCGCAGCAGGCAAAACCAGCTTTCAAGTATGAAGACCCAATTGGCGTAGTGAAGATCAAACCCGGCGAACCCATCCATATGGCATGCTGGATGGTTGTGGTGGGGGCAGACGCCTCTTTGGGAACAGATACCAAGCGTGGCGTGGAAATTGCCATCGAGGACAAAGGCGGCAAAGTTCTCGGGGTCCCCATCAAGTTGACTGTTCAAGACACTGGATGCAACGCCGAAGGGGGCCAGGCGGCTGCAACCAAACTTGCTGCTGACCCGACGATTGTAGCGGCGATCGGCTCAAGCTGTTCAAGCGAAGCCCGGCCTGGTGTACCGATACTATGGAAAGCCGGTATCTCTACGGTTTCACCGTCGGCTACGTCGCCCGATTTGACAGATCCAATAAAACGTGGCCGAGAATTTGATAGATTTCTCCGTACCGCTCACAATGACAAAGTTCAAGGCGCTGTAGCAGCCGAATTTGCCTTCAAGGTATTAAAGGTTAAGAGGGCAGCAACCATTCACGATGGAAGCATTTATGCTGAAAAACTACAGGCTATTTTCGCTGAAACCTTTAAGAAACTGGGTGGGACCATCACTTCACAAGAGGCGGTCGCTCCTACGGATACAGATATGCGGCCTGTCCTAACCAAGATCGCTACAGGAAAGCCCGAATTTCTCTATTACCCCGTCTTTATCGCGGCAGGTGGGCATATCACACGCCAAGTGAAGGAGGTAAAGGGTTTGGAGAAAGTTGCTCTAATGGGTGCAGATGGTATTTTCTCCACTGACTTTTATAAAGCAGCTGGTGAGACTGCTGTTGGCATGTATCATTCCAGTCCCGATAAATCTGCTTTTGCCTCGGGGTATAAGGCCTTCTTGGAGAAGCATCAAAAGAAATATGGCGAAAAACCGATCGCTCCCTTCCACGCTCACGCCTATGATGCAGCAATGATGATTTTCGCTGCTATTGAAAAGGTGGCCAAGAAAGGACCAGATGGGACTCTCTATATCGGCCGAAAGGCCTTAAGGGATGCCCTTTATGCCACGAAGGATTTCAAAGGCTTAACTGGAAATCTTACCTGCGACAAATATGGAGACTGCGCAGATCCAAAGATTGGAGTCTACAGGACAACAGCTGAAAATATTAAAAAGTTAGAGACTCCTGAAACACCCATCTGGACGCCCCATTCGGTTCCAGCTAAGAAAACACCATCCAAGAAGTAACCCCATCCCCTTAAAAAAGCGGGGTCCTTAGAAGGGGAAAGGATGAGCTGGAAACAAAGGTTGTTTCCGGCTCATCCCAAAACTAAAGCTTGGCATCCATGAAACGAATCCCCTCTTGACCGCTCCCTAAAAGCAAGAGTAAAATTCGATTGGCTAAACAATTTCAAGGGAAGGAAACCCTTATGTTAAAACGTTGGAGAGAAAGGACCACTCCCACCGATATCGTCATGTGGTTCATCGGAGCAGGAATTTTAACGTTAGTGATTTGGGGTTCCGCAGCCACCTTAACCGAAGGTCGGTATACCTCTCACCACTGGTTTGATTTCATTATCTTTGGTCTGGCTCAGGGAAGTATCTACGCCCTCATCGCTATGGGTTACACCATGGTCTATGGAATTCTTCGGATGATCAATTTCGCTCATAGCGAAGTTTTTATGAGTGGTCCTTACACAGCTTATTACGTGGCTGCAGCTTTCTATTCATCCGGTTTTTTAGATAGTCAGCCGATTATTAGCTTAATCATCATCTTCATTGTCTCCATGGCAACCTCAACCCTGATCGCTCTTCTTCTTGAACGGATTGCTTATCGCCCTTTACGAACTGCACCACGCTTGGTTCCACTCATTACAGCCATTGGAGCTTCCTTCTTTCTACAATATACTTTTCGAGGACTCTATGGTTCTGGTTTCCAGGCCTATCCAGTGGTGAAGATCTTAGAAGGTGAATGGATGTTCGGAGAATTCCGGATTCTAAAGTTTCAAGCGTTGGTGATTGTCGCTGCTGCCCTGTTGATGGCGGCTCTCTACTCCTTTATCCAACGGTCCCGCATTGGCAAAGCGATCCGCGCCGTATCCGAAGATAAGGAGATCTCTTCATTGATGGGGATTAACATTGACAGGATGATTGTCACCACATTCGTCATCGGTGGAATGTCCGCTGGAGCTGCGGGTGTCCTGTATGCGGTGATGTTCAAACAGGTTCACTTTTTCATGGGTTTTATTCCAGGGATTAAAGCCTTTACCGCAGCAGTATTGGGTGGCATCGGGAATATTCCAGGAGCCATGTTGGGCGGAATTTTTCTCGGCCTTGTTGAATCGGTGGGACCCAGCCTATTCCTGGATGGATTGGGAATTGTAGCGCCTTACCAACTGAAAGACGCCATTGCTTTTATCATGCTCGTCCTCATACTGATCTTTCGACCTTCAGGCATTTTGGGAGAGCGTTTGGCAGTGAAAAAAGCCTAAGAGATCAGAATTGGTCAATTAGGTAAACTGGAATCAAGGATAATGACACAAGGCAAATTTATCTGGCAGCAAGGAATTAAAATTGGGTTGATCGGCGGCATCGTTGAAGTCCTCTTAGCACTCGTCGGAATGATTGAGGCTTTTAGCCAACGCGATATTGTCAGCCATATCATCTCAATGGGTCATACCCTGTTGCTTCTGGTTATCCTGTTTATGGCCTATCTGGCAGCAAAACGAACACCCCGAACTGAGCCTTTGTGGGTTCTAATAAATAGTTTTATATCAGGGCTGATCGTAGGGGGCGTGCTGGCTCTACTGGTCATTGTGGGAGGTCTGATCAATTTACGGAAGGTCTTTATCAATGCCTCACCTCTCCTCTATCAATTACTCACTTTTGATCAGGGGGTAAAGGCAGGCATCCCCCTGCTCCTCGGGGGTGGTGGTCTGAGTGGTCTTCTCGCAGGCCTCCTCTATCTTGCATCAAAACTCCTCCGCCGGGTGTTGATCATCTCGTTAGGTAGCGTTGTTGGGGTGGGTGTTCTACAGGACTTGTTGCGTCCCACCTTCGCTCTCTGGGGACCTCTTGCCGTCATCAACGAGTGGCTCTTCACTGCCAATGGACTTACATTCCATGGCACCATGGGATTGTTTGTTTTGATTGCACTCTTGTCCTACTTTTGGGCTCAAAAAGGGAATGCAATTCGAGCTGACTTGAAACGTCTGTCTCCTACAAGTCAACGTGCGCTGAGGATAACGAGTTTCCTTCTTCTCATCATGATCTTGCTTGCTCTGCCACAGATTTTCGGTCTCTTCCTCAGCGAAGTGTTTACGATTGTGGGTTTGTATGTTCTCTTGGGCTTAGGGCTTAATATCGTGGTTGGATTTGCCGGCCTCTTGGATCTTGGTTATGTAGCCTTCTTCGCCATCGGTGCCTATACGGTTGCTGTATTGACATCACCCGAGTTGGGTTTCTTTAGTCTATCATTTTGGGGAGCACTGCCGTTCGCGATCTTTATGGGAGTCCTATCGGGTGTTCTTTTAGGCATCCCTGTTCTCAAGATGCGTGGCGATTATCTTGCTATTGCAACCCTTGGCTTTGGTGAAATCATCCGCATTCTTGTGCTCTCCGATTTCTTGCGACCATGGTTGGGCGGAGCACAGGGTATTGGTAAAATTCCTAAAGCATCTCTCGGCAGTATAGAATTTGCGACCCCTCAACAGATCTACTATCTTATTCTCGCTGGTTGTCTGCTTGTGGGCTTTATCTCGCTGCGGCTGAGAGATTCTCGCTTAGGACGCGCCTGGATGGCAGTGCGTGAGGATGAAGATGTGGCCCAGGCAATGGGAATCAATCTTGTCTCCACGAAGCTCCTCGCCTTCGCCACCGGAGCTGCCTTCTCTGCTTTGAGCGGAGCGATCTTTGCCAGCAAACTCGGATCGGTCTATCCCCACAGTTTTAACGTGATGATTTCTATCAACATCCTCTGTTTGATTATTGTGGGAGGTATGGGAAGCATTCCGGGTGTGCTCGTGGGAGCGATCGCCCTGGTTGGCCTGCCTGAGTTGCTGCGGGAGTTTGCCGAGTACCGGCTCCTGGTTTATGGTGCTGCCCTTGTGGCGATGATGCTTCTTCGGCCAGCAGGTCTTTGGCCTGAGGCCTTGCGCCGTCGCGAATTGCACGGAGGGGAATCTGCTGAAACAGAATCACCATCAGGCTTCGAACCTAGTAAGTAGAAAAATCTTATGGCCATTCTTTCTGCAAAAAAAGTTACGAAACGCTTCGGCGGGTTGGTTGCTGTGGGTGATCTGGATGTCGTGATCAAAGAACATAGCATCCACAGCATCATCGGACCCAACGGTGCTGGCAAGACGACCTTTTTCAACTGCATCACCGGCTTTTACCGTCCTGAAGCTGGAGAAATTCTTTTTAACAACACCTCCCTCGTTGGCTTATTGCCCGATCGAATCGTCCGTCTGGGAATTTCTCGCACCTACCAAAATATTCGTCTCTTCCCTAACCTCACAGCCATAGAGAATATTCTCGTGGGATTCCATGGCCATTTAAAAGCAGGTTTTTTTGGCATCGTGGTCGGGTTACCTGCTACTCGGCAGGAAGAAAAAGAGGCGGCAGAAGAAGCGCGGCGCCTCCTCAAGTTCGTCAACCTGACTGGGAAGGGCGATTTCTTGGGAAAGAACCTTCCCTATGGCGACCAGCGGCGCTTGGAAATCGCACGGGCATTGGCTGCTCGTCCCAAACTCCTGCTCCTCGACGAACCCACAGCAGGCATGAATCCACGCGAGACGCAGGATATGATGGATTTTATCCAGCACCTTCGCGACGAGCTGGGGATCACGATCCTTCTTATCGAGCATCAGATGAAGGTCGTGATGGGTATCTCTGAAACTGTCACTGTATTAGATTATGGAGAAAAAATTGCAGAGGGTACCCCGGCCGAAATTCAGAAGAATCCAAAGGTCATCGAGGCCTATCTCGGCCGAGGGAGCGCTGTTCAAGCGCATGGAGTTGGATAGTGAACTAAAGTTGAAAGTGCCTAAAGTGACTAAAATCAAAGATCCAGGATGGAAGAGTTAGGAGTTAACCATCAGGAGCTAGGAATTAGGATCATAATTTTTGCGACTTGCAACTTTAGTCACTTGTAACTTTAGCTCACTCTAGTCACTTTGAATATATGACTACAAGACTACGAGACTAATGATGGCCCTTCTCGAAGTCGAAAATGTGCATACCTATTATGGACAGATCCATGCCCTCAAGGGTGTCTCCCTCACCGTTGATAAAGGAGAGATTGTCACTCTGATTGGAGCCAATGGGGCGGGGAAAAGCACCTTGCTCAAGACCACCAGCGGTTTGTTGCGGCCACGCCAGGGCTCTATCCGCCTCGATGGGGAAGATCTCACTCATTATCCTCCACACGAAATTGTGGCGAAAGGGGTGGTGCAAGTTCCTGAGGGGCGCCGCGTCTTTGGCCGCCTGACCGTTACAGAAAATCTGGAGATGGGAGCCTTTGCTATTCCTGATCAAAAGCTCATTGGCGCAAATCTGGAGCGAGTCTTTACACTCTTTCCAAGACTAAAGGAACGCTGTAAACAAGTGGCGGGTACGCTCAGCGGCGGAGAGCAACAGATGCTCGCCACGGGTCGGGCATTGATGGCGAACCCACGCGTTCTTTTAATGGATGAACCTTCCATGGGTTTGGCACCCGTACTGGTTGATAGTATCTTTGAAACCATTCTAAAGCTCAACGCAGACGGCACGACCATTCTCTTGGTAGAACAGAACGCACGTATGGCCCTTCAAGTTGCCAGTCGGGGGTACGTGCTACAATCGGGTGTTGTGGTGCTCAGCGATTCAGCGGAAAATTTGCATCAAAACGAATTGGTTCGCAAAGCCTATCTGGGTGAAACCTAAAACCCATTAGAACGTTTTGATCGTTTCGAACGTTATGACCGTTTAATGGAAGTAAGCCTTCCTCGGTAAAAGCTAATAAGTAACCAAGTTCCAGGCACCAGTTTGTGCTTTTGCTGTTGGCTGAAGAGACCCTTGATGGTAAGGCCCATACCCTGGACATACCCTCATTAAATTTGACCCGCTTCCGCGAAGGTAAAGCGATTCAATAATATAATGTTGTGTAAAGGACGGATGGAAGAGGAGAAGATTGATTAAAAAATAGAGTGATTCGTTCAGGGTATTTAGTCCGGAATGAAGGGTGGGGGTAAATGGTTTAATAAATTTCTTACACTCCTAACTCCCAACTCTTAACTATTCTTGAAGAAATCTTTCACCCTTTTGATGGCGCAGAATTCGCCACACATGGTGCAGACATCCTTTTCACCAGATTTCCCTTCTTCGTGGTAACGCCTCGCCTTCTCTGGATCAATTGCAAGTTTGATTTGTTTCTCCCAATCAAAAGCCATTCGAGCCTTCGACATCTCGATATCCCTCTGAAGAGCAATCTTATTCCCTCTTGCAATGTCAGCAGCATGACCAGCAATTCTTGTAGCAATCACCCCTTCCCGCACATCTTCAACAGAGGGCAGCTTTAGATGTTCTGAAGGAGTCACATAACATAAAAAATCTGCTCCTGCTTTACCTGCAATGGCACCGCCAATGGCACAGGTGATGTGGTCATATCCCGGAGAGACATCCGTCACCAATGGCCCGAGTACATAGAAGGGAGCTCCCTTGCACAATCTTTTTTCCAAGAGAACATTTGCTTCAATCTGATCAAGTGGGACATGGCCTGGTCCTTCGATCATCACCTGAACGCCTTCCGCCCATGCCCTTTCCGTCAACTCTCCCAGGATGATCATCTCCTCCACCTGAGGTCGATCCGTGGCATCTGCCAAACAGCCAGGTCTCAGCCCATCTCCCAAGCTCAAGGTCACATCATACTTTTTAGCGATTTCTAAGAGCCGGCCGTAATGTTCATAAAGTGGATTTTCTTGGCGGTTGTAAATCATCCATTCAACAAGGAAAGAACCACCCCGGCTGACCACTCCCAATAGCCGATGAGCCTGCCTCAGCCTCTCGACCGCATTCTGGGTCACACCACAATGGACAGTAATAAAATCAACGCCCTCTGCTGCTTGGCGCTCGATGACTTCGAAGAGGTCTTCCGCCCTCATTTTAGTAAGGGCCTTCCTTTTCTTGGCTGCCCCAATCGCTGCCTCATAAATGGGAACAGTCCCCACAGGGATGGGAGAATGACGAATGATTTCCTTACGGATGCCATCTATATCTCCACCTGTGCTCAGGTCCATGACCGTATCAGTTCCGGCCTGGATCGAAATCTCAAGTTTTTTCAACTCCTCTTCCAAATCGACATGGTCAGAGGAAGTCCCGATGTTTGTATTGACTTTGATTCGGAGCCCCTCTCCAATCCCTATAGGTTTAAGTCCCCGATGATTTCGATTGGCTGGGATGACAGTCCGGCCAGAAACAATCTTTTCCTGGAGCCATTCTGGCGAGACCCCTTCTTCTCTTGCAACCATCTTCATTTCTTTTGTGACAATGCCCTTCTGGGCTTTTATCTTCTGCGTCATAACTTTTCCCTTCTTTGCCATCCGTTATCTGGCTATTTTTAATATTTTCTGAACGACCTCGTCTGGATCTTTTCCCAGTACTCGAATCATAGGTTCTTTGCCGACATCACCCTCATCGTAGATGAAATCAGGAACCCGCTTCATCTTTTTTAAGACCTCCCCCACACCCCATTCCAAGGAAGAACCTTCTTTCTCTTTCACTCTTTTCGGCTCAAGCCTCCGATCAAAATGGCCGACGAGAAAACCTTTTCTCCTTAATTGAGCGACGTTCACTTTTGAATATCGAATATTCATTACCGAACAATATTCAGGATCAAATTTCATGACTGTCAAAATAATATTGGCAACGTGTTGGGAGGCACCGAATTCTGGATCACTATGAGTGGCCACCGAATCTTTGAATCGAACAATCCTTCCTGGAAAGGCAGCCACATCTCCAATCCCCTCAGCCTGTGGAAGAGCATAGCCTAAGTTTGAGGAGACCTCTGGAATGAGATGTCCAATCTTCTCCTCTTTCAATATTCCTACGGCCCTCTTTAACTCCTGGATCACATGATAGCGTTCCATCTCCCTCAGAACATAAGCAGAAGGGTTGGTAGGACCTATCCCTTTTCCGAGGCTGAAACCAGATTGAATGGCCAAGGTAATGAAGGTCTTTGCCTTTCTTACTGCTTCATAAACACTATCCCCTCTGGCTAAGAGCGTTGCAATCGCTGAGGCAAAGGTACAACCTGTGCCATGGGTATTCTCCGTATCAATCCTCGGCCCTTCCATCTCATTAAAATATCTTCCGTCGTAAAGGAGGTCAACGGCCATTCCTTTTAAATGGCCTCCCTTTACGACCACATGTTTGGCTCCCAATTTGTAAATTCGATAAGCGGCTTTCTTCATCCCCTCAAGAGAGTTTACCTTTAATCCAGCGAGAACAGAGGCTTCCATCAGATTCGGCGTGACCACCCATGCGAGAGGGATCAATTTTTTGACGAGAGCCTTTTGAGCATCCTTTCGAAGAAGGTGGGCTCCACTCTTAGAAACCATCACGGGGTCTACCACCACCTTCTCCACTCTGTATTGCTCGATTTTCTTTGCCACGACTTCAATAATTTCTTGATTGGCCAGCATTCCTGTCTTGATAGCATCGGCGCCGATGTCGGAGAGAACAGAGTCGATCTGCCTTTCAACAAATCGGGACGGAATCTCATAGATGTCTTGAACCCCTACCGTGTTTTGTGCTGTAAGAGCAGTGAGTACACTCATCCCATAACCGCCCAGCAAGGTGATGGCTTTTAGGTCTGCTTGAATCCCTGCACCGCCTCCAGAATCTGATCCAGCAATCGTCAGGACTCGTTTCATTTCGAACTCCGCAGTTTATCCCCCTCACCCCTGCCTACCGGCGGGCAGGCTATCCCTCTCCCGCCAGGGGAGAGGAAATTTTTTGTTGTATTCTGTTTATCCACCCACCCCCTTGACGGGGGAGTGTCGGGGTGGGGGTGAAAAAAACTATTTTTTCTTCAACTCCTTCATTATTAGCGAGGCGACCTTCTCGCCTGAGAGGAGCATCCCTCCGAAAATAGGACCCATTCGATAAGACCCAAAAGTGGCATTGGCTGCCATACCGCATACATAGAGCCCTGGAAAGACTTCTCTTGTATTCTCCATCGTATCCTTCTCAGCGGCCTCTGCCCACAAGGACTTCTCACCGACGATCTTACCTGTCTCTGTAAAAAGTTTAATATCATTCTTTTTCTGGAGGATGGCAACGACCTCCGTAGCATGACCCGTGGCATCCACAACAAATTTCGATTGAATGGTCAAAGGATCAACATGCAAATTGGCCATTTCCACCGCTGTCCAATTCAGAACCAAACCAGTAACTCGATCCTCCCGGATAATAAGGTCTTCAGAGCTGATCAGATTAAAAATGGTCACTCCTGACTTCACGGCTTTTGAGCAGAGTGTTGAGATGGCTTCAATCGAATCGGCAGTATAATATCCCTTCTGATATGGATAGGATTGAATCCCAAACTTATCAAGAATTTTCTTTCCCTCTTCCTGCACAACAATCTCATTAAACATCATTCCCCCACCCCACATTCCTCCTCCGAGTGAGAGTTTCCTTTCGAAAAGGGTAACTTTAAATCCATTTCTGGCTAAATAATAAGAGCAGACTAATCCTGAGGGACCTCCTCCAACGATCGCCACATCAACGGAGAGGTTTTCCTTTAATTTCTTGAAATATCGATCAACAATTGCCTGAGTGATAATTTTTTCATCAAGTACCATTTTCTGCCTTCGCATCCTCCTTTTTTATAATTTTTCTGTTCCTTGAGTCTTAGCGTCTTAAAGTCTTTGCATCGTTGTGTCTAAAATTGTCATAGAGTCATTGTGTCTCAATTTAAAAGATAAAAGACCCAATGACTTAATGATAAAAAAAAGAAGCTGTAATCCCAATGGAGGTATTACGGCTTCTTTTTCGTTTTCCGCTTCCCTTCGCTGGAATTACCCAAACAGGTTCGGAGGGTCTCCTTATCCCGCTATAGCGGAACAAGGACTCTCAGCCCAATGAGCTCCCCTAGCAATATTTTAATTAATTTTACCCAAAGATTTGAGATATGTCAACCAGAGGGAATTTACCCACCCATAACTACCAACCTGCTCCTGGTAATAAGGGGAGGTAGTGAAACCAAGCCGGAGAGTGGCAATAAAAATTATTTAATTATTTCAATAAATTAAACTCGTTAAACCTTAAAAAAACTAAAATCGATTTACTTTGTGAAAAAATTCTTGACTTCTTAAATGTTTTCCCTTATATTCTTCCCGAAATTTTTTATTTAGTCTTCCCTTCTTATTTGGAACAACAATAGATTGATATTTGGCAAAAATAGTCCAACTTAGAAAAAGAACCAAAAGTCATTAAGTTCTAAGATATTTAATCAAATACAAACTTTTTAGGAGAGGACATTATGAGACTGAAAAACCTAAGGCTGAAGCGAATGTTTTTGATGGTGTTTGGATACCTCTTCATCCCGCTGATGGGGTTTGCCAGCGAGGCAGATCTCGCGATACCCGACCTGCATAAGGGCGCTCCATATACCCTGTTGGGTGGAATAAAACCGTGGGATCTTCTCTTCTATGGTGCGTGCATCATCGCCGGTACACTGGGTATCAGTTTGTTTCTACGTCACCAGGTCAAAAAGCTGAGAGCCCATGAATCGATGCTGAAGGTGGCTGAAATCATCTTTCAGACCTGCCGTACCTATCTGATTCAGCAGGGCAAATTTCTTGGCATGCTGTTCATTTTCATTGCTGTCGCCATGTCCTTCTATTTTCTGGCCTTGAAGGGCGAGGGGGTTCCCACATTGCTGCTGGTGCTGTTCTTCTCGGTTGTGGGAATGGGCGGCTCTTACGCCGTGGCCTGGTACGGGATCCGGATCAACACCTATGCCAACGCCCGTACCGCTTTTGCCTCGCTGGCGGGGAAGCCCTGGGATGTGGTGAACATTCCGCTGCGTTCCGGGATGAGCGTGGGGCTCTTCCTCATCTCCCTTGAGCTTGTCATGATGGTGATCATCCTGCTCTTCGTCCCCCGCAATATCGTAGGGTACTGCTTTCTGGGATTTGCCATCGGTGAATCACTGGGCGCCTCTGCACTCCGGATCGCCGGCGGTATCTTCACAAAGATCGCTGACATCGGCTCCGACCTCATGAAAATTGTTTTCAAAGTCAAAGAGGACGATCCGCGCAACCCGGGTGTCATCGCTGACTGCACGGGTGACAACGCGGGCGACAGCGTTGGCCCAACGGCAGACGGTTTCGAAACTTATGGAGTGACCGGCGTTGCGCTGATTGTTTTTATCACACTTGCCGTTGTGAGTCCTGACAGCGTGATGAAAGAGGCCATTCAGGGAAAACTCATCGTGTGGATTTTTACAATGCGTTTCCTTATGGACTTCTGTTCCGGACTTTCTTATTTTGTCAATCAGGCCATTTCTTCCGTAAAATATAGAGGGAAGAAGGAGATCGATTTCGAAGAACCCCTCATGAGACTGATCTGGATCGCCGCCACCTTGTGCATCAGCACCTCGTTTGTGATGAGCTACCTGCTGATCAGCGACCTCCAGGTTCTGAAGGGCGGCGTCCTTACCCCCATGCCCCATGTCTGGTGGCAACTTGCCATGATCATCGGCTGCGGTACGATGGCTGCGGTGCTTATCCCCGAGTTCACCAAGATATTTACCAGCTCCAAATCGAAGCACGTGCAAGAGATTGTGACTGCGTCGCGCGAGGGCGGTGCATCGCTTACTATACTATCCGGTATTGTCTCCGGTAATTTCAGCGCCTTCTACATGGGCATGCTGATTGCCTTCCTCCTGGGCATCGCGTACTTCGTCAGCCTTTTCATACCACCTGAAGTCATCAACTATCCGTCGATTTTCGCCTTTGGTCTGGTTGCTTACGGATTCCTCTGCATGGGCCCGGTCAACATCGCTGTTGACAGCTACGGTCCTGTAACGGACAACGCCCAGTCCATCTTCGAGCTTGCGCAGACCGAAAACATCCCCGGGATCAAGCAGGAGATCAAGAGGGACTTCGGGTTCGATCCCGATTTCGAAATGGGCAAATTCTACCTCGAATCCAACGACGGGGCCGGAAACACCTTCAAGGCGACGGCCAAACCGGTGCTCATCGGCACTGCGGTGTGCGGTGCAACGACTATGATCTTCTCGATCATCCTGCTGCTCCAGAGCAAGAACATGCTCCATGTGCAGCTGACCGACGCGCCGATCATTCTCGGCCTGATCTGTGGCGGTGCGGTGATCTTCTGGTTCGCCGGGGCCTCCATGCAGGCGGTGACCACCGGTGCCTACCGGGCGGTCGAGTTTATTAAAAAGAACATGAACCTGGACAAGAAGGAAGCCGATATCGAGGATTCCAAGACGGTTGTGAGGATCTGCACCCAGTATGCGCAGAAAGGGATGTGGAACATTTTTATCGCGATCCTGTTAATGACGCTCGCCTTCGCTTTGCTGAACCCCAACTTCTTTGTCGCGTATTTGATTTCCATCGCCTGCTTTGGCCTCTTCCAGGCCATCTATATGGCGAACGCCGGTGGCGCCTGGGACAACGCCAAGAAGATCGTCGAAGTCGACCTGAAGGAAAAGGGCACGGCGCTCCACGACGCAACGGTCATCGGTGACACGGTGGGAGACCCCTTCAAGGATACCTCATCCGTATCCATGAATCCCATCATCAAGTTCTCGACTCTGTTCGGCCTGCTCGCGACCGAAATCACGATCGAGATGACGGTACACGCGAAGGAAAACAATTCCACGAACTACGCTCCCTACATCGCTATTCCGGTGTTTATTGTCGGGCTCATCTTCGTGTGGCGTTCATTCTACAGTATGAGAATACCGCTGGAAGAAGCAGCGAAATAGGGTTCAATAGAGAGAAGTTGCCTGTGGAGCCCCACGGACAAGCCTGTAGCCTCTGGCTAACGCCCATGTGGGGCGACATCCCGGCCGAAGGTTGGCGCATTCATCTGCCGGTGTCAAATGCCCTCACCCCTTGCGAGGTGAGGGCATTTTTTATTGGCTAAGACACAAGAAAGGTGGTTTCGGGAAGGCAAGAGCAGAGACTGAGGGTAGGTTTTAAATAGCATAGCGCATAACGCATAGAGCAGGGAGCATAGAGCTTTTATTCATTTCGCTATGCGCTTTGCTCTATGCCCTTTGCTTTTTATGGCCAATTCAAATCAAATGCATCCCGGATCAATTCAATTTCTTCTCCTTCGGGGGCAAGGAGGATGGCAACCACATCGAACCTCGCTTTCATATCTTCTATATTTTTCTCTTTGAGAAAATTTAATGCCACCTTAGACAGTTGCCTCTGTTTAAATTCAGTGACGGCCAACTGAGGAGGACCGAATTCTGTGGAGGTTCGGGTCTTTACTTCGATGAAGGCGAGGGTATCCTTCTCTCGCGCAATGATGTCCATTTCACCCATTTTGCAGACATAATTTTTTTCGATAATACGATATCCTCTCTTCTTCAAAAAACGAATGGCCTTCTCCTCGCCCTTCTTACCAAGTTCCTTCTTCTCCATCACCTTTTCCTAAATATGTTTCAGGTTTCAAGTTTTTATGTCTAAGCTTTAACTTGGAACTTGCAACTTTCAACTTGAAACTTTCTTCATGGAAGATATTCTTTCACCCCTCGGAAGGTCTTGCGATGCAGTCCGCAGACACCAAATTTTTCAATTGCCTTCCGATGTTCCTTTGTCCCATACCCTTTGTGCTTGGCAAAATTATACTGAGGGTACTCCTGGTGGCACTCCAGCATCATTCGGTCTCGGGTCACTTTGGCTATAATGGAAGCTGCTGCAATGGAGTCGCAAAGTTGGTCACCTTTTCGGATAGGTTTTTGAGGAATGGGGAGTGAAATACCTTGAAGACCATCGATCAGGATAAAATCTGGAGGGGTGGGAAGGTTTTCAATGGCCAAGGCCATGGCTTTTAACGTGGCCTGAAGAATATTGAAACGATCGATCTCCTCCTGTCCAATAATTCCAATGCCCACTCCTTGCGCTTTTTCAAGGATTTTTTCATAAAGATGTTCTCGCTTTTTTGATGAAATTTTTTTTGAATCAAAAAGTTTTTCTCCGATACCGTCTTTGGGTAGGATCACAGCCGCGGCGACGACCGGCCCAGCTAAGGGCCCCCTTCCTACCTCATCCACACCGGCGATCCGGTGATAACCCCGGAGAGTGTACATCTTTTCGAAAAAATCCATGGGTTGTATTGGAAGGGACGGGAAGAGCATAGGATTCGAAAGTCGGAAGGTTGGAATAATGGAATGGTGGAATGATGAACCCAATATTCCATTCTTCCAATATTCCAGTATTCCAGTGTTTTAATGAGTGACTTGTTTTTTTTCGCCCCGAATACGAGCTGCCTTGCCCTTCAGGCTTCGAAGGTAGAAAAGTTTAGCCCTTCTCACCTTCCCTCGACTGATCACATCGATCCGATCAAGTCGGGGTGAATGGATTGGGAAAATCCTCTCTACACCAATTCCGTAAGAGATCTTCCTTACCGTGAAGGTCGATCGAATTCCTCCCTTCCTCTTACGAATGACCACCCCTTCGAAGGGTTGTATTCTTTCTTTTTCTCCCTCCACAATTTTCACATGGACTTTCACCGTATCTCCCACCCTGAAATCCGGGAGATCTGTCCTTAACTGTTCTCTTTCAACCAGTTCCATCGGATTCATCTTCTTCTCCTCCAACAAATTCAATTAAGTTGCATATTTCAAGTCTCATGTTTCAGGTTTTAGGTTTCTTTATTTTAACTCGAAACTTGTCACTTGCAACCTGAAACTCAATTCCAAATTTACATCGTTCGATCGCCTAACAACCGATCTAAGATGATGGCCACTGCTGAGCGAACTGAAAGATGATTATATCCTTTCCCTTCGATGGGTGCCAGGACATATTCAGAACTATCTTTTATCTCCTGAGTCAAACCCCATCCTGTACCAAAAAGGATGAAGAAGGGAGTATTTTCATCTCTTATTAACTTCTTTAAGAATCCAAAATCAATATTCTTTGGATGGGGGGATGCTCCTGTCGCCACTCTTTTCACCTTTTTCTGCCAAAGATCGGAGATTTCCCGATCTGCTTCATCAATGGTTCGCGAGACCCGGACAAGAGAAAGAGATTCTTTTCTCGTTGGATTGTAAACCGACCCAGCACCTTCCACCCAATGACGAATAATCCTCTCGGCTAATTGAACTTGACTTTCCAACGGGGTAATAATGAAGAAACCTCCAACTCCAAATGTCTTCGCACAACGAGCAATATCGTGAATATCAAAATTGGTGATAGCAGTGGCCACCACCTCTTTTCTTTTATCATAAATAGGATGGTGAACTAATCCTAAGTAAAGGTTAGAACCCATGACCAGCCTTCTCCCTTTTCTCCTGCTTGAGAATCTCTTCCAAGAGTTTCTTATCTTCTTCAGAGAGATTGGCTTTCGTTAAAAGATCTGGTCGTCTCGATGATGTCCGCCTGAGCGCCTCCTTTCTCCTCCAGAGAGAAATCGCTGAATGATTTCCTGAAAGGAGGACTTCTGGGATACCACTTCCCCTGAAATTAAAAGGCCGGGTGTACTGGGGATATTCTAAAAGGGAGTTGAAGAAGGAATCCTCCTCGGCTGAGCGATCGGATCCCAAAACTCCAGGAATAAATCTTGAGACGGCGTCGATGAGGACCATCGCTGCCAGTTCCCCTCCTGTCAGGACATAGTCTCCAATCGAAATTTCTTCGTCGATAAAGAGGTCTTTCACTCTTTCATCCACCCCTTCGTATCGGCCACAAAGAAGGACGAGGTGGGGTTGGGAGGAAAGCTTCCGAGCCGAATCCTGATCGAATGGTTTTCCCTGAGGGGTCAAATAAATTGTCCGAGCAGATGGGTTTTGAGACTTGACCGACTCGATGGCTCGTGCAATGGGTTCCACTTTCATCACCATCCCTTGGCCTCCTCCATAAGGAGTATCATCCACGACCTTATGTTTATCCAAAGCAAAATCTCGTATATTAACGGTCTGGATTTGGATGAGCCCTCTCTCGATGGCTTTGCCTAAAATGCTTTCCTGCAGAGGGGAGGAAAACATGTTGGGGAAGAGGGTAAGAATGTCAAACCTCATCTTCGTCCTCCCACAAACCCTCCATTCGGACGACCTTCATCACCCCTCTTTTAAGATCTATGTTCTGGATCACCTCCTCTATCGCCGGCAGAAGGATTTCTCCCCTTTTACCTTCGACGATGTAGACGTCATTGGCTCCTGTAGTAAAGATCTCCTTCACCTTTCCGATCCTTTTCCCTTCCTCTGTCTCAACCTTCATTCCCAAAATGTCCACCCAATAATATTCTTTCTCTCCTAATTCGGGGAGCACTTCTTTCTTGATTAGGATTTCCTTCCCTATCAGAGGCTCCGCCTCCTCAATCTTTTCAATCCCTTTTAATCGGAGGATGAGACGCGGGGGTTGAGGGATTGCCTCTAAAATTTCGTAGGACTCAGGTTTACCCTTTTCACCCATGATGAAAACCTCACGATAGAGAGAAAAATGGTGGGAGTCTTCTCCAAAATACTCCACCTTCATCTTCCCTTTGATTCCATGAGGTTTGACCACCCTGCCGATGGGGAAAAGATTTTTCTCCATGGAACATTATTGAGATTTCGAAAAAGTCCGGAAATCTAAGAGGGTGTGAAATATTTTTTCAGACCTCTCTTATTCGATGATCTCTAAGACAGAACGTTTCCCTAAATTTGCCGAGACAGCTCCCAGGATAACCCGCATGGACCTGGCCGTCCTACCCTGCTTTCCAATCACCTTCCCCAAATCTTCCTTGGCTACAGAGAGTTCGATGACAGAAGTTCTTTCACCTTCGACTTCAGAAACCTTAACTTGATCTGGATGATCGACCAATGCTTTGGCAATATACTCAATCAGCTCTTTTGCGTTCATACCCCACCTCCACTTTTGCATCAGTCCTGGAAGAGATTCATGATCAGCAAGGATTTTAGAAAAAGCGATTTATTCAGTTTTTCCTTCCACCAACTTTTTTGTCACTCCAGATTTAATTAAAAGTTGACGGACAGTCGGGGTGGGCTGAGCTCCCTTTCTCAGCCAACGTATCGCCTTCTCTTCCTTGAATCGAACCTCCGCTGGATTTTTCTTGGGATCATAGGTTCCCACCTGTTCAATAAATTTACCATCCCTGGGAGAACGACGATCCGAAACTACAATCCGGTAATAAGGGCTCTTCTTCCCACCAAATCTCATCAATCTCATAGATGCAGCCATATTGTTTTTTACCACCTCCTTCTGTTAGTCCTGTAATCGAGCAGTCACATAGTCCGATAGTCTTTTATTTTTCTGACCATGCAACGATGAGACTATCCGACCTCTTCTGTGCTAGGCGTTTATGAAAAGAAAGGTGCTCTTCCTCTTCCGAGTCCTTTCTCACCCATTTTGGTAAATTGCTTCATCATCTTTCGAGCCTGGGCATATTGTTTAAGAAGTCGGTTGATATCTTGAACGCTTGTTCCACTTCCTCGAGCAATCCTCAACCTTCGGCTTCCATTAATGATCTGATAATTAGCCCGCTCTTTGGGTGTCATGGAATTGACGATGGCCTCCACTCTCACCAGCTCTCTCTCATCGAAATCAAGGCCTCCCATTCCCCTCATCTGCTTGGGAAGCCCGGGGATCATTCCTAAGATCGATTCCAATGACCCCATCTTTCGAACCTGTTGGATCTGGTCCCGAAAATCTTCCAGGGTGAAAGAATCTCTTCGAATCTTCCTTTCCAATTCCTTTGCCTTCTTTTCATCGAAGGCGGCTTCTGCCTTTTCAATCAGGGTGAGGACATCTCCCATCCCCAGAATTCTTGAAACCATTCGATCGGGATGGAAAGCCTCTAAGGCATCCAACTTCTCCCCTACGCCGATAAATTTGATGGGTTTTTGGGTTACGGATTTGATCGAAAGAGCTGCTCCTCCCCGTGCATCGCCATCCATTTTGGTTAGGATGACTCCGTCGATCCCCAGACGCTCATTAAAATTTTTTGCGATATTGACGGCATCCTGCCCGGTCATGGCATCCGCCACCAAGAGCACCTCTTTGGGCTTGATTTGTGCCTTGATCTCCCGGAGTTCCAGCATGAGTGCTTCATCGATATGAAGTCTTCCAGCGGTATCGATGAGCATCAAATCATACCCTCCTTTTAAGGCAATATCTCTTGCCTTCAAACAAATATCCAGTGGCATTTGGGAAGATTCGGGACGATAAAATTCGACTTTTAGCTCCTCCCCTAACTTCTGCAATTGTTCAATGGCCGCGGGTCGGTAGACATCTGCAGGAACGAGGTAAGGCCGCTTTTTCTTTTCCTGAAAATATCGTGCAAGTTTAGCTGCGGTGGTCGTTTTCCCACAGCCGTGGAGACCTACCAGCATAATGGGAACGGGAGGGCTTCCCGAAAGATGAATCTTCTGCTCCTCACCACCCATCAGAGAGGTCATCTCTTCTTTTACAATCTTAATCAATTGTTGAGCAGGTGTGAGACTACCCATCACTTCCTGACCGATCGCCCTTCCTTGGACCTGCTGTATAAAATCCTTGACGACCTTGAAATTGACATCGGCTTCCAAGAGGGCAATCCTCACTTCTTTTAAGGCCTCTTGGATATTCTCCTCCGTCAACTTTCCATGGCCTCTTAGGTTCTTAAAAATGGTATCTAATTTTGCTGAAAGATTTTCAAACATACCCTGAATCCAAAAGGATTATAAATTACTTATTTTATTAGTTTTTCTTCAAATTGTCAATTTTGAGGACTTAGCCTAAAAAAACAAACGCCCCACAGGGGCGTCTTTATACTCTTTAATCCATCTCTGGTTCTCTTTCTAATTATTAATTGTAACTGCCTTCTGCTTACTGCCTACTTCCTAAGTTTCATCTCTTAGGGTTACAGTCCCTTGATAATTCTCCATTCCTTTCCCTCTTTCTTCAAAAAGAGGGCCTCTTTACCAGAATAGCGATTTTTCTTCTCTCCTTTTCCTACTTCTAAATGAAATTGCTGGATGACTGTTGCGGTTTCTCCATCGATTTGGACGGATCGGTCCCAACTGGAATAGGAAATCCGATCGAAAGTTTTAAAATATCCATCGATCCGCTTTTCAAGTCGGTTAAAGTCTTCCTCCTTATCTTGATAATCTTTAGAGATACAGGAAAGGTAAAGGGAGAGATCTCTTTTCTGTAGGGCCTCTTGCCTTCGATTCAAAATTTGATAGATTTTTTCTTCTTCCGAAACCTGACAGGCTAAAAAGAAAAGAATGGGGAGCAGAAAAAAGAGGAAGTGTTTTCTCATTTCAGAATTTCATTTTCTCTTCCGGGTTGAATCTTCGCTTTTCCTCGCCCGCTCGGCCCTCCTTTGACCTCGACTCGATTTTTTTCGATATCGAGGATGATCTCATCTCCTGACACAATATTATCCCCTTCCGAAACTTTCGGGTCACCGGTCAAAACCACTTTTCGGTCAAGGTTGTAGAAAACCGCTTTCTGACAATTGGCGACTCGAAGGCCCTGTTGAATCTTCACATTCCCCCCAGCAATCACACGATCGATTCCTTTACCGTCTTCGATGATCACTGCCTCTAAAGAATCCGCATAGATCACAATATCCTTCTGCCGAGCAATGGCATTCCCTTTAAAAATGATCAAATTCTCCTTCCAGTAGGCCTCCACTTTGTCAGAGGTGATATCTATGGGTTGGGTTGTCTCCACCAGTCTGGCCTCTTTCGTCTCTGGGAGAACTTCTTTCTTGACTTTCTCCTTCTCCTTGGAAGATGTCGGAGTGCTGGGTAATGCTGTTATCTGTTTCTTCTCGGCGGGTTTTACTTCTCTCTTAGATGCTGTCTTGTCAGAAGAGGGAGATGGAGGAATTTGAGTTCGATCCTCTTGAATGGGTTCGATTGGCACAGGAGAAATCTCCTTCTTGGTTCCTTCTTTAGGAGGAATCGGCTTAACCGATTCGCTCGTCACAGGCAGGGAAGCCAATCTTTCCCCTTCCTTCCTTGTCTCAACCTTTTTCTCCTCTTTCAGGGGAATGGGTTGTTTTCCTTCCTCTTCGAATTTAACCGATGCCACCCTTTCTGACTCTGCTTCTGCACTCTCGCTTTTCTTTTTGGATTCCTTGGTTTTGGTCTTACGAAGGGAGACCTTCTTTTCCATCATGCCTTTATCAAGAATGCCTCTGGCTGTTTTGTAGTGAATACTTTGGGGATATTCGGTGACAATCTTCATAAAGGCTGCTTCGGCCTTTTTCCATTGATCGAGTTCAAGATAACTTTTCCCTAAGAGGTAGAGAGTTTCATCCTCTCCAGGATTTTTTGGAAATTTCTCTAATAACCCATCGAAACGGGAAGCAGCGGCTTGGAATCTCCCTTGTTTGTAATAGAAATTTCCAATATAGAATTCATGGTCGGCCAACCTTTTTTTGCAGACACCAACTTTTTCCTTTGCCTTATCGGTAAAGAGGCTGGGGGGATAATTGCCGATTATATATTCAAAGCTGGAGAGGGCCTTCTGGGTGGAGGTCTGATCCCGATCAAGGGTGAGCATTTGATTGTAATAGGACATCCCAATTTGATATTGAACATAAGGTATCTCTTCATGGCTGGGATGGATTTTCTTAAACTCCTCATAAGCCGCAATCGCCTCTACATATTCCTTTTTTAAGAAATGGCAATCGCCGATCTTTAGTTCTGCCCAAATCGTATAGGGAGGGCTATCTGGAAAACTCGACTTCAACTCTTCGAATTTCTTCAGGGCCTCGGGATAGTCTCTTTTATTGAATCGAGCCAATCCCTCTTTGTAAAGTTTCTCGGGCTCTCCCTCAATTTTTTTAATATCTTTTCCTTTCCCACTACATCCAAAAAGAAGGGGGAGAGCGATGAGAAGGAAAATCATCCACTTTAGAAATATTTTCTTTTTCATATGAAAACTTCCAAAAGCTTCACTATTATGATAGGAAGAGCTTAGGATGTCAATATAAAAATACCTTTTAAGTCACCTTTTATCTTGAATTTTGAAGGGAAAGCCCTTAAGATTAAAAGAAATTTATGGAAGAGAGGGTAAGACGAATGCAGATTGAGATGGCAAAAAGAATTGATCAAATCCCTCCTTATCTTTTTGCAGAGATAGACAAGAAGAAAGAGGAGATGAGGCGCAAGGGAATAGATCTCATTGACCTGGGGATTGGAGACCCGGACCTCCCCACCCCCAAACCGATTATTGAACGGCTAAAAAAGGCTGCGGAAAATCCAAGGAACCACCGGTACCCCTCCTATGAAGGGATGATTGAATTCAGAACGTCAGTCGCCCAATGGTATGAAAGGAGGTTCGGCATCAAACTCAATCCCGGGACCGAGGTTCTTTCGCTGATCGGTTCTAAAGAAGGAATTGCTCACATCCCCTTAGCTTTTGTCAACCCAGGAGACATCGTATTGGTCCCCAGCCCTGGCTATCCTGTTTATCGTGTCTCCACTCTTTTTGCTGGAGGAACCCCTTATTTTCTACCTCTTCGTAAAGAGAATGGATTTTTACCGAATCTTTTTGAAATTCCTAGGGCGGTAGCCAAAAAAGCAAAAATCCTTTTCATCAACTATCCCAATAATCCGACCTCCGCCATTGCTGAGAGACCTTTCTTTGAAGAGGTCGTGGCCTTTGCCCGGCGTTACCAGATCATCGTTTGCCATGATGCGGCCTATTCAGAAATCGCTTTCGATGGATACCAACCTCTCAGTTTTTTGGAAGTAAAAGGGGCCAAAGAAGTGGGAGTTGAATTTCACAGCCTCTCAAAAACTTTTAATATGACGGGGTGGAGAATTGGGTTTGCGGTGGGTCATTCTGAAATACTCTCTGGATTGGGAAGGGTGAAGACCAATATCGATTCGGGTCTCTTTCAAGCGATCCAAGAA
>Ga0209048_10001583_pt1 | contig 23198 bp, 26 predicted proteins | sample FrelakmetCRP12CR_FD_187146 | JGI IMG/M metagenome (GOLD analysis project Ga0209048, IMG submission 187146) | Freshwater lake sediment microbial communities from the University of Notre Dame, USA, for methane emissions studies - CRP12 CR (SPAdes)... | ecosystem: Environmental > Aquatic >... | reverse complement strand
CGCCGAGGCGCCGGATCACCCAGGGCCCGAACGCGAGGCCAATCAGCAGCGCCGTCATCGCCGCCATCACGGCACGAAACGTCAGGTACTGGAACACGCGGAAGAATCCGAACTCGGGCGAGAGCTGCTGCAACCACTGGGCCAGGCTAAGCAGCATCGGAGCCTCCCTTGGCGGAGGCGGCCTCGACCGGTCGCCGCGCGGCGGCGGCGCCGGCACCCGGCGCGCCGGCTTCGAGCGCGGCCACAACCTGCTCCATCCTCATGAAGCGCGAGCCCTTGACGACGACCGACGTCGCCGCGGGCGCCTCGGCCAGCGCGGCGAGCAATGCCGGCACAGCGTCGAAGTGGCGCGCCGCGCCGTGCGCGCGCGCGGCCGCAACGCCTAGCTTGCCGACCGTCCACAGATGTTCGATCGCGCGCTGCTTCGCGTAGGCGCCGACCTCGGCGTGCAAGGCCGGACCGCGGTCGCCCACTTCGCCCATGTCGCCGAGCACCAGCCAGCGCGGACCGGCAAGCGCGGCGAGCACGTCGATGGCGGCGCGAACCGAGTCCGGGTTGGCGTTGTACGAGTCGTCGATCAACGTCACGTCGCCGCGGGCGAGCACGATGCGCCGCACCTGCGAGCGCCCCTTGACCGGTGTGAAGGCCGCAAGACCCTCGTGCACGGCATCGAGCGGACAGCCCGCGGCGAGCGCGCACGCAGCGGCGGCGAGCGCGTTCTTCACGTTGTGCCTGCCGGCGACACGCAGCGCGACTTGGCAGGCACCCTGCGGTGAGAGCAGCGCGACGTCCCAGTGATCTTGTCGCCAAGTCGCACGGGCGGTGATGTCGGCGTCGGCATCGAGCGCGAACGTGAGCGTGCGCCGCCCGCCGACCAGTCCACGCCATAGCGGCGTGTAAGCGTCGTCAGCCGGAAGCACGGCGACGCCGCTCGCGCCCAGCGCACTGATCACTGCCCCGTTCTCGCGCGCGACGCTCGCCACGTCGGCCATGAACTCGAGGTGCTCGCGCTGCGCGTTGTTGACCAGCGCCACCGTCGGCGCCGTCATTGCCGCGAGCGGCGCGATCTCGCCCGGATGGTTCATGCCGATCTCGACCACGCCGGCGCGGTGCCAGGTCGCGCCGTTCTGGCGCAGGCGCAGCAGCGTCAGCGGCACGCCGATGTCGTTGTTGAGATTGCCTTCGGTCGCAAACGCGCCGTCGCCGCGCCATGCGCTCAGGATCGAGGCGATCATCTGCGTGACGGTCGTCTTGCCGTTGCTGCCGGTGACCGCGATCAGCGGCAGATCGAAGCGCCGCCGCCACCCGGCCGCGAGGGCGCCGAGGGCAGCGCGGCTGTCGGCCACCTCGATGCCGGGCAGTCCGGCCTCGGCCAGCCCGCGCTCCGCGAGCGCGGCGACGGCACCGGAAGCGTGCGCCTGGGCAAGGAACGAGTGGCCGTCGAAGCGCTCTCCGCGCAACGCGACGAACAGGTCGCCCGGCTGCAGGCTGCGCGTGTCGGAATGCACGCGGCTCACCGCGACGCCGCCTTCGCCGACCAGCCTCGCGCCGGACCCGGCGCGTGCGAGCAGCGCATGCGCCTCGCCGAGGGTCATCATGGTCGGCGAGGTCATGTCGAATCCCTCGAAGCGCGCGCACCCAGCAGCGTATGTGCCAGAACCAGGTCCGAGAACGGGTGCTTGACGCCGGCGATCTCCTGATAGGGCTCGTGCCCCTTGCCGGCAACGAGCACCACGTCGCGCGCGTCTGCGGCCTGGATCACGTAGGCGATGGCGGCGCTGCGGTCTTCCATCACATCGACGTCGTCGTGCCCGATCACGCCGGCCAGGATCTGCGAGATGATGAAGTTAGGCGGCTCGTCCCGCGGGTTGTCGCTGGCGACCACCACATGGTCGGCGAGTCGCTCCGCGACGGCGCCCATCAGCGGGCGCTTGCTCGCGTCGCGGTTGCCGCCGCAACCGAACACGCACCACAGCCGGCCACCGCGATCGGTCGCAAACGGGCGCAGCGCGAGGAGCGCCTTCTCCAGTGCGTCGGGTGTGTGTGCGTAGTCGACGACGACTTCGGGCAGCGTGACGACACGCCGCGCCCTGGCGCCGGGCCGCCCCGATATGGGCGCCGCCGCTGCGCGAGCTCCGGCGCGCGATAGGTCCACGCTCACCCGCTGCATGCGCCCGGGGACCGGCGTCAGGCGGTAGCAGGTCGCAACGGCGTCGACGAGCGACACGCCGAGCGCCCGCAGGCCGCCGATCACGCCGAGCAGGTTGGCGACGTTGAATTCGCCGATCAGCGCTGTATGCACCGGCAAGCTCGTGCTGCCCTCGCTCACTTCGAAGCACAGGCCGCCGCTGCGGTAGCCGATCTCGCTTGCCGTCAGCCGTGCCTGTTTGTGCACCGAGCAGGTCCACAGATCCCCGTCGCGACCCGCCAGTCGCGCGGCCAGCGCTTCGCCCCGTTCATCGTCGATGTTGACCACCGAGGCCTTCAATCCCGGCCAGTCGAACAGCGCCACCTTAGCTTGCCAGTAAGCCTCCATCGTGCCGTGGTGGTCGAGGTGATCGCGGGTGAAGTTCGTGTACAGCGCCACCTTGATCGCGCAGCCGTCCAGGCGTCGCTGTTCGAGGCCGATCGAAGAGGCTTCGATCGCGCAGGCAGCGAAACCCTGGTCGGCGAAGCGGCGCAGCGCCACCTGCAACGCGACCGGGTCAGGGGTCGTCAGGCCGCCGCCGTGCATGTCCGGGGGTTCACCCACGCCGAGGGTCCCGACGACGCCGCAGCGCCGGCCGATCGCGCCGAGCGCCTGCGCCAGCCACCACGCGGTGGAGGTCTTGCCGTTGGTACCGGTGACGGTGAGCACGTCGAGTTGCCGGCTCGGCGCGCAGAGAAACTCGCTCGCGATCACGCCGGCGGCGGCCCTGATACCTCGCAACGCGGCGATGCGCTCGTCGGTGAAACCAAACGCAGCAACGCCCTCGGCTTCGACCAGACAGGCCGCTGCGCCCGCGGCGAGCGCGGCCGCGACGAAGCTCCGCCCGTCGTGCGCCTGACCCGGCCAGGCGATGAATGCGTCTCCCGGCTGCAGCTGGCGGTTGTCCGCGCTCAGCGCGCGAACGCCATGCTGGCGAAGCCAGGCGACTGCCGCTGCGGTCGATGCGAGGCGTCGTGGCGCTGCCATCAGAAGCTCTCGTCCTCGCTCTGCACGGTGCGTGCGACGATCTGCGGCCTCACGTCCATGTCAGGCTGCACGCCCATCGTGCGCAGCGTCTGCTGCACGACTTCGGCGAAGACCGGCGCCGCGACGTCCCCGCCGAAGTACTTGCCGTTGCTAGGCTCGTCGACCATGACCGCGACGACGATACGTGGGTTCATCGCCGGCGCCATGCCGACGAACCAGGCGCGGTATTTCTTCTGCGAGTAGCCGCGACCTTCCTGCTTGTACGCCGTGCCGGTCTTGCCACCGACGGTGTAGCCCATCGTCTGCGCCTTCGGCGCGGTGCCGCCTTCGATCGTGACCATGTGCAGCATCTCGCGCACTGCACGCGCCGTCAGCGGCGACAGCACGCGCACACCCGCCACCGGTGCCGCCTCGCCGCTCTCGGCAGAGGCCGCGCCGGGCTTCTTGACGATAGCCACCGGGATCAGCTCGCCGTCATGCGCGAAGACCGTGTAGGCGCGGGCGAGCTGGTACAGACTGGCGGACAGGCCGTAGCCGAAGCTCATCGTCGCCTGCTCGATCGGGCGCCAGGCCTTGTAGGGGCGCAGGCGGCCCGTCACCGCGCCGGGAAATTCGATCTGCGGGCGCTGCCCGAATCCGACCGCGCTGAACAACTCCCACATCTCGCGCGGCTGCATCTGCATCGCCATCTTCACTGCGCCTACGTTGCTCGACTTCTGGATCACCTGCGCGACCGTCAGCGCGCCGTGGGGATGGGCGTCGGTGATCGTCGAGCCGGTGATGGTGATGCGCCCGGGCGCGGTCTGGATGATCGTGTCGGGCGTGACGCGGCCGGTCTCCATCGCCAGGGCGGCGATGAAGGGCTTGATCGTCGAGCCGGGCTCGAAGGTGTCGGTCAGCGCCCGGTTGCGCAACTGCGCGCCGGACAGGTTGCGCCGGTCGCCCGGCGTGTAGCTCGGGAAGTTGGCCAACGCGAGCACCTCGCCGGTCTGCACGTCGAGCACAACCACGCTGCCCGCCTTGGCCTTGTTCTCGGCGACCGCCTCGCGCACGCGCTGATAGGCGAAGAACTGGACCTTGGAGTCGATCGCGAGTTCGACGTCGTGGCCGTCCGCCGGCGCGACGCTGTCGCCGATGTCTTCCAGCACGCGGCCGAGGCGGTCCTTGATCACTCGGCGCGAGCCGCTGCGGCCAGCCAACTCGCTCTGGAACGCAAGCTCGACACCTTCCTGCCCGCGGTCTTCGATGTTGGTGAATCCCACGACGTGCGCCGCAGCCTCGCCTTCGGGGTACTTGCGCCGGTATTCGCGCACCTGGTGCACGCCCTTCAGATTGAGCGCGAGCACATCCTCGGCCATCTTCGGGTCGACCTGGCGCCGCAGCCAGGCGAAGTTGACGTTGTCACCGAGCTTTGCCTCGAGTTCGGCCGCCGTGTAGCCGAGCGCCTTGGCCAAGCGGGCGCGGGCCGAGGGATCGGCGTCGAGATCCTTGGGGATTGCCCACAGCGAGGGCGCTGGCAAGCTGGCCGCGAGAATCAGGCCGTTCCGATCGGTAATGCGACCGCGGCTCGCCGGAAGCTCTAGCGTGCGCGCGTAGCGAGCCTCACCCTGGCGGAGGAAGAACGATGCATCGATGACCTGCACGTATAGCGCGCGACCGAGCAGTACGCAGAACGCGCCACCGACGAGCGCGACCAGGAGCTTCGAGCGCCACGGCGGCGTCTTCGATGCCAGCAGCGGACTCGACGCGTACATCACGCTGCGAACGTTGCCGCCGGAGGGCAGTGTGGCGGTGCGCTTGCTCATCGGGTAGCGTCCGATGCGGCGCTCGCGCCCGACCGCGAGTAGGTCACGTAGTTCGTGACTGCAGGCGTCGCGGTGCGCATGCCCAGCTGCTTGCGCGCCACGGCCTCGACCCGCGAGGGCGTGGCCTGCGCCTGCTTCTCGGCCTTCAGCCGTTCGAAGTCGGACTCGAGCTGGCGCTCCTCGGACTGCGCCTTGTCCAGGTCGCCGAACAAGCGCCTCGCGTCGTACGACACGCGCACCAGGAAGACGCAGCTTGCGAGCAGCGCGGAAAGCAGGAGCAGGTTTAGCCGCGTCATGCGGCCCCCCGCCACGCCACCTCGCTGCGCTCGGCGACGCGCATGATCGCCGAGCGCGAGCGTGGGTTGGCGCGCAACTCGGCCTCGCCGGCCCTGACGCGCGCCAGTGCACGCAGCCGCACGGGTGCGGGCTCGGCGAACGGTGCGCGACGGTCGAACACGGCCCGACTGTGACGAGCGATGAAGGTCTTGACGATGCGGTCTTCGAGCGAGTGAAAGCTGATCACGACCAGTCTCCCGCCCGGGCGCAGCAACGAGAGCGCCGCGTTCAAACCTTGCTCGAGTTCCTCGAGCTCGTCGTTGACGAAGATCCGAAGCGCTTGAAATGTTCGCGTCGCCGGATCCTGGCCCGGCTCGCGGGTCTTGACCGCACGAGCCACGATCTCGGAAAGCTCACGCGTCGTTCGAACTGCCAGCCCGCTTGCGCGGCGAGCCACGAGCGCCTTTGCGATCGCTACGGCAAACCGTTCTTCGCCATAGTCACGGATCACGTCCGCGATCTGTCGTTCTTCGGCGCGGGCAAGGAAGTGAGCGGCGCTCTCGCCGCGCGTCGAATCCATGCGCATGTCGAGCGGACCGTCGTAGCGAAAGCTGAAGCCGCGCTGTGGGTCGTCGATCTGCGGGCTCGAGACACCGAGGTCGAGCAGTACGCCGTGCACTTCGGTGATGCCTAGCGCAGCGAGCTCCTCGGTCATGCGCGAAAAGCGAGCATGGCGGATGCAGAAGCGCGCGTCGTCGATACGCGTCGCGTCGGTACTCGCGGCGGCCACCGCGTCGAGGTCGCGGTCAAGCGCTACGAGTCTTCCCAAGGGCGAAAGCGCCTGCAGTAGACGGCGCGCATGCCCGCCGCGGCCGAACGTGCCGTCAAGGTAAATGCCGTCGCGCTCCGTCAGAAGCGCATCGACGGCCTCGGCCAGCAGCACCGCGGTGTGCTTGGACTCGCCACCACAATCCGCGGCAGTGATCATCAGAAGCTGAAGCCCTGCAGAGCGGCGGGTAACTCCGACTGCATCACCTGCGCCTCATGCTCGGCGTAGGCGGTGGCGTCCCAGAGTTCGAAGTGGCTGCCCATCCCGAGCAGCATGACGTCGCGGGTCAGCTTGGCCGACGCACGCAATTCGGGCGAAACGAGCACGCGCGACGCGCCGTCGATCTCCACGTCCATTGCATTGCCGAGGAACACGCGTTTCCAGCCGCTGGCCGCCATCGGCAGCGCCGCCACGCGGTCGCGGAAGGCTTCCCAGGCCGGGCGGGGAAACACCATCAGGCATCCCTGCGGATGTTTGGTCAGTGTCAACAGACCGCCCGCAGTTGCCAGCAACACGTCGCGGTGGCGCGCGGGAATGGCGACGCGACCTTTGCCGTCCAGCGTCAGCGCAGAAGCGCCCTGAAACACGAAATTCGCCACCCCGCCTCCGCCGCTGCCGTAGGGACCCCTAACCACCACAAAAGTGCACTTTGCGCCACTCTAGCGCATGCGCTCAACGGAATCAACGGCGGTCTGAGAAAAAATCAATGAAATCAAACACTTAGCGGACAATTTAAAGGTAGTATGGCGGTGAAAATCTCTTTATAAATAAGGACTTGCAGATTGCAGTGAAAGTGAAATGTGAGATTGCGGCCGGCGCTCCCTGGCTGGATCACCGGACCTCGGCGTCACCTCGCGCGGGCAAACTTGGCGGCGCGGGCAGATGGAACTCGCCGCCGCATTGCCGTCACTTGCGGGCACCTTGCGCTTTGAACGCTGCGCAGGGGTCAGATCTAGCGGCAGGTTCGGTATACACGACGGCGTCGAAGACCTCCGTCGGCGTCGATCTGTCGCTGCGTTCAAGGTAGCCAACGGTGAAGTCGCGTCCCTGCGGCGCGATCTCCAGCCATCGCGGCACACCGATGTCGCGCCGCACGTGACCGTTCCCCGCTAGCAGCACCACGCCACTACTGCCGCCTTGCTCGCGCAGCACGTCGGCCATCACGGCGTCGCGTGCGAACTGGGCGCGTGCCATCTGCGACCACGCGGTTTGCGGCAGCGCGCCGCAGTGACCGACGTCGATCTCGCGCTCCTGCGCTGCCTGCCACTCGGCGGCGATGTCCCTGTCCAGCCCGAGCTTCGCTCTGCTCGCGCTGTCGAACACGGCCGAATAGCCGCCGCGGACGATCTTGCTCGTGTCCGAGTTCGACAGATTTGCGGCGATCAGTGGCACGTCGTACTCGAGGGCCAAGGCGATGAACGGCCGATAGAAGTCCCAGTTCCAGCCGCCACTGGTCCGAGGTGACGCGGGCGCGGCAAGATCGATCACATGCTGCGCATCGCGCGGCTTCTCGAGGCGCGCTCGGGTGATGTCCACCTGGTGCTCGCGATCGAATTGCTCCATCGCGATGGCCGGCCGCCATCCGGTCGTGAAGGCGCGACGAAGCACATTCAGTCTAAGGCGATGCTGCTCGGCGTTGTCGTGCACTTCACCAAGCATGACCACGGCGTTTCCGTGCAAGCGATGCTCCCAATCGTCACCTTTCGAAGAAGTCGCACACGCCCCGCAAGCAAGCGCGAGCGACAGCGTCGCGACGCGCCAACTATCGAGGAAGGAACCTTCTTTCATCGGGAAAAGTGTATCGACCATCGCGCGGGCTGCTCGTCCTCAATCAGCTGTGGGGTCGCGAAGGCGGCGTTGATCCACGTCAGCCGCTGCGCGGCGATGGAGCTGGGCGAAGACAACGTTCGCGGCCACTCGATCTCACCGGGAGGTATCGCGCGGCATCTTCGGCAAGGTGATGGGCCAGCAGGCGGCCGCGGTCGGGGGGCGCGCGATGCGCGCGTTGTTCGAGCAGGGTCCGTTGCCTGGCTGATGCGGCGGGCGGCCAGAGCGGCGCGTGCCCAGTCGAGTTCCCCGGACAGACTCGGACTTCCTTGCTACCCTTGCCTGCCCGCAACGAGGTGCCGAAGGCGTCCTGCGGCTCAATGAAGGAGAACCGCCATGCTCGTCCAGAATATCCTGCAGACCATCGGCAACACGCCGCACATCCGCATCAACCGGCTGTTCGGCGCCACTCACAACGTGTTCATCAAGAGCGAACGCGCCAACCCGGGAGGCTCGATCAAGGACCGCATCGCGCTGTCGATGATCGAGGCCGCTGAGAAGTCGGGGGCGCTTCGACCCGGGGGGACGATCATCGAGCCGACTTCGGGCAACACCGGCATCGGCCTGGCGATGGTCGCGGCGGTCAAGGGCTACAAGCTGGTGCTCGTGATGCCCGACAGCATGAGTGTGGAGCGGCGCCGCCTGATGCTCGCCTACGGCGCGAGTTTCGTGCTGACGCCGCGCGAGAAGGGCATGAACGGCGCGATCGCGCGTGCGGCCGAACTGCTTGCACAGACACCTGGCGGCTGGATGCCGCAACAGTTCGAAAACCCGGCGAACATCGACGTGCACGTGCGCACGACGGCGCACGAGATCGCGGCCGACTTTCCCGGCGGCATCGATGCCTTGATCACCGGCGTCGGTACTGGCGGGCATCTCACCGGCTGCGCACAGGTGCTCAAGGCGAAGTGGCCAGGCCTGAAGGTGTTTGCGGTCGAACCCGCGGCGTCGCCGGTGATCAGCGGCGGCACGCCGAGTCCGCACCCGATCCAGGGTATCGGCGCCGGCTTCATCCCGAAGAACCTGCACACGGAGCTGCTCGATGGCGTGATCCGGGTCGAGGCGGAGGCGGCGCGGGAGATGGCGCGTCGCTGCGCGCGAGAAGAGGGAATGCTGGTCGGCATTTCGTCAGGCGCGACGCTGGCCGCGATCGCGCAGAAGTTGCCCGAGCTGGCGGCCAGTGCCACCGTCCTCGGCTTCAACTACGATACCGGCGAGCGCTACCTGTCGATAGAGGGTTTCCTGCCAGCCGAATAAGTTGGCGCAAGGCGGCGTGGTGGCGCGGGCTTGAACACCCGCCGCAGCACCCCATCTTTGGTCGGTAAGCTAGCACGACTGCACCCACCTGAAGGACTTTCATGACTCGCACACGTTGGCATTGGCTACTCGCCTTGGTGGTCGCGCTCTGTCTCGGAGGCTGCGGTTACAACGACTTCCAGCGCCTCGACGAGCAGGTCAAGGCATCGTGGTCGGAAGTGCTGAATCAGTACCAGCGGCGCGCCGACCTGATCCCCAACATCGTTGCCACCGTCAAAGGCGAAGCGAGCTTCGAGCAGGACACGCTGACCAAGGTGATCGAGGCACGCTCGCGCGCGACGAGCATCAACGCGACGCCCGAACTGGTCAACAACCCCGAGGCGTTCGAGAAGTTCCAGAAGGCCCAGGGCGAGCTCACCGGCGCCTTGAGCCGGCTGATGGTGGTGGCCGAGCAATACCCGCAGCTCAAGACCAACGCGGCGTTCCAGGATCTGCGGGTGCAACTCGAGGGCACCGAGAACCGCATCACGGTCGCGCGCAACCGTTACATCAAGACAGTGGCCGAGTACAACGTGCTGGCGCGCAGCTTCCCGACCAACCTGACGGCGATGGTCTTCAGCTACGGTCCGAAGCCGAACTTCACGGTGCAGAACGAGGCGCAGATTTCCGCGCCGCCGACGGTGAGTTTCGACAAGCCGGCATCGAAGTGAATTCGCCGTGATGCCGCGCTCGCTGACCGCGCTCTGCTGCTGCTGGCTGGCGTTTGGCGCGGTAGCGCTGGCGCAGGATGTGCAGCCGGTGCCGCCGCTCGCCGGCCGCGTGATCGATCAGACCGGTACGCTGAGCGCGCCGCAGGCGCAGGCACTCGACTCGCGCCTGGCCGCCGTCGAGCGCGAGCGCGGCTCGCAGATCGTCGTGCTGATGGTGGGCAGCACGCAGCCCGAGGACATCGTCGCCTACGCACAGCGCGTGGCCGACACCTGGAAGATCGGGCGCCGGCAGGTCGGTGACGGGGTACTGATCGTGGTGGCGAAGAACGATCGACGCGTGCGCATCGAAGTGGCCAAGGCGCTCGAGGGCGCCATACCCGACCTCGCCGCGAGCCGCATCATCGGCGAGAGCATCACCCCGGCGTTCAAGGCGGGGGATTTCGCCGGCGGCCTGAACGCGGCGGTGGATCGGATCGCGGCGCGAATCGGCGCCGAGGGTCTGCCCGAGCCCGACACCAAGCGACCGTCGCGGCAGCGGAGTTCGGCGGGGTTCGACTGGTACGACCTTGCAGTCTTCCTCTTCGTCGGCGTGCCGATCGTCGGCGCCGTGCTGACCGGCCTCTTCGGGCGCAAGGTCGGGGCTCTCGCCACCGGCGGCATTGTCGGCGGGATCGGATGGTGGCTGACGGCGAGCCTGCTCGTTGGCGGCGTTGCCGCTGCAGTGGCGCTGGTCCTCGTCGGCGTGATCGGGATCGGCAGCCGCGCCGGGATCGGTCGCGCGGCTGGTCCGATCATCTGGGGCGGCGGTGGCGGATTCGGCGGCGGCAGCGGCGGCGGGGGGTTCAGCTCGGGTGGCGGCGGCGACTTCGGCGGCGGCGGTGCGTCTGGGAACTGGTGAACATGCATCGCTGGCTGCGCATCCTGAGGCACCGCTGGTTCGACGAGGGCCACGCCCAGCGTGCGCTCGGCGACGCGGCCGTGCACAGGCTGCGTGAACGCGTAGCGGCCAGCGAGCGCACGCACAGCGGCGAGATCCGCCTCTGCGTAGAGGCCGGGTTGCCGCTTGCGGACCTGTGGCGCGGCGTGTCGCCGCGCGAGAGGGCACTGGCGCTGTTCGGCCAATTGCGGGTCTGGGACACCGAGAACAACAACGGCGTGCTGATCTACCTGCTGCTGGCCGAGCGACGCGTCGAGATCGTCGCCGACCGCGGGCTGAGCCGGCGCGTCGACGCCGCGCAGTGGCAGACGATTGCCCACGGGATGGGCAGCGCATTCAGAGAGTCGCGCTTCGAGGACGGGCTGAAGGCCGCCGTCGACGCGGTCAGCGCGTCGCTGCGCCAGCACTTCCCGCTCGGCGACGGCGAAGCCAACCCGAACGAATTGCCCGACGCGCTGGTGCTGCGCTGACCGGAACGGTGCGTTGGGCGACGCCGACGGCGGCCCGGAGGGCGGAGGCCCGGCAGGCGTCTTGCGGGCTGGACTACTTCTTGCGGAACTTGCGCAGTGCGGCGATCTGCGCCGCCATCGTCGCGAACTCGCTCTGCGCCTTGGCCAGGTCGATATCGCTGCTGGCGTTGCGCATCGCTTCCTCGGCCAGCTTGCGCGCCTCGGTAGCCCTGGCTTCATCGAGGTCGTGGCCGCGGATCGCGGTATCGGCGAGCACCGTCACCGTTCCCGGCTGGATTTCGAGAATCCCGCCGGCGACGAAGACGAACTCCTCCTCGCCGTTGTCGGCGCGTTCGATCCGGACCGCCCCCGGCTTGATGCGCGTGATCAGCGGAGTGTGGCGCGGAAGGATGCCGAGCTCGCCGTTCTCGCCCGGCAGCGCGACGAACTTGGCCTCGCCGGAAAAGATGCTTCCTTCGGTGGAGACGACGTCGACGTGAATGGTGGCCATGGGGGGATTGCCCTGATTATTGGATCTTCTTCGCCTTCTCGAAGGCCTCGTCGATAGTGCCGACCATGTAGAACGCCTGTTCGGGAAGCGCGTCGCACTCGCCGCTGACGATCATCTTGAAGCCGCGAATCGTTTCCTTCAGCGGCACGTACTTGCCGGGCGTGCCGGTGAAGACTTCGGCCACGTGGAACGGCTGGCTCAGGAAGCGCTGGATCTTGCGCGCCCGGCTCACCGCGAGCTTGTCTTCGGGGCTGAGCTCGTCCATGCCCATGATGGCGATGATGTCGCGCAGCTCCTTGTAGCGCTGCAGCGTGCCCTGCACCGCGCGAGTCGTGTTGTAGTGATCTTCGCCGACGACGTGCGGGTCGACCTGGCGCGAGGTCGAGTCGAGCGGATCGACCGCCGGGTAGATGCCCAGCGAGGCGATGTCGCGCGATAGCACGACGGTGGCGTCGAGATGGGCGAAGGTCGTCGCCGGCGACGGGTCGGTGAGGTCGTCGGCCGGAACGTAGACGGCCTGGATCGAGGTGATCGAGCCGACCTTGGTCGAGGTGATGCGCTCCTGCAGGCGGCCCATTTCCTCGGCCAGCGTCGGCTGGTAGCCCACCGCCGACGGCATGCGGCCGAGCAACGCGGAGACTTCCGTGCCGGCGAGCGTGAAGCGGTAGATGTTGTCGACGAAGAACAGCACGTCGCGGCCTTCGTCACGGAACGACTCGGCGATCGTGAGGCCGGTCAGCGCGACGCGCAGGCGGTTGCCCGGGGGCTCGTTCATCTGGCCGTACACCATCGCGACCTTCGACTCGCCGAGGTTGTCGCTGTTGACGACGCCCGACTCCATCATCTCGTGATAGAAGTCGTTGCCCTCGCGCGTGCGCTCGCCGACGCCGGCAAAGACGGACAGCCCCGAGTGCGCCTTCGCGATGTTGTTGATCAGCTCCATCATGTTCACGGTCTTGCCCACGCCCGCGCCGCCGAACAGGCCCACCTTGCCGCCCTTGGCGAACGGGCAGATCAGGTCGATCACCTTGATCCCGGTCTCCAGCAGTTCCTGCGACGGCGAAAGCTCGTCGTAGCTCGGTGCCTTGCGGTGGATCGACGCCGTCAGCTCGCTTGGAACCGGGCCGCGCTCGTCGATCGGGTTACCGAGCACGTCCATGATGCGGCCGAGCGTACCCTTGCCTACCGGGACCGTGATCGGGTTGCCGGTGTTGCTGACCATCAGGCCACGGCGCAGGCCGTCGCTCGACCCGAGCGCGATGGTGCGCACGACACCGTCACCGAGCTGCTGTTGGACTTCCAGCGTCAGCGCCGAGCCTTCGAGCTTGAGCGCGTCGTAGACGTGGGGCATCTTGTCGCGTGGGAATTCGACGTCGACCACTGCGCCGATACATTGAACGATCTTGCCTTGTGCCATTTTCTGCAGTCCTTCAAAACGAAGTTTCAGAGCAGACAAACTTGTGCTCAAGTTATGTCGCAACTAAACGGAATTCGATATGTCCTAATCAGGCGCCGACGATTTGGCTCCGGCCGTTCGCTTCGCTCGCTTAACTCTCGCCTTGCTCAAGTTAGCCTTCACCGAATCGTGGCCGTCGCATCAGCCACTGATGGCTGCTGCGCCGCCCACGATTTCGGAGAGTTCCTTCGTGATCGCCGCTTGGCGCGTCTTGTTGTAGATGAGCTGGAGTTCGGCGATCAGGTTGCCGGCGTTGTCGGTCGCGGCCTTCATCGCGACCATGCGCGCCGACTGCTCGGACGCCATGTTCTCGGCCACCGCCTGGTACACCAGCGCCTCGAGGTAGCGCGTCAAGAGCTCGTCGATCACGCTCGGCGGGTCGGGCTCGTAGATGTAGTCCCATCCGTACTGCGCCTTCTCCGACGGCGACTGTTCGAGTCGTTCACCGGCGAGCGGCAGCAGTTGCTCGATCTTGGGCTGCTGCATCATCGTGTTGATGAACTTCGTGTAGCACAGGTGGACGGCGTCGATGTCGCCGTCGACGAAGGCGTCGAGCATCACCTTGACCGGACCGATCAGCTTGTCGAGCGGCGGCGCGTCACCGAGCTGCACCGCGTGGCTCATCACTCGGGCGCCGATGCGGGTCAGGAAGCCGTAGCCCCGGTTGCCGAGCGCGACCGCGTGCACGCTGCCGCCGGCCTGCTGCACCTCGCGCATCCGGTTCGTCACCGCGCGCAGCACGTTGGTGTTGAGGCCGCCGCACAGCCCCTTGTCGGAAGTGACTACGATGAAGCCGACGTTCTTCGGCGCGTCGACCTTGCGCATGTAAGGCGAGTGGTACTCGGGGTTCGCCTGCGACAGATTGGCCGCGATGTTGCGGATCTTGTCGGCGTACGGCCGCGCCGCGCGCATCCGGGCTTGCACCTTGCGCATCTTCGACGCCGAGATCATCTCCATCGCTTTGGTGATCTTCTTCGTGTTCTCGAAGCTCTTGATCTTGTCGCGTAGTTCCTTGCCGACCGCCATGACGGGGCTCCTTTAGGCAGTGGTCAGGCGAAGGACTTCTTGAACGCGGCAACGCCGCCGGCGAGCTCTTCCTCGGCCGCCTTGTCCATTGCCCTGTCGTTCTCGAGCTTGGCCAGCAAGGCCGCGTGGCTCGAACGCAGATGCTGGTGCAGGCCGTGCTCGAAGGCGAGCAGCTTCTTCACGTCGATGTCGTCCACGTAGCCCTTGTTCACCGCGAACAGCGTGGCCGCCATCAGACTGATCGGAAGCGGCGAGTACTGCGGCTGCTTGAGCAGTTCGGTCACGCGGGCGCCGCGGTCGAGCTGCTTGCGCGTGGCTTCGTCGAGGTCGGACGCGAACTGCGCAAACGCTGCCAGTTCGCGGTATTGCGCGAGGTCCGTCCGGATCCCGCCCGACAGGGCCTTGACCAGCTTGGTCTGCGCCGCGCCGCCGACCCGCGACACCGAGATGCCGGCGTTGATCGCGGGGCGGATGCCGGCGTTGAAGAGCGAGGTCTCGAGGAAGATCTGACCGTCGGTGATCGAGATCACGTTGGTCGGAACGAACGCCGACACGTCGCCGGCCTGCGTCTCGATGATCGGCAGCGCGGTGAGTGATCCGGTCTTGCCCTTCACTTCGCCCTTGGTGAATTTCTCGACGTAATCGGCGTTGACGCGCGCGGCGCGTTCGAGCAATCGGCTGTGCAGATAGAACACGTCGCCCGGATACGCCTCGCGGCCCGGCGGGCGTCGCAGCAGCAGCGAGACCTGGCGGTACGCGACGGCCTGCTTGGACAGGTCGTCGTAGATGATCAGCGCGTCCTGGCCGCGGTCGCGGAAGTACTCGCCCATCGTGCAGCCCGAGTAGGCCGACACGTACTGCATCGCCGCCGATTCGCTCGCCGAAGCGGCGACGACGATGGTGTAGTCCATCGCGCCGTGCTGTTCAAGCGCGCGCACCACGTTCTTGATCGAGCTCGCCTTCTGCCCGATCGCGACGTAGACGCAGGTCATGTTCTGACCCTTCTGGTTGATGATCGTGTCGATCGCCACGGCGGTCTTGCCAGTCTGGCGGTCGCCGATGATCAGCTCGCGCTGGCCGCGCCCGATCGGCACCATCGAGTCGATCGACTTCAGGCCCGTCTGCACCGGCTGGCTCACCGACTGGCGCGCGATCACGCCTGGCGCGACCTTCTCGATCACGTCGGTCATCTTCGCGTCTATCGGACCCTTGCCGTCGATCGGCGCGCCCAGCGCGTTGACGACGCGGCCGATCAGCTCGGGGCCGACCGGCACCGCGAGGATGCGGCCGGTGCACTTGACGACGTCGCCTTCGGAGATGTGCTCGTACTCGCCCAAGATCACCGCGCCGACCGAGTCACGCTCGAGGTTCAGCGTCAGGCCGAAGGTCGGCTGGCCGCTGGCCGTCGGCGGGAATTCGAGCATCTCGCCGGCCATCACGTCCGACAGGCCGTGCACTCGGCAGATGCCGTCGGCCACCGAGACGACGGTGCCCTGGTTCTTGATGTCGGCCGCGCTGGAGAGACCTTCGATACGGCTTTTGATCAGTTCGGAAATTTCTGCGGGGTTCAATTGCATGGGGTTCTCCGGGGGAGCATTCGGCATGGCCGCCTAAGCGGCCTCAGGCAATGAGTGCGACCTTCATCTGTTCCAGACGCGCCTTGACCGAGGTGTCGAGCACCTCGTCGCCGACCACGGCGCGAATGCCGCCGATCAGCTCGGAATCGATCTCGACGCGGGCATTGAGCTTGCGGTCGAAGCGCTTCTCGAGCGCGGCGACCACCTCGGCCAACTGACCCTCGTCGATCGCGAACGCGCTTTGAATGGTGGCGTCCGACACGCCGGACCGGGCGTTGATCAGCGCCTGGAACTGCTCCGCGATCTGGGGCAGCGCGGCCAGGCGGCCGTTGTCGATCGCCGCGCGCAGCAGGTTGCCGATCTTGGCGTCGAGCGCCCCCGCGACCGCGGAGATCACATCGAACACCTGCGCGGCCTCGACCTTCGGGTCGTCGGCGAACTGGCGCAATTCGGGGTCGGCAGCGACCGCGGCCAAGGCATGAATCTGCGTGTTCAGAGCCGGCGCTTCGGCGAGCGCAGCGGCCTTGAACAGCGCCTCGGCGTACGGGCGGGCAATGGTTGCCAGTTCGGCCATGGCTAGAGTTCCGCCTTCAGGCGGCCCAGCAACTCGGCGTGGACTGAGGCGTTGACTTCGCGGCGCAGGATCGCTTCGGCACCTTTCACGGCGAGACCGGCCACCTGCTCGCGTAGCACTTCGCGCGCCTTGGCGGCTTCCTGTTCGGCCTCGACCTTGGCGGCGGCAATGATCTTGGCGCCTTCCTCGCTGGCGCGCGACTTGGCTTCCTCGACCATCTGCTGCCCCAGCCGTTCGGCGTCGGCGAGGCGCTTGGCTGCGTCGTCGCGCGCGGCGGCAAGCTGCTGCTCGACGCGCTTGTTCGCCACCGCGAGTTCGCTCCGGGCCTTGTCAGCGGCCGACAGGCCGTCGGCGATCTTCTTTGCGCGCTCGTCGAGCGCCGCCACGATGGGCGGCCAGACGAACTTCATCGTGAACCCGATCAGGATCAGGAACACGATCATTTGCACAATGAGTGTGGAGTTGATGCTCACGTCTCGCCTCTCAGTTGAGCGAAGGGTCTTGCGGCGCTGCGCGCTCGGCGCAGCTTTGCGCTCACTTCGGGAGGTTGGCGATCTGGGCCAGGAACGGGTTGGCGGTGGCGAACCACAGCGCGATACCCGTCCCGATGATGAACGACGCGTCGATCAGACCGACGAGCAGGAACATCTTGGTCTGCAGTTCGCCCATCAGTTCGGGTTGGCGCGCCGCCGACTCGAGGTACTTGCTGCCCATGATGCCGATGCCGATACAGGCACCGATCGCGCCGAGACCGATGATCAGGCCGGCGGCCAGGGCGACAAAGCTGATGACTTCCATGGTGTTTCCTTCTTGGTGGAGCTTGGGTGGGTGGGTGAAGAGTGAATCTCGGGAATCAGTGGTGGTCGTGCGCCTGGCCCACGTACACGAGCGTCAGCATCATGAAGACGAACGCCTGCAGCGTGATGATCAGGATGTGGAAGATCGACCACACGGTGCCGGCGACAACATGGCCGAGAAGTAGCGCAATGCCCGTGCCGCTGAACGCGAACGCGCCGCCCATCAGGCCGATCAGCAGGAAGATCAATTCGCCAGCGTACATGTTGCCGAACAGCCGCATGCCGTGCGAGACGGTCTTGGAGATGAATTCGATCATCTGCATCGCGAAGTTCATCGGCCAGAGCAGGAAGTGGTTGCCGAACGGTGCGGTGAACAGCTCCTTGACCCAGCCGACCGGGCCCTTGATCTTGAGGTTGTAGTAGAAGCAGACCAGTAGCACGGTGATCGACAAGCCCAGCGTCATCGACAGGTCGGCCGTGGGCACGACGCGCAGGTAGGGTAGGCCGATGACGTGCTCGCCGAACCACGGCAGCAGGTCGACCGGTAGCAGATCCATCGCGTTCATCAGGAAGATCCAGACAAACACCGTCAGCGCGAGCGGCGAGACGAACTTGCGGCTGCCGGCGTTGTGGATGATGCCCTTGGCCTGGCTGTCGACCATCTCGACGAGGATCTCGACCGCCGCCTGGAAGCGCCCGGGGACGCCCGAAGTCGCCTTGCGCGCGGCACGCCACATCAGCCAGCAGGTGAGGGCGCCGAGCGCGATCGCGAAGAACAGCGAATCGAAGTGAACGATCGAGAAGTCTGCGACCGCGGCCTGCTCGCCGTTCTGCAGATGGTGCAGGTGGTGAATGATGTAGTCACCGGCGGTGAGTGCTGATTCGTGACCTTCTGCTGCCATGTCTTCCTCAACGACGCTCGTTCTTCTTCGCGCGGCCCCGCCACAAGAGGGCAAGCCAGTTCACCTGCAAACACACTGCCACCGCCACCAGCAACGCCGGCCAGCTCAGGCCTGGCACGACCCGCACGGCGCCGAGCAGCAGCGTCAGCGAGAGCACCATCTTCACGCCCTGCCAGAGCAGGAAACCCATCGCTGCGGCCGCCGGCCTTGACCCCGCTAGCCGGCCCACGCCTCGCGCCAGGAGCATCGAGGGCAGCACGACGACCACCGCACCGTACAGTGCCGACAAGCCGATCACGCCACGACCGCTCACGCCCCAAGCCGCGCCCGCCACCACCACGCCCGTCGCAGCTTGTGCCGCGACGACCTGCCAGACCGAGACCGACGGCTGACTGTCGCGCAACTCCTGCGCCTGCGCGCGCGTCAACGGGACAGCGCGATCCGAGTCTTCTTCATCATCCCAGCCACGGCGGTCGAACCTTGCGGTCATGGGCTTGCGATGAATCAGGCTCGGCAAAGCCTTGAAATTATACGTAAAACTCAGTGCTCCAAAACCGGGCAGGTGGCGGCGGCCGCACGTACTCGCCGCGAGAGTGTCAGTGCGTCGACTGAACGTCGAGCGTCATCCACGCCTGGGCGGTTTGCCCTGGCTGCAGCGTCACCAGGCCGAGCGCACTCGGCGCCGGCTGATTGACGGCATTCGTGACATGGCTCACCGGTTCTACGGCGAAATAGTCCTCGCCCTGTGGCGTGTAGATCACCAGCCGGGTCAGCGACGATCGCAGCGTGAGAGCGAAACGCTCGTCGCGGATACGCGCCGGTCCGCTCCAGCCCTCGAAGCAATGGTCGTAGGCCAGGTGCGCCAGATCGGCGTCGACCCCCGGTTGCGGCACGAGCTGAGTCGGCAGCTTCAATGCATCGAGTTCCCAGCGTCCGTTGCACTCCACATGCAGCCGGCTGCGCGCGCGCCTGGGAAAGTAGGGATGCCAGCCCATTCCCACCGGCGCGGCCTGCGCGGCTGTGTTGGTGAGGCTCAGCTCGGCCCGCAGCGACGTCGGGCTGAGCTGGAACAGCTGGCGCGCGCTGAAGTCGAATGGCCAGTTGTCGTCGGCGCGGTGGTCGAGTCTGAGGGCTACCTCGGCGGGGCCGCTCGGCCCGCTGGGCGGCTCTACTTCCCAGCGCGACATCCAGCCGACGCCGTGCAGCGGATGCGGGTCGCCGTCGAAGTTGAGCGCCAGCTGAAAGGGGTGTCCCTGCCAGTTGAAGCGCCCGTGGGCGATCCGGTTGGAGTACGGCAGGAGCGGAAAGCAGGCCGCCCTGCGCGCACGCGCCATTTGATCGGGCTCGATCGAACGCATCACCGGCACGCCGTGGTGCCACAGACCGGCGATGCTGCCGCCGAGGTCGGGCCGCAATGCCAGGCGCAGCGCGCCGGCGCGCAGCTCGAAGGCTTCCGCCACATCCCCGCCGATCACCGATTCAGTCATGGCCCTCCCGCCGTTGCACTATCGTCCATCCATGATCCACCGCCGAGGAATCGTACCCCCCGCGCGAAGCACGCCGATCGGGCCGGTCGCGTTCACTGCCCACTGCTGGTCTGCGTGCCGCTCGCCAGCGTGTGCACGTACATCGAGTCCTGCGTTCGCAGTGCGCCGATCGCCACCTGCGCAGCGTGGACCAATAGGGCGAGGTCGGACGCGATGGCCACGTAGTCGAAGCCGATCGCACGGTACTGCGCCACCACCTCCGGCGTGCCGCCGACGGTGCCGACCGGCTTGCCCGCGGCCTTGCATCGCCGCACCGCGTGCGCCATCGCGTCCATCACGGCAGGGTGCGTGAACTGGCCGACGTGACCCATTGAGGCGGAAAGATCCGCCGGCCCGATGAACAGCGCATCCACGCCGGGAACGGCGGCGATCGCCTCGAGCTCGTTCAGTGCCTGCGCGGTCTCGAGCTGCACGATCAAGGCAATGCCGTGGTTCGCCATGCGCAGGTAATTGGCCACGGTGCCGAACTTCGACGCGCGGCCGCCGCCCGCCATGCCGCGAACGCCCTCGGGCGGGTAGCGCGCCGCCGCCACCGCGCGCGCTGCTTCATCGGCGTTCTGAACGAAAGGCACGAGCAACGTGGTGGCGCCGACATCGAGCACGCGCTTGATCGCGACCGTGTCGTTCCACGGAACCCGAACCACGGGCACCATTCGCGACGACGCCACCGCCTGCAGCAGATGCACCACGCCCATCATGTCCAGCGGCGAGTGCTCCATGTCGATCACGCCCCAGTCGAACCCGGCATGGGCGACAGCCTCGGCCACCAGTGGGCTCGCCGAGCTGATCCACGTGCCGACCGGCGGGTGCCCGCCGGCAACACCGAGAAGCTGTTTGAACTCGTTCATCGGAGACTCCTTGTTGACTCGCGTTGCTCGCCGCGGTCGCCGTCGGCGACGGAAGGCCGACCGCGGTGGGCGCACGACCGTCGCCGCACAGTGCGCGGGCCTCGGGGCGCGCCGCTCAATCGAGCCCCGCCCTCAGGTAGTGCGCGCTGGCGATCGGATTGAAATAGTAGGGCGGGATCTCCTCGAAGCCCAGCGTGGCGTACAGCCCGCGCGCAGCCTCCATGTCGTGCAGCGTATCGAGCAGCATCACCGAATAGCCGGCGCGGCGCGCCTCGTTGAGCAGCGCCTGTGCCAGCGCGCGGCCGAGGCCGTGGCGGCGGAATGCCGGCCGCACGAAGAGCCGCTTCATCTCGCATGCGTTCGCGTAATCGACGTCGGGCAAGCCGCGAATCGCGCCGCAAGCCGCCAACTCGCCGTCCACGAGCGCCAGCAGGAGCTGCCCGGACGGCGCGCGGTATTCGCCCGGCAGCCCGTCGAGTTCGGCCTCGAAATTCTGGAAGCAGAGGTCGATCTTCAGGCTGCGCGCGTAGTCGCGAAAGATCTCGCGCGCGGCTTCGATCAGCGGCGGCGTTTCGGCAACGAGCAGTCGAATCTCGGGTGCTTGCATCCTTGCAACAGAGGCCTGGGGGACCGGCGCAGTTTACGCGCCGAGCGACACCAGCCAGGCGACGATGGCCGCACAGGCCGTCAGCAGCACGATGGCGAGCGCGCGCGTCGAATAGCTGTCGTCGCTCGCCGGCACGCCCGCCGGCAGCAGCTTGTCGCCAGTGATCATCGGGCCGACGAGATCGAGTCGCCGGCGCAGCCTGTAGGTGACGATCGCCGTCACGTGCAATAGCACCAGCGCGGCGAGCACCCACTGTCCGACCTTGTGGTGATATCCGGTCAGCCACGACGCAGTAGCGTTGGACACGAACTTGTTCAGCGGCCCGGTGGTGGCGATCTCGTCGTCGGCGAACAGGCCCGAACTCACCTGCGCCGCCAGGAAAAGCAGCAGCGCGAACACCGATGCGCTGCCCAGAGGGGTGTGCCCGACGTCGAGAAACTCGTCACTTCGGACCCGTCTTCGAAGGTAGCGCAGCAGCGTCGCCGGGCTATAGAGAAAGCTCGCGAAACGCGACCAGCGGCCGCCAGCGAAGCCCCACAGCAGGCGAAACGCCAGCAGTGAAAACACCACGTAGCCGAAGCGCAGGTGCCAGCTCATCGCGTTGCCACCGATCTTGGCGCTGATGAACGACCCGACGAAGCACGCCACGAGCGACCAGTGGAACAGCCGCGTCGGCAGATCCCACACGCGCACCGCCTTCAAGCCCGGCTGTTCCGATGCAGACTTCTCCATCGCTGCGACCTCGTCATCTGGATTCGCTGCAGCGACGATACATCCGCAGCGCCAAGCTCGCACGGTCGAAGGGGTTTTGGGGCCGGAGGGATCTGATCGGTCCAGGCGTCCGTACACTTGCAGCCCGGAATCGCATCCTTCGCGAGCCGCCTCGACCCTGGGTCTCATACCGTCAAAGTCCTACAGGAGCACCTCAATGAAACGTCTTCTTTCTTCGCTGATCGTCTCCGCCGCTGCGCTGGCCGGCCTGGCTGTGGCGCTTCCCGCTGCGGCCCAGTTCGCCAAGCCCGAAGACGCGATCAAGTACCGCCAGAGCGTCATGACCGTGCTCGGCACCCACTTCGGCCGCATCGGTGCCGTGGTGCAGGGCAAGGTGCCCTACGACGCCAAAACGACCGCGGACAACGCGAGCGTCGTTTTGGCGATGTCCACGCTGCCGTTCAGTGCTTTCGGCCAAGGCACCGACAAGGGCGGCAACACCAAGGCCAAGTCCGAGATCTGGACCGAAGCCGACAAGTTCCAGGCCGCCGCCAAGGACATGCAAGGGCAGATCGTCAAGCTCGATGCCGCGGCCAAGAGCGGTAATCTCGACGCCATCAAGACCGCCTTCGGCGATGCCGGCAAGGCCTGCAAGGCCTGTCACGACACCTATCGCGAGAAGTGATTCCCCGGCGCGCCGCGGCGGTCAGCCGCGATCGAACTTAAACACCGCGACGCTCGCCATCAGGTTCGGCCAGCGGCGCACGGCGTCGCCGCGCTCGATGCCGAATGCGTCGAGGATGCGCAGCCCGTCCTTGCGCGCGAGCACCTCGAAGTCGGCGTAGGTGCCGACGCGGATGTTGGGTGTGTCGTACCACTGGTACGGCAGCACCTTGGTCACCGGCATCCGGCCGGCCAGCACGCGCAGCCGGTTCGGCCAGTGGGCGAAGTTCGGGAAGCTGACGATGCCGACGCGGCCGACGCGCGCCGTCTCGCGCAGCATCCGCTCGGTATTGCGCAGGTGCTGCATCGTGTCGAGTTGAAGCACGACGTCGAAGCTGCGGTCGCCGAACATCGCCAGCCCCTCTTCGAGGTTGAGCTGGATGACGTTGACGCCGCGCTGCACGCAGGCGAGCACGTTGGTGTCGGCGATCTCGATGCCGTAGCCGCTGCAGCGGCGCGTGTCGCGCAGGTAGGCCAGCAGCTCGCCGCTGCCGCAGCCGAGGTCGAGCACGCGCGAGCCGGAGGGCACCAGCTCCGCAATGAGCTCCATGTCCTTGCGGTCACTCATACCAGCCCCGTCGTGTCAAGCCCTTCACCTTGAGGGGAAGGGAGCGGGTAGGGGTGGGTGTCGGTTCTGCCCGAAGGGCTTGCTTC
>Ga0209048_10001582_pt1 | contig 23204 bp, 25 predicted proteins | sample FrelakmetCRP12CR_FD_187146 | JGI IMG/M metagenome (GOLD analysis project Ga0209048, IMG submission 187146) | Freshwater lake sediment microbial communities from the University of Notre Dame, USA, for methane emissions studies - CRP12 CR (SPAdes)... | ecosystem: Environmental > Aquatic >... | reverse complement strand
AAGGTCCCAAGGCCATGTTGTATTGCTACCGCTATACCCTGACCTTCAACGAACAGAAGATTCTGAAACAGTGGAAACGCGAAGAATGCATGCCGGGAATCCATGATACACTCAACGCCAACTAATGTTCTGACGCCGTGATCCATGCCTGCTTGGTTCCCGCACATCGATAGCTCGGTCGTGCTCGACGGGCTCACTTCGCTTCTGCTGCTGCTCTCCCTCCTGATTTTACGGACATTGATCGTCCGAGCGATCGCAAAGAATCCGACCCTCTCGATGGAAGCGAAACGTCGATGGGTGGTCTCGGTCCGTAATACCATGGTATTTGTCTTGCTGGTGGGATTGGTCTTCATCTGGGCGCACGAACTCCAAGCATTTGCCGTCTCCCTCGTAGCGCTCGCGGCGGCGCTGGTGTTGGCGACCAAGGAACTCATTCTCTGTTGGAGCGGGGCGGCGCTACGGGTGGGTGGGAAAGTCTACTCGGTGGGCGACCGCATTCAGATCGCAGGTCATCGAGGCGTTGTCCTGGATCATGACATCTTTGCGACCAAGCTCCTCGAGATCGGGCCGGGCCAAGCGTCACACCTGTATACCGGCCGCGTGACGGTGTTTCCGAACAGCTTGCTGTTTACGAATGCCTTGGTCAAAGAAAATCCCGGCCAGGAGTATGGGCTCTATATACTCGTGATTCCGCTCATGGACAATGATGACTGGCGGGATGCCGAACGGCACCTGATCGATGCAGCGAAGGCAGAATGTTCCTCGTTTATGGAAGAAGCAGGCCGGCATATGAAGTTGCTGGAACAAACCACGCTACTCGAAGCTCCATCGCCGGAGCCGCGCATTACCCTCCAATTATCCGAGACAGGGCGTATCCAGTTGGTGCTGCGATTCCCTGCACCGGACCGCGGGCGTTCGCGGATCGAACAGGCCATCCTACGCCGCTATCTTACCGCTGCGACATCAACCATCTAGCCGGTCTTTACCTGACAGATCGGTCAGAGCAGACCGGCAAATCGGTTCGGGCTGAGAATAGCCTGGCCAAAGAACAGCTGGAATGATTGCAGATCTTGATACGACACCGGGCTGGGGGGCTACGGTCGCCGCAGAGGAGTCCGATCGGCTGGATGTCGATACGGATGGGTGCGAGGACGGCTGATGAGGTGTGCCAGGTCGCGACGAACGTCGAAGAGATCCAGGCAATTGGTCAGGAACTGAAGGCTGCGGTCACCTCGATTCCCGCTCCTAAGGGCCGTACTAGGTTAGGAACCTCTCGGATTGAGACTGGGCGTGAGAGAAACTTCTCGGGGGCTCGATTCACAGCCTTGACGTCTAACTGAACCAGTCACGACGAGGACTGGGATCGCTTCCTCTGCCAACCGTTTCATTGACCTTATCCCTCGCCTTGTTCCCCCGTGGACCTTTTGCTAGGATGCAGCGGCCTGACTGTTTCCTGGACTCCGCATGAAAATCGCGACCTTTAACGTCAATTCTCTCCGTAAACGGTTGGCCGTTGTGCTCGACTGGCTGGCCCAGCAGAAGCCTGATGTGCTCTGTCTTCAAGAAACAAAAGTTCAGGACAGCGAATTCCCGCTGCTGGCATTGGCAGAATCCGGATACGAAATCACCTACAGAGGGATGAAGTCATATAACGGTGTCGCAATATTGAGCCGGGAGAAACCGGAGACGGTGGCGTATGGGTTTGATGATGGAGGAGAATCGGAGGACGCGCGGCTCTTGCGCGTGGTGATCAAGGGGATTCCCATCGTCAATACCTATGTACCGCAGGGTTTCGAGATCGACTCACCCAAGTATCAATACAAGCTCGGTTGGTACGATCGACTCCGCAAGTATTTCGAAAAGCATTTGTCGCCGGACAAACCGGCCGTCTGGTGCGGTGACATGAACGTCGCTCCGCGGCCGATGGACGTGCACAGCCCCGAAAAACATCTCAAGCATGTCTGCTATCACGAGGATGCGCGGCGGGCGTATGAGAAGACATTGGCGTGGGGATTCCAGGACGTGTTTGTGAAACTCTATCCGGACCGACAACAGTATACGTTTTGGGATTACCGGGCGCCCGGGTCGCTGGAAGCGAATAAAGGCTGGCGCATCGACCATATTCTGGCGACGGCCTCACTGGCAGAACACTGTGTCAGGGTAGAGGTGGACGTCGAGCCGCGGCGAGCGAAAGACCCCTCAGATCACACATTCTTATGGGCGGAGTTTTCGGTCTAACCACGAGCGCAACGTCCACACCTGCCCAATTCGGTCGGTTCGGCAAGTCGTCCGCCCCGACCGAACTGGCTCATGATCTCGAACGAACCGTCAAGCCGCATCCAGAACCGGCCGCTTCGCGCGCAACAGGGCCACGCGATTCTGTGCAATCAACGGATCGAGAACCAGACCGCAATTGATACAGCGGAGCACGGCCACTTCCTGCGAGAAATCCGGTCGCGACTCCTTCACCATCAGCCCTTTGCATTTTTGACAGGTCATCGTGCCCACCTCCTGCTCTCATGTGTTCCAGCGTCATCGAGTCGGCCTTGCACAAGGCAAACTCTAGCATTGCAAGATTAATAGGGTGTTAACTGGCAGTTAAAACTCTCTAATGTCTATATATGACGACATGCAAGATGTTGCAGTGATCGGTGCGGGCGCAGCCGGGCTGGCGGCATCGATCTTCGCGGCAGAGATGGCGCCGAAGGGCGATCGTCCGCAGAGGATAATGCTCCTCGATGGGGCCAAGACTATAGGGGCCAAGATCCTCGTCTCCGGCGGGGGGCGTTGCAATGTCACGCACGATGTCGTAACACCAACCGATTTTTTCGGCAACCGCCACATCATCAAGAATGTACTCGCCGCGTTTTCCGTCGAGCAAACCGTGCAATGGTTTGCCTCGCTGGGTGTTGACCTCAAGCGTGAAGAAACAGGCAAGCTCTTTCCAGTCACCGATAAGGCACGAAGTATCCTGACAGCACTCGTCAATCGCTGTCATGAGCTGGGCGTGGGCATTCGCCAGGACCATCGAGTGACAGCCATCGACCGGCTCACCGGCTCAGAAGCGGGGTTCGTCATTCATCATACTCATGGAACAATCCAAGTGAAGAAAGTTATTCTGGCCACCGGCGGCCGCTCGCTCCCGAAAACGGGGAGTGACGGGTTCGGCTATGATCTGGCCCGTCGTCTGGGGCATCAGGTAACCCTGACCACTCCGGCTCTGGCCCCTTTGATCCTGGACGAGGCCCTGTTTCATAAGGATCTCTCAGGCGTCTCTCAGGAGGTGGAACTGACGACGACGGTGAACGGCCTTGTCATCGATCGAAGAACCGGCAGTTTGCTCTGGACCCACTTCGGTATCAGTGGCCCGGTCGTCATGGATGCGAGCCGCTTCTGGACGGGCGCGCGAGAAAAGGGCTTGCCGGTTGAGCTCCACGTGAATTTTCTGCCGGCCCTGACCCAGGAATCAGCCCGCCAGTGGTTTATGGAGCAAGCAGCGGGGGCCCCTCGTCGCTCGTTGACCAAAGCCCTGGCGCACCTGGTCACGGAACGATTCGCCGAATCTCTCTGCGGATATTTGGGGATCAATGGACAAACGGCCATTGCTCAACTACTTCGGAAGGATCGGGATCGGTTGATGATGGCGCTCACAAAGTTCCGGCTTCCAGTGCAACAAGATCGGGGGTGGAACTATGCGGAGGTTACGGCAGGCGGTATCCCATTGGAGGAAATCAATTTTCGCACGATGGAATCGAAGCTGGTGCCGGGTCTCTATCTGGTCGGGGAGATCCTCGATTGCGATGGTCGGATCGGTGGTTTCAATTTTCAATGGGCCTGGGCCACGGGATTGCTCGCCGGTCGAGCGGTTTCCGCCAGTGAGCGTCCAGACGCCGAGGCTTGCCAATGAACATCGTTTCCCTCAGCGCGGGTTATGCATGAAACCTTCGTTTTCTTGACAGAGAGGAGGAGATCATCTATCCGTGGACAAAGAGAGGGCCCTGGCTTGTCAGCGTATCCGAACAACGGGAACGAGAAGGAACAGATGATATGGGCCGCATTCTGAGCTGTCCGCGCTGCCAGAAGGACGGCATCTTTCGGTCCCACCCCCAATCGCCACGTGAGCACCTCGCCTCCTTCCTCTTCGTGGCGCCCTTCCTCTGCCCATCGTGCAGTCACCGCTTTCTGGCGTCCCGTCTTTGGCTGGACCATCTCACGCATTCGATCGATCGCCGCGAACACCTCCGGATTCCCGTGCGCCTCTATCTCTCCTTTTCCGGGGGCAAGGTCCGGGGTGAGGGAACGGTGCTCGATCTCTCGATGGGCGGCTGTATCATCAAGAGCGAGACCCAGGTCCATTCGGACGACATCTTCTATCTGCAATTATCGCTTGGCGAAGGTGAACCTCCTCTTGAACTGGCCGCGATGGTCCGTTCTGTGAGCCCTCGCGGCATCGCCTTCAAGTTTCTTCGTGCCGCCCAAGAAAACAAGCGCCTACTTGCCTTCGTCCAGGCCCAGACACTGGATCAGCCGAACAAATCCTCAGGTAAAGTCGGTGTCGCCGCCTGAACAGGCCGGCTAATCCCTTGCCCCATCATCAACAGAATGGAGTTAGACGCGGCTACCAGGCTGCGGAAGAGCTATATTGGTGGGCTAGAACTTCGATGGTCCTCACGTATAGCACAATAGGAAATCGTTCCAGCAAGATGAATAGTCCTTCCAGCAAGGCCGCAGCGAGTGAAAGGCCGAGGAGGTACACACCTCACTTCGTATGGGCCGTTCGCCCCTGGATGGTTCTTGGCGAACGGAAAAGCCCCTACGGTGCTTCCGATACCCGAGAAACTCCTCCTCAACGCTAAGGCTCTGAACGATGCGAGAACACTGCGTGGGAAAAGGCGCGTCTCGGCGCGCCGGGATCGGGCGGGTGAGAAGAGTGACTTTTTCAGCTTCCTGTTAGATCGGAGTTTCCCAGGCAGAGTGAAGCGGATGGTTGTTGATCAGGTCCTCGTGTGCGGCGAGGTCATAAGGTTCAATGGTTAGGTCCTTCTCATCGAGCGGCTCCGGGCAGGCAGGGGAACAGAGGTAGGCGCGATACGATTCGGCCTTCTCCCTCGTGGCGAACCGACAGAGCCCATATTCCGGCATCCCCGATGAGGGATACCAAAAGGCCAGCTCAATCGCACTCCCCTGGTAGATACCGAGGGTGCGGTGCTTGACCTGGAACCCGCCGGGCAGCTGTGAAGAGCGTTCAAGGGACATCGGACGGTCTTGCCTCCGTATCATAATGGTTGTCCTCATGATAGCATGACCGACACTCTGCGCTAAAGACCGGCGCGCGCACGTAGAAGGAGGACCATCATGGGCAGTCGCATCTCGGTATTTGCCACCGTCGCCATCACGGTTCTGCTCGTAGGCCTCTCAGGCTGCGGCTACAACGATCTCCAGGGGTTAGATGAAGACACCAAAGCCGCCTGGAGCGAAGTGGTCAATCAGTACCAGCGGCGGGCCGATCTGATCCCGAATCTGGTCGCTACCGTCAAAGGTTATGCCGCGCATGAGAAGGAGACGCTTGAAGGGGTAGTGCAGGCGCGTGCACAAGCCACGGGGATTCAAGTGACGCCTGAAACGTTAAAGGACCCAGCCGCATTCGAACAATTCCAAAAGGCGCAGGCTGGTCTCACGTCGGCGTTAGGCCGCCTCATCGCCATTGCAGAGAACTACCCGAATCTGAAAGCCGACCAGAACTTCCGTGATCTCCAAAGCCAACTCGAGGGGACAGAGAATCGCATCGCCGTCGCGCGCAAGCGCTACATCGAGAAAGTGGCGGAGTACAACAAAGGCGTCCGCTATTTCCCCTCGAACCTGACGGCCAAATTTCTCCTCCATCTGGAAGAGAAGCCGAACTTTACCGTGGCGGATGAGAAGGCTGTGGCCAAGCCGCCAGAGGTAAAATTCAACTAAACCAAGGTTTGGAATGGATGCAATCAGCATGAGCCGTGTCTGGCGAGAGCCGGCGCGGCTCATTGTCATTCTTGGGGTGCTTCTCATTGCGGCTTCGGCCTGGGCGCTCGACGTGCCGCCACTCACAGGGCGCGTAGTGGACCTCGCGCACGTGCTGCCAGCCGACGTCGTAGCCTCACTCACCAACGACCTCGAAGCCCACGAGACGAAAACCAGTAATCAAGTTGCCGTCCTGATTCTGCCGTCGCTCGAAGGCGAACCGCTCGAATCCTTCTCACATCGCGTCGGCACCACCTGGAAGCTAGGTCAGAAGGGGACGGAGAACGGCGTACTGCTGCTCATCGCCCTGCGCGAGCGGAAAATCCGTATCGAAGTGGGGTATGGCCTCGAAGGCACATTGACGGACCTCCGTTCTTCCCACATCATTCGCCAGGAGATCGTGCCACGGTTTCGCAGCGGAGATCTGCCTGGCGGCATCGCCGCCGGGGTCCAGGCCATCCTCGGTACGATTGAAGGCACCTACAAGGCGGAAGAGGTGCTGTCAGGTCACGCTCCTTCTCGCCAAGAGCCGACCGCCTTTCAGTATGTGATCATTGGGGTCGTCGTCGGAACCTTGGCCGGTGTCGTGCTGAGCCACGGACTTCCCCGAAGCCGTGCGCTGCTCGGGAGCCTGCTCGCATTCCTTGTCGCGCAGTTCGCGAGTGTGGGGTTGGGGCTCGCGGCAGCCGGGGTGACGGCCTTCTTACTGTGGCTCATCCTGCAGGCGAACCGAGGCAAGGGTGGCGGGTGGGGAGAGGGGTTCATGACAGGACCGGGCGGTGGATTCGGCGGTCCATTTGGCGGTGGCGGAGGATTCAGCGGCGGAGGCGGCGACTTTGGCGGAGGCGGTGCCTCGGGAGATTGGTAGATGAAGCCCTTGACTGACGCAGAACGTGAACGGATAAGACAAGCGGTTCAACAAGCCGAGCGGGTCACGAAGGGGGAGATTGTACCGATGATCGTCCCGGCCTCGGCGCTGTATCGAGAAGCAAGCTATCGAACGGGGCTCATGCTCGCCCTGCTCGCGTTGGCCCTCCTCCTGACGATAGAGATCTACTGGCTGCCCTGGGGATGGCACGCAGGCAACGCCGGCTGGCTGTTGTTGGCGGTCGTTACATCGTATGGACTCGGGCAATGGCTTGGCAGGGTTCCGAGGGTCATCCGCCTCGTCACGTCACGCGAGCGTATGGCGCATAAAGTGACCCTGCGTGCCGAGCAGGCATTCTACAAGCACGGGTTGCACAATACGAAAGGCCACACGGGCATCCTGATCCTGGTCTCGTTGCTGGAGCGACGCGTGCACGTATTGGCAGACAAAGGCATCAACGATCGCGTCCCTCCCGGCACGTGGGACGGAATGGTCAACGGCATCATCGACGGCATTAGAACCGGACAAGCAACCGACGCCCTCTGTGCGGCAATTGCAACGTGCGGGGCTCTCCTTGCGAAGGTCAGTCCTGCCGATTCCGGCGCCAATCCCAACGAGTTGCCGGACTCGTTGATTCAGGAGCCATAATCGTCGGCTTGATAGACTGCCCGTCGTCGTTCCGCTAGAATCCCGATCCATGTCCGATCCTACTACGGTGTCCCCAGCTCCCACGAACGTGCAGGATGAGACTCGCTTGGTGGTCAAAGCGGCAGGCTTGATCGGCGTGGCCACCTTCTCCAGCCGCATCCTCGGGTTCATCCGCGACATGGTGTTGGCGAGGCTGTTTGGAGCGACGCCTGCGGCAGATGCTTTCTTCGTGGCCTATCGTGTCCCCAACTTGCTTCGCGAGCTATTTGCAGAAGGGTCGATGTCTTCCGCCTTCATTCCGGTCTTCACGGAATATCAGACACTCAAGTCGAAACGAGACGCCTGGGAAATGGCGAGCGCCGTCTTCACCACTCTCCTCACGATCGTGACCGGTATCACGATCCTGGGTATCGTCGCCGCGCCAGGAATCGTCTGGCTCCTGGCCCCAGGGTTTCATGACGATCCGGCGAAGCTGGCCATGACGACGTTGCTCACGAAGATTATGTTCCCGTATCTGCTGTTTATTAGCTTGGCTGCGCTCGCGATGGGTATCCTAAATTCTATGCGCGCCTTCGCAGCGCCGGCGTTCTCGCCAGTGTTCTTTAATATCTTTATCATCGGCTGCGCGTTGTTTTTGTCGCCAACTATGCCGGAGCCGATCCTCGGCGTGGCCATCGGGGTCGTGGCGGGAGGCGCGGCGCAGTTCGCTATGCAGTTGCCCGGCTTGAGTCTGCGGGGGATGTTGTTCGGATTTCGGTTCGAGCCAGGCCACCCCGGTGTGCGGCAGATCGGTTCGCTGATGGTGCCGTCGCTTCTCGGTCTTTCCGTGACGCAGATCAACATTACCGTGAGCACGATCCTCGCCTCCTTCTTTGCAGGCGGGCCGACCTATCTCTTCTACGGCATGCGGCTGATTCAGTTTCCGCTCGGAATTTTTGGCGTAGCGTTGGCCACGGCCATTCTGCCGACACTCTCTGCGCAGGCGGCGCGCGGGGCGTTGGACGAATTGCGGACGACGGTGGGCTTCGGCCTTCGGATGATCATCTTTATCATCCTCCCGGCCATGCTGGGGCTGATCCTCCTGCGTCAGCCGATCGTCCATCTGTTTTTTGAGCATGGGACCTTTACGGCGCACGATACGGCCGAGACCGCGCTGGCGGTGCTCTGTTATTCCGTCGGCCTCTGGGCCTTCGGGGGCGTCCGCATCATTGTCTCGGCCTTCTATTCGCTGCAGGACACGCGCACGCCGGCCATCTCCGCGGCCATCGCCGTCGTGGCCAACCTCGTCTTCTCGCTCCTGCTGATGTCGTTTCTGGGCGCAGCCGGCCTGGCCTTGGCCACAGCCCTGGCGGCGATGGTGAATGGTGGCATTCTGGTCGCGGTGCTGCACCGCCGGTTGGGCGGCGTGGAGTGGGGCTCTGTGGGACGATCATCGCTGCGCGTGATGATCGCATCCGTGCCGTTGGTGGTGGTTTGCGCCTGGGTGGCAGCGGCGCAAGTCTGGACGCATCCCGGTGAATGGACTGAGAAATCGGTCATGCTCTGCGTGGCCATCGGATTGAGCATGAGCGGTTATATGGGGGTCCACGCCTTGCTGCGGTCAGAGGAACTTGATCTGGTCTGGGGAATGATACGGAAGAAACTGGGCCGGGTCATCGGCCGCTGAGGTCACGAATGCGCCGGGCGATCATCTTCAAATCACGATGGGGCTGGATGGGTGTTTCCGAAACGACGAAGGGGATCGACGCTATCGTGTTGCCGAAGGCGTCGCGTCAGGCCGTGCAATCAGAGTTGCAAGCGGCACCAGCCGAGCTGCTGAATGGCCAGGTCTCTCCACGATTGCGAGAGGCACGGACACAACTCACCGACTATCTGGCAGGGCCGCGCCAATCCTTCGATTTGTCGCTCGACCTTTCACGAGGGACGAGTTTCCAGCGGAAGGTCTGGCGAACCCTTCGACGTGTCTCCTACGGCCAGCTTCGATCCTATGAATGGGTGGCGGTTCGTGTTGGGGGCAGCCAGTATGCCCGTGCCGTCGGCAATGCCGTGGGGGCGAATCCGATGCCGATCGTGATTCCCTGCCATCGGATCGTGGCGCACGATGCGTCACTCGGCGGATTCTCAGGCGGCTTGCCCATGAAACGAAAACTGCTCACTCTCGAAGGAACCCTGGCACAGCTCAGACCGGGACGATCTTAGCCCGCATTATTCATGAGCCCTTCTGCTGCAATCGCCGATCGGCTGCTACGACGAGCCTTCGGCCGGCGGGCTCGCCGCTCGGACCCTGACCGTACTGCAGGAGTGCGCATCGGGTCCTCACGGCTCCGCGCGCCTGTCTCGCGACGCGGCTCCGCGATTTCGCGACGAACCGTCATGAATAATGTGGGCTAACCCATGAAGGCCGTGATTCAGCGGGTGACCAGAGCATCGGTCGAGATCAATGGTCAAGCGGTTGGCCGGATCGATGCCGGCTTGCTGGTCTTGCTGGGTGTCGCCAAAGGCGATAGGGAGTCGGATGTCAGGTATCTTGTCGAAAAGATTCGTACGCTCCGGATCTTTTCCGATGAACAGGGGAAGATGAATCGCTCGCTGGCGGACATCGGGGGATCGGTCTTGGTGGTTTCCCAGTTTACCTTACTGGGAATGACGACGAATGGCCGTCGCCCGAGCTTCGACGAGGCGGCGCGACCGGATGAAGCCAAGCGGCTATACGAGCAGGTTGTGGCAGGGCTGCGAGACCACGGTACTCACGTGGAAACAGGGGTCTTTGCGGCGCGCATGCAGGTCGAGCTACTCAACGACGGACCGGTGACTTTCGTGCTGGACAGTCGCGGGGCTGGTGCGCAAACGGCTCCCTGATGTCGGGCCTCCGGGACAGATGTGGCGGAAGGAGAGTCAGGAGTCGGCATTTTCAGCATCGTCTGCTATACTGAACGCATACGTTTTCGGAATGTGTGAGAGGTGGATATGGGAACGCAAGTTCCGCCACGGCATCCGCTCCGTCAGTTGTTCGGCGCCCTGACCGAGAAAAGCTTCACGGAACATCTCGGGTGGCCAGACCTGAACGTCACCAGCTACGTCTCCAACCTGCTCGTCGACTTTACCCATACCGACCAACTCTATAAAATCAGGAATCAGCAAGACAAACCGGTCGATACGGTAGTGGATCTCTTGTTTGAATCCGAAGTGTTCCTCGAGGCCCAGTCGATGGATCGCGAGCGGGACGTGCATCAGCACATCGGCGATTTTACGCTCTTCATGGCGGGACTGTTTCCGGAATATCTGCGCCGCCTTAAGACGGCCGGATTGATCTACCACAAAGATTTCCTCGTGGACTATATGAAGACGGGAAAGCGCTCTTACGGGATTGTCGCGCAAATGGCGAACAGCCCATCAGGAGAAGAACCTCCTCTCTTCAGAAAACTCTCCGACAACTTCGAGCTCTGCGTCACCGGTCTGGGGTTCGTGCGGTCGGATCTGGACCGCATGAAAGATCCGGCCTACCGGCAGGCCCGGGATCTTCTCCTCAATTGACCAGTTCCTCTCCTCTCATTCTTGCCCACGGAGGTGCCGGTCTCCGACGTGTGACGCCGGCGCAGGCCACCTGTCTCGCTGATGCACTCGTCATCGGCTATGTCATCCTTGAACAGGGAGGTCCTGCAGTCATCGCTGTCGAGTGTACGGTCGCTCTCCTGGAGCAATCGGGGTTGTTCAATGCGGGACGAGGAGCGAATCGCCAGCTGGACGGGGTGCAGAGGATGGACGCCGCGATCATGGAAGGGGCGCATCTCAAAGCCGGAGCCGTCGCCTCGATCGAAGGGATCCTGCACCCGATTACGGCGGCCCGCCTGGTGATGGAAGACACGAATCATGTCTTGCTCGTGGGGCCTCCGGCCACGAAGTTTGCGCAGCATTGTCAACTTGAACAGCTACCAAGGGCGCGATCGCCTCGCCGAAGGTCCGGTCTGTCTCCTCGTCCCACATTGGCCGCAACGCAGACGATGCGTCTCTATCGAGCGATGCTGATATCTCAACGGACACAGAAGGACCAGCACGGGACTGTCGGCGCTGTCGCCTTGGATCGGTCTGGGACGGTGGCGGCAGGGGCTTCTACCGGGGGCATTAATTCGATGTTGCCAGGACGGGTCGGCGACAGCCCGCTTATCGGCTGTGGAGTCTACGCAGACAATCAGAGTGGTGCTGTGTCGATGTCGGGCTTGGGCGAAGGGATCATACGTCTTGCGGTCGCCAAGAGCATCTGCGATCGTCTGGCTTTAGGGAAGAGCCCTGCGGTCGCCGCTCGACAGGTGTTGCGCATGCTCGTGTCCCGGATCCGTGGTGGGTCGGCCGGGGCCTTAGTCCTCTCGCCGGACGGCCGGTTTGCCATCAGGCATGTGACACCCCATATGGCCGCCGGGTGGTGGAACGGGACCGGCCGACCGACCGTTCGAGGACAATTTCCATGAAGGACACGCTCTTTCATCTGGCCTTTCCCACGCATGATGTGGCGGCGGCGAAACGGTTCTATGTCGATGGACTTGGTTGTACGTTGGGTCGGGAGTCGAGCCACGCCGTCACGTTCGGACTCGCGGGGCACCAACTCGTGGCGCATCTGATCACGGAACATCTGCCACCGCAACAGGGCATTTATCCCAGCCATTTCGGCCTGGTATTCTTGTCGAAAGACTCGTGGCAACAGTTCTTGAGGCAGGCCCAGGAGAACAGGTTGTCCTTCTATCAACCGCCCCGCGTCCGGTTTCCTGGAACCCGCCTTGAGCACCATACATTTTTCCTCGAAGATCCTTCCGGGAATCTCCTCGAGTTCAAACACTATATCCATGAGTCGGCGATCTTTGGCGAGCGAGAGTGTCGTGAGGTCGGCGATTCGTCTGAGCGGCCCGCAGGGTCGTAGTCTGCTAGCCCAACCGAATGTTGTTACGGTGCTGGATAGGTGGATCCCCGATTGATCCGGTTGAGGATACGTTCGTGGCGACGAGCCAGGGAAGTCGTTTTTCGCATCGGATCGTATCGCCGCGGCGATGGTAAGATGGCGGCCAGCCAGGCGGCCTCGTCGGCCGTCAGATCGTGCGAGGACTTCTTGAAGTGATGGCGGGCCGCCGCCTCAGCGCCGTAGACGCCCTGGCCCCACTCGGCAACATTGAGATATAGCTCGAGGATTCGTTCCTTCGTGAGCTGATGTTCGAGGGAGCGCGTTATCAGAGCTTCCCGCGCCTTTCGAAACAGGGACCGTTCGGATGACAGGTAGAGGTTTTTGGCCAGCTGCTGGGTAATGGTGCTCCCCCCACGCTTGAGCTCACCCGCTTCGAGATTATACAGAGCCGCGTCTTTGATCCCTTCCCAGTCAAATCCCTCGTGGGTGAAGAACGACGCATCTTCCGCCGCCACGACCGCCTGGCGGAGGTAGGGGGAGATACGCGAGAGTGGCACCCACATCCAATGGCGTCCGATGGTGCGGCCTTGTGCCTCGGCCTGGGCCTCTCGCGCTTCCATCAGGGCCGTCACAGTTGGGTTGGTTGCGCGGAAGGCCGAGACGTCTGGCATTGTGAGTAGCCACAGGAACAGGACCGCTCCGACCGGGAGGCATAGGCCGATGATCAGGAAGGCCTTCACGCGGGATCGGGATTGTTTGGTTGACTTCCGCATTAGAGGCTGCGTATCACAAAGGCGATGAGTTTCTGTGTCAATAACATGGGGTCTGATACGTGGATGGGTGCAGTATGAGAATTCTCACGGCAGAGTTTATCAGAAGTTGTGCGGGGCCAGAACAGTTTCTGAAAAGTGAACTTCCTGAAATTGCCTTCATCGGGCGGTCGAACGTCGGAAAGTCCTCTCTCATCAACTCCCTCTTGCAGCGCAAGGGGCTGGCTAAAGTGAGTCGTACGCCGGGCAAGACCCGCTTGGTCAATCTCTTTCGGATCACCAGCGACGATCCCGGGTTAGCGCGATTCGTGTTGGTGGATTTGCCCGGGTATGGATACGCGAGGGTGTCGAAAGCGCTGCGGGCTCAGTGGGCGCCGTTGATCGAGCAGTATCTCGACGGCAGTGAACAGCTGCGCGCGGTGGTGGTTTTGGTGGAAAGCCGGGTGCTGAGCGAACAAGACAGGGAGACGATCGCCTGGCTCTTATCCGTCGGACGACCGCCCATCGTGGTGGCGACGAAAGTGGACAAGTTAAAAATGAGCGAGCGCGTCAGTGCGCTTCGCCGGCTGCAGGAAGGTCTGGGATTGGCCGAGGGTGACGGGGTTATTCCTTACTCGTCGGTGACAGGCGAGGGGCGGGACCGGTTGTGGGCGGTCCTGAAAGAGCGGACTCGAACTTGATCTCGATGTAGGCCTTGTTCTTGAGGTTTGCCAGCCACGCTTGGAAGACATCTTCGCTTTTCTGCTGAAAGACGAGCCCCTGGATTTCAATGCGGACTTCCTCATACGGGCGGAACTGTTTGGGTTTCTTGTCCTCCACGCGCACGATGTGAAAGCCTTCCGAGGTCTCAATCATATCCGAGATGCCGCCTGGCACCAGATTAGCAATGGCGCGCTCGATCGCCGGCAAGAGCTCCCCCTGCCGCACCAGACCCAGGCGCCCTCCGCGTGAAGCGTTCGGGCCGTCGGAAAAGCGCAGCGCTAAATCCTCGAAGGACTCCCCTTGCTTGAGCAGCGCCATCACCTCACGAACTTTCTCCTTCGCGTCGGCCGTATCGTCTAATGACCGGGGTCTGATATGAATCTGGCTTAGTGTGTATTCCTCCGGGAGCGCAAACCGGTCGCGGTGTTCCTGGAAGTACCGTTTCATGTCTGAATCCGCGACCATCACCCCACTCCGTACCTCGCGGTCGACGACCTTGAGTAGCGTCAACTGTTCTCGGATGCTTTTCATGTTTGCCAGGTTAGTCTCGTCGATCGTTTCCCCCTGTTGTTTCATATTCTGAACCGCTTGCCGGACTTCCTGATCGGTGACTTCGACGCCTCGAGCTTTGGCTTCCTGGAGTTGCAACTTGCGCTCGATCATCGAGGTCAACGCCATGTATTCCGCCGTCTTGAGTCGACGCGCGAGGGCGTCGCCGCGATACTCTTTCTGAATCCGCTCTCGCTCCGGGGCGAGTTCCCGTTTCATCTCGGATAGCATGATGAGGTCCGAGTTGACGATCGCGATGATCCGATCTTCCACCTGCGCGGCTAAAAGAAAGGACGCTTGTGCGATCAGCGCGAGCGCGAAGAAGAGCGTGTGTCTCATCCAGTCTGGTGCCATCGTGATGAACGGACGGATCGTGGTCATGGATTTGGGACTCGCCAGGCGTCGATGGGATCGGCTGGACGACGAGGCTCCGAGGGATTGTACACGAATTGTGGAGGACTTGAGGAGTCTGAGTGCGGGCAATTTCGATCCGCGACGAGTCAGCGTGTGCCGACGTCGTCGGCGACATAGCGAGAGGCGTCGGCGAGGCGGATGATTGCCTTCGCGCGGATGTCGGCGATCACGCCGTCAAAACGTTTTCGTCGCTTCTCGTTGAGCAGTTCTTGTCGGAGGCGTTCCCGAACGGCCAAGTCCGCCTGAATGATTTCCTTGTCGAGCGCTGTGATCATGACGAGGTAGTAGCCGGCGTCAGTCTTGATGGGCGCACTGACCATACCAGGCTTGAGGGTATGGATGACCGCGTCGACTTCGGGGATGACCAAGTCCTTGCGATAGGGGCCGAGATCGCCCCCCTTGGCTTTCGTCTTGCCGTCGACGGAATAGCGCTGCGCAAACTTGGCGAAGTCTCCCCCTTGGTTGATCTGTTTTTCGAGATCTTTCGCGGCGGGGAAATTGGGCAGCAGCATCTGCGACACTTGCACTTTCAATGGTGTCAGGAGTTCGTGGGCATGCTTCTCATAGAAGGCGTCCAACTCCTCCTTCGAGAGTTCGATCTTGGCTTTGATCCGGTCCTTGAGGAGCTCATCGAGAATCAGTTGTTCCCGGTAGCGTTGCGCTCGATCGCGGATGGCATCGTTCTGGTCGAGTCCCTGCTTGCGCGCTTCCTGCATAAGCAGTTCGCGGGTGATGAGTTCGTCGAGGAAGCGGCGCTTCCCCCCTTCTTTCTCGTACCGTGCCCTGGTGGCCTCGGCCAGCTCTCCCCAGCGGGTATCGAATTCGGTCTGCGTGATCTGCCGGCCGTTGACGAGGGCCAGCACATTTTCCTCGGGCGGTGGCGTACAGCTGGTGAGTAGCAGGAGGCTGCCACCGATGGCGCCGGCGAGTAGAGAGACGAGGCGGACAGCGACGACGTTCACGGATCCGTTCGATGATCGAGTCATAGGCGCGTGAGACCTTGTTAGTGAGATGATTGCGGGGACATCGTGGTGTTGGTATCACAGACTCCCAGGCTTTGCAAGGTTGCGGTGAGTTCTCGAAAGATGGAAGGCCAGTCCTGGTGCGGCATTTGGAGCTCGAACGAGAGCGGGGACAGAAAGCAAATCCGCTTCTTGTACCGGTCCATCATCCGGTGAATCGCTTGGCTTGAGACCAGGCTCTTGGCGTCGAGCGTGACGACGAGGGAGTGGGTTTTGAGTTCGATCGAGCTCAGGCGCAAGGCCTTGGCCTGGAGCCGCACCTGCATGACTTCGAACAGTCGCTCGACGGAGTCTGGGGCCAGCCCATACCGATCCTGCATTTCGCCATGAAGTAAGGCGAGATCTCCGACTTGGGTGCAGGACGAGAGTCGCTTATAAAACGAGAGGCGCTGGTGGGGATCGGCGACGTATTCGTCCGGAATAAAGGCGGAGACGTTGAGCCGGAGGGTGGGGTCCGACTCTTCTTCCACTACCTGGCCTCTGAGGCGCTGGACGGCCTGCTCCACCATCTGCATGTACAGATCGAGTCCGATAGCAGCGATATGCCCCGATTGCTGTTTCCCGAGGAGGTTGCCGGCGCCACGGATTTCCATATCCGCTGCGGCGATGCGGAAGCCAGCTCCCAGTTCAGTAAATTGCTGAATGGCAGTGAGGCGCTTCAGGGCGTCTTCGCTCAACTTTCCCTCATCGGGCACCAGGAAGTAGGCGTAGGCTTGATCGCCGCTTCGTCCCACTCGCCCGCGCAATTGGTACAACTGCGCGAGGCCGAACATGTCGGCACGATTGACGAAGATTGTGTTGGCATGGGGCACGTCAATTCCCGATTGGATGATGGCCGAGGCGATCAGGACATCCGCCTCCCGGCGAAAAAACTTCAGCATCACGGCTTCGAGCGGTTTGGCGTTCATCTGTCCGTGGGCCATCACAATGCGCGCGTCGGGCACCAGTTGTTGGAGCCAGGCTCCCGTCTTCTCCATCGTTTCGACTCGGTTATGGACGAAGTAGATCTGCCCGCCCCGCCCCAGTTCTCGCAATATCGCCTCCCGGATGAGTTTGTCACTCGATCGGACGACCTGTGTGCGAATGGACAATCGGCCCGCCGGAGGAGTCTCGATAATCGAGAGATCACGCACGCTCGCCATGGCCATCTGCAAGGTCCGAGGAATCGGGGTGGCCGTGAGCGTCAAGACGTCGACTTGCGTGCGGAGTTGCTTCAATCGTTCCTTGTGTTTGACGCCGAACCACTGTTCCTCATCGATGATTACAAGACCCAGGTTGTGGAATACCACATCGTTCTGGATGAGCCGGTGTGTTCCGATCACCACGTCGACGGCACCGGCCGCCACGTCTTTGAGAATGGCTTTGGCTTCCTTCGGCGACTGGAATCGGGAGAGCAAGGCCACGCGAGCCGGGAACGGCGCGAACCGTTCCGAAAAGTTGTCGTAATGTTGGTGGGCCAACAGGGTTGTCGGGACGAGCACCGCCACCTGGCGATTATCTTCCACTGCCTTGAAGGCCGCCCGCATGGCCACTTCCGTTTTTCCATACCCGACGTCGCCACACACCAGGCGATCCATCGGTTTGCTGGACTCCATGTCGTGCGTAATGTCTTCGATCGCTCTGAGTTGATCCGCCGTTTCTTCATACTCAAACGCGGCTTCGAACTCGTGGTACATCGTGCTGTCGAAGCCATAGGCATGGCGCGTCACGAGCTCACGGTTGGCATAGAGATCAACCAACTCGTGGGCCATCTCCTCGATGTCTTTCTTCACGCGCGCGGTCGTTTTGGCCCAATTGGCGCCGCCCAAACGTTCAAGGCGTGGCGCATGGCCTTCCGCCCCGCTATACCGCTGCACATGGTTGAGCCGCTCCAGCGGGACGTACAGCTTGTCGCCGCCTGCGAATTCCAGGATCAAATAATCGCTGTCGAAGTCCTGCACCGAGAGGCGTTTGAGGCCTTGATACTTGGCGATGCCATGTTGGACATGGACGACATAGTCGCCTACGTTGAGATCTTCCAACGAGGAGAGGAAAGTCGCAGCTTTACTTTTGGCCTGCGGTTTGTGACGTGCGCCTTTGGCAAACAGTTCCTCTTCCGTCAGGATGGCCAGGCGCAAGTCCGGGGCAAGGAATCCCGCGGACAGATCGCCGTGCAAGACGTAAAACGGGGCTTTGGTTTTACTGGAAGCGGTCCAGGCTCCCGTTGTCCATTCCATCGCCGGCACATCGTGTTCGCGCAGGAGCGCCAGTAAGCGATCCACTTGGCCGCGACTTCTCGCGACAAGGACCACGCGGCACTCCTCTCGCAGGCGATCCATGATGGCCAAGGTCTGGCTGAACGGCATCCCACGAGCCCCGAGGCTAGCGCTGGCCGGGGTCTGAGCGGGAAAGGCCTGGACCTGATTCCAGGAAGCGTCGCTCGCGGTGAGGGGCTCGAGCGCGAGCGTTGGCCAGCCGTTCGTGTGATCCATGAGTTCCGGCCAGGAGAGAAACAACCGCTCCGGTGACGGGTAGGGCACGACCGTCTCCTGATCGGCGTGGCGAAGATAGCCGTCGTCGATCTTGCTCCAGAGGTCCGCGCAGGCCCACTTCAACCCAGCCGGTTGATCCAGGACCAAGACAGGCTGTTCGGTGAAATAATCGAAGAGGCTATCCATGTCGGGATAGAGATCCGGTGCGCGCCACTCGGCATCTGCTGGAATCGGAGCGAGGGCATCCGGCGAAGTCTCCGCACGCAGATATTCCCGCGCGGGAAGGACCACCGCTCGATCCAACTTCGCGGTGGATTTCTGCGTGGCGGGATCGAAGAGGCGGAGCGAATCGACGGTTTCGCCAAGAAATTCGACACGAAGCGGGTCGACATAGGCCGTCGAGAAAATATCCACAATGCCGCCTCGAATGCTGAACTCTCCCGGGATTTCCACCACCGAGACCCGGCGGTAGCCGAGACGTAAGAGTCCTCCGGTGAGGGCCTCTCGCTCAATCGTGCCGCCCAGCTTGAATTGCAGGGTGGTGTTGGTGAAGGCCGTGACGGGCAACAGCCGTTGCATCAAGGCCGCGATGGAGGTGACCAGGCAGGTCTGTGGTGCAGTTCGAATGTGATGCAGGGTGTTCATCCGGCGCGCGATCAGACTGACATGGGGAGGGCTGCCCTCGTATGGCAAGGTTTCCCATCTCGGAAACAGGGCGAGGGGGGCCGTCGGAAGGCCGATGAGGTCATGGAAAAAGTGCAGGTCGTCAAAGAGGCGTTCAGCCGCTTCGTCCGACCCGGTGACAATCAGCCACGATCGATTCCCCAGTTTGCCCAACTGAGGATGTAGGAGCGTGGTGAGGACAAGCCCGGCGGTGGAGCCGTGTAAGCCGGTGACAGAGGAACGGCCTGTCTCGCCTGCCAGTGCCGCGGCGACAGGAACGAACCACTGGGATGCTGAACGAATGTGGATAGTATCGGACACTGATTATGCTGTGGTTGAGCGAATGCGTTGGATAAGGGACGTGGTGGAGACGCCGGGGACCAAGGGAATGGTACGGACGACTCCGCCGCGCGCTTCGACGATCTCGCGGCCGACGATCCGTTCCACCGCCCAATCTCCGCCCTTGACGAGGACATCCGGCTGCAATGCGGCGATCAGGCTTTGGGGGTCCGGTTCGTTGAACAGGATAACATAATCGACACAGCCCAGCGCACCGACCACCTCCGCCCGCTGCGCTTCCGAGACGATTGGCCGGTCCGGCGCCTTGTCCAAACTCCTGACGGACGCGTCGCTGTTGACGGCGACGACAAGGAGGTCGCCAAGGTCTTTCGCGGCCTGGAGGTAGCGTGTATGGCCCACATGCATGAGATCGAAACATCCGTTTGTAAACACGATGCGTTTCCCCTGGGTCCGCGCCGCTTTTAGAAGCGGGACGAGCTGGTCTCTGGTCATGACTTTCACTGACATAACTGCATCATACCGACTGTGCGTCCGGATGGAAAGAGACTGCAGGCCTAGCAGGATGCTAGGCCTGGCTGTTTCCTTGTCTGCCGACGGACAATTGACTAGCAGGCTGCAGAAAAACTATTGTGGCATGCGAGAACGTCGGCGGTCCGCACGGGTGGCACAATAGGTGAAGACTTCGCAGGATGTTCAAGAAGGCCGTCCAAAAAGGCCGCAGCGAGTGAAGGGCCGCGGCGTACCCTCTGGGGTACGTTGAGGGTCTGAACGCTGCGAGAACGCTGCTGGCGGACTCTTTCAACATCCTGCGACCAAGACGATCTGAAAGGACGATAACCATGGCCGACAGTCCGGACGAGCGAAACGGAAAAGCCTACAGCCTCTATACGTCTATCAGGCGATATTTTGAACCGCTGCGGCAACATTGGGATAAGTTGTCTGTCGAGGAGCAGGGTGTCGTTATCCAGGAAGTGGAAGCCTTCTTGAATTCGGTTCGCCCGCCTGACAGTCAACGCCCAGGCTGAGCCTGCCTGCCTACTCTTCCGGAATTCCGCCGAGACGCACAATTCGATTGCCATATCGTTCGATCAGTCCATCCAGAGCTGCGACGGCCTGAGCCTGGCGCTGTGCAAAGAGGTATTCGGTTGCGGGCAGGAGGCCGGAAAGCGACAGACCGACCAGCCGATAGCAGGTGTGCGGGGTGGCCAAGTTGTGGAGTGCCGATTGGATGGCTGGCCACATCGTGGGATCATAGTTGAGCGGTTGCCGGAACTGCTGCTGTCGAGTGGTGATCCTGAACGTCTTATCTTTTAGTTTGACGGTGAATGACCCAGCCGCCATTCCCTGCACGCGCAGGTCGTGCGCCAATGTAGCGAGAAAACTTCGGATCGTCTGTTCCAGCAGGGCCAGATCGCTGGTGTCCTGCTCGAACGTCGTCTCATGCCCGAGGCTCTTGGATTCTCGATCGACTACGACCGGGTCGTGATCGATTCCGCGTGCCAGCTCCTGCCAAGCAACAACACGGTTGCCCCATCGCTGTCGAAGAAACGGCTCATACCGTGAATCGAGCAAATCACCGATGCACTGGACGCCGATCGAATTCAGCATGGCAGCAGACTTTGGTCCGATGCCCGGCAAATCGCGAACCGCACGCGCAGCCAGAAACGACGCTTCGGTTCCCGGCTCGATCACGGCCAGCCCGTCAGGCTTATGCGCATCCGCTGCGACCTTCGCCAGGGTCTTGCCGGTGGCGAGCGCGACCGTGCAACGGAGCCCCGTGGCCTCGAAGATCGCGTCCTTCACGCATTGGCCAAGGCGGGCCGCATCGGGATACAGAGACTGCATGTCCGTCGTCTCTGCATAAAATTCGTCGATGCTCGTCCATTCGGTGACGGGGAACAGCCGGCCGGTGACGGCCTGCATCTGTTCATGCAGCCGACGATAGAGAAGTCTGTCCGGGGGAACGAGAACGAGCTGGGGGCAGAGACGTAGGGCTTCGCCGGTCGGCATGGCAGAGTGGACGCCGAATGAACGAGCCGCGTAATTCGCAGCCGCGATAATTCCTCGCGGGGATGATCCACCGACAGCCACCGGTTTGCCCGCAAGGCTTGGGTCTGCCAGGACGGCCGCTGAGGCGAACATGGCATCCACGTCCCCGAACAGGATCTGGCGAGACCAGCGCATGGATTGCTCCTCCGGCAGGAGCTCAGAATCTAAAGGATAACTGGATTCGCTGCAAGAGAGTGGGAGCGGGTGTAGGCGGAGGCTCGTGCTGGATCCGACTCACCGAATCCAGTTCCTGTAACGCTCCCCGGCAGACGCCGCAGTGGTGCCACCGCGGCTGAATCGTCCGTCGCTGACGTCGGTACACCCGGCCGCATTGCCGGCAGCGCCAGGCAAATCGCGTGAGCGCGAGCACTTCCTTCTGTAACGAATGGTAGATGGTGATGGCCAGGGCGCCGTCCCGATTCATCTCGGTCATCTTGCGGAGAAAATCCGCCCCATGATTCGGCCGCCGTTTCAGGATGTCGTATTGCCATTGATGAATCATTTCGTGCGCCAGCGTGCTCACGATCTCCTGCTCGCCATACTCGCTCTCCAGCGCGACCTGTTGGAGCAAGGGAAGAGATAGGCGAATTTCGCGCCTGGTTGCCGGGCGAAGACCATCCTGATCCAGCCGTGGCTTCGGGCCTCGACGACTGACGAACATGCCGACCGAAGAAGTCAGCCGGCGGCTCCAGACGAGATCGATCGGGGGGAGCCGGTTCGCGAAGTAGTGGCCATTCAGCTCGCTCCACATCTGGGTCAGATGTTGCGAGGTCACCGGAGGAGATTGGTGCCGAGCCATACGAAGGGGGTCACCCCAATTCTTCGTGCACCGCCGCTGCCAGCAACGGCACCATGATTTCGTGGTGGCCAATCAGGGAATAGCCTTTCCCACCCTTCTGGGTCGGCCGACGCACCACGTTGGTGAGCGGGCGGTAGTGAGCCAAGAAGTCCATGTTCACGGTCGTAATGTTGGTCAGATCGTGACCAAGATTGCGCGCCAGTGACACCGCTTTGAGGAAGACTTCCGGCAAAATGACGGCGGAGCCGAGATTGAGATACACGCCCCCCTCCATCCCTGACACGACGGCCGCGAGCCGTCGAAAGTCCAACAGTGAGGTCGTTCCAATGGCGGCTCCGTCCGCGGCAGGATGCATATGGATGATGTCGGTGCCGATGGCGACATGCACGGTCACCGGTATACCGAGCTTCGCTCCGGTCGCCAGGATACTCGTCTCGCGATGGGGAAATTGCCCCTGGCGTCGGTTGATGTAGTGGCCGACGGATTCGCCGAGCCCCTCGCGATCGTGGGCCCCGCGGACGATTGCCTCGTTTAGCATACGGCCGGTTTCTTCCGCCATCCCGAAGCGTCCCTCGTCAATCTCCGCGTCGACTTCCTCAGACGTGTGCCCCATGAGCGCCAATTCGAAATCGTGAATAATCCCGGCGCCGTTCATGGCCACGGCCGACACGATCCCTTGCTGCATGAGGTCCACGAGAATCGGACTTAATCCGACTTTGACAACGTGGGCACCGATTCCCAGGATGACTGGCCGGCCTTTGCGATGGGCCTTCGCGACGGCTTTGGCGACTGCGCGCAAGGTTTTGACACCGAGGATATCCGGCAGCGAGCGATAGAATTGGCTGAAGCTGCCTCCACGGCGCCAGGGGCGGGCAAAGTCGGAGACTCGGACCTTGCTGTGACGTTTCTTGAGCGGATAGGTCCTGAGATCCGTCACGTTGATCGGCGGGATCAGTCTCGGGGTCGTGACGGGGGGCCGCTGCCGGTCAAGAGGCTTTGCCAAGGAGCTGTTCCTCGATGAGTTCACACAGGACGTGGCCGAGCGTGATGTGACTTTCTTG
>Ga0209048_10001581_pt1 | contig 23209 bp, 20 predicted proteins | sample FrelakmetCRP12CR_FD_187146 | JGI IMG/M metagenome (GOLD analysis project Ga0209048, IMG submission 187146) | Freshwater lake sediment microbial communities from the University of Notre Dame, USA, for methane emissions studies - CRP12 CR (SPAdes)... | ecosystem: Environmental > Aquatic >... | reverse complement strand
GTTAGTAACTTTATCATATATTACGGGCACATAATAACTACAACGAAAGGAGAGTTCCATGTATCTTATCGGAGAAGCACTCATCGGCGATGGTGCAGAAGTTGCACACATCGACCTTTTAATGGGGGACAAGGAAGGTCCCATAGGAACCGCATTTGCGCACGCGGTATCGCAACTATCTGCGGGGCACACACCGCTGCTTGCTGTTATCCGCCCAAACCTGCTTACAAAACCAGTTACCCTCGTTATCCCAAAGGTCACGCTTAAGACCATGACGCAGGTAAACGAGATGTTCGGCCCGGTCCAGGCTGCTGTTGCAAAAGCAGTTGCAGACTGTGTTGAAGAAGGTGTTTTTTCAGCAGTTGATATTGAAAATGTCGTGATTCTTGCATCAGCGTTTGTTCATCCGGATGCAGCGGATTATAATAAGATCTACCGGTACAATTATGGCGCCACCAAGCTCGCGATCCACCGTGCACTGGAGAAATTCCCCGACGCAAAGACCCTTATCTACGAAAAAGACCGTGCCGCCCACGCAATCATGGGATTCAAGGTCACCCGGCTCTGGGACCCGCCCTATCTTCAGGTGGCTCTTGACCTTGTCGACATGGGCAGGGTAGCAAAAGTGTTAAAGGAACTCCCTGAAAACGACCACCTTATCATTGAGGCCGGAACACCGCTGATCAAAAAGTTCGGGCTAGGCGTGATATCGGAGCTGAGGAAGCTTCGTCCCAATGCTTTCATTATCGCTGACCTGAAAATCCTGGACACCGGCAACCTCGAAGCACGCATGGCGGCTGATGCATCATCCGATGCGGTCGTCATATCTGGCCTTGCTCCTTCATCGACCATGGAAAAGGCCATTGCCGAAGCACGCAAAGTCGGAATTTACTCTATCGTTGATATGCTCAATGTCCAGAACCCGGTAAAAGTCATAGAAAAACTGAAAGTCAAGCCGGACATCGTGGAACTCCACCGCGCCATCGATACCGAAGACACCGCACATGCATGGGGCGATATCGCTGCGATTAAGAAAGCTGCGGGAGGAAAACTTCTCGTTGCAACTGCGGGTGGAATACGGGTAAATGTCGTGAAAGACGCATTAAAAGCCGGCGCCGATATTCTTGTTGTAGGACGTGCAATTACTGCAAGCAAGGACATCAAGCATGCAGCTGATGAGTTCCTCGACAATCTCGATAAAGAAGAGATCGACCAGTTCCGTGTCATGACTGATTTTTAAATACGTCAGTATGTTTTTAGGGTTAAAATAAACCCTGTAAAACATCCCAATTACTTTTTTTAAACAGTAAGTTGTATACAACTATTATGCCCGATATCAAGCATCCAAAATGTGATCATCCAAAATGCGGTGCCAAAATGCAGCGCGTGTATAAACGGGTTGATTCTAATTTTGTCTCATGCGGTTGGCTTTGTACTAATTGCGGTTTGTTCAAGAAAGACAATTAGACACACTGAATCATACCAGACCACATGAGAATCACCAACAGAACGCGAATATGAAGGGATAGATAATGAACAATAATAATCCCAGAAACGAAAAAGCGGTTTTCATCTCGATTCGTGTGGGATTTACGATCCTGATTGGGCTTCTTCCAGGGCCTTGCGTGCCATCTCCACTATATTCTGGGCGGCAGTGACTTTTGGTTTTATCATCCCGAACTCTTTTTTGTCAAAGGATGCCTGTGCCTCTTTATACAGACTTTCTGCCCGTTCAATCCGCCCCTTCGGTTTTGTCACGTTTATCCCCTCACTCCCTGCCATGTCAATCTCTTGCTGTACAGCAAGTACCTCACCATAGAGATCTTCAAGCATGGACCGGAATTCTTCTGTTTTTTGCGATTCCTCTTCCAGTTTCTGCCGTCCTTTTTCTCGTATCGCATCTTTTGCCTGCTCCTGGCCCTGGATGATAGTTTGGAGCTCATCCTCGACTTCTTTTATCGTTTCCGCGAGGACGGCAGCAAATTCTGTCCGCTCGTTTTTGGACTCGTCCCATCCCTGGTATGCTTGATAGGCACCCCCTACCGCCGCTCCTCCGATAGCCCCTGTAATCGCATCACCGGCACCTTGGTCTTTTCGCAGAATATTTCCGAGAACACCTCCCAGACCCGCTCCCGCGATCGCGCCCACAAATCCCTTTGAGATCTCCTTGTGTTCGCGGTCAACGGTATATGTGATCTTGACATTTTCATTGTCTACAGCGATATCAAGGTGCCCCTGCTCATCGGTATGTTTTACATGCATCTGGGCAGTGGTCTCTTTGAGCACCTGTTGCGTAATCTCGGTTCCCTTGAGTGCAAGGTGCGATACGAGGCGTTTTGCAAAATCCTGATACTGCGATGAAACTCCCTGACTATAGTAAATGAAGACCATAATCTCACTTCTCCTTAAAAGATACTGAGGTTTAGAGATGTAGAAGAATATATTCTTGATTCTTTAACCCTGCAACTCGAATATTAAGATTTCATGAATCATCAAGCTGAGAGTGAAGATATCAACCGTTTACTGGTGAGGGGTGAAAGTGGCAATCTACCATTATCCTGGTTTTGCAGATGTTCTCAAGGAATAATGCCGAGCACTGGGTGAAAATGGAAATAAAAAAAAAGAAAATATATCGTCAATCAAAAAAAAGAGTGAAAATATGAAATATCTTTTTTTCATCGTTTTACTTCTAGCAATAATATTATCTGCTGGATGTACTCAGATTGCATCGGATAGTAAACCTAATCAGATAACAAATCCTCCCTCAACCTCAATGACCATCAATCCCACCATTACATTTACACCAACAAGTACTCCAGTTCTACCCAAAGATCCGATTATTGGATCATGGTATTATTACAATTATCTACCGTCTGGCAAGATAGAAAAATTATGGACTTTTATGGAGAATAACACATTCATAATGATAAATACGAACATTAAATCTCAGCATAAAAAATATGTGAATGGTATTTGGAGAAAAGAAAGTGCTACTATTTATCAGGTAACTCCCACAGGTGGTTCAGGAGATATGTTTACCTATGATAGTACGAAAGATGAATTTTCTGACACGTATTTTGGAGATACCTACACACGGATAACAGAGAGCAAATAATCCAATTCACTATCGCATTTTTCTTGCAGCACCAGTACGTTTCCATAATCCTGGTTCTACACTTGGTTAAAAGGAGTCATGCCCTGCAGGGGGTGAAATTAAAACATATTAGACCATTTGGGTACTAAAAGAACGCAAATATCACCGTTTTCATTAGGAATCCTTAAACCCTTTTTCTCCCCACTCCTTTGAAGAATGTTGAGCAGATCATTCCACCGTGTTCTGTTATGCGGTGCAGATCCCTAATCCCCTTGTTCCACGTCTTTTTATCGACAATCCCCGTAGTGATTGCCGACTCCCCTACTCCATCTATCATAGCGATGAATATATTATTCACCTCTTCAACATGCTTCGGATGGCTCTGATCCGAATAAACCAATCGAGGTGAGATTGTGACATCACTGAACCCCGCATCTATCATTAGGTGCCAGAGTTCCCTTCCAATAAAAGGATTCCCCCCCATCTGCCGTTGGAGGTTAACAAAGCAGTCAATAACGAGATTGGCATCTGAGGAGTTAGGGTAAAACACTACGGATCCAACATCTCCTTCTATGATTGTTATGGTTCCTTTCGGTCGAAGCATATTCCTGAGATTATTTAGCGCAAGAAGCGGATCAGGAAGGTGTTCTAAAAGAAAGCAGATAAATACATGGTCAAATGTGTTAGGCTTGAACGGCAGATCGTTAACGTCCGCTTTGCAGAAAACAACTTTAGGAAGTCCCTTCCGAAAAACACTATTCTGTGCTTTTAACAGTGATTCGGTTGATATATCGAAAGAGATAAATTCCGCGGACGGACTGTTCTGGGCGAGGATAACCGTCTGGGCGCCGACACCGCAGCCGACTTCAAGTACCCTGCTTTCTGGGGGATAACGGGTGTCATGATGAAACAAATCTGCAAATTTCGGTGCCTGATAATCCAGTCTTTCTAGTTCCCGATCCGAATGCCCGTGGACATAGTGATGGGGTGTTTGTTTCATTTGCTCTCCTCATTTAAGGGTGAACTCTAATTTCGGATCGCGTTTTTCTGGTATGTACCCCATTATCTACATGGAGCCTTCAAAGTATGTTCGGATTATTATTGCGAGATGTTCTAATACCATGCCAATAATTGGGACTTGAGAATTCGCAATTCTAAAAAATCTCCTAACTATCTTCCTTTCGAGGGCAGGATTAAAATCCGGGTTCAGTTAACTGTCAATTATTGAATTTTTCTTGCAGCACCAGTAAGTTTCCATGATACTGGTTCTACACTTGCGCTAAAGGAGTAATGCCGTGCAGCGAGTGAAATTGGAAATATATTCGTCAGTTCAATTTTTCAACGGATTTCGAAAAAGGATAAAAAATTATTTTTTCTCAAATAAAGAATATCCACAATCGAGTAATGATTAATCAACAGATTTACGTTTTACTTTTTCGAATCCCGGTCGGCGCACTCTGCCTTGATGTTCAATGCACTCCCTCTTCTTTGATTCTGTTGGACGTCCTGCCGGGGTTACCACGTTTGAAATCTCAACCGCTGCTCTGGTATGACCAGGAATGTATTCTTTTATCAGTTGGGGAAATATCAGATAATTTTATTATTTGAAAAAGGATAATCCAAATCATGGCATTATTGCCCATAATTAACCAAACAAAGGTAAATCTGGTAAAGGGCCAAATGCGGGCAAGCAAAAACCTGCAAAAAATTACAGCAGCGGGTGAAGGAAGAGCAAATCGAAATCTTGAGAAAGTACTCAACCGCGGGATTGCGAGTTCAAAGAAAAATCCTGATAAAACCGAGAAATTCAGGTTCTTTTAGATAAATAAGGGATTAAAAAATTCAAGGAAAACTTGTTGAAGATATCCATCATTCCACCAAACGATAATACCCCTTTTTTAGGAATTTTCCTGGTAAAAAAAAATCTTAGTTTCTACTACAATCGTTTCGGAATTTTTATAATACTCTTTGATAATTTATTTCTCATGGTGCAAAGATTCTGCACGCAATGTGGAAACGCATTAAAGGAGAATGCGCAATTCTGTGGGAACTGCGGCAACAAGGCACAAATAACGAATCAAGTTGCCGATCCTGTTTATCAACCGAATCGTGCCCAATCACTCCTACAATCAACGCCATCTGAAAAAAAAAGTAAATTGCCAGCAAAAAAAATTGCTGCTATTATTGTTATTATCCTTATCATAATCTGTGGAGGTATCTTTTTTGCGCTCCCCAAACTCGGGATTCGAGCCTTTTCATCGACTCATACTCAGTCTGGAAGTGCACAGACAGGTACGATCCCGGCTAACCTTAGCAACACACAAAAATATTCATTCGGTTCGATCCGGGATATATCAAATGGCTACGCATTGACAATGGATCCCGTCATGGTGAACAATGACATCACTCTTGAAAAGTCAATGACGTATTCAAAGCAAGTCGACGGGAAGTATGAAGGTACGTTAACACTCCATTTCACGAATAGCGGCAATTCCGGGCTTATGCAATACCAGGAATCGATTCCAAAAAGTTTTGCGTCAGATATTAAATCGCTTTCATTCTCGGTTCCACCGGACAGGATAATCCGGTCAGATCCGGTAGTAGCCTGGAATAAAAATGTCAAGGGGTCGATGGACATAATCGTTACATCTTCAGAAAAGAAAAGCGGTGATGACGCAAGATTTGCGGCTGATGATATCCTGATCAACAGCAGCCTTTCAGAATGCGGGAAACTGGCTGAACCTAGGGACCAGTTTGTCTGCGCTCTTGAAACTACCCGGAAGTACCGCGACAGCCCTGCACTGAAAAAATACTTGAGTGATCTTGACTTGTCACAGGGTACGAATGCGGCAGTTTCAGCAGTTGCAAACAGAAACCCTGACAAGACTTGTGGTCGGCTCATGGATGAACAGGAAGCGCTTGCATGCCGGAAAGCCGCCTTTATGATGTACGTCCGTGACTGTAACGACGGCCCGGCAGAATCAAGACCTGACTGCATTCGGAAGAACCTCTGGCAGATTAACAATTACCACACTATCATCGGAGCGTGTGAGTTCATCACCGATCCTGCCCTGAAGGCGGAATGCAGCGGGTCTGTTGATGCCGGATACTGTGGGAAGATCACCAACCCGGATCTGCACAACAAATGTCTCGTCCACGCGGCCCATAAAAAGGCAGATGTCTCGCTCTGTACCGGGGTTTCGGATACGATATTACGGGACCTCTGTACCGAGCAGGTCTCTTTGGCAAAAAACGACCAGTCTGTGTGTAACGGGATAAAGGATGCGGAGCAGCGTAATAGCTGCATCGGGCAGATCGCTGCCAATAAAGGTGATATCCATATTTGTGACACGATTACTGACCCCGAAAGTAAAAGTGCCTGTGTTCTCGCGGCAGGGTTTTCAGCAACCATGTCCGGGAAAACAGAACACTTCCAGGATCTCTCTATCTGTAATACTGATGAGATGAAAACCAACAAGGAACTCCATGACCTCTGTATTGGTATGGTTGCTGCGCACACTGTCAATCCTGATCTTTGCGAGCAGATTGAGGATGAATCGAGTCGTGACACCTGTTTCCTTGCGCTCTCCCTGCTTGGCGACACGTCAGTCTGCACCCGGATTGCGGACGATTACGAGCGGGACAGTTGTGTCGAGATCATTGCCGAAGGAACAAGGGACTCCTCTCTCTGTGATGATATCCAGCTGGACGAACTGAAAGCCGAATGTAAGAATAATACTAAACATGGTGTGGCAGCAGTTCAGGTGCTGAAGCCGGAACAGGTGGCGGAGGTAACAAAAACCGCCCGGGGAGGGAGCACGAATCCCGCCGGATCAGTTTGTTCCAGCCCGGCGTTCAAATTGGCTATGAAATTCACCACCGCGGATGCTGATGCTGCAAGTGGTGATACTGACCACTGCTACCAGGCGATAGCTGTTAATCTTGGCGACCTATCCATGTGTAACAATATCCAGCGGGGAGCCCCCATGACAAAGTGCTATATGATGATTGCAGCAAATAAAGGAGACAGTAGCATCTGCCATCAGATACCCGATACCCCGGATCCACAAGCATATCTGACGGCTGATTGTCTGATGGAAGTCGCTCGAAAGACCCGTGACCCTGCTGTCTGTGCCGAGCTCAAAAAAGTAAGTATCAACCGAATGTTTATCGGCGAAATAAGCCAGCAAAGTTGTCTCCAACAGCTTGCCAATGACCGGATTGCACCTGGGGGAAATACCATATGAAGTTTTTAGTTAACCAGGATGCTTTCGGTAAAATTCCCATACGAACTGCAAAAAATGCGTTCAATAAGGGTGTTGTTATGCCGGTTATCCATGTGGAGGTGGCATATGTTCTGCGGTGAGTGCGGAACTATGAATGCTGAAATAAACCAGTTCTGCAGGAATTGCGGGAAACGCTTGACGCGACACCAACCGGCTATCCAACAACAGTCAGCACCAGTAGCTCCTGATCCGCTCATACTCAAATCATCCGAACCGGTCATCGCTCCCCAACCCGCTGTAAAAAAAATAAGGAGGGACTGGGTTGGAATTTTGAGTCTCTTACTGGGAATTTTGTCATGGATCCTCTTGACACTCCCTTGTGCAATTCTGGCTATTATTCTTGGATGTGCGTCATTATACCAAGTAAAGAAAAGCACCGGGAAGAATGCTTTTGTTGCAATCGTAGGAATTATCCTTGCGATGGCGTCTGTGGTTACATCCTTTATCCTGGGTTAATTTCAACCATTTTGCTTTTATAATTCATCCGCTGTTAGTGACAATGTCCATGACGCTCCCAAGCCATAAAAAAGCAATAAGGGTCTAGTGCTCTGCTATTCTGCCGTTACCATAACAACCCGAAAATCTATCTTGTAACGATATATGCTAGGGACCAAATCGGGACCTTCAACTCCTAAAACCCCAATTATGCCCCGGTTTGCCAATCCGGGTGATTTTGGAAAACCACGCAAAATGCCAGGATTGTATCTGAGTGATAATTGGGTCTGAAACACGAAAAAGAGCCCATTGCGGCATTTTTGAAACGGGGGTTTTAAGCCCTTATCCTGAGCGGTTAAATACAAACACACCGTTCAAAAAATATGCCCGCCAAATTGCAATGAGGTGCCTTAGATGGCATTTTACATCTCCAAAAATTACGGTTATTTTAACAAACAGAGCGTTTTATGAGGTTTATAAGAAAAGAATGCGCAGGATACCGAAAATCTGGCTTTGGCATCCGCTATATTTTTACAAACTTTGGTTAAAAAATTTAAAAAAGAATTATTCAAACAGCCGGTAGTTGGGTGCTTCGTCCGTGATCAGGATATTATGCGGGTGACTCTCGGTCATGCCGGCATTGGTGATCCGGATAAACTTTGCGTTCTTTTGCAACTCGCCAATAGTCCTTGTGCCCGAATACCCCATAGCTGATTTGAGTCCTCCGACAAGTTGGTACATCACTTCAGCGACATGGCCTACATACGGTGTCACGCCTTCAACACCTTCTGGTACAAATTTGGTACTGCCAATATCCTTTTTCTGGAAGTACCGGTCGCTTGACTGCCCGGTACTCATAACTCCCAGCGATCCCATACCGCGGTACTGTTTATACCGCCGCCCTTTGATCGTGATCACTTTACCCGGGGCTTCATCGGTGCCGGCAAACATGCTGCCCAGCATGACGGTGTCGGCACCGGCAGCAATTGCTTTTGCCACATCGCCGCTGAAGCGTACACCACCATCAGCAATGACAGGAATATCTGCGTTCCGGGTAATGTCAGCCACCTGGGTGATTGCCGTGATCTGGGGAACTCCGGTACCTGCAACGATACGTGTTGTGCAGATTGAGCCCGGGCCAATACCGACCTTGATCCCGTCAACACCAGCACTGACCAGTGCCTCTGCCGCAGCGCTGGTCGCAATATTGCCGGCAATAATTTCTGCCTTCATGCTGCCTTTGATATCTTTGACGGCCGCGACAACTTTCATATTATGACCGTGAGCGCAATCTACCACGAGAGCATCGACGTTATGCTGATCGAGCAGTTCAGCCCGTGCAAAATCAAACGGCCCGACCGCTGCAGCCACACGGAGGTTTCCTTTTGTATCACGGGTTGCAAGCGGGTATTGGCGTTTCTCCAAAATATCCTGCATGGTTATAATGCCGATAAGTTTGCCCTTTTTATTTACTACCGGGAGGCGCTCAATCTTGTTGGTGTACATGAGTTCAAGCGCCTTTTCAGCAGTGATATCCTCATCAGCAACAATCGGCTTTTTTGTCATGATTGATGTGATTTTTTCATCGCCACGCTTGGAAACTATCGCCCTGACATCACGCCGGCTTACGATCCCGATAATCCTGCTCTTGTTGACGACGGGAACCCCTCCAATACTATACTGGTGCATCAGGCGCTCTGCTTCTGAGACCGTAGCAGTATCTTCAACAAAGAGCACGTCACGTTCAATCAGTTCTTCAGCCTGTTTGACAAAAATGACTTCCTGCAACTCATGCTCAGCAGTCATGTTCCGGTGAATAACACCAATCCCGCCTTCACGGGCAAGAGCAATGGCCATCGGTGCTTCAGTAACCGTGTCCATGGCAGCCGACACGAGCGGTATATTTACCCCGATTTTTTTGGAAAACTTCGATCGTGTATCGGCTTCAGCTGGTTCAAGCCAGGAAGCCTGGGGTTCAAGCAGCACATCATCAAAAGTTAAAGAGAGTGGCACATCCAGTTTTTCGACGTACATAAATCACCTGATCATGGCAAGTGCGGTTTTTATGAGGTCTTCCCGGATTGTTGCATTCCGGTCGCCTCCACAGACCATCCCCCGCACACCGATGATATCCGGGTTGATCCTTTTAAGCGCATCAATATCTTCAAATTTCAGTGCCCCGGCAAGCGCTGTCCCGAGTCCAAGTTTTTCATTGGCATCCGTAAATTCACGGAGAACCTCTTCATTCATGAACACAAAGGTGCTCTGACAGTCCTTGATGCCGGTGTCGACCATCACAAAATCAGCGCCGCACTCTGCAGCAATGGGTGCCATTTCAAACGGCGAGATGGAATGCATACGTTTGTAGTCCGAATAGGCCGCAATCACAACATATTTTTTGGGGAATTCATCCTTTACTGCCTTCACGACCGCCTGTATCACATCACGCGCCTTGTCATGGCCCTGAAATGCAAGCCCGATCTTGATATAGTCAGCCCCGGCACAGGCAGCACCGTAAGCAGCCAGTGCAGCCCCGCCTGGTTTGTAGTTAAAGTCCCCGATCGCTGCACTCAATGGTTTATTAGAAAGTGTTTTGATCTCCCGTATTACCCAGGGAAAGTTGGCGCCAAGAGAGCCCTCTGAAGGTTTTTTGACATCGATGATGTCAGCAGCAAGGGAATGCCTTGCCTCATCGATTGTGCTGGGGCTGACCAACAATTGCATAAAGTTTAATGATCTTTTATCCTAATAGTGATTGCGTTCGTCTATGGAACTAATTCTTGCAATGGATTTGCGGCAAAATCTGGTCGTTCACGGCAAATCCGGGCAAAGGGATACCTATAAACCGCTGGATTGGGGGTGTTCACCGACGGCAGACCCCCTCGGTTTTGTTTCTGCAATCAGACCAAGGTTTCTCTACATTGCCGATCTGGATCGGATTGAAGGCACCGGGTCTCATGATGCAATTATACGGCAGTGCGCACAGCAGGTCGGGCGCTGTTATGTCGACCGGGGGTGTCATTCCCCGTTCGATCTGCTGGAGAACGGGAATATCGTTAATATCATCGGGACCGAAACCGGTGGCAGTGACCTGTCAGCATATCATGGAGGAATCCTGAGCATTGATATAAAAAACGGGAGGGTGATTCCCTGTAACAGGGATCCGGTAGAATTACTGGAATCAGCAAGGAACTGGGATTTTGAAGGGTGCATCCTGCTGAATGTCAGTGCTGTTGGAACCCTGGGCGGAATTGATCAAACCCTGCTAAAAAAGATGCGTAACACGTATGATCTGCCATTCTATTATGGTGGAGGTGTCGCAACGCCTGGAGATCTTGAAATTATCAGCAGTGCAGGATTTGACGGAGCGATCATCAGTACTGCCCTGCACAAGGGAATTATCCCGATCGAATGGATCCGGAGGGGAGAGAGTTGTTAATCACGCTAGAAGGAATTGACGGGAGCGGGAAGAGCACATTGCATCTCGCACTCAAAGGTTTGCTTGCCGATCTCGTTCCGGTCTTTACCCGCGAGCCGGGAGCTACATGGGTCGGTGAATCAGTACGTCGGGCGATAGCAGAGCAGACCGATCCCGTAACCGAAGCAACCCTCTTTGTAGCGGACCATGCAGCCCATCTTGCACAGATCATCCGCCCGGCACTTGCAGAAGGAAAACTGGTAATCTCGGACCGGTACAGTGACAGCCGGTACGCATACCAGGCAGTCACCTTAAAAGGCGTGATACAGAATCCGGAGGAATGGCTTCGGGCAATGCATAACGGCTGGTCTATCGTTCCTGACAGGACATTTCTCTGTATTCTCCCGATTGATGAAGCACTTGCCCGTCTCAAACCTTCCGGCGAGCGCGAACACTTTGAGAAGCGTGACGTTCTCGAAAGAGTCCAGGAAAATTACTTAAAATTCGCCGGGGCAGAACCGTCACGGTTTGTTATCGTGGATGCATTAAAAGATAAAGATGAGATTGCACAGTTTGTTGCTGATGCAATCAGGCAGCTGGTAAAAACAGGGAAGGGGCGCCGTAAGCAGCAGAAAAAACAGTAAATCCCTTACGGGGAGATCGTTTTTATCCAGCGAATAATTGTTAGTAAAATGAACTACTTAAAAAAGGAATTTTCACATTACGCTTTTGCAATCGTTACGATCACGTCGCCGACAGTAATCACGTCCACCTTTGCCCCCCCCTCCATATAAGAAAATTTCGGGGCAAATGCATCTTTGGGTATTTCCACTTCAGTGCCTTCAAGAAGTATTGTTTTTGGCGGGTTTTCCAGCTGGTTTTGGGGTAATGCTGCCACCGCGTTTATAAATGCCTGTGCCTGCTTGCGGAATACGGGCCCGATGATCGCACGGTTGAAATCGATACCCGTGATCACCCGGTCAAGTTTTGCCGCATCGGTGCGCCAGTGGACTTCTGCATTGAGCGTGCGCCCGGTATCCCCTTCATCATCAACCGTGTGTGGTGCATAGATTGTCACCCTGCCAAGGGGTGCATTGAGTGCAAGGCCGGAATCATGCTTGTATTTGCGAACTTCTGATACCAGCTGCACCCGAAGGTTGCCTTCACTTCTCGCAGATTCGTCATCATAGGTGAACGATAGCCAGGGTTGTTTATGGACGCTTGCACCTTTGTGAAGGTGTGAATAGCATTCTTCGGCAAAGTAAGGAGTGAAGGGTGCGAGCATTTTGCAGAGTGCATCAAATGCGGTGTGAAGTACAAGGAGTGCACTCTTCCGGGATGCCTCCCCGGTATACAACCGCCCCTTGACCAGCTCGATGTAATTGTCAGCAAGAACCTCCCAGGCAAACTCCCTGATCGCCTTGAGTGCGGTATCAAACTGGTATCCTTCCATCGCTTCACTTACCTGCTGGATTGTGTCCGACAGACGTACCAGCAGCCACCTGTCGGCAAGCGCTGTAACTGGTGCATGGGGATCATATCCTTCCTTTTCCAGCTGGATTAAGGCAAACTTCGCGATATTCCACATCTTTGTCTGGAAGCGTGATGCAGCAACAACATCGTTCCAGTTGAACATGATATCAGAACCGGTTGCCGCTCCCATGGCTGCCCATTGTCGCAGGGCATCAGCACCGTATTTCCCGAGAATTTCTTCAGGTACAATAATATTGCCACGGCTCTTGCTCATCTTGAACCCGTCTTCACCCAGCACCATTCCATTGACAAGGATCTCTTCCCATGGTTTTTGCCCGGTAAGAGCAACGGATCGAAGGATAGTGTAGAATGCCCATGTCCGTATGATGTCATGTCCCTGCGGGCGGATCTGAGCAGGGAAGTAGGGGGGCTTCCCGCTGCCGTCCCACCCGGTCACCTTGAGGACCGAGATGGATGAATCCATCCAGGTATCCAAGACATCGGATTCTCCTGAAAATTCTGTACTCCCGCATTTTTTGCAGGGCTGTTTTGGCTGGACCAGCGTTGGATCAACGGGCAGATCCTTTTCGTCCGGTGTTATCATCTCCCCGCATTTTGCACAGAACCAGACCGGGATCGGTGTTGCAAAGATCCGCTGCCGTGAGATACACCAGTCCCATTCCATCTGCTCAACCCAGTTTTCCATCCTGCGGAGCATATGCTCAGGATACCAGGTTATCTCGTGCGCAGCCTTCTGGATCTCATCGGGTTTGATCTTCACGAACCATTGGCGCTCTGACAGGATCTCAATAGGCGTCTTACAACGCCAGCAGGTCCCGACACGCTGGGCAAGTTTTTCCTGGCGTTTGAGAATGTTCCGGGATTTCATGTCAGCAAGGATTGCTGCACGACAGGCAGATGTATTCAGTCCTTTGTATTTACCCGCAATATCGGTCATTATGCCCTGACGATCAATTGCCTTTCGCAGTGCGAGATTGTGCTGCTTCCACCAGTGGACATCCTGTTTGTCCCCAAAAGTACAGATCATTACTGCGCCAGAACCAAATGCCGGATCAACTGCTTCGTCCTGCACGACCGGAACATCGTGACCGAACAGCGGGACTTTCATTTTTTTATCTTTAAGGTGATGATATCGTTCATCTGCCGGGTGCACCGCCACTGCTACACAGGCAGCGAGGAGCTCAGGGCGGGTTGTGGCAATCTCAACTCCATCAAAGTCAAAATAATTCAGCTGTGTTTCCCGGTCATCGTAGGCAACCTCAGCAAATGCGATTGCGGTCTCACACCGGATACAGAAATTCACCGGGTGTTCGCTCTGGTAAATGTACCCGGCTTTTTGCATGCGAAGGAATGAGAGCTGCGTTTTTCCGAAGTATTCCGGCATCATCGTGATGTATTCGTTACTCCAGTCGACCGAGAATGCCATCTTGCGGAGCGTTATCCGCATCAGAGAAATGTTTTTTGCGGTGAGTTCGTGACACATCCGCCGGAACTCTTCACGGGACACATCATTTTTTGTGATATGGTTCAGTTCTTCGACTTTTACTTCCGTGGGCAGACCATGGCAGTCCCACCCTTGTGGAAACATGACATTATAGCCTTTCATACGCTTATAACGGGCAAAAAAGTCGATATAGCACCAGTTTAATGCATTGCCGATGTGGAAGTTACCGGTAGGGTAAGGCGGGGGAGTATCGATCACGTACTGCGGTTTTTTTGAGTTTTTGTCAAAATAGTAATCTTCATCGCGCCAGGTGCCGCGCCAGCGCTCCTCCACCTCAGCGAAATCATAGTTTTTCGGCAGTTGATCAGAAGATGCCATTCGGGAGAAGGTTGGTCGTGAAATAAAATATAGTGATCGTATGGATGTTTTTACTAACCGAAGCAGTCAATGCAATCACCCTTTTTTTGGATACATCGGAACGATAAAACTCTTTTTGCTTAAAAGACAAATGATTGACAAATGGTAAAGCAACGAGGACTGGGGTACGCCTCCGCACTTGTCGGAGGAATCATTCTGGTCGCCCCATATGTCCAGCCGCCGTGGCTCATGAGTCTGGTTGTTATTCTCTTTGCGCTTATTCTCTGGCGTTTTTTTGATACCCGCTATCTCTCATACTCTTTTTGCGCAATAGCAATTCTGTATGGTCTCACCCTTCTTCCGCTGTTTGTTTTCTGCTGCACACTTGCCATGCTTGTTTTGGGAGAACTCGTGTTCCAGCAGGGAGCCGATGACCTGAATACATACCTGTATTATATTATTTCTACGGCGTGGGCAGGTGTGCTCGTCATCGCATATCTCCAGGAATATTATTTCTTAACGGTCATCTTTGGGATTATCGCTGCAGTCCTTTTAAAAACGATCCTGCTTAAGTATGAGGACTCACTGGTTATCGAGGCAGTCGGGATAGCCATGACCATGTGGCTTATCCGGGAGCTTAACTACCAGGCAGACCTGCTGATGGTTGTTGTGGCAGTCATAGTCGGATTTACTTTCGGATATTTTGCTTTTCGGGCAAAAACCGCGGATCTTTCCGGTCTCTTCTCCGCTGCCCTGATTGGGATTATCCTGCTGATCTTTGCCGCCCCACAAGGTACACAATGGTTTTTAATTATGCTGACCTTCTTCATCCTCGGTTCGTCTGCTACCAGGTATAAATTTGAATATAAGAAACGGATTGGGGTCGACCAGGGACGGGGTGGGGCACGGGGATACCGGAATGTTTTTGCAAATGGGATAGTTGCAGCAGCGGCGGCAGTTCTCTTTGGTGTTTTTCAGCAGCCGGTTTTTATTGTCATGTACGTCGGTTGCGTGGCGACTGCTGCTGCAGATACTCTTGCAAGTGAGATTGGTGTGACGGGTGGAATCCCTTATATGATTACGACGTTAAAAAAAGTCCCTATTGGCACGAACGGGGGTGTTACGTCCACAGGAGAATTTGTCGCGCTTCTCGGAAGTTTTACCGTCTCGCTTGTTGCGCTGCTGCTCAACGTGATCACTCCTGAAATGATGATTATCTGCACGATAGCCGGCTTTGTCGGGACCAATATTGACAGCGTTGTAGGAGCCCTCCTCGAGAACCGTGGATTTTTTGGCAATGCAGGTACGAACCTGCTCGCAACGATTGGCGGGGGAGTATTTGCCGTCGTGCTCTACCTTTTTTTAAATCCTTAAGATCAATCTGACGGTGCATCGTCCCATACAGGCTTAAACCAAGTAATTATTACTCGATTAATGGGCTGAGAGAAACAAAAACTCTGGAAGTAAGAACAAAGTTCATAAAAATATCGGCTCTTTTGAAATTCTTTTTCCTCTATTGTTCGCTTATTCTTGTACGGGTACTAGGAGGGGGACCCTCTCTCCCCCGGAGGGAGAGGCAGCCCAAGGGGAGCATCCCTTTGCCCCTCTTTTGTCTAGGTTTTTCATCGACTTTCTGAGGCTATCGCATTATCTGGGGACGCCCAACCGGCAAGGGTGGAAGCACGATATACTGGAGCCACCAAGAGTGACTGCCTGTTTCTCTTTAGGGTTTCAACAAAGCCCAACTACCTTAAAAAGCAGTTAATTTTTTTTAATATTTGTAATACCGTCCTTTGCTATCAAATTCGCCGGTTGTCGGCTCCTGGGTGATAACCACACCCTGCGCGATTTTTTTATAAAAACATGACTTGTAACTGTAAAAAATCGGTATGATTACCAAGCCCCCGATAAAGAGAACCAGAGCCGTTATCAACATGCCCTCCGTGCCGATCATCGTGAGGAGCTGATCTGGGGTAAATGCCAGGAGCTGGGTCTCATTGTACCGGGTTATCGGTTCGAGCTTGTCATATAAGAAAATGCTCAAGAAGAAACTCCAGACAGCCATCAGGCAAAAAATGATACCAAAGAACATGGCAGCCCAGATTAATAAAAATGCGATTACGTCGTTCATATGGGCAAAAACGAGCTGGATGCTGCGCTTGAGGGATTCAAACACTTTGCGTTCTTCAAACACTGCAGCAGTATCAAAAAAGAAGGTTAGTATGATCGTCGGGATCATGAAACCGATCGTAAGGGCGGTTGCCATGGAGGTATCTGATGTTGCCCCAAGAAGAGCAAACGTGATCATAACCAGGAGAACGACGACCATGCCGATAAATATGATAACAAGCTGGGGCAGGAGTACCTTAAAGTAGTACCTGACACCCCCTTCAAGCATTACCCTGATATCTCCTCCATTGTTCCTGATGACAACGAGCATTCCCGTAGTAAAAAGCAGGAGCACCAGCCAGGCAATAACCAGCAGCCTGCTGCTAAAAAACATTCCACCGAGATTGTAGATCACCCACAGGGATGCTGCAAGAAATCCCCCGATAATACCCGGTACCCAGAGTAATGGCTGGCGTTTCAAAAGAATGAATGCATCTTTGAGCTCTGCGAATGCCATGGTTAACGAACCCTCGGCATTGCAACAATTTCGCGTACCTGGAGGTCAAAGAAATTTGCAGTATGTGCCGGCTTGATTACACATACTGTATCTGCACCGCTTGCAGTCCCGCCAACCGCGATGACCTCCCCGTGGATGTCAATTGCACCTGCATCTGCCGCCATCAGCACGCACTCCACGGCAACCTTGAGACCAACTGCCACCACACGACGAAGGGCCTCAGCGATTGCCTCAGTACGCGATCCACCGCCGACCTTTGGTGAGCGTGAGAGTGCCCGTTCAAGTCCGGAAAGTGCGTGGGTACTTATGACGATCTGGACCCCCTGTTTCTGTAATCGATCTGCAATCTCCTGGGAAAATTCCCATTCCCCGGGTTTGGTAAATCCAATAACATGGGTCACGATGACCATGTTGATCCCTGACCCCCTCATCGCATCAAAAAAAACTGATGCCGTCTTTCCCGAAGTACTTGCCACAATAATTGTTTTAATTTCGAGTTCTTTTGCACGTTCAATAGCAAACCGGGCCGCATCCGGGGTATTTGCCTCCCCGGGTTTTTCGAAATAATATATTTTTTTCTGGATAAACGTCATAAGTACCTTTTAATAAGCAGGCATGAAAAACTTTGTCAGATGCGTTGCATTAAAGATGCGTTGTATTAAAAAAAGCGATTAGTTTTTTCCTGCGGGAAACAAAAACAGTGTAGATTCCGATCAGAGTTTAACCACTATCATGATCTCCCTAAAAAACACCACGGGGAGTCCCCTGCCGATCAGAAAAACCCGAATAATCTTATGAGGAACCTTACATGATCACCCTGGCCCTTGCGGGTAAACCCAACTGCGGAAAGTCGACCTTTTTCAAGGCGGCGACTATGGCAAATGTTGAAATCGCCAACTATCCGTTTACGACTATCAATCCGAATTTTGGTGTTGGATACGTGAGATCAACATGCCCGTGCCATGACCTTCATCTCACATGCGGGCACTGCGTTGACGGGAACCGCTTTGTAGCGGTAAATTTAATTGATGTTGCCGGGCTTGTACCTGATGCCCACAAAGGTAAGGGACTGGGTAACCAGTTCCTTGACAATCTCCGGCAGGCAGATGCAATTCTTCATATTATCGATGCAAGCGGCGGAACGGACAGTGAAGGGAACCCGGTGGGTGCAGGCAACCATGATCCCGAAGAAGATATCATTTTCCTGATATTTGAGATGACGATGTGGGTCCACGGGATTCTTGAGAAGCACTGGACGAAAATTACCCGGATGTCACAGGGAAAAGGGACGGCCATCCAGCAGGGAATTGCCGAAACGTTCACCGGTCTTGGCATAACCATGGAAGATGTCCGGGACGTGGAGCTCAAACTCAAACTGGATCTCGTGCACGCGTCTATTGAGGACCTCATCCCGCTTTGCGCAGAGATCGTAAAGATTTCAAAACCCATGCTGGTCGTGGGAAACAAGTTTGATGAGGCGCCTGAAACACTGCGCATAAAACTTGCAGGGCAGGATGTCGCATTTGCAAGCGCAGCATCAGAACTTGCTCTTAGGAACGCAGCGGGTGCACACCTCGTCCAATATCTTCCCGGTGATAGTGCATTCAAAATCACTAACGAAGGGACCCTCTCCCCTGCCCAGAAAGCAGGACTTGCCAAGATCGCAGCGGTGATGAAAGAGTGTCAAGGAACGGGTGTCCAGCAGGCAATCAACCGTGCCGTTTTTGAGTTGCTCGACATGATTGTCGTCTACCCGGTAGAAGATGAGACTCATTTCAGCAATAAGAAAGGTGAAGTCCTTCCAGATGCATTCCTGATGAAAAAAGGATCAACTCCTCATGATCTTGCGTACCAGGTTCATACCGATATAGGCAAGGGTTTTTTGTATGCGGTAGACGCACGCAGCAAGATGCGGATTAAGGAAAACCACGTACTCAAAAACGGGGATATCGTTAAAATTGTAAGTGCTGCCAAGTAAGTGCGGGGCATCCGGGCCTAGTAAGACGCCCGTCGTCTTATTGTCAGACAATCCCGCCGCACATTGGCAAAATATCGGTTTAAATCAATTATTTTTCGTGTAAAAGAGCAATTTTGCCACAAACCTTTTATAAGGACAATTCGAACAGAGAAATTACCTACAAAAAGGCAGGAGGTGAAGTCATGAGTGGAGAAATATACCAGGCACAAGTGATCCGGAATTTCTTTGATTGTATCACCGGCACTGACCGGAACCTCACACGCATCTACATGTGCGTAATGAGCCTTGCTAAGCTCCGCATGGAGTCCCCGGAGAAGATCACGACCCTTGTCGACCAGCTCAAAAAGAGCAAGATGCAAAAGGAGTTGTCCGTGGACATCCTCGATTACATGTGCGATGCGGCAAACCAGATCGAATTGCATATGGTCCAGACCGCGTTCGGTGTCAAGGATATCAGGGAAGTTGCTCAGGACTTCAGCGGTATCAGCATGGACAGTCTATAACCTTTTTTTGATTAATTTAAAAATCTTAACCGTCATTAAAAAAGGCCCGCTTTTTAACGAATCGTTGGTATTTTCAGCGCGATGTTTTTCCAGGAACCGCTACGGTACATCAGGGTAAGCAGGACTGCCTGGATGATAATGCCGACAATTACTGCAATCCAGATACCCGTGATTCCAAGCCCGGAGTAGTATGGTAGCAAATAGGCGAGGGGGATCTGGATGAGTACCATGGATACCAGCGTGGCATACATCGGTTTTTTTGTGTCCCCGGCACCATTGAGGGCAAAAGACAGGATGATACTCACCGCCATAATGAGATAAAATGGCGTTACTGCCTGGAAATAGGATACTCCCGTCGGGACGCTGGTGCCGCTTGGGTCAAAAAACCCGATCAGGTCTGCAGCAAACACGTAGTAGCAGACCGATATTACCAGCATGATTCCTCCATAGAACATGAGCCCGAGTTTCACTCCTTCCTCTGCACGATCCGGCTGATATGCCCCAAGGTTCTGCCCGACAATTACCGCAGTTGCTGTTGCGATAGCAAATCCTGGCATGAGAGCGATGAGCTCGAGCCGTTCTGCAATTCCATACCCGGAAATTGCAGCAGTGCCATACCCGGCAACAAATGCCATCATGACAAGGAACGTACCGCTGCGCAGACCTGACTGGACAGAGTTTGGAATGGCGACGGTAAGTAACCGTCGCATGAGCGTAAGGTCAAGGGTCCATGTTTTTGGGAACATGATATGACCGGAATACCTGACAAGGAGGAGCATACCTATCACCAATCCTGCTCCCCGCGAGAGGATAGTTGCAAGAGCAGATCCTGCAACCCCGAACCCCGGTAATCCAAAAAGCCCGAAGATCAGTACCGGATTTAAGATTATATTGACGATATTTACCCCAACCATCAGGATCATCGGGGTGAGTGAATTCCCACAGGCCTGGAATGAAGTGATCACCACCCAGAGTTCCACCATTGTGAAGATGCCTAAAAAGAGAACCGAAAGATAGGCTGAACCAAGGGTTGCTACGGTCTCATTTGCCCCGAGTAACAAGAGCAGGTCTTTTGAGAAGAACAAGCCGAACAGGGAGATCGCGAGGGAGAAAACAAGTCCGATGTAGAGAGAATGCTGGACGATAAGTCCTACGGCGCCGTGTTCCTGTGCACCATAATGTCTCGAGATGAATGCAGTAGTGGCAGTGACGAGACCGACTACAAATGTTGCAAGCACAAAGATGATAGTGGTACTCATGGCAACACCGGCTATTGCATCTGCACCAAGTCTCCCTACAAAATAGAGATCCACAACCTCAAGCACACTCTGGAGGAGGTTTGAGACAATAATGGGAAAGGAAATAGTGATGAGCCCGCGGAAGATCTGTCCCTGTGTCAGATAATTTTTTGAGTCCACGTGAGTATCGCCGCTTTTTTGAATCGGTGGTTTATCGTTTACGAGCCCTTCTGCAAATAGTATTGTGTGACGAACCAGTTTTTTTTAGAAAGGGAAATGTTAAGAGAAGGTGCGATCAGGTTATACCTAATGCTTTTTTGTACCCGGTTAACAATCGGATGATAAACTTATGGTGTTCGGCCATTACTTCTTCATCCTCCGGGGAGGTTATACTTGCCACCGCATAGAGGAGCACAAGAGCATTATCCAGTTCATAAGAACCAGGATCTTCTATCTTGTCTTTTTGAAGGTTGATAGGTAAATACGGGATCTCATTATCAGAAAATTGTATAGATAAATCCTCTAAGAACTGTGCATTATCAAGGTTCTGGGCATTTGCGCGAACAATCGCAAGTGCTTTTTTTAATACATTGTTTGACTCGCCGTCAGGTATATGAGAGATTGCATGGTTGCATTCCTGGACAACGTTGGGAAAAAGCCCGAACCTGTAGGCAAGAAATGCGGATGCGATCTCGTGTGCGGTTGCAGCGGGCATACTGGTGAAATGTGGTTTCATACGGTTGATATACTCTGCAAGAAATCGGTCCATGTTGTTATTCCTCCCTGATTGTTCCGTTTTTTAAGAATACCATAGCGATTGCATTCCAGTCCGATGCAACAAACGGGATTGCATTGCAACGGCAGGTCGCACAGTCGCAGGGTAGTATTCCTGGCTGTTGTGGGGTCATCAGATCTTCTGCTTGTACCTTTGGATTCCCTCAGTCATGAACATATCTTATTGGCCTTTGCATAATCAGCAGAACCTAAGTTATCATGGGTTTTTATGTCAAAGAAGCACTAATACTCACCCAACGTTATGGGTGTTGTAATCTTTTCTGACGTGCATGCAGATCCGTCTGCTCTCCGTGCATTAGCAGTGTGTATCAGGACCCCGTTATTCCGGCAAACGTTTGGGAATGTTGATCTCATGGTAAATCTCGGGGACCTTCTTCACCGGGGATACCTCCCGCAGGAAACTCTGGAGATAATCCGTACGCTCTCGCAGGAATACCGTTTGGTATCCATACTCGGGAACCATGATCATGCCTTTCTCAATAGGTTGCCGGTGAGTGGAAGTGATTTGGCAAGCATCTATCGTCATGAACAATTACGGGGATCTCCCCTTCTTTCCCTGTTTGACAAAATGCCCATGGCATGGTCTGATAATGGTATGATGTTTGTCCATGGAGGGCCGCTTGAAATAGGTGACCAAACCCTCCGGCTTAAGTGCTGGCAGCGGCTTTCCAATACTCCTGGTGATTCAGTTACCGGCTATAATTATACGGCTGCGATGGCATTTGATGCTCTGGCAGAAAAGAGACTCACCCATATGTGCTTTGGTCACCAGCACCAGAATATCTGCTGCCAGAAAATGCCGGGGGGGATCGTACGAAAGCCCATCGATTTTGAACCTGTTGCATCGAAGAGAACAGACGATGAATACCTTGTCGAAGCATCCCGTGTCCTGCTCGATGTCCCCTCCCTCCTGCGTGTCGGGGGATGTAACGGAGCAGAACCCGAATTTGCCTACACGGACTTTTCCACGTTTTCGTTTATCCGGATACGTGCCTGAAATTAATTATACCAATTTATTGCATTGATTAATGTATCATATGTGTCTACTTGTATCCGGTTATTACATCAAAGATTTTTAAAAAAAAATACACCCAAAAAAGATACCTGTTTTTGACTTTGTTGAAACCCTAGAGAGAAACAGTTAGTCGCTCTTGGGGGCTCTTTGCACATTGTGCTTTCTCCCCCGTCGCTCGGGCATCCCCCCCTACATTGCGATAATCATCAGAAGGTTGATAGAAAAATCCGACAAAAGAGGGGGTAAGGGGATGCCCCCCTAGGGCTGCCTCCCCCTGTTGGGGAGATAGGCGGTCTCCCTCCTAGTACCCATAAGAGAATAAGCGAACAACGGAGGAAAAAGGATTTCAGCAGAGCATATCTTTTCAGATCTCTTCAGATTGCGACCATTTTTGGCAGATTATATAAATAACCCCATTTATTAAGATAAGTTTATATAATGTAACCACAAAGTGGTTATTATGCCTCGTGCAGGCGAGGGGCGTTCAATACGAATCGATCCCGAAGTGTATGAGGCGCTTCTCATG
>Ga0209048_10001580_pt1 | contig 23239 bp, 22 predicted proteins | sample FrelakmetCRP12CR_FD_187146 | JGI IMG/M metagenome (GOLD analysis project Ga0209048, IMG submission 187146) | Freshwater lake sediment microbial communities from the University of Notre Dame, USA, for methane emissions studies - CRP12 CR (SPAdes)... | ecosystem: Environmental > Aquatic >... | reverse complement strand
GTCAGAGACCGCCGCTACAGAGAGCCCGACGGTTAGAGACCGCCGCTACAGAGAGCCCGACGGTTAGAGATCGCCGCTACAGAGAGCCCGACGGTCAGAGACCGCCGCTACAGAGAACCCGACGGTCAGAGACCGCCGCTACAGAGAACCCGACGGTCAGAGACCGCCGCTACAGAGAGCCCGACGGTTAGAGATCGCCGCTACAGAGAGCCCGACGGTCAGAGACCGCCGCTACAGAGAACCCGACGGCCAGAGACCGCCGCTACAGAGAACCCGACCGCCGCTACAGACAATATGAAACGTATTCTCGTGATTCGCGGAGGCGCGATTGGAGACTTCATTCTCACGCTGCCGGCGATCAAGCTGTTGCGGGATCGGTTCCCAGAAGCGCAGATCGAAATCCTCGGTTACACCCACATCACAGCCCTGGCCGAAAAGCGTTTCTATGCCGATGCGGTTCGCTCAATTGAACAAGGACCACTGGCAACGTTCTTCGCGAAGGATTCCATTCTTCCGGGAGAATTAATCGATTACTTCAGCAGTTTCGATCTGATTGTAAGCTATCTCTTCGATCCCGATGGAATCTTTGAAAGCAATCTGAAGCGCTGCCGAATCAAGACGTTTATCGCGGGGCCGTCGAAGCTGAAGAGCGGCGAGCACGGTACGCTTCAGCTAGCCCGACCGCTTGAACAGATGGGTCTGCCGTTGGATGATCGGGCAGCGAAGCTCTATCCGACGGACGAGGATCGTGAGTTCGCCCGACATTTTTTTGGCCGCGTGGGCGGTCCGGTCACTGCGTTTCATCCGGGCAGCGGCAGCGAGACCAAAAATTGGCCGATCGAAAACTGGAAAGAACTGGGTGAGCATGTTTTCTCAACTGGTCGCGACCTATTGATCGCATCGGGCGAAGCCGACGAAGATCGGGTGCGGTTTCTGCAATCGGCCTGGAGAGGGAAGTCCGTTCGATACGCGATGCACCTTCCTCTGCCACGGCTCGCCGCCGTGTTCGAAAACGCGATTTTTGTCGGGCACGACAGCGGCATCTCTCACCTTGCCGCTGGAGTGGGCGCGCGATGTATCCTGCTCTTCGGCGCCACCGATCCGGCCATTTGGGCCCCGGCGAATAGAAACGTGACCGTGCTCCGGGCGCCGGAACGAGACTTGCGCTTGCTCACGGTCGATACCGTGATCTCGGCGATCGGCGGTTGATTCGATCGAGTGCTCGCTGTCATTCCGAGGCTGGCGAAAGCGCGCCGAGGGACCTCGCACTTGCGAATACCGGTCTGCTTGTGCCACACCGCCGCACTGAGGACCGATAAGCCCTTTCGCCGAAGCGGCCGGAAGACCAATTGTGAGGTCAGCGCTTCTCCCGAGGTCGCGATCCCGGCCTCCGCCGGCCCGCCTCACGCGGGATGACTCGCGTGAAAAGAGATCTGCCTACGAACTGATGCGCATCGGCATCAGCACATACAGAAATGGCGTTTGAATCTTCAGCACGCCCGGGCTCATCTCGTCGATCAGATCAAGAAAGACCTCGTCCTCGGTCAGGTTGCGCAACGGCGCCATGAAGAACTCCGGATTGAACGCGATCGAAAAATCGCGGCCCTTGTAAACTACGGCCAACGATTCCTTCGCTTCGCCCACTTCGGGCGTGTTGGCGGTGATTTCGATATTGTTCTTGGTGAAATTCAGCTTGATCGAGTTCGATTTGTCGCTCGCGAGCAAGGAAACGCGCCGCAGCGAATTCAGAAACGTCTCGCGTTCCAGAGTGACGCGTTCCTTGGTTTCGGAAGGAATGACCTGGCGGTAATTTGGATAATTTCCTTCGATCAGCTTCGAAACCAGCAGCGTGTTGTTCAAATCAAAGGCGATCTGGCCGCTGCCGATGCTGACCTTTACCTCGCCGTCATCGGTGAGGAGCCGTTGCAATTCCGTAACCGCTTTGGTCGGGACGATAATATCCGCCTCATGGCTGCGAGGGAATTCGAGCTCGATATCCACCATGGCCAGACGCCGGCCGTCCGTGGCGACGAGCGTGAGCTTGTTCTCTTTCAGACTAAAGAGGAGGCCATTCAGCACGTAACGTGTTTCGTCGGTCGAAATCGCGTAGGAAGTTTTTCGTAACCCGTCCCGCAGATCTTTTTGACGAATCGTGATGACTTTCGCGTTCTCGAATTTCGGCAAGGGCGGAAACTCTTCTTCCGGCAAGCCCAGGATTTTGAAAAAACTTTGACCGCTGCGGATAGAGGCAGCGTTTTTTCCATCAACCTCGATCTGAACTTCGCTCGAAGGCAGCTCGCGGATGATGGTAAAAAGACGCCGCGCCGGGAGCGTGGTGGCGCCTTCCTTCTCGACATTCGCCTCGACGCTGCCGCGCACGCCGACGTCCAGGTCGGTCGTGGTCAGATGGACTTCGCCGTCCTTGGCCTGCAACAAAACGTTGGAAAGAATGGGAAGCGTGGTGCGTGTGCTGACGACGTTCTGAACCTGCTGCAAACCTTCGAGTAACTTTTCTTTCGTGACGCTCAGTTTCATGACGGGACGGAAGCTAAGATGTAAGGCTTACGATTTTATTCGGCAACCGCAATCTCGTTTCCCGCGTCCCGACCCCTCAGCGCTGCAGGGCGCTGTCGATGAATGAGATGGTTTGTCGAAGGTTGTCCTGTTCCTGCATTCTTCGCTTCACCAATTTGCACGCATGCAGGACGGTGCCGTGATCGCGCCCGCCAAAGGCATCTCCGATTTCGTTGAGCGACGCCTTGGTCAATTCTCTTGCGAGATACATCGCGATTTGCCGCGGAAAGGCGATGTTCGCCGGCCGGCGTTTGCTGGTCATATCCGCGAGGCGCACGTCGTAATGTTCGGCCACGCGTCGCTGGATTTGTTCGATGGTGACGGCATGCCGCGCTTCCTCCTGCAAAATATCTTTCAGGAGATGCTCGACCACTTCGTTGGTCAGCTCCTTCCCACTTAGCGAGGCAAACGAAGCGACGCGCATGAGCGCGCCTTCCAGCCGCCGGACATTTGTGCGAATGCGAGTGGCCAGAAAGTCGAAGGTCTCGTCGCGCAGCTTGATGCCGAGGGTGTGCGCCTTTTTTCGCAGGATGGCCATGCGCGTCTCTACATCGGGCGGTTGAAGTTCCGCAGTCAGTCCCCATTCGAAACGCGAAACCAGCCGGTGCTCGAGGTTGGCAATCTCCGAAGGCGGACGATCGCTGGAGAGCACGATCTGTTTGTGTCCGTCGAAGAGGGTGTTGAAGGTGTGGAAGAATTCCTCCTGCGATCGTTCTTTGCCGCCGAGAAATTGGATGTCGTCGATCAGGAGAAGATCCGCCTGGCGGTAGCGCTTCCGAAATTTGACCAGATTGTTGTGCTGAATCGCGTCGATGAATTCGTTGATGAAAAGCTCACTGGAAAGGTACATGACCTTCGCGTTCTTCTTTTTCATCCCAACGTACTGACCGATCGATTGCATCAGGTGCGTTTTCCCGAGCCCGACTCCGCCGTAAATAAAAAGAGGGTTGTAGGTTCGCGCAGGAGATTGCGCGACCGCGAGACTGGCGGCATGCGCGATTTCGTTGTTGGGGCCGACGACAAACGATTCGAAGCTGTTTCGCGGATTGAGTCCGAGCGCGGTGCTGGATTGTCTGGCATCCCGAGAGTTCTCTCTGCCAGATTCCTTTCCCGGAATTTCGGAGAGAACTTCGTCGTCCGGTTTTCCGGGACCTTCCGCGGCCGAAGAAAACTTCACCTCCCGAGTCGAGCCGAAAGCACTTACGATCGCCGCCTGCAACGCCGCCATATGATTGCTCTCGATCCAGAATTGATAGATGTTGTTGGGAACGCGAAAAGTGAAGGCGTCATCGGTGGCGTGGACGAGCTGAACTGCGGAGAACCAGCGCTTAAAAGTGTCCGGGCTAACCTGGGGCTTGAGTGCTGCCGACAATTTCTGCCAAAGCTGAGCATAATTCTCGTCCATACCGACTTGTTAACAGCGTTAAACAACCCGCCGTGCCAGGGACGGAGTCGAAAATTGCGAGACAAAATGCGATTTTCCACCGCTGCTTCTTCGGACCGTTCCCAAGGCGCGCTCCCGGTAACTCGGCGTCCAACCTGTTAAATACGAGGGAAAAGGCTCGCTGATGCATAAGGACAAACGACGGCAGGCAGACAGAAACGGATTCTGTTCAGTCGATTTGGTCGCTCTGGCGGGTGTCATACTCATTCTACAATTTCGTAAATTACTGAAAGCTGTTCACATCTTATTAACAGCTGCCCCTGTTTGCTCTGCGAGCGGCTTGAGACTAGAAACCGCGTCACCATGCGACAAGCAAAAATCCGAACTTTATTTTTGTTCGCGGCTCAAAAAAATCTTGACGAAAAATCGAGCTGCGTGTTGTTCGGGCGCACGCGCAAATACCGTGCGTGTGGAAGTTGACCCAACCCTTTCACCTGCGCAACGTTGCTGCTCGAATTAGCGTTCGAGCCAGATCGTCGCGGCGTTGCCAATGTCTTTTAATTCTTCCTGCGGAATCAAGAACAGAATGAGGCCGGAACGATTTTTCCTGGCGGCCCTGGCCGGACTGCTTGTTTCCGCCCTGCCGGCGGCCGCGACGGAAGACATCCCGCCGCCATTTGGATTTCACTGGAACGACTCGACCATGAAAGTCGAGCAAGTCCTTCTGGGAGCAAAGGCCAAAATCATCTCGAAAGAACGAAAGGACAAACGCGACGTCTGGACGGTCGAGGGGCTCGTGCAGCCAGGTCTCAAGCGGACGCTCTTTTCTTTCAAGGAAAGTTTTCTCGTCGAGGTAGAACTGCAGTACGAATATCCAGATTGGACGATCGAGCGTTACAACGAACGGATGGGAGAGATCCGCCGCTATTTTGATGCGAAGTTCGGCACGGGAAAATTGGTTTCGCGATCGCGCGACACCGACTCCGACGTCATTCAGACACTGGTGGGCTATCAATGGATCGTTGGGGGGACGATGCTGGAACTCTTCTATTTCTCGGCGCAGCGCGACCCGATGATCTTCCGCAGCATTACCGTGACCTACAAGGCGATTTAGGGGAACGTTAAAGCGTTAAAGCGTTCTGCGGATTACCGCTTTGACGCTGAATCGCCTCGCCCTCTCAAGGTTTCTCTCTGCAATCGCTTCAACCGGCTCGAGAGGCTGGCTTTCGTGACCGAGCTCATTCGATCGATAAACAAGATGCCGTGCAGGTGATCGACTTCATGTTGAAGCGCGCGCGCCAGTAACCCCCCTGCTTCGATCCGGATGGTTTCTCCTTCGAGCGTATCTGCTTCAGCCTCGACGATGATCGCGCGATCGATTTCGGCGGTGATGTCAGGAAAACTGAGACAACCTTCATTTCCGGAAGCCAGCTCTTCATCTAATCGTATTCTCGGGTTGAGCAGGACGAGAGGCATCGCCTCAACCGGATCCACTTCTACGCCGTTCAGTTTCAGCGTGCTCGGTCGATCTTCGACCTGCGACACGTCGAGCACGGTAAGTTGAAGCGCGGTGCCGACCTGTTGGGCCGCGAGCCCGACGCCGTTAGCTGCGTGCATCGTTTCCAGCATGTCGGCCGCGAGCGCACGGATGGGCTCGTCGACGAACTCGATGAGTTTGCCTTGCGCGCGCAAGATGGGATCGCCGTATTTTACGATCGGCAATCTCATTTCTCACCATGCGTGAAAGCGGGAAGGTTCTTCACGCCCGCGAGCTTCAACGCGTCCATCACTTTAATGATCGTCCCAAACGAAGCCTTCTTGTCCGCCTGCAGGGCCAGTGCTGATTTGCGCGCGGGCGGCAAATTCCTGACGGACGTTTCGAGTTCATCCGCGCTCATGACCTGATCGTCGAGCCGGATCTCGTCGTCCGCGCTCACACTCACGATGGCATGCTCAAACTCGGCCGTGGCATTGGCCGCCGTCTTTGATTCCGGAAGGTTGATCTGCACTTCCGGCTGATCCTTTTTGAAAGTGGTCGAGACGACGAAAAAGATCAGGAGAATCGTCAGGATATCGACAAGGGAAACGATGATGATGGAGGGTGCCCGCCTTTTTCGAACTGCGATCTTCATGGGACCAAGAGTGGGCTGCTCGTCACACCAGAGGAGCGCTGGCCGGCACGGTTGAGCGCTGGGGCCGCCCTTCCTCACTGCCGGTTCGGCCATAATAACACTTCGCGATCAAATCCGAGACGATCGATTCCATCTGCACGGAAAGCACCTCGACCTTTTTCGAAAAATAACTGAAGGCGATCAAACTCGGCACCGCGATGGAGAGTCCAAAGATGGTGCAATTCAGCGCCATGGAGATGCCGAGCGCAACGGCCTTCGTATCGGCCGCGCCGCTGCTCAGGCCCAGCCCGGAGAAGACCTGGACGAGTCCCGAAACGGTCCCGATCAAACCGATGAGTGGTGCGATGCCGGTGACGACCTCCAGGACGATCAGTCCGCGCTCGAGGCGAACCAATTCGGCGCGCGCCCGCGTTTGGGCGAACTCGATGTTCTCCGAACGCGGCCAGCGCATGTGCTGCAACGCGGCGCGCGTGATTCGGGCCAGGGAGGAATTATCGTCGTTGACAATTCGGGTGAGCCGCTCGGCGCTTCCTCCCGGGACGAGCCGTTCGATTTCGCTCTCAATGACCAGCGGCAAAACTTTTTTCTCGCGCAAAGTCAGGATGCTCAGGACGATCGTAGTGACGGTCACGATGGAGCAGGCCAGCAGCGGCCACATGAAGAGACCGCCCCTGGTAAAAAAGCTCACCATGGTTTGGATTGTTTCGGTCATGGATGATGGGCGAGCTCGGACATTATCGATTTGCGTAGGCGGTAAAGGAAAAATCCACAGGCATTCTGCCCTCCGGCAACGTGGCCACCAGGTCAGGCGGAATGGGAGGAATGTGCGCTTCCTGAAATGATTGCAAGCAGATGTTAGCGAAAGCTTCGTTCGCATTATTCGAGATCACCCGCAATTTTTGCACGTGGCCTTGGGCATCCACCTCCGCTTCGAGATGCGCTGTCCCAATGCTGACGAGGTCGCCTTTCGAATTCATGTAATAATACCAGCGCGAGCCTATCGCATCGGAAACAGCCTTTTGGTATCGCCCGAGAGGCGTTCCGACCGCATTCACTGAGGAAGGGCCGTTCTTGGTAAAGCCTCCCTTGATCCGAGTTTCCTCCTTATGCGCCTGATAACTGGAGGCGGCCAGCTCCGGTTTGGGCCTCGGGGCCGTTACGGGAACGGATTCTGCCATCACCGGAGGCGGCGAAGGTTCTGTTTCTTCCAGCGCCTTCATTGGCGGCGGCGGTGTCGACCTTAACATCGCCAACTGTTCCGGCTCGGGTGTGGCTACGGGCGCGGCCCTGGGGGTGGAGATGGGGGCTGCGGTGGATGGTGGCTTCGGCGGCACCTTCGTGGTGGGTTTGGATTCCGGCGCGACGGTTGGTTGCGTTTCCGGTTGCGGCTTCGATCCGTCGCTCGGGAGCGAATACTGATGCGTGTCCAGATTCATGAAGGGCCGGTCTTTGCCCTCCTGTGTGGGCAGCGCCGCATCGCCCGCGGCAGGAAGTTTACTCGCCGCGATTGAGTTGGCGTTCGATTCAAAGGTCTGCTCTTTCGGCTTCTCGACCGACTCCCGGGAAGGCTCTGTCTCCATGAAAGGCGGGTCCTTGGGCACCACCGGAACCGGCTTCGCGGACAAATCGACGATGGTGAGCTCGACGGGCTTTTCCTCGAGCGGAAGAGCAGGGGTAAACGCGCCGCCGAAAGCGGCGAGCGAGTACCCCACGGCGAAGTGCAGGAGGAGCGAGATCAGAATCGCCAACCCAAGCTTCCGGCGCTCTTTTGTTTGTTCCATTACTCAGTGAGACCACTCAGGCCGGCCGGCTGCTCAACGATAATCTGGCCTGCAATCAAGAGCTCTCCGATTCGCCGGATCATATCGCAGATCGCGTGGCCTAACAACCTGCACGGCCCGATCTTCATTTCGCAGTTCCCCCGGAAGCAGGGCCGCCTCTTCGAGCATAATGAAACAGGTATTGCTGAGCGTACCCACCGTGCCTGCCGAAGTAGGTTTCGCAAAAAGAGCGGAGCTGTCCCGGGGTCACTTTGCGTCTTCCCGGGAAATATTTCTGCTTCAGGACGCGCTCGATCCAGACGTCAATAGGGAACGCACGCAGACGTTCGTAGGCAAAGAGCATGACACAATTAGCAACCTTTGCGCCTACGCCAGGTAGCTCGCACAGGCGCGCGCGCAACGCTTCGTCGGAAAGTTCGTTCCACTGTTTGAGATCGGCCTCGCCCGCGGCCACGAGGCGCGCCGTCGCGAGCAGATTCTTTGCCCGGTAACCGAGCGCGCACGCCCGCAAATCTTGCTCGGTAAGTTCTGCCACGCGGCGGGCGGGCGGGAACGAGTGCATTTCGCAATCCAAAATGCGTAAACGTTTCCCAAAGCGTTGTCGCAACGTTCTGGAGATCTGGCGAATGTGCGCCACCTGCTTCATCGATGAGGTGATAAAAGTGGCGAGACATTCCCAGTGGGGCTGCCGAATGATGCGCAAGCCCGCGCAGAAATCGCGGGCCGCGCGCATGGCTGGATCGCTCGGGAACGAACGGCAGATCTCCGCGAGCGGATGATCGAGTGCGAAATAATGCCGGATCGTGGCCTGGGCATCCTGCCCATGTTCTTTGTTATCTCGGCTGGAAGCCAATGCCACTTTCAGCCGATGGCCTCGCTGCTCCACGTAAACGCCCTTCGAGTTGATCGCTCCGGCATAACCATCGCGGTATTTTTCCCAATGGAAGACCTGGCCGGAATCGAGGGTGCGCGCCAGGTCGAAATCTGGGGCTGCAATTTCTCGGAGGAATTTGGTTCGCACAGGGAATCATGCGCCAAGGAGCGGCGGTTTCCAAACCGCCGTCGCGCGTTCCGTGATCTTCTACAGCCGCGGCAAATAATCATCGAGCGGAAGATCACGCGGTTTCAGAAACCCGGGCGGTTGAGAAACCGCCCCTCCTTGTTAAGGGCTCTCATCCGTTGCGCCAATTGCCGTTCGAAGCTGCGGGCATATTGGGACGATCCCCAGCCAGAGGTTGTGTCGCCAGTTTCCGAAACCGTCGCTCCTGATTAAAAACCACTTTCCGCTCCCGTGGTTTTCTGTCAGCTAGACAACATGGATTCCCGCCTCGCGATCGATACCGGCGTTCTCCTGCTCTATTTCATCGTCATCATTTTCATTGGCCTGCGCATGGGCCGGAAGGAAGACAATCTCGAGGACTTCGCGCTCGGTGGGCGGCGAATTCCCTGGTGGGCGGTGCTCGCTTCGCTGGTGGCCGCGGAAACGAGCGCCGGCACGTTCTTCGGAACGCCCGGGGAGGGCTTCAGCCATCGCGATTTCACCTATTTGCAGCTCGCCTTCGGCACGATCATCGGACGCGTCCTCGTCAGCTACATTTTCCTCAAACCGTATTACGACTACAGAGTTTTTTCGATCTACGAGTACCTGACCGCGCGTTTTGGTGTCGCGAGCAAGAATGCAGCTTCCGCGGTATTCATGATCACGCGTCTGCTCGCGTCCGGGGCACGGTTGTATGTCGCGGCCATCGCGCTCGCCCTGGCCTACGAAATGATCAGCGGCACTCGACCGAATCAGGCGCAGACTCTCTGGATTTACCTCGGCGCCACCATTGCCATCGTGATTCTTACGGCGATTTACACCACGTTTGGCGGGATCAAGGCAGTCATCTGGACCGATTTGATTCAAGCCTCGATCATGATTGGGAGCGCGTTGATCGCGCTCGGTTTGCTGTACTCTGCCATTCCCGGCGGCTGGAATGAAATCGTGCAACGCCACGGTCCATTCCAAGTTTCGGATCTCATCGCCACCGGTCTCGATCCAGCCAGGCATGGCTGGGACAAAGTGAAGGGGATGTTCGAGACGGAATACACGATCTTTGCCGTGATCGGGGCGGTCTTCATCACCATGGGCACACACGGCACCGATCAGGACATGGTGCAGCGAATGTTAACGGCCAAGGATGTGCGCCGAAGCCGCCGATCGCTCATTCTCTCCGGCCTCGCCGATATCCCGATTGCGTTCACGTTTCTCAGCATCGGATTGCTGCTCTGGGTTTATTATCAAGCTCATCCCGATCCCACGCTCTCCAAGACGCCAAACGAAACCTTTTGTCACTTCATTCTTTATCAAATGCCGGTGGGACTTCGCGGATTGCTCCTCGCCGGAATTTTCGCCACGGCCATGGGATCGCTCAGCACCGCCTTGAACGCGCTCGCGACCAGTTTCACCCGTGATTGGTACGAGCCTTACTTCAACCCCGGGGCCACCGACGCGGAAAGCTTGCGCGCCGTCCGCTGGGCAACCGTCTGGTTTTCCGTTTTGATGATCATCGTCGCCTCGACCACGGCCTACCTTGTTATCGTGCATCCCAGCGTCCGGATTATTCCGATCGTGCTGGGCATTTTCGGCTACACCTACGGCTCGTTGCTCGGCGTGTTCTTCGCGGGAATGCTGACCAGGGCGCGCGGGAACGATCGCGGCAACATCGTCGCGATGATTTCCGGTTTCCTCGTGGTGGCTATCCTGAGCGGATTACCGAACAACGTCGCCGGAATATTTGGAGCGAAGTTCTACACCCAGCCCGACTGGCTGCCGGTAATGGAATTCCCGTGGTGGATTTTCTTTGGGACGGTCGTCACTTTCCTGGTCGCGATTTTGTTTAAGACCAGCCATCAGCAACTGGCAATCAACAAGGTCGGTGCCACAGCATCGACACGTGCTAATTAGCATTATCGCTGGCCTCCGAAGCCGTGGAGGACCACGTGATCGTCATTCGAGCGCACATGAGACGCGTTTTGGAGTGCGGCAGTTATCTGCCGCTTTTCTTTGCCGCTCGGGCAAAGGGATAATCTACGGCTGCGGTTTGTCCCCGGCCAGCTTGATGCCCAGGTCCCGCAGTTGCTGTGGATCGACGTCGCTCGGCGAATGCGACATCAGGTCAATGCCGCGGTTATTTTTCGGGAAGGCCATGACTTCGCGGATGCTTTCCTCGCCGCAGATCAACATGACAATCCGGTCGAGGCCGAGTGCGATTCCGCCATGTGGCGGAGCTCCCAGGCGGAAGGCACGCAGAATGTGCCCGAAGAGTATCTGCTGGTCTTCCTCGTTTACTCCAAGGGCGGCGAAGATTTTCGCCTGCAGATCCGGCTCGTGAATCCGGATGCTGCCGCCCCCCAGCTCCACGCCGTTCAAGACAACATCGTAGGCTTCGGCCCGCACTTCGCCGAATTTTTGCGCTTCGAGTTTGGCGATGTCTTCATCCTTCGGCCGGGTGAAGGGATGATGCACCGCGTTCCACTTGTTTTCCTCCGCGCTGAACGCCATGAGGGGAAAGTCGGTGACCCATAGGAAATCAAGCTGATTGGAGCCAGCCGTCAGTTTCTGCATCTCGGCGATCCGGGAACGAATCCGCCCGAGCACTTCACAAACAACTTCCCATTTGTCCGCCGTGAACAGAATGAGGTCACCCTCTTCGACTTGCAGTTTTGAGCCCAGTGCTTCCTTCTCCGAGTCGGCGAAGAATTTTACGATGGGCGATTTCCACTCGCCATTTTCCACTTTGATAAAGGCAAGACCCTTTGCGCCGTACTGTTTCGCCATCGCCGTCAGCTCGTCGCTCTGTCCGATGGTAAGGCTGGCAAAGCCTTTCGCGTTGATCGCCTTGACCGCGCCGCCGGCATCGAGCGCGCCCCGGAACATCTTGAAGGAACTCGAGCGGAAAATATCGGCCAGGTCCGTCAGGCGCATGTCGAAACGCCGATCTGGCTTGTCGCTTCCGAATTCATCCATCGCCTGGGCGTAGGTCAGACGCGGAAACGGCGTCGAGATTTCCACACCTTGCGCCGCGCGAAATAGGGCCGCGAGCAATCCTTCCACCAAGACGAAGATGTCGTCGGGAACGACGAAGGATGCTTCGATGTCGATCTGGGTAAACTCCGGTTGGCGATCCGCGCGCAGATCTTCATCGCGGAAGCATTTCGCGATCTGAAAATATTTTTCGATCCCGCCCACCATGAGCAACTGTTTGTATTGCTGCGGCGCCTGGGGCAGGGCGTAGAATTTTCCTTTGATTAGGCGGCTGGGGACCAGGAAATCGCGGGCGCCTTCCGGGGTGCTCTTGGAAAGAATCGGCGTTTCGATTTCGATGAACCCTTTTTCATCGAGGAAATCCCGCGTTGCTTTCGTGACCTTGTGCCGCAGCCGCAGATTGCGCGTCATCTGCGGCCGGCGCAGATCGAAGTAGCGGTAGCTTAGGCGCAGGTCTTCGTTGCTCACTTCGGCATCGAGCGGGAAGGGCAACGCATCCGAGCGATTCAAAATGTGAAGTTGATCGACGATTAGTTCGATCTGGCCAGTGGAGAGCTTGGAATTGATCGTGCCGACCAGACGGGGCGCGACCCGGCCGGTTACCTGAATCACGTCCTCGCTCCGGAGATGGTGCGCTTCGACCGCGATCTTCGCGTTTTCCTCCGGATGGAAGACGATCTGGGTCAGGCCTTCGCGATCGCGCAAATCAATAAAAATGACACCGCCGTGATCGCGGCGTGAATGGACCCAACCGGCGAGCGTGGCCGGCTGGCCGATGTGAGACTTGGTTAATTGATTGCAGTGATGCGTCCTATACATGGCGCGAAATGGAAGGTCTTCACTCTGGGCGAAGCAGGGCATCGCGCAAGAGCTTATGGCCGGATGGCTCGCCGGCTACGACGGATTGACCACCCACATTTCCCGGAACCTCTCGAGATGTGACGCCAGTTCCTGATGAGGAACAGAAATTTGTTCGCCGGTGGCGAGCGTTTTCAATTTCACTTCCGGCCACTCATCCCCGAACAGAACGGCGATCCGTGCGCCAAGTTGCTCCGCAGTTTGAAATTGTTTTCCGACCTTGGCGGGCGTGAGCGGAAAATCGACGCGATAGCCCCGATCCCGCAACGCCTGAATCTTCGCGAGCGCCTCTGCTCGGCGCTCTTCCTTCGCGATCACGACGTAGACATCGAGATTTTGTCGCGCGGCAATGGCCTCTTCCATCTTCACCCTGGCGGCATGGGTTTCGGCAATCAGCTCCCCGAGAACAACGTCTCCCATGGCAAAACCGAGCGCAGGCAGTGAGACGGCTCCGTCGCTAAGCTGGTGAATAAGGTTGTCATAGCGCCCCCCGCCCGCGAGCGCGCGGAGCCTGCCGCCGCGATCGAACGCTTCGAAGACGACGCCCGAATAGTAAGCAAGTCCGCGCACAATCCCGAGATCGATCTTCGCGAACTGTTCCAGGCCACGATCTTTCAACGCGGCCAGGAGTCGCGCCAATTTTTCGCTCTGGCCTTCCCCAGCGAGAATCCCGAACACGGGCTCGGCCAGCGGGCCGAGGCGCGCGGCCGTTTTTTCCCGGGGTTCGCGTTCGCTTTTATCAATTGCCTGCAAGACTTCTTCCCACCGATCTTCCGGCACATTTTTGGACCGCAGAAAGTCGATCCAGAATTCGCGGTCGCTGATTCGAACGACGACGTCGTCCGCCGTGAACCCGAACGCACGCAGGAGATCCACACAGAGCGCAATCAATTCGACATCCGCCTCAAGGGATTCCTCGCCGACGATGTCTGCGTTGAATTGGTAGTGCTCGCGCAACCGGCCCCGTTGCGGACGCTCGTAACGGAACATCTGCGGCAGGCAAAACCACTTGATCGGTTTTTTGTATTCGCGGTGGTTCGTCGCGATCATGCGGGCGAGCGTCGGAGTCATCTCGGGCCGCAAGGCAACAGCGCGTCCGCCTTTGTCCGTGAAGTCATAAAGCTGCTTCACAATTTCTTCGCCGGATTTCTTCTTGTAGAGATCGAGGTCTTCCAGGAGAGGCCCATCGTATTCGACGAAGCCGTATCGCCGCGCGACTTCGCGCCAGCGGTCGAAGATGTAATTGCGGGCAGCGCAATCCTTTGGAGCGAAATCACGGAAACCGGGGAGCGATTGCATTGGATTATCTGACGGCCATGGTTAAGAGCTGGCAGCGTGGAATGCGACCGTACCCGCTGACGGGAACGAATAGAGGATGCGGTTGAATAAACTCGGGCGCGAGACAGTCGGAAGAACACACGGCGGAGAGCATCCGTTTAACCAAAGCAAAGGACAAACATGAAACAAAACAGATTCATTAAATTATTGGCAACCGGAGCCGTCAGTGCAATCGCGCTCACCACCGCTTTCGCGCAGACTTCCTCAACCACCACCACCGATCCAGCGGTGCCTGCGACCAGCAGCTCATCACCCACACCTTCGACCAGCACGGTGGAGGGATCAGGTACCATCACAAGTTACACGCCGGGAGATAACTTCATCTTGCTCCGGCCCGAGACGAGTATCGCGCCGGTGATGTATTACACCACCAAGACCACCACCATCGTTGATCCAGCAGGAAAGGCGGTTCAGTGGTCCGCGCTCAAGTCTCACACGCCGGTAAAATACACCTACGTGAACGACGGCGACCGCCTGGTGATCAGCAAAATCACGCTGACCAAATCGGTGTCGTCTGACAAAAAGAAAGAAAAGACCACGACGACCAAGCCCTGACGGCAAGCTGGTAGTCTCGCACTGAGATTCAAGCACCCGCAGAACGTGTTTCCGCAAGTGCTTTTGTAGCGGCGCTGTCTGAGCGTCGGGGCTTTCCTGATTGCGTTCGATAATCAGAGATCGCCCCAATGTAGGGCACCGTGAACACGTGTGTCATCCCGCCTGAGGCGGGCTGGCGAGGCCGGGATCGCGACCTCGGGAGGAGCGCTGGCCTCACAATTAGTCTCTCTCGCGCTTCCGCGAAAGGGCTTGTCTTTCCTCGTGCGGCGGTGCGGGCGTGGAAACTCCGAAGGCTTTCGCGAGCCCTTCGGCTAGCTCAGGGCCTTGAGCATGTCGAAACGGCAGGTTCGCCGCTCCTTGGGTCTAATCACCGTATCCGTTGGGAAATCTCTGGTGCCATTTCCATGCACTCTCGATGATGGCTTCGAGGTTTTGGAAGCGTGGGCGCCAGCCGAGCTCCTTTTTGATCTTCTCCGAAGCCGCGATGAGACGCGGCGGATCGCCTGGACGGCGAGGCTTTTCCACGACCGGAATTTTGTGTCCGGTAACTTCCCGGCAGGCATCGATCACTTCCCGGACGCTCGAGCCGCCACCGGTGCCGAGATTGTAAAACTGACTTCCGGGCGTCTCCAACGCCAGAATATGTGCCTGCGCCAAATCGAGGATATGGATGTAATCGCGGATACAGGTCCCATCCGGGGTGCCGTAATCGGTCCCGTAAATTTCGACGTGCGGCCTTTGCCCCAGCGCGACCTTCAAGACATTCGGAATGAGATGAGTCTCATGGCGGTGTTCCTCGCCGAAATTTTCCGAGGCGCCGGCGGCATTGAAGTACCGGAGCGCGACAAAGCGCAAGCCATGGATCTCGTCGTACCAGCGCAAGATCTTCTCGAAGGCCAGTTTCGATTCGCCATATGGATTGATGGGACGTTGGGGCAGGGTCTCGTCGATCGGCACTCGTTCCGGCGGACCGAAGGTGGCGCAAGTTGAGGAGAAGACGATCCGTTTCACGCCGGTGGCGACCATGGCGTCGAGCAGATTCAAACCGTTCCCAATGTTGTTTCGGAAATACTTCGAGGGATTTTCCATCGACTCCCCGACCAGTGCGCTCGCAGCAAAATGCATGATCGCGTCGGGCTGGAACGCGGCGAGGTTCGATTGAATCCGATCGCGATCGGCCAGGTCGCCCTCGACGAACTGCGCCCGGGAATCAACCGCACGACGATGTCCCTCCGTCAGGTTGTCGAATACGCCGACCAGGTGACCTTCATCGAGTAACAGCTCGGCGCAGACACTACCAATGTAGCCGGCTCCGCCGACGACCAGAACTTTCATCGCGCAAGTTGTGACACTCTGAACCGCGCTGTCAAAATAAACCGCGCGGCAGGTTGCTAACTCTTGTTGGCTTCAATCCCGGCGATCATGCGTCGGACGAGCCCATTCTTTTTGCGGGGCGCAAGGACCTTGAGACTCTCCTGTTTTGATCCCCATTCCAGAATATCGATGTCGACCCGCCGGACGCCCCACGAGCGCATGGCGCTGCGACTGGCCTTGTAGAGGTCGATCGTGTTTGTGCCAATCAAGGCCCCGCCGTAATCGTCGATAACATAACGGTCTTTCGTGCCGACGATTTGGAACCGCGTCCCGAGCGGGAAACGTGACCAGTCGGCGGCGGCGCTTATTTGGTCCTGACCCGACAAGGATCTACCGATGGCGTTGCGTCGTCCCCCTTTTTCGGTGTGCGTGTAGGCGGTGGTCCGAACATTTGAAATACGACGCCCGTAGGCGGTTGGGACCTGGTTGGCGGATGGCCGTGCGGGTGTTCCGCAACTCGCAACCAAGCAGGCCAGCGCCACGACACCAGCGAGTTTCAGATAGGTCGACATCGGACAGAAATCGGTCATTACCGATGGAGGGCGGGCGTGGCAAGCGATAATTGTGCGGCTTTTGGTTCACACACCGGATCGGATCTGGCGAATCGTTGGGCCTGGGTGCGGCGTTGTAGCCGGGGTCGGTGACCCCGGCCCATTGAGGGCTGTCACCGAGAGATCGACCGGGGTCAACGACCCCGGCTACAACGACCTACTGAAGAATAGGTCCGTTCGATCTAACCGCGCGCGGTTCCGGCCAGCTCGGTGGTGCAATGTGGGCAGCGGGTGGCTTTGATCGGGATGGTCATCGTGCAAAAAGGGCAATCTTTCGAAACCGCCGGCGCGTTGGGTGCGGGACGCTTCATCTTATTCATCGCTTTCACGACAAGGAAGATGCAGAAGGCGACGATAATAAAATTGATGACCAGGGTAATGAAGTTGCCGTAGTTCCACGTGATCGCGCCAGCCCTCGTGGCGTCAGCGAGCGTGGTGTAGACCGCATCGGGGGCAGGACTTTTGAGCACCAGGAATTTATTCGAAAAATCCAGGCCGCCAGTCAACAAGCCGATCGGAGGCATCAGGATATCTTTAACCAACGAGGCAATGATGGATCCGAAGGCCGCTCCAATAATCACACCGACCGCCAAGTCGATCGCATTTCCCTTGATCGCGAATTCTCTGAATTCTTTAAGCATACCGCAGGTGTACTTAGCCGGTCACGACGTTGACAAGCTTTTTCGGGACGACAACGACCTTGCGAATGGCCTGACCGCCCACCGCGTTTTGAACCTTCTTATTTGCAACCGCGGCGGCTTCGATCTCGGCATTGGTGGCTTCGAGCGCAACGGTGATCTTGTCCCGCAACTTTCCGTTTACCTGCAGGATGATCTCAATCTCGTCTTCAATTAAGAGGCTCTCATCGTATCGGGGCCAACTTTGGCTGGTGATGTCACCTCCGGCGCTGGGAAACCTTTTCGCCAGCGTTTGCCAGAGCTCCGAAGTGAGATGAGGCGCGAACGGGTTGAGCAAGATCAAGAGCGTCCGGAACGCCGGGACAGATTTCTTCGGCGTCTCGCCCTTCGGGATGAGGGCGTTAACCAGAATCATCATTTGCGAGATCGCAGTGTTAAAGGAAAGGCCCTCGATGTCGGCCGTGACTTTCTTGATCGTGGCGTGCAGGACCTTAAGCTGAGCCTTATCGGGATCGACCTCCTCCACCTCGCTGGAAAGGGTCCATTCGCCGGACTGATTTTCCTCCATCATTAACCGCCAGACCCGCGCGAGGAAGCGCGAGACGCCTTCGACGCCTTTCATGCTCCAAGGCTTCATTTGCTCGAGCGGTCCCATGAACATCTCGTAACAGCGGAACGAATCAGCCCCGTAGATTTCGATCACGTCGAGCGGATCGATCACGTTGCCCCAGCGTTTCGACATCTTCCGGCCGTCCTCGCCGAGGATCATGCCTTGGTTGACCAGGCGCTGGAAGGGCTCCGGGGTCGAGAGATATCCCAAATCGAAGAGGACTTTGTGCCAAAAGCGAGCATACAAAAGGTGGAGCACGGCGTGTTCGACCCCGCCGATGTAGAGATCGACTCCGCCCGGTTTCCCACCGCCCATCCAGTAGCGCTCCGGTTCTTCGCCAACGAACCGCTGGCCGTTTCGCGGATCGCAGAAACGCAGGTAGTACCAACAGGAGCCGGCCCATTGCGGCATGGTGTTCGTTTCCCGGACAAACTCTTCCTCTGCTTTCTTGGTCGGAAGCGAAGAGGCAGAGGGAGAGGAAGAGTTATAGCGGATCCAATCTCTTGCTTTCGCCAAGGGGGGCTCCCCCGTACCGGTCGGTTTGAAATCTTCGAGGGCGGGCGGTTCCAATGGCAGTTCCGATTCAGAGAGCGCCTGGTGTTTGCCATCGCGCCAAATGATTGGAAATGGTTCGCCCCAGTAGCGCTGGCGTGAAAAAAGCCAGTCGCGCAGTTTATAACGAATATCGCGGCGGCCGTGCCCGTTTTGCTCCAGCCAGTCGATGATTTTTGCCGTCGCTTCAATCCGTGGGAGTCCATTCAGCAGCGGCGAATTAATGGCGGTCCCGTCGGTGCAGCCGACCGATTCCTCCGGCGTCTTCCCCGGGGCTTGAACGACGGGAACAACGGGCAGATGAAATTTCCGGGCGAATTCGAGATCGCGCGCGTCATGTGCGGGCACGGCCATGATCGCGCCGGTGCCGTAGCCCATCAGGACGTAATCGGCGATCCAGATCGGAATCCGTTCATCGCTCGCCGGATTGATCGCGCATGCGCCTGTGAACGCGCCGGTTTTCTCTTTCGCCAGATCGGTGCGCTCGAGATCGGATTTCGCCGCCATCGCCGCGCGATAAGCCTCGATTTCAGCGCGCTGATCGTTCGTGGTGATTTGATCGACCAGGGGATTTTCCGGTGCGAGCACCATGTAGGTGGCGCCGTAAATCGTGTCGGGCCGGGTGGTGAAGACGGTAATCTTGTCGCGGCGGTCTCTGACCGCCGGACCGTCTGAAAGGTTGTCGTTTCGGCGGTCAGAGACCGCCGCTACAGGAAAATCGACTTCCGCCCCTTCACTTCGGCCAATCCAATTTCGCTGGAGGGCTTTGATGGAGTCGGGCCAATCCAAATCTTTCAATTCGTCGAGTAACCGCTCCGCGAACGCAGTGATTCGCAACATCCATTGACGCATCGGGCGACGGACAACCGGGAAACCGCCGACCTCGCTCTTGCCATCGATGACCTCCTCATTCGCCAGAACGGTGCCCAATTCCTGGCACCAATTCACCGCGACTTCAGCCACATAAGCCAGCCGAACGCTGTCGGGATCGTCGCCGCGGTAAGTAGAAATGGGTTCCGCTTTTTTCGTCCCGGGGTTGAACCAGGAGTGGTAGATCTGCAGAAAGATCCATTGCGTCCATCGGAAGTAGCCGGGATCGGTCGTGTTCACTTCTCGTTCCCAATCGTAGGAGAAGCCGATTCGTTTGAGTTGCGATTTGAATTTCGCCACGTTATCCCGCGTGGTCACGGCCGGATGTTGACCGGTCTTGATGGCGTACTGCTCAGCCGGGAGGCCAAACGCATCCCAGCCCATGGGATGGAGAACGTTGAACCCGCAGAGGCGTTTGTAACGTGCGATGATGTCCGTCGCGGTGTAACCCTCGGGATGCCCGACGTGCAAACCCGCGCCACTCGGGTAGGGAAACATATCGAGCACGTAGAACTTTGGTTTCGCCGGATCAAAATTTTCCTCACCCGGGCCCGGGGCGTGAAAAGAGCGGCCCTCATCCCAGACCGTCTGCCACTTGGGCTCGATCTGATCGAAAGGATAAGGCTTGCGACGCTCGTTCATGAGGAAAGAATCAGGAACACAGGAAATCAGGAAAGAAACCAAAAAATTTCCTATCTTCCTCTTTCCTTAATTCATTTTAGTTGATGCACCAGCTTTTGCTCGCAACCCGAAATTCGCACAAGACGCGGGAATTTGCGGAGATTCTCGGCCCCGAATTTGAGCTTCACGACCTTTCGAATAGGCGCGAAATCCCCGGGACAGAGGAAACGGGCAGAACCTTCGGAGAGAACGCGAGCTTGAAAGCGCTCGCGGCGTCGAAGCATTTCCCGGGGCTGGTCGCTGCGGATGATTCAGGTCTCGAAGTTGATGCCTTGAATGGCGCGCCCGGAATCTATTCCGCGCGTTTCGCCGGTGAGAACGCCACGGATACAGCTAACGTGGCGAGGCTCCTGGTTGAACTAGCTCGCTCTGTTCCCGGGGCACGCCTGGCGAGGTTTCGATGTTCCGTGGCCCTCGCGCGACAGGGCGAGATCCTGGGAATCTTCGAAGGTGTAATTGATGGAACAATCGTTGATCCGCCTCGAGGATCGGCCGGTTTCGGGTACGATCCCGTCTTTCAACCGCGGGGATTCGAACAGACGTTCGCCGAGCTTTCTCCGGCTGAAAAAAATCGGATCAGTCACCGCGCCCAGGCGATTCGATCCTTGCGAAACGCCGTCCCCGCCCGCTTCTGATCCGGGAAGGAATCAGGGCTTTGGCGGCGGTGGCGGCGGGACATTTCCAGCCGATCCGGTAACCGAAGCTGCCTTGATTTGGTAGCCGATTTTCGTGATTCCAGCCAGCCGAATTTTGTCGAGCAGTTCGATCACGTCTCCGTGCATGGCGAGCGTTTCGGCGCTGAGGGAAACCTTCACGTCCTTATTGGCCTCATGAAGTTTATAAAGCTTCTGCAGAATATCATCACCGAGGACGTTGACGTTATCGAAGTAGACGAGCCCGCCTTCGGTTACGCGGATCGAAATGTAATCCTTGGGTTGATTGGGGGGGGTCGGCGGCGCTGTCGCACTCGGGAGATTGACGCGGATGCCCTTCATGTGGGTCTGGCTCAGGCTGACCATCATGAAACTGGCCAGCAGGAAGAACATGATGTCGATCAAGGGAATGATCTCGATCCGCGCGTGCTTTTTCGGGAGGGGCGATCGTACTCTCATGGTTCAGGGTTGCTGGAGAAATTAATACTGCGCTCCGCTCATGGTGAAAGTAATCGGGGTGCGAACTCTGGAGACAGTGCCCGGTTTGAAACGCCAGCGGCGGAAGGCGCTGGTGGCGGCATTGTCCAGAATCGGGCTGCCGGTGCTTTGGGCCATGTCCGCGCTCGTCACGCTACCGCTGCTGGGATCAACCGTCATCACGCAGATGCCGCTGCCGGTGGTTTTGGAGCGCCGTGCTTCATAGGGATACTCCGGCCGGGGAGCGCTCACTGCGACCGCTTTCGCGGAAGACATGGACATCGGCCCGATGGGTCCGACCGGTTTGGGTCTCGCGATTGGGTTGACGGGCTTGTTGGTAGGCGGCCGGGGTGGAGGAGATGGCTTTTCCTCTACGAACTCGGGTTGCTTCTCTGGTATGGCCTCGGGCGGTGGTGGCGGGGGCGGCTCTTCGTCGGGAGGCGGCGTGGGTTGGGGCGGCTCTGGTTGTTGCTCGATCGACATTTCGACCACGGCTTCGGGAATGTCCGTCAAATCGACGATCTTTTCCTTCGGGTGAATGGAGGCAATCGCCACGGCGGCGAAATGAATCGCGGCGGCGCCACTAATGGCTGCCCATACGTGCCATCTTGGCGGGGGCCGATAGAGAAGAGGTCCGGCCATAGACGCTTACTTTGCGACACCAGGGACGCCGGACGTCGCCTGGCTCTTGATTTCGAACGATATCTTGGTGAACCCGGACGAGCGGATTTGATCCAGCACGCGAGTGACATTGCCATGGACCGCATCCCGATCCCCACGAATGAAAATTTTTGCCTCGGGATTGGTGGCGTAAATTTTCCGGAGCCGCGGAAGCACTTCCTCGAGCGGAATTTTCTCTTTGTCGAAATAGGTGTAGCCATCCTTGTCCACCGAGAGGCTGACGTAATCCTTCTTCGACTGCGTCTGGCCTGACGCGCCGGTAGGCAAGTTTACTTTCATGCCCTTCATGGTCGTCTGGCTTAGGCTCACCATCATAAAGCTCGCGAGCAAAAAGAACATGATGTCGATCAACGGAATGATCTCGATCCGCGCGTGTTTTTTCGGGATGGGTGAGGAGACTTCCATTTGCAGGCCCTAGATCGACGAACGTGTGGCTGAGCTTGGGGTTGCGGTGCTGATCTCCACCTCTCGCGACTTGTTTTGAGATTCCAACATGACTTCCAGGTTCGTTGCGGCTGTTTGTAGTTCGAACTCCAAGTTAGACACGCGAGACGTGAAAAAGTTAAAGGGAATCAAGGCAAAGATGGCAATACCGAGACCGCACGCCGTGGCAATGAGCGCTTCCGCAATACCGCCGGTGACCGCCTGCACGGCGAGCTCTTCATTGCCGAGGAAGCTAAACGACTTCATCAGACCCGTGATTGTGCCCAACAAACCGAGCAACGGGGCGAGGGTCACCAGCGTATCCATGACCACGAGGAACCGGCCGGCCCGCTTGATCTCAATGCCAGCCGCAACTTGCAGGGCCCCCTGGAGCGACGCGTGTTGGTGATTCAAGCCATTCCACATCATGCGCAAGACGGGATCGCGCGATTCGCGCGACAGGCGGGAAGCTTCGGCCACATCGCCGACTTCGATTGCCGTGAATACCTTCTCGATGCGCTTGGGATCGCGGCGCATCCAGCGGCCGAGCCACCAGAAAATGCGCTCGAGCACCACCGCCAGCGCGGTGAGTGAGACGACAAGGATCGGCCACATGATCGGGCCGCCTTTGCGGAAATTATCGACGAAGAAATTCTTATCAAGAGCTGATTCTGGTATCCCGGGAACGGCTGCGGGAGACGCGCTGGCTGCGGCGGCCGGAGGGATGCTCGCCATTGTGGCCGGGGTGGCGGCGGTGATGCCAGCTACCGTTGGAACGGCGACAGCCGGACTCGCTACCGCGGCGGGCGCAGCGGGCGGTGCCCCCGCCGGATTGGCGGGTGAGGTTTGGCCGAAAGAAGTCACCGCGAGAGTGACGGAGCAGAGGCTGGCGATTAGGGTTATTTTCATAGGGTTGATTGGAAAGTTTGTTTCCCGGCTCGAATTCCAATGAGGATTTACAGGTTGTTTATCCTCAAAGAGGCCCCTGCGAGTCCAGCAAAACTTTCGCGTTTCTCGTTTCGATGTTTTGAATCCTGGCGGTGCCACTACTATTATTTCGCATTATCCGCCTTCTTGGGA
>Ga0209048_10001579_pt1 | contig 23247 bp, 19 predicted proteins | sample FrelakmetCRP12CR_FD_187146 | JGI IMG/M metagenome (GOLD analysis project Ga0209048, IMG submission 187146) | Freshwater lake sediment microbial communities from the University of Notre Dame, USA, for methane emissions studies - CRP12 CR (SPAdes)... | ecosystem: Environmental > Aquatic >... | reverse complement strand
GGGACATTGTCGGAGCGCCGCGCCAAGCCGATCATGTCGCAGTATATCGAAAGACCGAGACGGCCCTTGTGGTGACCGGCTTCCTGAAGTCACTGCGGCAGAATTTCGCGGCCAAGAATGCCGGCTGACGGCGGCAGAAAATTTTCATGGACAGTTGGCTGCAGAACCAGTTTATTTCGCACCGTAAAACCGATTTTGTGCAACGGAATTAGCGCCCATGGCGCCGATGGCGGACAAACTTCCTTTTGACGGTCTGGTGGTGGTGGAGCTGGGCGCGCGCATCGGCGCGTCCGCCTGCGGCTCCTTGCTGGCGATGGCGGGTGCAACGGTGATCGTGGCCGAGCCTGCCGACGCGCCGCCGGTCGGCAAATACAAGAACCGCGCGATTTCCACCGCCGGCAAGCGCAGCGTCGTGGTTTGCCCCGGCAACAGCGCGGATCAGGCGCTGCTGCACCACGCGTTGGCCGCGGCAGACGTCGTTATTGTCTCCAGCGACATGCCCGACGGACTTGCCTTTGAGCCGACGGGGCCGGACGCCATCATCTGCGACGTCACGGCACTCGCCGAACGGAAGCCGCACGAGGATCTGCTGTGTGACAAGCTGGTGCAGGCCTTGACCGGCATTGCGTCCGTCACCGGTACGGCGGAAGGCACGCCGACCCTTTCCGATGCGGCCATTCTGGATTTGGGATCGGGCATCTACGCCGCCGCAGCGGTCGCGGCAGCGGTCCGCGTCCGTCGTCTGCATGGCGGCGGCCAGCAAATTCAGTCGAGCATGTATGGCAGCGCTATCAACGGACTCACGACATTCTTGCCGTTCCATTTCGACGGCAAGGTGCCACCGCGCGGCGGCAACCGGCATCCGATGTGCGCGCCGTGGAATGCCTACCAAGCTTCGGACGGCTGGCTGCTGCTGTGTTCCGCCAATGACGAGCAATGGAAGCGCCTGTGCTCTGTGATGGGCCGTCCCGAGCTCGCCGCCGACGGCGACCTGGCCACGCTTGCGGGCCGCGTAAAGAAAGTCGATGAAGTCGACGCTATCGTGCAGGACTGGGTCGGCTCGAAAACGGTCGACGACGTGGTCGAGGTTTTGGGCAAGGTCGACATCGCCGCCGGTCCGATTGCCCGCGTCGATGAATTGTCTCGCAATCCAAACGTCAAACATCGCGGCATGGTACGCCAGTTGCGCGATCCGCACAGCGGCGCGAGTATTGATATTCCGGGTCCCCCGCTCGCGGTGGGCCGGCCGGCAATGGAAATCCCCGCGCGGGGCGCGGATCGCGAATTCGTGCTCGGTCTGCCCGCCAAAAAGCACCAGGTGAAGGCAAATACTTCGCAGGTGAAGCCGCTCGCGGGATTGAGAGTGCTCGAAATCGGCCAATACACGACGGCACCGCTCGCCGCCAAGCAGATGGCCGCGCTCGGAGCCGAGGTGATCAAGATCGAACCTTTGGCGGGCGAGGCCTCGCGCGCGTGGCCGCCGCATCTCAATGGCGAGAGCTACTTCTTCACCCTCAACAATACCAACAAGCGCAGCCTTGCCATCGACCTGCGCAAGCCGGAGCATCAGGCCATCTTCGCCGACCTCATCGGGATTTCGGATGTGCTGGTGGAAAATCTTAAGCCCGGCTCACTGGCGCGCCTCGGCTTTTCCTATGATGAGCTGCGCAAGATCAACCCGAAGCTCGTCTATTGCGCGATATCCGGCTACGGCGCCGACTCCGTGTATCCGGGACGCCCGGCCTTCGACACGGTCATTCAGGCAATGTACGGGCTAATGGATCTCACCCGCGCCGACAACGTTCCGACCAAGCTCGGCATCTCCATTGCTGACACGACCGGCGGAATGATGGGCCTGTTCTGCATCCTCGCGATGCTCGAGCAGCGCGACCAGACCGGGCAAGGCTGCTTCATCGACCTCGCCATGCAGGACGTCGTAGTCTGGCTCACGCACACCGCCTGGCGGCACGAAGCGCGATCACCGCATACGATTCTGGCGTGCCGTGATGGAGACGTCGCCGCCATCGGCAACGCCGAGACCATCAGGGCTCGCCTCAAGGCGATAAAGCTCAACCCGAAAATACTCACCCGCGAGGACGTGGTCGCCGCATTGATGACGAGCGGCATTTCGGCGGCAGCGGTGCACAGCATCGACGAGGTCGGCCTGTCTGAACAGCGCAAGGGCGGCTTCATCCGGATGGTCGATGCCGGCAAAAGCCGCTGGCCGCTGCTAGAGCTGCCATTTCGGCTTTCGCGTATGCGGGACTACGAACTCAGACCGATCGGGGCATTGGGCGCGGCGAACGCGCAGTTCGCGCCCGCCGAAGCGTAAGGCCGGTCTCAGCCGCGGAAGGCACCAATGCCGGTCAGCTCGCGCCCGATCATCAAAGCGAGAATTTCATTGGTGCCGTCGGGGACGAGCAGCATGCGTGCGTCTCTGAATAGCTGCTCGAGCCGCAATTCCCGGCTGAGCCCCATTGCGCCGTGCACGCCCATCGCCAGGGATACGGCCTCAAGGCAGGCATTGGTCGCGTAGCGCTTGGCCATCGCCGACAGGCCGTTGCTGCGAACGCCGCGGTCGACTTCGGCCAAGGCCTTGTAACAAAGCAGCCGGCTGGTCTCGATCGCAGTGGCGATATCCGCCAGCTTCTGCTGCACCAGTTGAAACCCGCCAATCACGCTGCCGAACTGCTTCCGCATTCCGGCATAACCGACGGCCGCCTCCAGAGCCTGTTGCGCCAGATGAATCGCACTCAGGCCCATCAAAGGTCGATTGACGTTCCAGGTCACCGTCAAGACGCGCGCAGCATCGCCGGTTTCCCCAAGCGCATTGTCTTTTGGCACGATGCAGTCGTCGAAAAGGAGTTCCGCGAGATGCCCTTGCTGGAGGCCGAGGCAGGGGATTTCCCGCGTCTCGTAGGGTGATATTTCGCGTTGAACGGCGATCCGACGCATCGGGCTTTTGCTGGAAGCGGCGGCGTCGCTGACACAGGTGACGACCGCGATATCGCTGATACTGCCGTTGGTGATCCACATTTTGCGGCCATTGATCAGCAGCTTGCCGCCCCGCTCCGTCACCCGCGTTTTGATCCCGCGCGGGTCGGATCCAGTGTCCGGCTCCGTGGAACCGGTGCAGCATATTTTGCGGCCAGCGATCGCATCAGGAAGAAAGTGCTCGCGTTGCTCTTGTGTGCTCTCTGCATGGATGCGGGTGATCGTCACTTCGTGCGAGAGCAGCGAAATCGCGACCACCGGAGGAAGCTGCTCAAAGACCATCCCGTAGTCGAGCATCTTCATGCCGGAGCCACCGGCTTCCGCCGATAGACGCGGCGCCGTCAGTCCCTCGCGCGCGAACACCGCAAAAATGCGGAGCATTTCCGCTTTGCTGAGCGGGCGATCCGCGTCATTGCTGTTGAGGATCGGCCTGATCTCCGTCTCGACCATTCGGCGAGCGGAATCGACGAGCAGGCTTTGATCTTCTGTGCGTTCAAAATCCATGGCGCGTTACAGCATCACAAATCCACCGTTGACGCTAATGACCTGACCGGTCACCCACGACGCCCATCCCGCGTGCGCCGCCGGTGATGAGTGCAATGCGATCGTTCTTGAACAGATCCATGTTTCCTCGCCCGATTTATGCGGCCGCGCCTTAGGCCGTGCCGGCAAAACCGAGTTCAATTCGCTCGGTCCGCAAAAGCCAACGCCTCAATCCGTTGATTTCGCTAGACGAACCTAGTTTCATTATATAGGCTATCCCTGTCCGCCCATGGACGTCAATCGCCAGAGTTTGGTTTCGGCCCCATTGGCGCCAAGCCGCCCAGAACGCACAATAAAGCGCAGGTGAGCCGGGGACCATTTCACGGGGCGTAACCAAAGCAGGCGCGTCGTGTGTGTTGCCGGTCTTACGCGAGCGGCGCATGCCAATGAGCGAAGAGTCCCAAGGAGCAATGCTGTGAAAGTCTACAATACGCTTCACGTCGAAAAAGATGGTCCGGCTTGCGTGATCATCCTGAACAGGCCGCAACGTCGAAACGCCATCAGCGTTGAATTGATGGATGAACTGGTCGATGCCATGCGCGCGTTGGACAACGATGCCGAGGTACGGGGCGTCATCATCACGGGCGGCAACGAGTATTTTGCCGCCGGGGCCGATCTCAACGAAGCCCTCGAAATCAAAACCGCCGAACAGGGCGTCGATTACTTCCGGCGCTGGCATCGCGTCTGCGACGCGCTTGAGATCTCGAAAAAGCCGGTGATCGCCGCGATCGAAGGGTTCTGCATGACCGGCGCCTGTGAGCTGGTGCTGGCCTGCGACTTGCGGGTCGGCGCGAAGGGGTCGACCTATGCGATCACCAGTTCCCGCATCGGCACCGTCGCCGGCGCCGGTGGTACGCAACGTCTGCCGCGCATCGTCGGGACCGCCTATGCGCTGGAGATCCTATTCGCGGCCGAGCCGTTCACGGCTGAGGATGCCTACCGGATGGGGCTGATCAACCGCCTTACCGAAAAGGGCGGCGCTTTGGCGGAGGCAAAAAAACTGGTCGAGCTCTATGCGACACGCGCGCCGCTTAGCCTGGCGCTGGCCAAGCGCGCCGTTCATCGCGGGATTCAGATGGATCTCGCATCCGCATTGGAATTCGAGACCTTCCTGGTAACGACAATTTACGGAACCGAGGACAAGAAAGAAGGCATCTCCGCGTTCCTTGAAAAGCGCAAGGCCGATTTCAAAGGCCGCTGACGTTCTTGTGCGGATCCAAGATCATGCCAACAGCACAAGACGATGTGAAATTGCCACTAGTCGATATTCGCGTTCTGGATTGGACACGCCTACTGCCGGGCCCTTGGTGTTCGCAAATGCTCGCCGACCTCGGCGCCGAAGTGATCAAGGTCGAACAGCGGGGCGTTGGCGATCCTAGCCGCCACAATTCGCCGAGCTACCGTTACGGCAGCGTCTACTTTCACGGCGTCAATGGCAACAAGCAAAGCCTCACCATCGATTTGAAAGCGCCGGGTGCCCGCGCGCTCAGCGCGCGCCTGATCGCTGCCAGCGATGTGATGCTTGAATCGTTCAGCGCCTCGGTCGCCGCCAAGCACGGCATTGATGCGGCCGCGGCGCTGCGGATCAATCCCAGGTTGATCCATTGTTCGATCTCGGGCTACGGCCAAACCGGCTCGCTGTCGACGATTCCAGGGCACGACCTCGTGGTGCAGGCTGCGACCGGGCTGCTCGCGCCCGGCGGCAGCAAGCTGCAGATGCCCGGCTTCCAGACCGCTGATTACGCCGCCGGCCTGATGGCGTGTATCGGCATTCTCGCTGCCTTGCGCCGGCGCGATCGTTATAGCCTGGGCGCGGCACTCGACATCTCGATGTTCGACAGCATGTTTCAGCTCGGCCATATCGGCTTGGGCAGCGCCATGGCGCGCGCCGCCGGCGCTAGCGGAGAACCGCCTATTGAAGTGTGGGGCGGCAATCCGCGCTACGCGCTTTATCCGACCAGGGACGGTAAGACGGTCGCCGTCTCGCTGCTGGAAACCAGATATTGGCGTAAGTTCTGCGTCGCCATAGATCGTCCCGATCTGGCGCCGGATCGTGAACATCCATCGACGCGACTGAGTAGTCACGGCGAATTGACTGAGGGTTACCGCAAAGCTATCGCCGACTACTGCGCAGCGCATGATCGTGACGACATCGCTCGCGTGATGGCGACGCAGGATATTCCGGTCATTCCCGTTTTGACGCCGGACGAAGCACTCCAATCGCGCCATGTCGCGGAGCGACAACTGGTTCGCTGCGTGCCGCATGCGACAGAAGGAATGATTACCGAACTTCGCAATCCACTTCACTCGGCCGGATTGGTGCGCGACCAGCGCACGCCGGCTCCCGAGATCGGCGCCGACAATTCCGAAGTTCTTCAACGGCTCGGGTTTTCCGAGACCGAAATCGCGGATCTCGTCAAAGCAGGAACCATCTAGATGGCGCACCATCAAAATCCTGTTGCGGGCAGTGTCATTGAATTCATGTTGGCCGCGCGCGGGCGTGACTATCCAGCCGACGTGGTCGACACGGCTAGGATGTGCTTGGTGGATTGGGCGGGCGTCGCAATCGGGGCAGCCGGCGAGGCGCCCGGCACGATCCTGCGCGAGGCGATGCACGAGCCGGGACCGGCCATGCTTATGTCGGGCGGGACCGCAAGCCACCCGACCGCCGCGCTGATCAACGGCACACTCGCGCACACCCTCGATTTTGATGACACCCACGTTGCCTCGCTTACACATGTCAGTGGCCCAACCTGGGCGGCAAGCTTGGCGCTTGCGGCCGCGCCGGATGCCGACAACGCTAACCTCCTCGGCGCCTTCATCACCGGCTTTGAGGTCGGAGCGCGGCTGGGAAGCGGCATTGGTCCTGCATTGCTGGAACGCGGCGTGCACGCAACCGCCGTGATCGGTGGACTCGCTGCAACCGCCGCCGGATGCGCGCTGCTCGGTCTCGATGAAACGCAGGCGGCCAACGCCGTCGGCCTTGCCGCGACCCAGGCCGGCGGGCTCACGCTCTCATTCGGTACGATGGCCAAGCCGTTCCACGCCGGCAAAGCGGCGATGAACGCGGTGATCGCGGTACAACTGGCGCGGGCCGGCTTCACGGCTTCGCACGAGGCTTTCGACAATCCCAAGGGCCTGGCAGCGGCGCTGATCCAGGATCATTCGGTTTCGTTCAGTCCGATTTCCGCCGAGCGCTGGCAGATCCTGCAAAACACCTTCAAGCCCTACGCGTCCTGCCTTTTGACGCACGCGTCCATCGATTGCGCCCGAGAGATTTTTGGCGCCCTAAACGGCGACGCCGTGGAGCATGTGGTCGCGAATGTTCATCCGCTTGCCATTCAGCTGGCTGGCAAACGCCAGCCGCAAACGCCGCTAGAAGCGAAGTTCAGCCTCGACTTTTGTATCGCCCTCGGTCTGACAGGCTACGCCGCGTCGGCGGTCGATTTCAGCAGCACCCGCTTGCAAGACTTGCGGCTGCGGCAGATTGCCGAGCGCATCGAACTCAGGGCCGACGCTTCGCTGCGCGAAACCGCCGCGTGCATGAGCGTCACGTCGCAGAACGGCGCGCGGCATGATGCCGAGGTAAAATTCGCGCTCGGCAATCCTGAAAATCCGATGCAATGGTCTGACATGGAGGAGAAATTCGTCGCGTTGACCGAGCCGCGCCTGGGACGGTCCGCGGGCGCGCTGTTCGGGCGCCTGCGAACCGTCGAAAGTGCGGCCGACATCGCCGATATCGCGCGCTATTGCGGGTCGAACGACGGCAACGCCAAAGCTGCGGAATAACCGGGAAAGAGAAATTGGGAATGCATAAGCCGATAAAAGCTGACAGGAATGTAGGCGCAATGCTTTCCAGGGTATTGTTCGCGCCGGAGAGTATTGCCTTGATCGGCGCATCAGCAGACGAGAGAAAGTATTCCTCGTTGCCCCAACGTTACCTACGCAAGCACGGATTCACCGGCACGATTTTTCCAGTGAACCCCGGTCGTTCGGAAATCTTCGGTGAGCGGGCCTATGCCTCGGTCGATCGCATTCCGCAACGCGTCGATCACGCCTTCATCATGCTGCCCGCCCGTCTGGTGTTGGCGGCAGTGGAGCAATGCGCCGCGCATGGCGTTCGTTGCGCGACGATTCTAAGCGCCGGCTTTGCGGAAACTGGCAGTGCCGGACGGCTACTCCAGGACGACGTCGTCAAACATGCCCAACGCGCCGGCATGCGCGTGCTCGGACCGAATTGCCTCGGAATGATAAATACCAACCAAGGCGTCGCGCTGTCAGCGAACGAGGCGCTAGAAACACCGCAATTGCTGCCGGGACATATTTCGCTGCTGTCGCAGAGCGGCAGTCTGCTTGGCTCACTGCTATCGCGCGGACAGAGCCGTGGTCTATGCTTCGCCAAGATGGTGTCGGTCGGCAATGAAGCCGATCTTGGAATTGGAGAAATCGGCGAGCTGCTGGTCGATGACCCACAAACGCACGCGATTCTGCTGTTCCTCGAAACCATTCGTGATGCGCAGCGCTTTTCCGCAATGGCGCGCCGCGCATTCATGGCGAAAAAGCCGGTCATTGCCTATCTGCTCGGCCGCAGCTCACTCGGGAATCAGTTGGCCGCCTCCCATACCGGCGCTATCGCGGGCAACAGCACGGTCATCGAAGCATTCCTGCGAGAAAATGGCGTGATCCGCGTGGACATGCTCGAGACCCTGATCGAGATGGCGCCGTTCGTGATCGGCCGGGAGCCGTCCTGCAACGGCCAAGTCAACGTGATGGGCACCACCGGCGGCGGCGGCGCATTGATGGTCGACAATCTGGGCCTGCGCGGGGTTACGGTGGCTCCGCCGACCCCGGCTATCGTGCGACAACTCGCCGAGCGCGATATTCACGTGACAGACTCGCCGCTGATCGACCTGACGCTGGCCGGTACCAATCCCAAGACCTTTGGTGCCGTGCTGGATGTGCTATTGGCCTCGCCCGACAGCGATGCCCTCGTCGCGGTCGTCGGCTCGTCCTCGCAATACAGGCCCGACCGCGCAGTGCGACCGATCATCGAACGCGCCAAGACATTGGCCAAGCCGCTCGCTGTATTTCTTACGCCGCATGCGGAGGAATCGTCCCGCATGCTGGCGGAGGCGTCGATCGCCATCTTCCGCACGCCGGAAGCCTGTGCCGACGCCGTGTGCGCCTATTTCAACTGGCGCGCGCCGACCAGCGAGGCGAAGCCAATCCTTCGTGCCAGCAAGGAGCTGGTCCGCATCGCGCAAGGGTCGGGCACCGTCGACGCGGCGGACACGGCCGGCGTTCTGGATGCACTTGACATTGCGCATGCGCGCACGGCCACCATCGCATTTGACGCCATCGACGGCGATCTGGCCACGCTCTGTCAGCTGCGCTTCCCGGTCGCCATCAAGATCGTATCGCCGGATATCGCGCATAAAACCGAGGCTGGCGGCGTGCTGCTCGACGTCGCGGACATGACGGCCTTGCAGGCCGGTTTACGGCAGATGCGGGACACAGTGAGACAGCGGCGTCCGGACGCCAGGCTCGAAGGCTTTGCGATCCAGGAGATGCGCCGGGGCCTCGCGGAAGTGCTCATCGGATACCGTGTCGATCCGCAAATCGGCCCGACGATCGCGGTCGGCGTCGGCGGCGTGCTGGCGGAAATCTACCGCGACGTCGCGCTGGCATTGGCGCCCGTGAGCGTTGACGGCGCGCGCGCCATGATCGAGCAAGTCCGCGGCCTGACGACTATCCGGGGCTATCGCAACCTGCCGCGCGGCGATTTGCAGTCACTGGCGAAGGCTATTAGCGCCTGGTCGGCGCTGGCGCAGGTTGCGGGCGGCCGCATCACGGAAGCGGAACTCAATCCGCTGATCGTTGGCGCGGAAGGTCAAGGCGTCGTCGCCGTCGACGCCCTCATTGTTCGCCCATGAGGATCACGTCACGCGATTAGGTGTCCGCGCGGGGCTTGAGGAAATCGCCGGCCCGCATTTTCGGATGCGAGCGCTCGTATTGCGGCGGATAATAGACCTGTTCACCTAGCTCCATCGCCGCATGCCATGGCCAGCGCGGATTGAACAGCATGCCGCGCCCGAGCGCGACCATGTCAGCCTTGCCGTTTGCGACGATCTCCTCCGCCTGGCGCGGCTCCGTGATCAGCCCGACCGCCATGGTCGCGATGCCGGCTTCGCGCCGAATGCGTTCCGCGAACGGAACTTGATAGCCGGGTCCGACCTTGAGCTGCTGCTCGGGCACGGAGCCGCCGCTCGACGCCGTGATGTAATCGCAGCCGCGTTTTTTCAGCTCAATCGCCAGCACCACGCTGTCGTCGAGCGTCCATCCGCCTTCGACCCAATCCGTTGCGGAAATGCGCATGCCGAGCGGCTTGTGCTCCGGCCAGACCTTGCGAATGGCCTCGTAGACTTCGATCGCGAACCGCATCCGTCCGTGCAACGAGCCGCCATAGCCGTCGCTGCGCAAGTTGCTGAATGGCGACAAGAAATTGTGAATGAGGTAGCCGTGCGCGCCATGAATTTCGAGAATATCGAAACCGATACGGTTGGCGCGCTCGGCCGCCGCAGCAAACGCAGATATCTCACGTTTGACGCCGGCTTCATCGAGCGCTACCGGAACGTTGCGGCCCGGATAAGGCACATCCGACGCGCTATAGGTGGTCCAGCCGCCCTTGTCGATCGGGATCGCCTTCTGTCCTTCCCATGCGGTCGTAATCGAGCTCTTGCGGCCGCCGTGATACAGTTGAATACCAAGTTTGGCGCCGCCGTGCTTCCGACAGAATGCAACGACACGGCCGAGCGCCGCTTCGTTCTCGTCCGACCAAAGACCGAGATCGTTCTTGCTCAGCCGGCCCGGAAGATTGACCGCCGTCGCCTCGGTGATCAGCAGCGCCGCGCCCGACACCGACAGATGGCCGAGATGCATCATATGCCAATCGGTCGCGCAACCGTTCTCCGCGGAATACTGGCCCATCGGCGACACGACGATACGGTTGGACAGCTCCAGATCGCGCATCTTGAACTTGGAAAACAAAGTGGACGACATGGCACCTCTTTGATCGCGGAGCGAACCGCCGCGTGATAGATGTTTGCTTCAGGTCAGCTCTCAAGTCTTTCGAGCGGTTGGCCGAGATAGGATTCGATCACGTCCGGATGCGCGACGACATCTTCGGGCAGCCCCTGAAACAATTCGCGCCCGAAATTCAGCACCAGCACGCGATCGGAAAGCGCGAGGATGACGCCGACGAGATGCTCGATCATCAGAATCGTTACGCCCGAATCCGCCACCCGCTCGACGATATCCATCACAGCATCGATTTCGGAACCGGTTAGCCCCGACATCACCTCATCGAGCAACAGCAATTTCGACTTGGTCGCCAGCGCGCGTGCGAGCTCGAGCTTTTTCTTCTCGCCGATGGTCAGTTCGCTGGCCAGTGCCTGGCGTTTGTCGAGCAGGCCCACCATGTCGAGGGACTGATCCGCGCGCAGTGACGCCTCCTGCGTGGATATTCGTTGATTTGACGCGAATAACGCTCCGGTCATCACATTATCGCCCACCGTCATTTCACCGAACGGCCGAACGATCTGGAATGTGCGCGCCACGCCCATTCTGCAAATCTGGTAGGGAGCCAGACCGCGCAGTTCCTTGCCTTCGAACAGGATCGAGCCCTCGCTTGGCGCGCTGTAACCGGTAATCAGGTTCAATAATGTCGTCTTGCCTGCACCATTCGGGCCGATGACGCCGAGCACATCACCGCGCGCAAGCTCGAACGAAAGGCCGGAAATGGCCGCGAGCCCGCCGAAATGCTTGGATACCCCTTTAACCTTCAGCACGTGGGGCTCCTTGGCTCGCTTCAGCAAGGCGCCGTTCACGGCGGCTCTTGCGATTCCCGTGCTGGACGAGCCCGACAAACGCTTTCTGCACCATTCCGGATTGCGCGAGGTCGGGCGCGCTTCCTTCATGGACGACCCGCCCAGCGGACAACACGTAACCACGCTGCGCCACCGTCAAGGCACCGCGAGTATTCTGCTCGACCAGCAGGATAGTGATCCCAGTCTTCGCGATAGTACGAATGGATTCGAAAACGGCCATAACCATCTTCGGGGCCAAGCCGAGCGATGGTTCGTCGAGCGCCAAAAGTTTCGGCTGGCCCATGAGCGCACGGCCGATCGCGAGCATTTGCTGCTCGCCGCCCGACATCGTGCCGGCGGCTTGACTTCTGCGCTCATACAACCTGGGGAAGAGCGTAATCACTTGCTCGAGGCTTTGCTTACGGGCCGCACGCGCCCGCGAGTTGTAAGAGCCGAGCATGAGATTTTCCATTACGGTCAAATCAGGAAAGATCTGCCGTCCCTCCGGCGACAGGCAGATTCCCGCGGTGACGCGCTCGTGCGTGGGCATCCGCGAAATGTCTTCACCGCGGTAACGGATGGTGCCCTTCAGCAGCGGGATGAGCCCGGTTACTGCACGCAAAGTGGTGGTCTTGCCGGCACCATTGGCGCCAAGCAGGCAAACGACTTCGCCTTGGGCAACCTTCAGGCTGATGCTCTCAATCGCGATGGCGTCATTGTAGCCAGCCTGAATACTGTCGAGTTCGAGCATTGCGGTCGTCATGGCCGGGTCACCGCAAGTTTGCGGCCTCGCGTGAAGAGTCCGATCCATCGGTGGCTGAGGCCTACGATGCCAGTCGGCATGAACAACACGCCGAACACGAGGATAAAGCCGTAAACCAGCAGGCCAACACCGGCGGTGTAGCCGAACTGTAGGCGCGTCAATTCGGATAATGTGAGGATTGCAATCGATCCGATCACCGGGCCGGCGACGGTGTAAAGACCGCCAAACAGCGGTGCGATCTGCGATGAAATCGTTATTTTCAAATCGAAGGCCGCACCCGGATCGAGATAGCCGGTATACCAGGCGCTGATAACGCCGGCGCAGGACGCAATCGCTCCGGAGAGCGCCGTCACCCCGATGCGAAACCGGGCCGGGTTCACGCCCAGCATCTGTACCGCACTTTCGCTGTCGCGCATGGCCCGCAGCGCATATTGATAACGCGACTTCGACAGGAAATACGAAATCGCCACGGTCGCAACGGCGAGACAGAGGGCAAAGCTCGTCATCGTCACGCGTCCGGGCCGGATCTGGTCAAACACGAACAAACCTTCGGCACCGCCGGTCAGCTTGGGTACCATCAGCGCGACGACACGAAGCGCTTCCGACATCGCGAGCGTAGAAATCGCAAAGAACAGGCCGCGCAGGCGGCCGGTGATATATGCCAAGAACACACCGAAAGCCGCGCCGAGCAGCATGGCCGGCACGACCGAGAACCAGAATGGCATATGAACGGCATTCGCCAGCAACGCGGCCGTATAGGCGCCGAGGCCCCAGAATCCGGAATGACCAAGCGAAATCAATCCGGCATTCGCCATCATGTTCCAGCTGACTGCGACCAGCACTAAAGTTGATAAGCGAGTCGCCCAGTCGCTGAGACCCGGCGGCAAGACGTGCGGTACCAGAAGCGCTGCGAGCAGCGCCGCCGCAATCACAATCCACGTCCGCGCCGACGTCATGCGTCCCGCCCAACAGTGCCGAGAATTCCAGCCGGACGGACAATAAGCATGAGTACCAACAAAAAGAACGCGACGCCTTCAGCCCAGCCGATTCCCTGCGGCACCAGATAGGCGATGGCAGTCTCCGCAATCGCTAGAAAAAACGCGCCGATCACGGTGCCAAGTATACTATCGAGCCCGCCCAGAATAATAATAGCAAAAGCCTTCACGAGAATTGGAAAACCCATAAACGGCGTGATCGGCAACAGGAAGCTCATGATCGCTCCAGTTGCCGCCCCGAACGCCGAGCTCAGCGCAAACGACAGCCCATAAATGGCGCGCACATTGATGCCCATGAGCGACGCGGCCGCTCGGTTCTGCGAAACGGCACGAGTCGCCCGGCCAAGTTCGCTCCACCGCAACCATGCCAACAGCAACGCCATGAAGGCAGCGGCAAGCCCGAACGCGATCAGCCGCCCGTTTGCCACGACCACGTCATCGGAAAGGAACCACGATTGGAACGCGTAAAACGGTGTGGTCGACCGTTCGTCGCCAGTCCAAAGAATGACCGCGACATTCTGTAAGATAAGGCCCAAGCCGAAGGTCAAGAGGACCTGATTGATGCTGACGTCTTCGAGAATGCGATCGATCGAGAACTTAAACAACAGATAACCGCCGACGGCGCCCAAGATCGCGACAGCAGGAAGACTCAACAGAGGATCGATATTTAGACCCGAAAACGCGAAAAAGGCGGCATAGGATCCGTACATTACGACATCGCCATGAGCAAAATTGATGATTCGCGTCACGCCGAATGAGAGTGACAGCCCGACCGCCATCAACGTGTAGACGCCCCCGAGCAAAAGGGCATCGACTAAGATTTGAAGCAACAAACTTGCCATGCTTGACGCCATCTTACCAAGAAGACCTTGAAGGCCAGGCGGTATTCATCCTGGCCGACAAGATCTTCGCTTTGGCAAAAACCGCCTGATAGTCTACTTGGCGTAGGTCGCTGGCTCGATCTTGTCCGTCGTTTGAAATTCCTTCGGGAACAGGATCGCGTCGGTGCCCTTGACGCGCTGATGCACAACGACGTCGGAAAACGCCTGATTCAGCGTTCCGCCGATGCTGGCCACGAACTTGCCGCGACCGATCATCGTTTGGACGTCCAGCTTCTTCAGCTCGGCCGCTACCTTCTCTTTGTCGTCCAGGACACCCGCGTTTTCGATCGCAATCAACAACATGCAGGTCGATACATAGGCACCGACATCGATGAATTCAGGCACACGGTTATAGCGTTTGGTGAATTCCGCGATCCATGCGTCGGAATTGGGGAACAGCTTAGGATATTTTGGATCCGCCGTGGCCTTCAGGCCCGGGATATAGGTCGTGACCCCAACCCAACCTTCCTGTGCTTCCGCCGTGGCGTCTTGCCATTGCTTGAGCTGCGGATAAGCGGTGCCGATCAGGTAGGGCACGTTGAGGCGCTGCACATAGATCTGCTTAGTCAGCTGGATGCCATCGGTGGTCTGCACCAGCCCCAAGAGGATATCGGGATGCACGCGACGGATTTTGGCGAGCACAGGATTGAGATCGGTGGCGCCAGCCCGCACGAGCTCTTCTGCGACAATCTTGAACCCTTCCTGCGTGAAATATTTCTGCGCATAGGGAAGGTGCTCACGGCCATAGGAATCATCGGAATAGATGATGGCAAGCGTTTTCCCGGTCCCTAACCGCTCACGTAGTATACGCGCGAGCGAGATGTGGTAGTGATAGGCGTAAGGAAACGTGTGAAAGAGCATCGGCTCCTTGCCGGCTTCTTCCTCGAGCAGCGGTGTTGTCGCACCGGGAACGACCCAGAGCGCCTTCGTGCGACGCCACGCCGGCAAACCGGCCATCGCCATCGGGGTCGCGATCGGGCCGATCAGGTAATTGACCTTTTCTTCCGCCAGCAGCTGGGTAAATGAATTTACCGCGGCTTGCGCGTCGGATTGGGTGTCACGAAACAGAATTTCGATTTTCTTGTTCCCGACCTTGCCGCCATAGATATCGACAGCCATCTCGACACCACGTTTGGCGGCGGCGCCGTATGAAACGAACTTTCCGGACAACGCCAAGGGTGCGCCGATTCTAATCGTGTCCTGCGCTTGACCCAGCGCCGGAAAAGCGACAGCCGCCAGCATGCAGGCCGCGAGCAGATAAGACGAGCGAGCGAAATTCATGTGTCTCCTCCCGATGGGCTCTTAGGGGCCGATTTTTAAAACCTAAGACATGAAACCGGTTTCGTCCAACAAAATCAAGGCCGACGGCTTCCGCCAGCGCCGGTTGCGCTCGTTCACGCAAAGTCGGGCGCGCGGCGCAGTCGCGGCCATTCGCCACGGCGGAGACGCGCACCTTGTTACGCAAAAATGGCTGGCATTGCCGAGAGGATAGGCGGTCGGAGCCGGTGCGACCTGGCGCGACGCACCATTGCCCTCGCCGCTTCAGCTAGGCGCGAACGGCGCTAACCGACTGCGCGCTTGCGACTTGCCGGCTTCTTGTTAGCTTTTTGGCTCGTGTCCTCGATGGCGTCCATGGGAGCGCCCATTTGGCCGGAGACCGCCTTGCTCGCGTTGAGCAGCAGCGCGATAAATTTATCGATATGCTGGTCGACGCGAATCGCGGGGCCGGTGATGCTGATGCAGTAAAAGACCTGTCCATTGATATTGCGAACCGGGACCGAGACGGCGGCGACACCCTGCACACGCTCGCTGGTCGTGTGGGCATAGCCCTGCTTGCGATATTGCGCGAGCTGCTTGTCCAGCGCGGCTCGATTGGGCCGCTTGTTGGCCGGGGTCTCGCGGAAAATCTGGTCGAGTTCGGCCTTGCTCAGATAGGCCAGCAAGATCTTGCCAGTTGCTCCGTGCAGCAGCGGGCTTTGCTCGCCTTGGCGCACGATGCGCATCAATGGCGCCGGTGTATCGAAAACCTCGATACAGAGCCGTTGATTATTGGCGACCGTGTTCAGGGTGACGGTCTCACCGGACTTCTTAACCAGGTCGAGCATGATCGGCCGGGCGATTTCGCGGATTCCGATCGTGCTCCGGACCAATCCGCTCAGACGGGTCAACTTCAATGACAAGCAATAGCGGTTGTCCTCGAGCCGCACGAGATAGCCGAGATCGTGCAGGCAGTTCACCAGCCGATAGGTGGTCGCCTTAGAAAGTCCGATTCGCTTTCCAATTTCCTGCAGCGTCAGCATCGTATGCTCGGGATCGAACGCCTCGAAAATCGCGAAGGCGCGCTCAATGGCTCTAATCATCGCGTGAACTTGCCCCTTTGAAGAAAGTTATCTGCGCTATCGCCGCCGGTCCCGCAAACTCGGCATGGAGTTCTTACCACCTATGCTTGCAAGAATTAAACACGGGATTGATCACGTTTGTTTCCTCCCCCCTAACCGATGATCAGGTTCGGTAAGAACAGGACCACGCCAGGCACGAATGTAAGGATCAGCAGCACCAGGATGCCGATGGCGATAAACGGCAACGTCTGCAGCGCGATCTGCTCCATCGGACGCTTGGCTATGCCGGCGACAATGAAAAGGCAAAGCCCAACCGGAGGATGCACAAAGCCGAGCAGCGCGTTGAACACGACCATGACTCCGAGATGGACCGGATCCATGCCAAGGGCCTTCCCCAATCCGACCAGCGCGGGAACAGTAAGAATAAGGACGCCGACGAGGTCGAGCACCATTCCGAGCATCAGCAGGACAAAGTTTGTCATGATCAGCACGATCCAGGGCTCGTGGCTGATCGAAAATAGGCCGGAGACGACCATTTGTGGGATCCGCTCCAACGCGAAGACGAAGGCAGCGATATTCGCAATCGCGATCAGGACGTAAATCGCCGAGCTGATGAGAGCGGTATCCAGCATCGCGCGCTTGAGGTGGGTGTAGCCGGCGGCGCGGTAGTAGATTCCTGCAATGCACAAGGCGTAGACGGCGGCGACCGCGGCGGCTTCCGTCGCCGTGAAAATTCCACCGCGAATGCCAACGATGATGATGATCGGCAATAATAAAACTGGGGTCGCAGCCAGCGCCGCCCGGATCACGGCGGCAAGGCCCATCGGCGGAAGCTTCGGATAGCCGCGGCGACGCGCAATCCAAATGGCATAGAACGTGTAGAACACCGCCAACAGCACCGCCGGCATGATGCCGCCGATGAGCAGTCGCGCAATCGAGGTGCCGCTCAGCGCCCCGTAAATAACCATAGCGAGGCTAGGCGGGATCAGCGGCGCCATGATCGAACAGCAAGCAATCAAGGCGGCGGCGTAATCGACGTCGTAGCCTTGCCGCCTCATGTCGGGAATGAGCACCGAGCCAAGGGCCGCCGCATCGGCCGCAGCCGACCCGCTCAACCCGCCGAACATGAAACTCGCCCATATCGCCGTGAGCGAGACGCCGCCGCGAAACCGTCCGACCAGCCCGTTGGAGAAATCCAGCAGGCGGCGCGTGAGGCCGCCCACATCCATGATGCTGCCTGCCATCACGAACAGCGGAATCGCCAGAAGCGTAAACTGGTCGATTCCGGCAAACATCCGTTGCGGAAGAACGATCAACAGATGCGATTGCCCGGTGAAGAGCAGATAGGCCAGAATGCTGCAGCCCAGCACAAAGACGATAGGCACGCCGATCAGCATCAGGCCGACGAAGCTAAGCGCCATCGCGGTCATGATAGTAGCGGCGGGACGTGGTCGTGGCGGATTTGAGACGGCGGCAGGAAGAATTCGGCGATAACGTGCAATGCCATCAGCACGCAGCCGACCGGCACCGCGACGTGAACCCAGAACATCGAGAATTCTAAGGCAACCGCGTGGGTGGGCGCGGTGCGGATCGCGAATTCAAATCCGTACCACGCGACAATGAGCAGGAAGGTGAGGATCGCTAATCGGCCGATTATGTCGGCGGCCAGCTTCATGCGCGTCGGCGCGGCATCGACCAGCGCGCGCATGCCGAGAAAGCCACTGCGCGTATAAACGATGCCCGAGGTCAGGAACGTGGTCCAGATCATCAGATAACGCATCAATTCCTCAGACCAGAACAGCGACGCGTTCAGCACGTAGCGGCAAAACACCTGGTAGGCGGCAACGGTCACCAGCATCACCATGGCGACAATCGCAGCCGATTCGACCGCGCGCGTGTAGAACACCACAATGCGGGCGAGCAGCGATCGTGACTGTGTGGTCATTGCGCGAGACCTTCTAGCGGGATGAGGCGGGCTTCGTCGGGCCCGCCTTTGCACTACGCTATCACTGGCCGGCTTTCGATTTCGACCGCAGGCGCTCGGCCGCCGCAACAAATGCAGGAATCGAAGGGTCCTTTGCCGTGTAGGTCTGATAGATCGGCTGCACCGCGTTGCGCATCTCCGCCTTCATCGCCGGCGAGACTTCGTCAAAAGTTACGCCGAACTTGTCGAGCGCCTTTCGGTCTATTGCTTCCGATGCTTCAGCCGCCATGATCTGCGGCTCGACTGCTTCCGCAGCCGCTTGCTTGATAGCGGCCCGGTATTCCGGCTTCAGGCTCTCTAACCGCTTCTTGTTCATGAGCAGTACTTCGGGCCAGAAGAACTGGCCGGTCATGGTCACCTTCTTGGCGACCTCATAGTATTTTTCAGCAAAGATTGACGAGATGTTGATGTCGACCGCATCGATCGTCTTGGTTTCCAGCGCGGAATAGACTTCGCCATAGGCCATTGGGGTTGGGTTTACGCCAATGGCGCGCCACACATCGAGGTGGAGCCGCACAGGAAACACCCGGGTCTTCAAACCCCTGAAGTCGGCCATCGATGCAATCGTGCGATTGGATATGAAGTGATGCTCGCCACCCTCCAGGATCGCGAGGCAGACCACCCCGCGCTTGTCCAGCGGCGCCGTCAGCGCAGCGGCCTCGGGCGTGCGCGCGAGCGCGGCCAGATGGCTGTAGCTGTCGATCAGCCAGGGAAGCTGTAGTGCCTCAACGCCGGGCGCCAGATCGGCCACAGCGGATGTGGTCGTAATACTGATGTCGATCGTGCCGAACTGCACGCCTTCGACCAGCTCCTTGATGTCGCCGAGCTGGCGCGACGGAAATATCTGCACGTCGACGGCGCCGTTAGTTAGCCGACGGACATTGTCGCGGAATTTTACAGCACCATCATGCGCCGGATGCGATTCGAATACCGCAGTACCGAGGCGCAGCGTGACCTCGGCGGCATTCGCCATGGTGGCGGCCGCGACCGACAGAATCGCGGCGGCGACGATACGCAGGATTCCTTGAGTGCTCATTATCTCCCCCTCACTTTTTGTAGAATATGTTATTGATTGATCACTGCAACGCGGCAGTCTCGCCTTCACTTTCCATGAAACTCCAAAAGCAGCCGGTTGACCGCGGCAGCCTGCTCGTATTGAACCCAATGCCCGCCTTCCGGCACCACGCTGATTTTCACGTCTGGCCGGATCTTGCGGCAGCTTTCGGCGCGCGACTCGATCGATGGATAAGCGAGCTTATCGGCGGCGCCCCAGATGATCTGAACCGGTGCGGTGATCTTATTGAGATCGTCGAACAGCGTCGGCTGCCAACTGATGCGGCGGCTGTCGAAACGCGTGCGGTCGATATTCGCCAATTGCATATCGACGATCGGATCGTCTGCCGGCGGCGCGATCGAGAGCATCCACTGACCGAGATTAGTCGCGGCGACTTCGCGGCGCAGATTCGCGTCGGTTTCGGGCGCCGGCAGCTTGGCGACCGGAATAACCCGTCCAGCGGGGGTGCCGAAGCCGCCCGGTCCCAGCAGCGAAACAGCTTTAACTTTTTTGCCGCGCCGTGCGGCGACACGAGCGGCCAGCGCGCCGCCAAAGCTGAAGCCGGCCAGATGACAGCCATCGGGCGCCGCAGCCTCGACGGCAGCATAGACCCAGTCGATATAGGCCTCGGTGGTCATCGCCGCGGGCACGTCGGGCGAATCCCCGTAGCCCGGCAGATCGAAGGCCAAGACGCGAAACTTTCCAGCGAGCGCGTCGACGTTACGGACCCAATGCGTCCATGATCCGTGCCCCCCATGAAGCAGGGCAAAGGCGGGACCGTCTCCGGCGACGTGGACCGCGAGCTGCACGGGCGCCTTCTCCGAAGAAAACAAAACCGTTTTCGGCTTTTCCCGCGAACACGTCATGGTGCTGAGGCTTGCCATTACCAACCGTTACGCCAACCTTATCGGCTCGGCAGTGCGATCACGACCGGCCGCGGCTTTGGCATTGCGGCCGAGAAAGCGTCATCTTACTCTGCGGCGATCGGTTCGCCTAGTGGAGTTTTGTCCACGGTGTGAAACCTACCATCCTAACCGGAAACCGCGCAATCAAGGAAAGCAACGTCATGTTTCAGGACCTCCTCTACGAGACGGGCGACGGCGTCGCGACCATCACCATCAATCGTCCCGAGGTGCGCAACGCCGTCCGGCCGCGGACTTACGAGGAACTTACGGAAGCCATGAAGGCCGCGGCAGACGATCCTGAAATCGGTGTGGTGGTTCTCACCGGCGCGGGCGACAAAGCGTTTTCCTCAGGCGGCGACGTACGCGATCAAGCCTCACGCAAGCCCTATATCGGGCGCACTCATATGCGGCGACTGTTCGCGCTCTCGACCGCAATGCGCATGATGGACAAGCCGATCATCGCCAAAGTGCGCGGCTTCTGCGTCGGCGGCGGCAACGAGATCAATCTGTTCTGCGACATGACCATTGCGAGCGAGGATGCAAAATTCGGCCAGGTCGGACCGCGCGTCGGCAGCGTGCCGATATGGGGCGCCTGCCAGTTGCTGGCCCGCTATGTCGGCGAGCGCAAGGCACGCGAAATGCTTTACACCTGCCGGCTCTACACTGCGCGCGAAGCCCTCGAGATGGGTCTCATCAACCAGGTGTGTCCTGCCGATAAGCTTGACAAAGAGGTCGAAAAGCTCTGCGGCGAGATCCTCGACAAGAGCCCGCAGAGCATCCGCATCGCAAAGCTGGCGTTGAATGCCGGTTCGGACCAGGAGTTTTACGCGTCCTACTTCCCGACCGCGGAACTCCTCGCCTCAATCTATGGCAACGAGGAAAATATGGAAGGCATCACCGCCTTCCTGGAGAAACGTCCGCCCAATTTCCGGCGTTACCGGCGACGCTGATATAGCTCTCGAGCCCTTTTTCTCGGCCAGCGGGATGAGCCGGGAAGCCGCGGCACCATTGCCGGCAAGGCGGCGGCCAACCGGGACCGATAAACCCCGATCGACTGAACGCGCCCGGGACAGGCGTCAACGCCGTACCGCCAGGTTCCGGAGCATTCGGTTCAGAATGCGCGCGCCTTCTTGTCTGCCTTCGGGGAAGTTGACCGATCTTGCGTTAAGAGCAGCGGCCAATGAATGCCGGAGCTAGAAAAATACCCGTGCTCGGCTCAGCGCACTGTGGCGTCGAGTAGCGCTGTCACATTGTCGAGATCGTCCAGGTGCCACAGATTCTCGAGCAGTTTGCTCGCACGGTCTGGCCCGAGCACGGGATCGACGAGATCGTGAAACTTGTCCGCCAGGCGCCGGTCGTCGAGCGGAACCTCGCGTGCGCCCAGCGCCTCCATTGCTTGCTTTTTGAATTGTCCGCGGTCCGTCGTGATGGTGACGCGCGCCGGCCGCTGCGCCGGGTAAAGCCGATCCATATCGGCCGCGGCGTTGACATGGACCAATCCGCCGAGGCGGGCCATGTCCGGATCGCTACGCTGTTTGTCCTCGAAATGTTCGACCTTGATCCAGCGGTGTCGCATTCCCAGCGCCATTATGTAGGGGAAGCTCAATTGCGCGCTGGCGTAATCTTGCCAGCCGGTATGGGCGTGTTCGGCGGCGATGCTGTAGGTGTCGACCTTCACATCGCGGATATCGTTTTCCGACAGTCCATTCTCGTTCATCAGATCGATGAGCGCTTCGACCGCGGGCTGGATATGCCGGCAGCAGGCATAGGGCTTGACGTAGCAATCGGTGATTCCAAACGGAACGGCTGGAGGCAGCTCGATGTTGCGCGCTTTGCCGTCGCGGCCGAACGCATAGGCTTGCGCGAAGCCGTCGCGCGCTTCCAGCACGTGCGACGGCCCCTCAATTCCATTTTGCGCCTGCAGCGCAGCCTGCAAGCCCTCGCGGGCGGCGTGGCCGGCGTGCAGCCGTTTGATGTCGGCGCCTCCATTGATAAAGGCGAACAGCCCGGCCGCGCTGCTGGCGGCGATGCCAAGCGTATTGGAAATCTGCACAGGCGACAGGCCGAGCATCCGCGCCGATGCGGCCGCCGCGCCGAACACCCCGGTCGTTCCAGTTGGATGAAATCCGCGCTGCCGAAGATCGGGATGGCAGGCGCGCGCGACGGCGATGACCGTCTCGTAACCAATGACGGCAGCTTCAAGCGCGGCGCGGCCGCTCACGCCGGCGTCGTAACCGAGCGCCAAAACCGCCGGTATCACCACCGTTCCGGGATGCACGGAACCCTGGCGATAACCGTCATCGAGCTCAATGCCATGCCCGGCGCTACCGGCAATGTAGGCTGCATCGAGTAGATCAGCCCGGCGGCTGCGTCCAGGCACCGGAATGCGGCCGGCGACCCGAACGCGCGCCAGCACGGCTTCTGCACGCCCGGCCAAGTCACCGCTCGCCCCCGCGATGATAACGCCCAGCGTATCCAGGAAGTGACGCTTGGCCGCATGCTTGACCTCCTGGTTGAGCGTGTCCCAGGTTAGGTCAGTCACCAATGCAATGATCGCCTCTGTCCCTTTGCCCGGCGCGGTCGCCGCGGCGCTATCGAGAGGTTGCAGCATGACTTAACTCCTCACCTGCGTCAGACAATTATTCAGCCTATCGGTCCTTCGGAGCACGCTGATCGAAGCGGCGGTCGAAGATAGTCTCGGCCATCCGATTTTTCATCATCTCGATCGAGCCGTCGGTATACGCCGCGATCTTGGCGCCCGCGAGATGGCGCGACAGCGGATACTCCGCCCGCAGGCCGTTGGCACCCATTGCCTGGATGCAGTCGGCGATGCGCTGCACGGCCATGTCGGTGGCGAATTTCTTGGCGTAGGCCGCGGGCATCACCGCATCGCCACCGGTATCGATGAGGCGCGCGGCGCGATA
>Ga0209048_10001578_pt1 | contig 23262 bp, 13 predicted proteins | sample FrelakmetCRP12CR_FD_187146 | JGI IMG/M metagenome (GOLD analysis project Ga0209048, IMG submission 187146) | Freshwater lake sediment microbial communities from the University of Notre Dame, USA, for methane emissions studies - CRP12 CR (SPAdes)... | ecosystem: Environmental > Aquatic >... | reverse complement strand
CGAGCACCCCGCCGACGTAGCCCGCGAAGGAGCGCCATACCTCGACGTGAAAGGCATCCGCCCGGGAGCGCCACAGCACGATATCCGCCTTGGCGAATACCGTTCGGGTGCACATGCCGACCGGGAACTCACCCGGGTCGAGATCCAGCGGGCAGCCGCCGTTCAGAATGGCGCTCGCGTGGGGGCCGCAGAGTTCCAGTGCGAATTGCCGGTGGCTGACGTCCACGAGCGCATGCGGGGCGCCGCCCATTGCGCTTTCGAGCGCTTCGAACACGCCGGCCGATGATGCCCCCGGCGCCGAATCGAGCAGCAGGTATTCGTCGGGGCCGAGCCATAATGTCGCACGAGACCCGTTCACGAGGGCCCGGCACGCGTTCTCCGAAAAACCGGCGCCCCAATGGGGTGTGGCCAGCGCGCGCGCGCGGGCATCACCGTGCAGCACCAGGCGCAGCGCCGGCGGCAGGGCTTTGAGCCAGCTCGTCGCCGCAAGCATAGGTGCGCGACGCATCGCCGTATCAGCCATTGATGCGCGCTCCCGTGGGATCGTAGAAGACCGGCGAAGTGACTTCGACTTCGATGTCGCCGCCCGGCATGGGCACGTACAGGGTCTGGCCCATGCGGGCGCGGCCGCCGGCCACGAGGGCGAGGGCGATGGGGTATCCCAAGGCGCTGCTGTAATAGGACGAGGTCACGTGTCCGATCAACTGCATCGGCGGCCTCTGGCCCGCCGTGGCCGCGATCTGCGCGCCTTCCTCGAGCACGGCGCCGCCGGCGCGCGTCCGCAAGCCCACGAACTGCTTGCGATCCTGAGCCTTCATCGAGGGGCGTTCAAGCGAGCGCTTGCCGACAAAATCCGCTTTGGTCTTACCCACTGCCCAGCTCAAGCCCGCATCGTCCGGAGTGACCGTGCCGTCCGTGTCCTGGCCGACGATGATGTAGCCCTTTTCCGCACGCAGTACATGCATCGCCTCGGTGCCGTACTCGACCATGCCGTGCGCCTGCCCCGCGGCGTAGATCTCCTCCCACACCGCGGCGCCGTAGTCGGCGGGCACGTTCACTTCGAAGCCCAATTCGCCGGTGAAGCTCACCCGGAAGAGCAACAGCGGCACGCCGCAGATCCGGCCGCGGGCCACCGCCATGTGCGGCAGCGCGGCGGCGCTCAGGTCGATGTCCTGAATCAGGGGTTCGAGCACGCGACGTGCGTTCGGACCCTGCACCGCGATCACCGCCCATTGTTCGGTGGTGGAGGTGAGCCAGACCTTGAGGTCCGGCCATTCGGTCTGGCGAAAATCCTCCATCATCGCGAGCACGCGCGGCGCCCCGCCGGTGGTGGTGGTCACGTGAAAGCGATCCGCCGCGATGCGCGCCACCACGCCGTCGTCGTAGACGAACCCGTCGTCGCGGCACAAGATGCCGTAGCGCGCGCGACCCACGGCAAGTCCCGACCAGCTGTTGATGTAGAGCCGGTTCATGAACTCGGCCGCATCCGCGCCTACCACCTCGATCTTGCCCAGAGTGGAGGCGTCAAATAGGCCGCAGGCGCCGCGCACCGCGAGGCATTCGCGCGCCACTGCGGCGTGCATGTCCTCGCCGGCGCGCGGAAAATAACGGGCTCGTTTCCACAGACCCACATTCTCGAACACCGCGCCCCTCGATGCGGCCCATTCGTGGCTCGGCGCGGTGCGCTTCGGATCAAAAAGATCGCCGCGGGAGAAACCGGCGAAACTGCCGAAGGTGACCGGCGTGTAGGGCATGCGAAAGGTGGTGAGACCGACCTCGGGAATCGGCACATCGAGGCTTTGCGCGATGATCGCCAGCGCGTTGAGATTCGAGGTCTTGCCCTGATCCGTGGCCATTCCGGTGGTGGTGTAGCGCTTGACGTGCTCGATCGATCGAAACCCTTCCCGCGAGGCGAGCCTGAGGTCGCGCGCGGTGACATCGTGCTGCCAGTCCACGAACGACTTCTCGGCGCTTGGCGGGTTCGCCTCCGGCAACGCACCCAGGTAGCCGTCGACGAGGGAGGCACCAGCGGCGCGCGCCATGGTGTCGACCACGAAAACGCGCCTGCTCGAGGCATGAGCGCCGGCGGTCCGCCGCCGCACCGCATCCGCTCCGGCGGCCGCGCCGTCAATGAGCGCCTGCGCGAGGCCCATGACGCCGCGACAGGCGCCGGCGGAGCGTTCGCACTCCGCCGAGCGGCCGGGGACGAACGATTGCAGCGGTTCGCTCCAGGCGAGTTTGCCGCGCGATTGGGAAAACAGGTGCACGCTCGGCGTGTATCCTCCGCTCATCAGCAGCGTATCGCACTCTATGCGGCGCGCGGCGCGCACCAAGCCGTCGCCGACCTCGCCGAGCCGGACCGAGCGCACGCGCAGGCCGCCTTCCGTGCCGAGTACGCTCGAGCGCGGAATCACCTCGATGCCGGCGCGGCGCGCGGCCTCAGCGAGGTCCGCGGGCGGTGCGGAGCGTACATCGGCGAGGGCGGCGACCGCCGCACCGGACGCCCGCAGATCGAGCGCGACCTGATAGGCCGCATCGCACGCGGTCACGACCACCACCCGATCACCGACCCGTACGCCGAAGCGGTTCAAATAGGTTTGCGCAGCGCCAGCCAGCATGATTCCCGGCCGGTCATTGCCCGGAAACACCAGCGGCCGTTCGATGGCACCGGTCGCGAGCACCACGCTGCCGGCGCGCACCTGCCAGAGCCGTTCGCGCGGCTGATGGGCCGGCGGGACGGCGAGATGATCCGTGATGCGCTCGTGCAACCCAACGAAGTTGTGCGGGAAATAGCCGAAGGCGGTGGTGCGGGTCAGCAGCGACACCCGCGGGTTGCTCTTCAGCGCCGCCACCGACTGCTGCACCCAGTGGAGCGCGTCCTCGCCGTCGATGCGCACGCCGCCATCGCCGAGCAAACTGCCGCCGAATTCGGTTTGTTCGTCGCACACGATGACGCGGGCGCCCGATTCCGCGGCGGCAAGCGCGGCCGCGATGCCCGCCGGCCCCGCGCCCGCCACCAACACATCGCAGTGCGCATAGCGCTGCGCGTAGCGGTCGGGGTCTGCTTCAGTCGGCGCCAACCCCAGACCCGCAGCGCGGCGAATGACCGGTTCGTACAAGAGCTTCCAGGCTTTGCGCGGCCACATGAACGTCTTGTAGTAAAAGCCCGCGGGGAAGAACGCGGACAAGGCATCGTTCAAGCGGCCGACGTCGTGCTTGAGGCTGGGCCAGCGATTCTGGCTGTGGGCGACGAGCCCATCGTAAAGTTCGACCTGCGTGGCACGAAGGTTCGGCGTATAGCGGGCCGCATCACGGGCGACCGTCACCAACGCATTCGGTTCCTCTGCGCCCGCGGTCAATATGCCGCGCGGCCGGTGATATTTGAACGACCGGGCCACCAGGTGCACGCCATTGGCGAGCAGCGCGGATGCCAGCGTGTCGCCGGCGTAGCCCTCATACGATTGACCGTCGAATACGAAGCGCAAGAGCCGCGAGCGGTCGATGCGGCCGCCCTCGGGGCAGCGGTAGTTCACGCGTCACCGCCGTCGAGCGCCGGTCGCGGCTCTCCGGTCTTGTAGACCGCGAGAAAGTGATCGGTGGTGGTGTCGCGCAACGCATTGAAGAATCGGCCGCAGCCGCGGACGTGGCGCCAACGCTCGGCATAAACACCCTTGGTGTTGCTGCGCATATAGAGAAAATCGGTCCAGGTCTGATCATCGAGCAGGGCCGGATTCGCCGCACGAACGAGGTGAGCCTCGCCGCCGTAGCTGAATTCGATTTCCGGGCGGTTGCCGCAGTACGGACAGGCGATCAGCAGCATGGCGCTAGTGGGCCACGGCGGCCGCCGCGGCCTCGTCGATCAAGTGACCGTCGCGAAAGCGCTCGATCGTAAAAGGCGCGTTGATCGGGTGCGGTTCGTCGCGCGCAATGGTCCAGGCGAACACATGCGCCGACCCGGGCGTCGCCTTGAAGCCGCCGGTGCCCCAGCCGCAATTCACGTAAAGTCCGGGGACCGGCGTCTTGGCGATGATGGGCGAGCGGTCCGGGGTGACATCGACGATGCCGCCCCAGTTGCGCATCATGCGCAGGCGGCGAAACTGCGGGAACAATTCGCACACCGCATCGAGGGTATGAGAGTTGATGTGCAGCGCGCCGCGCTGGGTGTACGAGGTGTAGGCGTCGGTTCCCGCGCCGATGACCAATTCGCCCTTGTCGGATTGGCTGACATAGGCGTGAATGGTGTTGGACATCACCACGCACGGGAAAACGGGCTTGATGGGCTCGGACACCAGCGCCTGCAGCGGGAAGCTCTCCAGCGGCAGCCGAATGCCCGCGAGCCCCAGAACGACGCTGGTCGAGCCCGCGGCGGACACGCCGACCTTGCGCGAGCGGATCAGGCCGCGCGTCGTTTCCAGCGCCTCCACCGCACCGTTCGCGCCGAGCTGGAAGCCGGTCACTTCGCAATTTTCTATGATGTCCACCCCGAGCGCATCCGCCGCGCGCGCATAGCCCCAGGCCACGGCGTCGTGCCGCGCCGTGCCGCCGCGGCGCTGCAGGGCGGCGCCGAGCACCGGGTAGCGGATGTTGTCCGAAATATTGAGGGGCGGACAGAATTCCTTGGCCTGCTCGGGCTCGAGCCACTCGTTGTCGACGCCGTTGCAGCGGTTGGCGTGCACGTGCCGCTTCGAGACCTGGATGTCGTGCACGGTGTGCGCCAGCATCATCACGCCGCGCGGCGAGAACATGACGTTGTAATTCAGCACCTGCGAGAGGTCCTCCCACATTTTGAGGGAGTGGTCATAGAGAGCGGCGCTCTCGTTGAACAGGTAGTTGGAGCGGATGATGGTGGTGTTGCGCCCGGTGTTGCCGCCGCCGATCCAGCCCTTCTCGAGCACCGCGATGTTGGTGAACCCATGTTCCTTGGCAAGATAATACGCCGCGCCGAGGCCGTGGCCGCCGCCGCCGACGATGACGGCATCATAGCTTGGTTTGGGTTCGGGCTTGCGCCACTGGGGCTGCCAGCCGCGATGCGCGATGAGCGCGCCCTTGATGAGCGCGAGGGCGGAAAATGTTTGCCTTCTCATGAATGTGCGGTCGTACCTTAAGCGCGAAGGTCCTTGTTCTCCGGATCGTACGGCGAATCGACCAGGACCGTCGCCCGCTTGCGTTCGCCCAGGATCTCGATCTGCAACCCGGTTCCGACGCCCGCGAAATCCGTCTCCACGTAACCCAGCGCCAGGCTCTTTTGCAACGCGTGCCCATAGTATCCAGCGGTGGCCCTGCCGACCAGATTGCCCTTGGCGTCGAACAAGGGTTCGTTGCCGAGCGGGTCGGCGTCTGTGACGCCGTGCACTTCGAAGGTCACGAAGCGGCGGGGCACACCCTGCGCCAGCTGCCGCTCGAGGGCCTCCTTGCCGATGAACGGGCCCTTGTTCAAACGCACGAAGCGGTCGAGACCGGCCTCGTACGGCGAGTAGTCGGGCGTAAGGTCAGTGCCCCACATGCGGTAGGATTTTTCGATCCGCAGGGACTCCATGGCGCGCATCCCCGCCATGCCGATCTTGAATTCGGCGCCGGCATCGAACATCGCGTCGAACAAATGATGCGCATACTCGATGGGGAAGTGCAGCTCCCAACCGAGTGCGCCGACGAAGTTCACGCGCATCAGGTAAACATCGGTCGCGAGGCCCACTTCGGCCACCTGGCCGGTGAGCCAGGGAAATCCGGCGTTGTCCAGGGGCACGTCGGTGAGCTTCGCGAGAACCTCGCGCGAGCGCGGGCCGGCCAGCACGAAACAGCCGCGGCTGGTGGTGATGTTCCGCAAGGTCACGGCGCCGGCGCCGGCCGGATGCTCCTGAAGTTTTTGCTGCAGGTAATCGCTGTCGTAGCGTTCCGCCGCGCCGGCACTCACCACGTAGTAATGCTCGTCGGCGATCTTGGTGATGGTGAATTCGGAGCGTATTCCGCCGCGCCGGGTGAGGGCGTGACAGAGCGCGATGCGGCCGATCTTGGTCGGCACCTTGTTGGCCACCAGGCCATCGAGCCAGGCTTCGGCGCCTGGGCCGGTCACCTCGTGCTTGGTGAAAGGCGTCAAGTCGATCATGCCGACGGCGCGGCGGATGAGCAGCGCCTCGCGGCCCACGTGCGCGAAATAATTTGCACGCCTGAAGCTCCATTGATCCTTGGCCGCGACGCCCGACGGGGCGAACCAGTTGGCGCGCTCCCAGCCATAGCGCTGGCCGAAGACCGCGCCCATGCGCTTCAGCTTGTCGTAGATTGGACTGGTTTTGGCCGGGCGGGCATCGGGGCGCTCCTCATCCGGGAAATGAATGACGAACACATTGCGGTAGGTTTCTTCGTTCTTCTGGACGACGTAGCGCTTGCTGGTGTACGGACCGTAGCGGCGCGGATCGACCGCCATCATGTCGATGCCCGGTTCGCCCTCCACGATCCATTCCGCCAATTGCCAGCCGGAACCACCGGCCGCGGTGATGCCGAAGCTGTGTCCCTCGCTGAGCCACAGGTTGCGAATCCCCCAGGCGGGGCCTATGAGCGGACTGCCGTCCGGCGTGTAGGCGATGGGACCGTTGACGATGTCCTTGATCCCGCAATTGGCGAGCGAGGGCACCCGGCGCTGCGCCGCCTCGACATGCGGCAGCAGGCGCTCCAGGTCGCCCTCGAACAGACTCTTGCCGAACCAGTCGGGCACGCCGTCGGCGAATCGCGCGGGCGCGCCGGCCTCGTAGGGCCCTAAAATCCAGCCCATGCGCTCCTCGCGCAGATAATAGGATTTATCCGATTCGCGCAGCACCGCGAGCTCGCGGCCTCCACCCTTGCGGTAGGCTGCAAGTTCGGGCGACTCGTCGTACACGATGTATTGATGTTCGACGGGAATGGACGGGACGTTGATGCCGAACATCCGCCCCGTCTGCCGCGCATAGTTTCCGGTTGCGCACACCACGTGCTCGGCGACGATGTCGCCCTTGTTGGTGGTGATCTGCCATTCGCCGGAGGCGGTGCGTTTCACCGACAGCACTTCGGTTTGTTCGTAGATTTCCGCGCCCCCGGCCCGCGCGCCCTTGCGAAGCGCCATGGTGAGGTCGGCGGGCGCAATGTGCCCGTCGTCGGGGTGATACAAAGCGCCGACGATGTTCGGGGTGTCGGCGCCATTGCCGAGATCGATCAACGGCCAGAGCTTACTCACTTCCTGCGGTCCGATTACCTGAAACGGCACACCGATGGTGTTCGCGGTTCCGCAGTACTTCTGGTATTCGTCCATGCGTTCGGAGCAGGTGGCGAGGCGCAGATTGCCGGTCACGTGAAAACTGACGTCCTGGCCGGTTTCCGCCGGCAGGCGTTTATAGAGATCGACCGAGTACTTGTGAATCTGGCCGACGGTGTAGCTCATGTTGAAGAGGGGCAGGAGACCCGCCGCGTGCCAGGTGGACCCCGCGGTCAGTTCGGCCCGCTCCACTAGAACCACGTCCGACCAGCCCTTGCGGGTCAAGTGATACAGCGTGCTGACGCCTACCGCACCGCCACCGATCACCACGACGCGGGCATGAGTTTTCATCGGCTTGATCCCCCAGACGCAAATGCGCACCGCAGTGTAACGAGCGCCTGTCGCAACCCCTATCCGAAAAACGACACTAATATGTCGGGAATAGACATTTTAGACGCCGTGAATGGCATAATGGCCGCTCCTGATTCGCTGTAAACGCCAGTCGGAGGCTTCATTGGAATCGCCCGCGGTGCTGCGCAAGTGCAAGTACGCGTTTCTGACCTTACCGAATTATTCACTGATTGCGGTGGCCAATGCGCTCGAACCCCTGCGCATGGCGAACCGCCTGGTCGGCAAGGACGTGTACGAATGGTCCGTCATCAGCCAGGATGGCCGCGCGGTCGATGCAAGCAGCGGGCTCGCGCTGTCCCCGACCGGCGCTCTGGATCAATTGGGACCGATCGATATTTTATTCGTGTGCGGCGGAGTCAATATCCGTGAAGCGGTCTCCCCGGCGCTGCTCACCACGCTGCGGCGCCTGGCCGACCGGCGGGTCGCATTGGGCGCCCTGTGCACGGGTGGCTATGCGCTGGCGCGCGCGGGCCTGCTGGACAATTTTCGGGCGACCATCCATTGGGAAAATCTCTCGGCCCTGCGGGAGGAGTTTCCCCGGGTGCTCATCAGCGATCAGCTGTTCACCATCGATCGCAATCGCTACACCTGCTCGGGCGGGACGGCGCCGCTCGACCTGATGCTGAACCTGATCGAGGCGAAGCTCGGTCCGCGAATCTCGCAGCGGGTATCCGAGCAATTCATCGTCGACCGGGTCCGCAAGGACAACGACCGGCAGTACATTCCGCTGCGCGCGCGCGTCGGGATATCTCACCGCGGTTTGATTCGAGTGGCGCAGCTCATGGAAGAGAACATCGAACGGCCGTTGTCGCTCGAGAAGATCGCCAAGTCGACCGGACTGTCCCGCCGGCAGATCGAACGCTTGTTCAAGCGCGACCTGAACTGCGTGCCGAAGCGCTATTACCTGGAGATGCGCCTGCGGCGCGCCCGCGAACTGCTGCTGCAAACCGCGATGCCCATCATGGACATCACGGCGGCCTGCGGATTTCAGTCGCCGCCGCATTTCTCGAAATGTTACCGCAATCAATACGGGCACCCGCCGAGCGCCGAACGAAAAATCGCTGACGTGCGCGCCTAACAGGCGCTATTCATGAACGAAGCGAATTCTCGTGACCAGGGGCCGGATCGGGTAATTCACGATTAACGCCGGCTAGGCGCTCGAATCACGGCACCGGAGTTTGCGCAACCACCGCGGCGCCGCCGATGCTGCCGCGAATCAGCGCATGCGCCTGCGGCCCGGCGTCCTGCCAATGCATCGTCAACTGTCCGGTGACACCTGCGGGTCCGGCGAGCGTGAGATTCGCCCGCACGGTCCCGGTTCGGTCCACCGGCTTATCGATGGTCCCGGATACCGCCACATCCTCGGTCCACCGCACCTCACGCAACCTGATCCTCACCGAATCGCCGCGATGCGCGATGCGGAAACTCCCGCCGCGCAACCCCCGGCCTTGATCGGTTGACTTGCTGCCGAGTCGCGCCAGCAGGTCCCCGGCGGTGAGCACCGCCGCGCTGACCATCTTCAGCGACTCGGCATCGGCCGAGTTGCCGTTCAATCCCAGCGCGGGTTCGAGCTGCGCAGCCTTGCCGGCAAAGCGCGGCACCAGCCGCACCGGCGGTACCTCGGCCGCGCAGCCGACATCGCCCGGATCCAGCGTGGCGATGAAGCGGCGCACGATCTTCGCGCCGCAGGCGCTGCGCGCGCGGGGCAGGGCGTTGACGTGAAAGCTGTTGGCCAGGCGAACCTGCCGACCGCGCTTGAACGCCTTGGCGACCGCCTCGCCATCCGCCAGCGTGGTCATGTTGTCGAGTTCGCCGGAGAGGATCAGGGCGGGGATATCCGGATAACTCGCATCCGCGGGAACCACGTGCGAGGCGGGGTGACCCGGCGGGGAAACCGGCCAGGCGACGCATTGATCGAGGAAACTGTAATCCAAGGGCATCGCCCGGTATTCATCGATGCTGAACGGCGCATAGGTGTCGGGAAAGGCACGCGCGCGCTCGGCGACGGCCCGGTCGCGATCGGCGGCGCGAAGCGCGGGGGCGAGGCGCATATCGAATATCTGCGGCGGATCCTGGCACATCACCGCCGCCGCGAGGCCGGCGCTCCATTGGGCGGCGTCCGCCGTGGGATCGCGGGAATCGACGCCGCTCAAGGTTTCCGCCATGAGCCGCAGGAGCGGCGCGCGATCCTCTTCCATGAAGGCTCTTGCGGCCGCATCGAGCTCGCGCACCGACGCGAGGGCCGGGGCACTGCCGAACATCACGGTGGCGAGCTGCGAGGCGCTGACGGTAAAGGTGTGTTCCCGGCCATCGCCATCCGCGGCATGCGCCGCGAACGGAGCCGAGCGCAATCGTTCGATGAGCGGACCCATGTGTTCGATCGAGGTGCCGCCCAAATCGGCGCAGGCCTTGGAACGCTGGCAGGCAATATTGAATTTGGCGCGCATGGCCGGGGCATAGGTGGGATACCAGGCGTAATCGGGCCCATCCAGGGGATAGGCGCCGTCGAGCACAATCGAGCGCAGGAGGGCGGGGTGCCTTACGGCGAAGACCTGTTCGAAGTAGGTTCCGTAGGAATCCCCGTAAAGATCGATTTGCCGCACACCGAGCGCATCGAGTATCGCGGCCAGATCATCCGCCGCGTAGGCGGTGCTGTAGAGGGCGGCGCGTTCGCTCAACGACTCACCGCAGCCGGCCACGGACTCCACCGTCCATTTGTCCCCGGTCTGCAGCGCCCGGCAATCGATCGCGCCGGATCGACCGGTGCCGCGATTGTCCATCAGCACGAGGTCATGCGCTGCGCGCAGCGGCGCGAACAAGCTGAGATAGTCATCGCGAGAGAGCGTCGCGGGATAACCGGGACCGCCTTCGGTCGCCACCAGTGTTGATGCGGATTCACCAGGCCCGGCGCGGCCGGATCCGGTGCGAGGATAGAACTCGAAAAAAATGGTAATCCTGCCGGGGATGGCTCCGGTGGGATCGAGCGGGCGGTCGAGGCGACCGCAGTACGCCGGCACCCGCGAACAGCGTTCGAGCAAGATCGAACCGACCTGGGCCGCGGCAGTCGCCGTCGATGGGGCGGCCGGCCTCGACAAGGCCGCGCCGCACAGCAGCGCCGCGCCGAGCAGATTGAGGGTCAGGAAGCGTAGGATTTCGATGAACCGGAACCTTGTCATTTCTGTAAACTCACGCAAGATGAAGCTTGGCATGGTATATCGGCGCCGGATCATCTGCCGACTCAGCATCGATATTTTGCCTTGGTGCGCGGCCGTCCTGACCTGTTTCGCCGGCGCGGGTACGGCCACGGCGCAGCGCGCCGACGAAAATGCCGTGATCGCGGCCAAGGATGCCTTCGGCACCTCGATCGGAAATGAAGACGTCGGCCTTTACACCCCCAACGATGCGCGCGGATTCAATCCGCAGCAGGCGGGAAACTTGCGAATCGAGGGACTGTACTTCGATCAACAGACTTGGGCGACCAGCGAATGCATGGTGCGCGAGACGACGATGCGCGTGGGGTTTGCCGCACAGTCCTACAGTTTTCCCGCGCCGACCGGCATTGCCGAAATCAGCCTGCGCACGCCGGGAGATGCAGCGCTTTCCAGCCTCGTGTTGACCCGCGGACCATTCAACACCCTGAGCGTGGACGCCGAGACGCAGGTTCCGCTCATCGGTCACACATTGGGTGTGGACCTGTGCGCCGGTTACCGCAGGAACTTCGAAGTCGATGTGTTCCATCAGGCGCACGAAGCGCTCTTCGGTGCGACCTTCCGTTGGCGGCCGACGGCAACCACCGAGATCGTGCCCTTCTGGTCGTATGTGGTCGGCGGAGCGCGGCACATCGTGCCGCAGGTCTACACCGACGGAACCGTGTCGCCGCCGCAATTTCGCACGCAAGATCTCGCCGCCCAGGATTGGACCAGATGGGGCTGGCACAGCACGACCTTCGGTGCCGTCGTCAAGAGCACTCCCGGCGAGCAGTGGGAATTCGCCGGCGGCCTGTTCCATTCGCGGGAGCACGATCCCTATGGTTATCAGCCTTATCTCACGTTGGTGACCACTTACACCGCCAATTCGCAGGTGGACGTCGTGCCGGCGTTCTCGGCCGATTCGACCTCGGGCGAGCTGCGCCTGAGCCGCAATTTCACCAGCGGGGAGCACCGGCAACAACTGCAGTTGGCGGTGCGCGGCCGCTCCGTCGACCGCGACTTCGGCGGCGATGCCATTATCGACTTCGGCACCATCCCACTGCAAAGCCAAACCAGCGTAGCGCAGCCTCCATGGTCGTTCACGGCCCAGAGCCGCGATTCCACGCGACAGCTCGATCTCGGCCTCACATTCGAGGAGCGCTGGCAGGGCGTGGGATCGGCCGCGGTCGGCGTGCTCCACGACCATTACCGGCGCCAGGTCACGGTGCCGAACGCACCGGGCGTTACCGACGACACGACACCCTGGTTGCTGAATCTGCGACTGGTGGCCGATGCGAGCCATGATCTGACGATCTATGGCAGCTTCGTGCAGGGCCTCGAGGATTCCGCATTGGCGCCTGTGTCGGCAGTCAACCGCAACGAACCGCCACCGGCGACTCGAACCTGGCAGGTTGACGGCGGAATCCGCTGGATCCCGGCTAAAACACTGCAGTTGATACTGGGAGCGTTCGAGATCCACAAACCGTACTTCAACCTCGACGCGGCGAATGTCTACACGCAGCTCGGCTGGGTTCAATACCGCGGCCTGGAGAGCTCAGTGTCGTTTTCCCACGCCGGACTCACGATGCTCGCGGGTGGGGTGCTGCTCAAACCTGAGGTCACGCGGGTCATTGCCGAACCCGGGGCGACGGGATCCATACCGCTTGGACCGGTGCCGCTCACCTTGACGGCCAACCTGGACTACGCGCCGCCGCGCTGGGGCCCGTGGGCCGCATCACTGCAATGGAATCGCCTGTCCTCCCGGGTGGTTACGACGGACAATTCCCTTCATCTGCCGCCGCTCGCGGCCCTGGGAGCAGGCGTCCGCTATCGTCTGACCCTGCTGTCGCACCCGTGGACCGCGCGGCTCGACGGCTACAACCTGACCAACGCCACCGGGCTGCACGTTTCGGACCTGTACTTGCTGATGCCAGAACAGGGACGCCGCTTCATGCTGACGCTCGCCATCGATCTTTAGAAACCGACCTATCGAGCGATGCGCTGCGCCAAATGTTTGTATACTTTCCGCATGAGGCGCGCCCAAGCATGCTTATTGATACACCCATCCGCCCGTTAGGTTTCGTCGACAGCCGCAAGCTGATCGAAAGAGTTCTGGCGGCCGAGGAGAGTTCCTGGTACGCGGATCCCCGCCGGCAGAACGACTATGAGGTTCACGCCCAAACCCAATCCATCATATTGGTGTTCTTCGAAGGATGGCCCCAGGTCAATGTCTTTCATGGCAGCGGCTGGGATGTCTTCGGCGATCTCACCCTGCCGATCATGGAAGAAATAGTCGAGAAGCATTACCCGCCGGGCGGAATGGTGCTGCGCGTGGTGCTGGCGCGCCTGCCGCCCGCGTGCCAGATCGAGTCGCACGTCGACAAACATGCCTCGTTTTCGGTTGCCCACCGCATTCACGTTCCGCTCGTGACCAATCCGCAGGTGGATTTCATCGTGGGCCCGGAGCGCATCGTGACCCGGGCGAACCATGCGTTCGAACTGAACAACCACATGTTCCACAGCGTGGCCAATCACGGCGACACCGCCCGTATTCATCTGATCTTCGATTACGCCCCCAACCCGGGGTGAGCGCTCGGTGAACACGCTGCCGAGATTGATCGCCTCCTCGGTGATCCGAGGCACACAACTTGGCGAAAGCCATGGCGGGCTCTATCTGGTCGATCTCAATCGTGGCGTTGTCGATTTGAAGCGCGATTGGGATCGCGCCGACATCGACGTCGCCGGTCGGGGCGGCGACCGCGGCCTGCGCGGAATTGCCTTTCACGGGGAACATATACTGGTTGCCGCGAATTCGCGGCTGCTGGTTCTGGATCAGGATTTTTCGCTGGTCGATTCGTTCACGAACCCGTATCTGCGGCATTGTCACGAAATCTGCGCCGTGAATAACCGCGTATTCCTCACCTCAACCGGCTTCGACAGCGTGCTCACTTTCGATCTTAAGGCCAAGCGCTTCGATGGGGCCTGGCACTTGGGGGTGGCGGTCGGCGCACTCACTTTCAACCCTTACGATCCCGCGACCCCGGTCGGTCCGCCGGAAAGCAGACACTTCCATCTCAATTCGGTGACAGCGTCGGCTACCGGCATCTGGTTCAGCGGCCTGCATACGCCGGGACTTCTGCATGCGGATGCGACCGGTTTGACGTTGACGGCGGAGTTGCCGCCCGGCACCCACAATGCTCAAATTTGGAATGGCGGCGTGCTCTACAACGACACGGCCGCGGACCAAGTTTGCTACGTACGCAACGGCACGGTAACCGCCATGCCGGTGCCGGATTTCGAACCGAAGCACATCATCGGCGTCGATCGCTATTCATCCGAGCTGGCACGCCCGAAATTCGCGCGCGGACTGTGCAGCTTGGGAAATGGGCTGATCGCCGCCGGATCATCGCCGTCCACGATTTCGGTCTATGAGCTGGACCATGGCCGGAGGGTATTGCAGCAGAATTTGTCGATGGACGTGCGTAACGCCGTCCACGGGCTCGCGGTATGGCCTTACTCTTAGCCACCGCCGAAAGGGCAGGAGGCGGCGGCGCGGACCGCGATCGGCTTTAGGATCGCCGATTCTGCGATCAAGGAGTCGGGGACAGAGGATGGAATTCTGCGGCCGCATGCTCCCGGATGAAAGTTGCGGCCAGATCATGCATCGGCAGGTCGCGATCTCGAACCGAGTGGCCGTCGGCGGGCAGGGCGGCGCGAAACGCCGTCCATACCGCCGTGGCCGCCGGTCCGAAATTGCGCGATGAATTCTCGGCCTTGCGCAGATCCAGCCAATAGGTGCCCGTCAACAGGTCTTCGGCCAGCAGGTCGATCGTATCTTCGACCACCTCGCGGGCTCGGATCACTTTGAGCCGGGTCTGCCCCTGCAAATCCTCGACCGTCTTGACCAGCGCATTGCCATCGGGAGGCACCGGATTGATCAATCCTTGAATCTCCTGCATCAGGGCCGCGGCGTTGAATTCACTGCCCGGTGCGGCGCCGACTCGCCGTAACTCCCCCGAGTCCTCATTGGCGGGCGACATCACCGTGAAGAAGCTGTTGGTGAAACGCAGCATCCTTTGGGCGACGGCAATATCCATATTGGCGAGCGCCACGGACAAGGCCTCTATGTCGTTCGCCATCGGGTACGGATCCCAATTGGCATTCGAGAGGATAAACCCGTGCTGACCGTTGCTGTGCGGTCCGCCCTTGACGTAGAACTGCGCCAGCTGTGGTGTGCCGAGCTCCCAGGAATCGGAGGGGGAGGCGCCCACCCGCACGGCCGGGTTGTGATCGGATGAATTCATTTGAATGAGCACATCGTCGCGCAAAGTTCCCCAGGCCTGCCACGCGGCTCCCTGGCGAATCGACGAGGCTCTTAAACTTTCCGGATCCTGGATGATGCGCGTCGTGTCCAGATCGAACAGATAGCTGCCCTTCAGCATGCCGAGCACCCGCGCCGCATCCCAATTGAGCCAGGGGAAGGGCCGGTTGGCCTGCACCGGCTGGGACAGCGGCGAGACGCTGCTGTTCATGCCGTTCAAATCGATCGCATAGATCAAATCCGCCCAGGACAGCGCTTCTCGCGCGTCATGAAGCACCAATGCCGCCTGACCCGTGGCGTAAGCGTTGCTGCTTTGCAGCTCGCTGTCATCCGCGGCGAAAGGCAGCAGCGGCTTGAGCCCCGATTCCTCGAGGGCACGCGCCGCGGGCATGCGAACCCCGCGAAGATACACGGTGCCGCTCCCCACCATGGCGGCACCGACGTTGGCCAAGGGCCCCAAGTCGCCCTCGCCGACGGTGCCGCGCGACTGCACCACCGGTGTAATCCGGTCGTTCAATAAATCCAGCAAGCGTTGCGTGAGCTGCGGACTGGCCGCTTCGTAAGTCATGGTGTTGGCGCGCACCACCATCATGGCGCGCACGATTTCTTCGTCGGCGACTTCGGGACCCAATCCTTCGGCGGCGCCTTGCTTGAAAATCGCGAACTGTCGAGCCTCCAGAAGCTTCTTGTTTTGCGGGGACATCGGATCGCCCCTGAAGATGTATTTCTCCCGGCCCGATCCGGACCCCCGATTGAACCAATAGACGGGCACGCTCTCGGCAGCGGCCTCGAGCAGCAGACCGTAGGCATCGACCGAGCGCTGACGCGCCTCGGAACTCAACGCCACTTTCGCGCCGTCGCGCGCCACTTGCGCCACTTGATCGACGGTGAGATCCCGACCGGTCAGCACGATGGTCTCATCCGACATGCTGGGCGTGATCGCGTGATAGGACGGGGACGGCGCGGCGGCGGCGGCGTCGAAGAGTCCGAATAACAGTGCGGCGAGCGGCCCGAGGATGGCGCACCTTGCGTTTGCTGTAATTGATTTACTCATGATCCCCCAGGCTGAGCGGCATCGAATGGCCGTTTCATCGGGTGAAAAAAAGGTGAGCGCCGCCGCCCACCTTTCTTCAAGTCAACCGCAGCCGGTCATGCGCCGCTGCCCGCGCCGGCCGGTGCGCTCAGAACTTGTAACTGATATTCAATCCCCCGGTCCGCGGCCGATTGATGGTCTTGGCGTCGATGAATTGGTTGCCGTTCTCGAACAAATTGGCGCGTGTGTTGCTCACGTTTTGCATGTAAAACTGGCCCATCCAGGCATCTTTCGAAACCCCCAGCGCCGCGTCGTAGGTCGTGAAGCTCGGTTGGTCGTAGGTCTGAATATTGCCGGTGGCCGAATAGGAATGGGACTGGTGGCTGCCGGCGGCCTGGGCAAACGCCTTGTATTGGCCGAGTTCCCACTCGTAGCGCACGCGCAAACTGCTCTGAAAGGCCGGCGACATCGCCAGTGGAGAGTTCACCGCCCCGAAAGGACTCCCTCCGTAGTTATTGAGGCCCGGCGAAACCGGAATGATGATGGGCTGGCCATTGGGCTGCTTTAAATAGGGAGCATTGGTCAAAGTGCTGCTGTTCCAGGAGGCCGCTGCCGTGATCGTCAGTCCATGCATCGGGCTTCCGATAGTCTGGAGTTCAAGGCCCCGCACCCGATAATTCGGGCCATTGGTCACGAAGCTCAAGTTTCCGTAGCAGCATGACTCGAAAATCTGCACCTGGACGTCTTTCCAATCCTCTTCATAGACGGCGCCGTTGAACTCCAGACGGTGCTCGAACCACTCGGTCTTCCAGCCGATCTCGTTGTTGGTCAGGGTGTCGGGCGCATAGGCCTGCGGCGCTTTGAAGGTGTAAGCGAAGCCGTTGACGGGGCCCGCAGTCGAGCCGACCGAATGATCCGCAAATGCGGCGCCGCGATTGAAGCCGCCCGGTCTGAACCCTTGAGACCAGGTGTAGTACAGCAGCACATCCTCGATCGGCCTCCAACTCAAGTTGCCGCGGCTCTTGAATCCCGTATAGGTGATGTTGAGGTTGTGAGCGCTGAGATCGTTGCTGTACCCCACGTTTCCGGTACAGGGCGGCGGTCCACCGGCGTAGCAGCCGAAGCTCGACACGGAGCTGCCTGACGCCGTGGTGTCGATGCTGTAATAGCGGGTACCCGCCGTCAGAGTGAGCTTCTTCGGAATGATATCGAAGTCGGCCGATCCAAAGACCGCCTTCTGAGTGTATCCACGGGTGACGTCGTCGAAGAAAGACACATTGTCGGATCGTATATTCGGGTTGCGCACATAGGCCCCGGGCGCCGGAGCGATGTTGGTCAAGCAACCGATTTGCCCCGTCGCCGTACAAGCCGGCACGCTCTTGTACATCCAATCGATGTTCTCGCGGATGGTGTACTTCTCCCAAAACAACCCGCCGATGCCGCGCAGCCGCCGGTCATCCGGTGTGCTCATGCGCAGTTCCTGGCTGTTGTGAGTGGCGGTGTCCTGTTCGTGCCAAGTCGCGCTCGGCGAATAGCAATGGCTCCGGGGGGAGCCCGCCTGCGACGGCGACGTGCACTGGTAGTAGTCCGCATAAACGCCGCGGGCGTAATTGGTGTAGTCGCCCTGTTGGTAGATTTTGCGCACCATGTAGCTGGCTGCATAGACCAATTTGAGATCGCCGATTTTCCCATCGACGTTCAACGCCGTGTTTTCGAATTGATCGTTGTTGTAGGCCGGGTTCCAGAGTTGAACCGCGAGGTCCGGCAAGACCTGACCCGCCGAACTTTTCGGCGTGACGTAGAAAACCCCCTGCGAGTCCATCGTCTGGTAGGACTGAACCAGCAGCGCATTCCAATCTTCGTTGAACTTGTATAGGGCGCCGACGCGTATCCCCTGGTAGGTCACGGGATTGATCGCGTTGCCCACCAGGTTGTTATTATTGATCGACTGGCTGCCCGGGGGCACGCAATAGCCCGTGCGGCCCGGTGGTTGGCCGTCCGGGCAATGGCCATTGACCGCCGGATAACCCCCGTAGCCAATACCGAGGTCGGTATTTTGGCGCGTGAAGGTGCCGGGCACGTTGTTGATGTATCCGCCCTTATGATCGCTGTAGATGACGCCTCGCACCGCCAAGGTGTCGGCTATCAAGGGCAGATTGATCATGGCATCGGCGTTGCTGCTGTGATCACCGCCGCTGGTATAGGCGTATCCGGCATTGACGTTGCCTTCGGTGACGTCGAGTTTCGGCTTGTTGGTGATGTAACGCAGCACCCCGGCTTGCGCGCCCGCGCCGAACAGCGTGCCCTGCGGTCCCTCGAGAACCTCGATGCGCTCGATGTCCGCGGCATAGACGTCCAGATTCCGGCCCGGCAGTTGACCGGATTGGTCGTCGAGATAAACGGCAACGTTTGGAAAGCTCCCGATGCCGCTCGAGCCCTGGGTCGCCAGAGTGGAGGTGGCAAGACCACGCATGAAGATGACGCCTTGCCCCGGGCCATTGCTGGCCGAAGTCACGTTGGGAAGGTACCTGATAAATTCGTCAAAGGTCGTGACGTTCAATTGCGCCAGCGTCGCGCCGGTGAGGGCCTGGATCTGAATCGGCACGTCCTGCATGTTCTCCGTGCGCCGCTGCGCCGTGACGACGATTTCTTGAATGGCATCCGAATTGGTATCCGCGTCGGTGGCCGCCGCGGCATAGGCGAAACCGGCGGGAGAGACGCCCAAGATCGCCGCGATCGCATACGACAGCTTTGGATTGAAATTCATGCTCCATCCCCTTGTTATAAGAATCGCCGGAAACCTCTAAGCAACGATTTGAAGCGCCTGGTCGACTTGGGCTCAATCATACGGCAGTCGCGGCTGGGTTGGCAGCCGTCGCTGAGTGGTTCGAGGCCGCGCCGGGAGCCAAGTCGCCGAGAGCGCTCTTTAAGGGTCCCAACCAGGGCTCGAAATGGCGCCACTGGTCGAGTCCTTCCTTGTTGATCGGCCGGCGCACCTGCTCGGAACTCGCGGTGCGCACGCTGCGCTCGGTCTTGTGAAATTCGAGGCACGCGGGCTCGAAGCCGAGGCCGCAGAAGTCGAGCAGCCGGCGCACATTGCCCTCGAGGTCCAGGACGATCTCCTCGTGCTGGATCTTGAGGATCTTGCCGGGCAATACCGCGTTCCAATGATCCATCAGCTGCAGATACATGCGGTAATAGCGGGCGATGTCCTCGATGCCGTAGGTGAATTCCTGGCCGGTGGCGAACAATTGCTTGAAATTACTGAAACAGCACGCCATCGCCTCGCGGCGCGCGTCGATGATTTTGGCGTTGGGCAAAATCAGATGCATGAGTCCGATGTGGCGGAAATTGTTCGGCATCTTGTCGATGAAGAAGGGTTTCGCGGTGCGGTAAATTCGCGTGTCCGCGAGGTACTTTTCGCCGTACTTTGCGCACTGCTCCGCGGTCAAATCCTTGAGGGCGGCGGTGTACGCCGGAGTAGATTCATCCGGGTTCCGGCCCTCGATCGCATGCACCAGGCGCGGTATCTCCTGGAGTTCCCGGGTACCCTCCACCATCGAGTGGGACGCGAGGATCTGTTCGAGCAAGGTCGATCCCGATCGCGGCAGCCCGACGATGAATATCGGGTCGGGACTTGGGCAGCCATAGTCCCTACGCGCCGCGAAGAACTCCCGCGTACATATGGCCATCTGCCGTCGCGCATTGCGCTCGATTGGTTCAGCCGCATAGCGAATCTCGTTCTTCTTGAGCGCATTGCCGCGCTCGTAGTACCGGTACGACTCTGCATAGTCGGCCCGATCCTCGAGCGCCTTGCCGAGCGCGAAGCACAGGTGATAGCGATCGACCGAGGTCGTGCTCGGGAGCGCTTCCTGGCGGCGCATCTGCACGACCTCATCATCCAAAAATCGGTAGGTCTTGAGATTCGCCAGGCTCCAATACGCATCGCCAAAGCTCGGCATGGCCGCCGCAGCCGATCGGTAGGAGCTGATGGCCTCCTGCTGTCTGCCCAGTGTCTTCAGGGCGTGCGCGATCGACAGGTGGATGCCCGCCGCTTGCGGCGTCTCGCGCAGCAGTTCGCGGTAGCCGGCGATGCCCTTTTCGTATTGTCCGACCGCGATGCAGGCCGTGGCATGGACCGTTCGGAAATCCAGATTTTGAGGTTCGGCCCGAATGAGCTTCTGCGCCTCCTCGAGGGCCTTGACGATCTTGTGACGCTGCAATAGAACCTGAACGTAGTCGTAGCGCGCCGGGTGGTAGTCGCTCGCCAGGACCAGCACGTGCTCCAGCAGGATTTCGGCGTCATCCAGGACTTCGAACTTCATCCCGATCTGCGCCAACAGCCGCATCGCCTCGATGTGATCGCCGTGGGTCTGAAGAAAGCGGCGAATGATCTGCTCCGCCAACAGAAGGTCGCCATCCGCGAATAAACCCCTCGCGGTCACGATCTCCGGCGGCAGGCTGGCGAGCTTTGCCACGTGAGCCGCTGCCATCTCCGCCTCGGCAGTTCGCCCAGCCGATTGGAACAGGACCTTCAGGGCATTCCAGCTCGCCGGCAGCGCCGCGTTGATGTTGACGGCGGTCAGATAGGCCTCGATGGCGGCACCGGGATTGTGTGCCGCGATATGGCAGTGGCCGCGCTCTTGAAACAAGCGGCTGAAGCGCGGATAGAGGCCTTCGAAGCGGGCCAGCGTATCGAGCGCCTGGGCGATTTGGCCGAGATACCGCTGGCTCACGGCAATGAGGTACAGCACATCACGATTTTCCGGCACCGCGGCGAGCAATCGCTGGCCCGCGGCCAGCGCCGCCGCGAACTGCTGGGCTTGGATCAACCCCTGGATACGCTGGACCTCGGCCTCAATGGGTGACGAGGGAGAGGAGGGTGGAATTTGAGCTGCCGCCGTCATAGCAATGGCCCCAGTGCCTCCTTTAAGGGACCGAGCCATGGCTCGAAATGACGCCATTGGTCGACGCCCTCTCGATTGATGGGCCGGCGCACCTGCTCGGAACTCGCGCTGTGCACGGACCGCTCGGTCCTATGGAACTCGAGGCAGTCCGGTTCGAAGTCCAATTCGCAGAACGTCAGGATGCGACGCACGTTCGATTCGAGATCAGCGACGACCTCTTCATGTTGGACTCGCAGGATCTTGCCGGGCAGCGCCTGATTCCAATGCTCCATGAGCTGCACATACATCCGGTAATAACGGGTGAGGTCCTCAATGCCGTACGTGAACTGCTGCCCGAACGCGAAAAGCTGCTTAAAATTGCTGAAGCAGCAGGCCACGGGCTCGCGCCGCGCGTCGATGATCTTGGCATGAGGTAATATCAGATGAATGAGCCCCAAGTGCCTAAAATTATTAGGCATTTTGTCGATAAAACGCGGCTTTCCAGTGCGGTACACGCGCGTGTCCTTGAGATATCCTTCGCCAAATCTCCTGAGATCCTCGGCGGTCAGTTCGGCCAGTATCCCCGGGTAGCGCGGCGCCGAATCGATCCGCTCGCGGCCCTGAAGCTCCTGTACCAAGCGCGGAATGTCCGCCAGTTCCATCGTGCCCTCGACTCTCGAGTGCGAAGCAAGAATCTGCTCGATGAGCGTGGAGCCGGAGCGCGGCAGCCCAACAATGAAAATGGGCGAGAGGTCCTGGCAACCCCAGTTCTCGCGAGCGGCAATGAACTCCCGTGTGCACACCGAGGCCTGCAAACGGGCGTTTCGCTCCAAGGGCTCGGGACGATAACGGCACTCGGTCTTCTTCAAGGCGTTGCCGCGCTCGTAACAAGCATAGGACTCCTGATACTCGCCGCGATCCTCGAGCGCTTTGCCGAGCGCGAAGCACAGATGATAGCGGTCTGGGAGCGCGATATCCGGCGCCGCTTCGTCGGCGCGCATGCGCGCGAGCTCGGCGTCGGTGAATCGATAGGTCTTTAAGTTAGCAAGGCTCCAGTAGGCTTCACCGAACTGCGGCCTTCCCGCCGCCGCGGCGCGATACGATTCGACGGCCTCTTGGGTTCTACCGAGCGTCTTTAGCACGTGCGCGATCGACAAATGCAGCTCAGGGTCATTCGGCGTCTCGGCGAGCACCTCGCGATACAGCGGCAGTGCTCGGCCATAATCGGCGAGGCCGGTGCACACCGTGGCATAGGTGGTTCGGTAGGCCCTATTGCGAGGATCGATCTTGAGCAGCATGTCCATCTGCGCCCGGGCCTGCACGTGCCTGTGCCGCTTGAGCAGCACCAGTGCATATTCGTAGCGTGCGATTTGGTGATTCGGCTCGAGGATGAGTGCATTTTCAAGCAAAAATTCGGCATCGTCCGCCACATCGAGATCCAGGCCGATTTTGGCGAGCAATCGCATGGCCTCGACATGATTGCCGTGGGTCAGCAAGAATTGGCGGATCAGAGCCTCGGCATCGCCGCTCTCGCCGTCGGCATACATGCTGAAGGCGGTCACGACTTCGGGGGGCAGGGCCGCGAGGTGCGCGATGCGGCGAGCCGCGTTATCGGCCTCCTCGGCGCGGCCGGTCATGCGAAAAAGCCTCTCCAGCGCGTTCCAGCTCGCCGGCAGTGAGGAATTCAGTTCAACGGCTCGAGCGTAGGCCTCGATGGCCGGTTCCGCCGCCCGTACCGCCACGTAGCAATGACCGCGCTCCTGAAACAAGCGGCCGTAGCTCGGATGGTGTTTCTCGAGCTCGGCCAGCGTCGCAAGGGCATCGGGAATCCGTTGCAGATATCGCTGGGAGACCGCGAGCATGTAGAGCACATCCCGATTCTTTGGGTCCTCGACCCGCTGCGCCTGAGCTGCGGTATGCGCCTCGGAGAACTCGTTGCGCTCGAGGAGGGCGCGAATCCGCTTGACCTCGGTCGCGATCTGCGTCGGTTGTGGGCTCGTAGTAGCTGCTTGCATGGCCCTCTCAAAGGGGCGCCAATTTGAAAAAAAGCGGGCATTGCTGCCCGCTTTAGATTAACACTCGGAACGCGGCCAGACACCGCACCGTCGGTTCGAGCCCTAGAACTTGTAACCGAACATAACGCCTGCGATTCTCGGACGCAATACCGTCTGCGTCTGCACGAATTGCGCGGTGCTGGTGTA
>Ga0209048_10001577_pt1 | contig 23280 bp, 19 predicted proteins | sample FrelakmetCRP12CR_FD_187146 | JGI IMG/M metagenome (GOLD analysis project Ga0209048, IMG submission 187146) | Freshwater lake sediment microbial communities from the University of Notre Dame, USA, for methane emissions studies - CRP12 CR (SPAdes)... | ecosystem: Environmental > Aquatic >... | reverse complement strand
GTCGATGCCGCAGACCTCTGGCAGTGTCGTGTGGAGCTGATCGAGGAGTTGCGCGATCTCGCTGGCGACGACGCGTTCGCGCGGGTCGAGGGCGCGGGTCGAGGGCGCGGGTCGAGGGCGCGGGTCGAGGGCGCGGGTCGAGGGCGCGGGTCGAGGTGCTCGTGCTCGTCGAGCATCGCCAGTCGTAGCCCGGTGGGTTCGTCGACGTCCTCGGGACACTCGATGCCAGAGACCGAGTTGCTCGAGGAGCGGGTGGGGTCCAACGTCGCCGGTAGCTTGCCTGAGCGCGGCGGGGAGACGGTCCTTCGGTCAACGTCTCGCGGGCGGTGCGTTCTCTGGTCGACGAATCCGATCGGACGCGTTCTGGGACAGATCAAGCGGCGCACCCGCGTCGTCGGGGGTTCTTCCCGACGCCGCGCTCGGACGTCTCGTCACTGCAGAGGTTGGTGGTGCCCCTTGTGCGTCGTGGAGTCCAGCCGGACTCCACGACGTCCGGCATTGACCTGACTCTGGCGTGAGCTCGTGGGGCCCAGTTGATGTCGCCCAACGCGAAGGGGCCGCAGGCGTGGTGCCTGCGGCCCCTGTGCGTCATTCGAGCCGGCTCATGGGTTCGGAGCATTCCTCACCTTGCTACCCGGCTTGATTGAATTCGTTGAGCAAGCCCTCTTCGATTGTCGAAGAGGATCAGTTGGTGCTGCTGAGCGACGAACCGGCCTGGTTGAACTTCGAGCTCACCTGACCACGCAGGAAGACCACAGCGGCAATGACCGCGAGGGCGATGAGGGCCACGAGGAGGATGTATTCCACCAGGTTGGCGCCGCGCTCGTCCTTCGCAAACTTGGCATCGAGCCAAGTCTTCAGCACGTAGAGGTTCATGGTGCCCCTTTCGGTTAAGGGTCGGAGCCCAGTCCGACCAAGGGGTGTATCGGCAGTTTCGGAGGCCGACCTTGAGCGCGCTCGGTGGACGACCGGCCGATACGCTCCCGCCCCGTGCTGCTCGTAGGCCTGACCGGGGGGATCGGAGCAGGAAAGTCAACGGTCGCCGAACTGCTGGTGCAGCGGGGGGCCGTCGTGGTGGATGCCGATGCCGTCGCCCGCTCGGTCGTCGAGCCCGGAACTCCCGCCCTGGCGGCGCTGGTGGAGCGCTTCGGCGAGGGCATCCTCGGGGCCGACGGAGCCCTTGAACGCCCGAAGCTCGCAGCGCTCGCGTTTGCCGACGAAGCGTCCCGCAAGGACCTCGAAGCAATCACACACCCGGCGATCAACGCGGAATTCCTCCGCAAGATGCAGGCAGCGCCGGACGACGGGATCGTGGTGTGCGACGTTCCGCTTCTCGCCGAGTCGGAGCAGGCACGTGGCCGCGGCTATCCCGTGATCGTCGTGGTCGAGGCGCCGCTCGGCGTGCGGCTCGATCGCCTCGAGGCGCGCGGGGTATCGCGCGACGACGCCGAGCGGCGGATGGCGGCTCAGGCCAGCGACGAGGAGCGGCGGACGATCGCCACCCATGTCATCGACAACTCGGGCGACCTCGCCACGCTCGACCGCCAGGTCGACTTCCTTTGGACCGACCTCCTGCGTCTCAAGGCCGAGCACGAAGCGGCAGCCGAGGGGAAGGGCGACGGGGAAGCCGCCAAGGAGTGAACCCGCGGGCCGCGTATCCCGGCTCGTAGCGGCCGAGTGAGACACTGCGGGGTGCCTCCGTTCGAGCTCGTCTCCGATTTCGCCCCTGCGGGTGATCAGCCCGAGGCGATCGCGGCGCTGTCCGAGGGGATCGAAGCGGGGGAGCGGCACCAGACGCTCCTGGGGATCACCGGTTCGGGCAAGTCATTCACGATCGCCGGCGTGATCGCGAAGACGCAACGTCCCACGATCGTCCTCGCACCCAACAAGAGCCTCGCGGCGCAGTTGGCGAGCGAGTTCCGCGAGTTCTTCCCCAAGAACCGCGTCGAGTACTTCGTCTCCTACTACGACTACTACCAACCCGAGGCGTACCTCCCGTCGACCGACACCTACATCGAGAAGGACTCGTCGATCAACGACGAGATCGACCGGCTCCGCCATTCCGCGACGAGCGCCATCATGAGTCGTCGCGACGTGATCGTCGTCGCTTCGGTGTCGGCGATCTACGGGCTCGGTGCGCCCGACGAATACGAGCGCCAGTGTCTCATCCTCGACAAGGGCGAGGAGCGCGAACAGCGATCGATCCTCGGGCGTCTCGTCGACCTGCAGTACGAGCGCAACGACTACGACTTCGCCCGCAACAAGTTCCGCGTGCGCGGCGACACGATCGAGATCTATCCCTCCTACGAGGAGCGCGCGATCCGTGTCCAGCTCTTTGGCGACGAAGTGGAGCGAATCGCTTCGGTGGATCCACTCACCGGCGAGGTCGTCGAGGAGCTCGACCGCCTCGTCCTCTTCCCGGCCTCGCACTACGTCACGTCACACGAGCGGATGCAGAAGGCGATCGACGGCATCGAGGCGGAGCTCGCCGAGCGGCTCCCGGAGCTCGAACGTCAGGACAAGCTGCTCGAAGCCCAGCGCCTCCGCATGCGAACCACGTACGACCTCGAGATGCTGCGCGAGGTCGGGGTCTGTTCGGGGATCGAGAACTACTCGCGCCATCTTGACGGTCGGCGGCCCGGCGAGATGCCGTACACGCTCCTGGACTACTTCCCCGACGACTACGTGGTCGTGCTCGACGAGTCTCACGTGACCGTCCCGCAGCTGCACGGGCAGTACTCCGGCGACCGTTCGCGAAAGGAGACGCTCGTCGAGCACGGCTTTCGCCTCCCCTCGGCGATGGACAACCGACCGCTGCGCTTCGAGGAGTTCGTCGAGAAGGTCAACCAGGTCGTGTTCATGTCGGCCACGCCGGGCCCCTACGAGCTCGAGCAGTCGACCCGCATCGTCCAACAGATCGTCCGGCCCACCGGTCTCGTCGACCCCGAAGTCGTCGTCCGTCCGACCAAGGGGCAGATCGACGACCTCGTCGCGGAGATCCGTCGGCGCGAGGAGCGCGACCAACGCGTCCTCGTCACGACGCTCACCAAGAAGATGTCCGAAGACCTCACCGACTACCTCCTCGAGCTCGGGGTGCGGGTGCGGTACCTGCACAGCGAGGTCGACACGCTCGAGCGGGTGGAGATCCTGCGGTCGCTGCGACTCGGTGAGTTCGACGTCCTGGTGGGCATCAATCTGCTGCGGGAGGGCCTCGACCTCCCCGAGGTCGCGCTCGTGGCGATCCTCGACGCCGACAAGGAAGGCTTTCTGCGTTCGTCGACGTCGCTGATCCAGACGATGGGTCGGGCGGCCCGCAACGTCGAGGGGCAGGTGATCATGTACGCGGATCAGGTGACCGACTCGATGAAGCACGCGCTCTCGGAGACGAACCGTCGGCGCAAGGCCCAGCTCGAGTACAACGCGGCGCACGGGATCGATCCCCAGACCATCCGCAAGAACATCGTCGACATCATGGCGATGGTGCGCGCTCGCGGTGACGACGGCAGCGTTCCGGCGGCACGCGGGCGCGCACGCGGTCGCGGGCGAGGCACGTCGCAGTCTGCGGTCTTCGACCTCGCCGGCGTGCCCCCCGAGGAGTTGGGTCGTCTCATCCTCACCCTCCAGGAGGAGATGCACGAGGCGGCGACGGGCTTGCGCTTCGAAGAGGCGGCTCGCTTGCGCGACGAGATCACCGAGCTCAAGCGCGAGCTCAAGGCGGTCGGCTGATCGGCCGCCCGCGGCAGCGAACATTCGTTCGGTCAATGGCACCAGCCGGTACAATGGATTCGTGGCATCGACGGGCTCGAAGGGAGTGACCCCGAAAGCAGCGGCTTCGAAGTCCTCTCGTCCGCCGGCCACCAAGGCGCCCACCCCGGACGCGCCCAAGCCGGCTGCACGGCCGACGCCGGCGCCGGCCCGGGAAGCGCTCCCCAAGCTCACGATTCGGGGCGCGCGTGAGCACAACCTCAAGAACGTCGATCTCGATCTTCCGCGCGATCGACTGATTGTCTTCACCGGCCTGTCGGGCTCGGGCAAGTCGTCGCTGGCGTTCGACACGATCTACGCCGAAGGACAACGCCGCTACGTCGAGTCACTGTCGGCGTACGCGCGGCAGTTCCTCGGCCAGATGGACAAGCCTGACGTCGACTTCATCGAGGGTCTGTCGCCGGCGATCTCCATCGACCAGAAGTCGGCGTCGCGCAATCCACGCTCGACGGTGGGCACGATCACCGAGGTGTCGGACTACCTGCGTTTGCTCTACGCGCGGATCGGGGTGCAGCACGATCCCGACACCGGTGAAGTGCTCGTCCACCAGACTCCGCAGGAGTTCGTCGATCGCGTGCTCGAGCTCGCGGAGGGTACGCGCTTCCAGGTGCTGGCGCCGGTCGTGCGCGGTCGCAAGGGGGAGTACCACACGCTCCTTGCCGAGCTCGCGCACGAAGGGTTCAGTCGAGCGCGGATCGATGGTGAAGTTGTGGAGCTCAGTGATCTGTCCGGCACTGGCGGGATCTCGGGCGAAGGAATGCGCCTGGCGCGCTACGAGCAGCACACCATCGAGGTTGTGGTCGACCGGCTGGTGCGTCGCGGCGGGATCGAGCGCCGGCTCACCGACTCGGTGGAGACCGCGCTGCGCCTCGCGGAAGGCGTCTGTATCGTCGAGACCGTCGACCACGAGGGCAACGGGACCGGGGAGCCGCTCGAGCTTTCGCACGGGGGTGAAGCGCTCGAGCCGCGGAACTTCTCGTTCAACTCGCCCTACGGTGCGTGCCAGACGTGCGACGGGCTCGGATACCGCTTCCAGGTCGACGCAGAGCTCGTCGTGCCCGACGAGGACCTGAGCCTGGCCGAAGGCGCGATCGCGCCCTGGTCGGGCTTCCGGAGTCGGTACTTCGATCGCGTCCTCCAAGCCGTTGCCGACGAGTTCAAGTTCTCGGTCCAGACGCCCTGGAAGAAGCTGGGCAAGCGTGCCCGCAGGGCTGTCCTCGAAGGGACCGGTAACCGAGAGGTGCACGTCGAGTACCGCAACCGGTATGGCCGTCGCCGCTCGTACCACACACCCTTCGAGGGAGTGGTCCCGTGGCTCGAGCGGCGCCAGGCCGACTCCGAGAGCGACCGGGCACGCGAGCAGATCGAGGGCTACATGCGGGAGGTGCCGTGCCCTGCGTGTGGTGGTGCGCGCCTCAAGCCCACGACGCTCGCGGTGACGGTCGCCGGCAAGAACATCTTCGAGGTCGGCGACCTGTCGATCCGCCGGGCGTCGGAGTCCTTCGACGCCATGAAGCTCTCGGCGCGTGACACGATCATCGCCGAGCCAATTCTCAAGGAGGTCCAGGAACGCCTGCGGTTCCTCCTCGACGTCGGGCTCGACTATCTGAGCCTGAACCGCTCCTCGGCAACGCTCGCCGGTGGGGAAGCGCAGCGCATTCGGCTGGCCTCCCAGATCGGGAGCGGTCTCGTCGGCGTGCTCTATGTGCTCGACGAGCCGTCGATCGGGTTGCATCAGCGCGACAACCAGCGCCTGATCGACACGCTGGTGCGCCTACGCGAGCTCGGAAACACGGTGATCGTGGTGGAACACGACGAGGAGACGATCCGCGTCGCCGACCACGTCGTCGACATCGGCCCCGGCGCGGGCGAGCACGGCGGTGAGATCGTGGCCGCGGGGACGCTCGACGTGGTGCTGGGCGAGCCGCGCTCGATTACCGGTCAGTACCTCTCGGGCAAGCGAACCATCGCCGTGCCCGAACACCGCCGGGCACCCGGCGACAACGCGCTCGTGGTGCGCGGCGCGCGCGAGCACAACCTCCACGACATCGACGTGTCGTTCCCGCTCGGATGCTTCATCGCGATCACCGGGGTCAGCGGCAGCGGCAAATCGACCCTGGTCAACGACATCCTCTATCGGGCACTGATGCAGCGCGTGTACCGCTCGCGCGACGTCCCGGGGCGCCACAAGACCGTGGAGGGTGCCGAACACCTCGACAAGGTCATCAACATCGATCAGTCGCCGATCGGGCGGACCCCGCGATCCAACCCCGCGACGTACACCGGAGTGTTCGACAAGATCCGGACGCTGTTCGCGTCGACGCAAGAGGCGAAGGTGCGTGGCTACCTACCCGGTCGCTTCTCGTTCAACGTCAAGGGCGGTCGCTGCGAAGCGTGCTCGGGCGACGGGACGATCAAGATCGAGATGCACTTCCTCCCCGACGTGTACGTACCGTGTGAGGTCTGCAAAGGGGCCCGCTACAACCGCGACACGCTCGACATCCAGTTCAAGTCCAAGAACGTCGCGGATGTGCTGGCACTCTCGATCGAGGAGGGCGCGGTCTTCTTCGAGAACCAACCGACGATCGCCCGGCACCTCACCACGCTGAACGACGTCGGTCTCGGCTATGTGCGCTTGGGTCAGCCGGCGCCGACGCTCTCGGGGGGTGAGGCGCAGCGTGTGAAGCTCGCGTCCGAGCTCGGGAAGCGCGCGACGGGTCGGACCATCTACCTGCTCGACGAGCCGACGACCGGGCTGCACTTCGAGGACGTTCGGCGCCTCCTGGGGGTGCTCGCGCGGCTCGTCGAGACCGGGAACACGGTGCTCGTCATCGAGCACAACCTCGACGTGGTCAAGTCGGCGGACTGGGTGATCGACCTCGGGCCCGAAGGAGGCGACGGCGGAGGACGCGTGATTGCCGAGGGTCCACCCGAGCACGTGGCCAAGACGCCCGGGAGCCATACCGGCCGCTTCCTCGCTCCACTCCTCGGCCTCTGAGCGATGGGCCCTGACCCGGGGAGTGACGACGCGTGGGAGGCCCACGCCGGGTGGTGGCAGGAGCACTTCACCGACGGGGTCGACCCCGAGTACGAAGAGCAGATCCTCCCGCTCGCGGGTGAGCACCTCGAAGGAGCGACGCGCGTTCTCGACGTCGGTTGTGGCGAGGGCCAGCTCTCGCGACGCATCGCCGCCGGCGGGGCGTGGGTGGTCGGCGCCGACATCACCGCCAAGCAGCTCAGCGAGGCCGCGGCCCGCGGTGGTGACCTCCGGTTCGTCCGGGCCGCGGGCGAGTCGTTGCCGTTCGCGGCCGGCACCTTCGACGCCGTCGTGATCTGCCTCACACTCGAGCACCTCGAACCGTTCGAGCCTGCGGTGCACGAGGTCGGCCGCGTGCTTGCCCGCGGCGGTCGCTTCGTCCTCTTCCTGAACCACCCGCTGCTGCAGTCGCCCGACAGCGGGTGGGTCGACGACCAGATCCTCGGGGAGCAGTACTGGAGAGTCGGCCCCTATCTCGAGGATGCCGTGGCGATGGAAGAGGTCTCGCCCGGGATCAAGTTGCTCTTCATGCACCGACCGTTGAGCCGATACATCAACGTGATGGCCGACTGCGGGCTCCTGGTCGAGCACATGAACGAACCGGCGCCTCCGCCGGGCTTCCTGGCGCAGGCTCCCGAGCACACCGAGGAGGCGTTGATCCCTCGCCTCCTGGTGCTGCGCGCCCGCAAGCTGGCGTGAGCGCCATCGCCGCGTCCGACGGTCCGCAGGTCGCCGGACGCCGCGCCGGTTCGTGGGCGCGGACGTGGATTGCCAGGCCGGTGATCGCGTGCCTCGTGCTGTTCGGCCTCTACGCCTGCCTGTCGTTGCTGAACGATCCCCGTGGGTTCCTCGGCGCCGACACGGGGGGCAAGGTCGCCACCTTGCGGGCGATGGACGCGCGGGGCGACCTCGACCCGGATGTCGGGTACTGGGCCGAGCACCTCGATCCCGCCGGCGTCGTACATCCTCTCGCCCTCACCTACCACATCGGCCAACGCTGGGTGAACGTCACGACCCTGCCGATGATCTACGCGTCCGTCCCCCTCTACGAGCTCGGCGGTGCGCGCGCGATCCTCGTGCTCCCGATGCTCGGGGGTGTCCTCACGGCGCTCGCCGCACGCGCGTTGGCGCGTCGCCTCGGTGGCGGTTCTGGTGACGCGGCATTCTGGCTCATCGGGCTCGCGACCCCGGTCGTCGTGTACGCGCTCGACTTCTGGGAGCACACGCTCGGGCTTGCCGCGATGGTCTGGGCCGTGGTCCTCCTCCTCGACGTCGCCGAGGGGCGAGCCGGGTGGCGCTCCGCGGCAGCGGGCGGACTGCTGTTCGGTGTCGCCGCGACGATGCGCAACGAGGCGTTCGTCTACACCATGGCGACCGGGCTCGTCGTGGGTGTCGCTCTCGTCGTGCAGCGTCGACGAGGCTTGTTCCGCTGCGCGCTCGCAGGTGCCGTGGGCTTCATCGTGCCCGTCGCCCTGAACCAGTTGCTCGAGCGGGCGGTGCTCGGCCAGTCGTTGCGGTCAGCCCGCACCACCGGTGCCGTGAACGACGGTGGCGCGAACCTCGCCCGGCGCGCCGAAGAGGCGCTGAGCACCACCGTCGGGCTCAATCACTACACACCCGCGACGGCGGACTGGATCATCGGGGGGCTCCTGGTCGCGTTCGTGGCGCTGGCGGCGTTCGCGATGCTGGGGCCGCGTCGTCGGAGCGCGATCGCGATCGCCGCGCTGGTCGCGGCCGGGACACTCGGCGCCATTCGCTTCTCGAGCGGCCTCGGGTTCGTACCCGGATTCCTCGTCACCTCACCGCTCGCGGTTGTCGGCCTCGTCGCCGCCACGAGCGACCGGCGGCTGCTCCGGCCGGTCGCGATCGCGATCGTCGCCCTCCCAATGGTCTGGTTGTTCCAGTACGGCGGGGGAGCGAACCCGCAATGGGGCGGGCGCTATGTGCTGTGCTCTGGCGTGCTGCTCGCGGTGGCCGGGATCGTCGCGCTCGGGACGCGGGGTCGGGGCGCGCTCGCCCCGTTCGCCGTTGCTGCGCTCCTGATGACCGCCGCCGGGGTCGGATGGCTCTCGGTGCGCAGCCACGCCGTGGCAGACGCGGTCGAGAGCGTCGTGGCCGGTCGTACTCCGGTCGTGACCACCGGGCTGCCCTACTTCCTCCGTGAAGGCGGGGCGTTCTCCGGCCCACGACGCCGGTGGCTCGACGCCGAGGTCCCCCGCGAGGTGCCCGTTGCCGTGGACGTCCTCGACCGGGACGGCGCCGACCAGTTCACCCTCGTCGCCCGGTTCCGCCGCCAGGCCCCGGCCCACCTCGGGCCCTACGAGCGTGAGTCCGTGCGCTCGGTCGAGTACCTCAGCGACATCCGGCTGACGGTGGCCCGCTATCGGCGGGCCTGACCGGGCGCCTCCGTCACCCCGGGAAATGGCCGGAATTCCCTCACCTTGGGTCCCGGAGCCGCCGATACAAGCCAGATGCGTCGGCTCGCCCGCGTGGCCACCGTCCTGGGTCCGGTCGTGGTCGTTCTCGCGCTGGGGAAGGTCCACGCGGCCTTCCACGGCTACGACTTCACCGACTCGTTCCGATTCGCCTGGGCGATCGGCTTCGCGCTCACCCTCGTCGTCGCCGCGTACGGGTTCGGCGTGCCCGACGTTCCCCGACAGCGCCGCCAAGCGGCACTCGTCGCGATCGGCGCGACCGGGGTCTCCGCCCTCGTGGTGTCGTCCGCCCAACTGGTCGCGGGCGACGCGCTGCTCCCTCGCGCGGTCGTCTTCGGCGCCACGATCGTGCTCGTACCCTGGTTCGTCCTCTGGACCCGGGTGACGAGCGACGCGCGAATCCGGGCGGAAGGCCGTGAGCGTGTCCTGGTCGTCGCCGACCTCGACGAGGTCGACGCGTTGCGCCAGGAGCTCGATCGAGCGCCGGAACGCCACGCGGTGGTGGTGGGCTCGCTCACCCCCGACCAGGCGTACCCGATCGATCCACCGCACCTCCCGCTCGTCGAGCTCGCGCGCACGACCCGCGCCACGCTCCTCGTCCTCAGTCGGGGTGCTCAGTCGGACGAGGACGTCATCGTGCAGGCGGCCCGGCTGCACGAGAGCGGCGTCCGCGTCCGCACGTTGTCGCTCTTCTACGAGGCGTGGCTGGGCAAGCTCCCGATCGGTGAGCTCGAGCGCGTCTCCCTCCTCTTCGACGTCGGCGAGCTGCACGGTCGTCACTACTCGAGCGTCAAGCGCATGTTGGACGTCATGGTCAGCCTCGCGGGATGCGCCGCGCTCGCGCTCGTGACACCTGTGGTGATCGTGGGCAACTGTCTCGGGAATCGGGGTCCGCTGCTCTATCGCCAGACCCGGGTCGGGCGCGACGGGCACCCGTTCACCATCGTCAAGTTCCGGACCATGTGCACATCCCGGGAGTCAGAGGACCTCACGAGCGACGACGACCCGCGGGTGACTGCGTTCGGTGGCGTCCTGCGTCGCACGCACCTCGACGAACTGCCCCAGGTCGTGAACGTCCTCAAGGGCGAGCTCTCACTGGTCGGGCCGCGGCCCGAGCAGCCCCACCTCGTCGCACAGCTCTCGGGGAAGCTCCCGTTCTACCGGCTCCGCCACCTCGTCCGCCCGGGCATCACCGGCTGGGCACAGGTCAAGTACCCGTACGCGGCGACCGAGAGCGAGGCGCTCGAGAAGCTTCAGTACGAGTTCTTCTACTTGCGCCGTCAGAGCCTGTCCCTCGATGCGCGCATCGTCGCTCGGACGCTCCGCAGCGTCCTCGGGCTCGAGGGCAGATGAGTTCCTCGGCCCCCGACCACGGTCTACGACGGGCGATCGCGTTCTCGTCGGCCGGGACGACGGTGGCCCGGGTCACCGGCGCGATCGGCGGTGTGCTCGCGGCGCGCCTGTTGGGACCGAGCGGCCGCGGCCAGCTCGCGATCCTCACTGTCGTCGCTGTGGTGGGCGCGACGGCGGCCGCGGCCGGGTTGCAGTTCTGGGTCGCGAGAGAGGTCGCCCGTTCCGGCGGCGTGCGGGTCGCGTGGCGCGTCGTCGTGCGCCACACCGCCGTGATCGTGATGGTGGTTCCGCTCGTCGGCGTGCTCGTCGGGCCGGCCCTGGGAGCATTCGCCGACGCCGCACCGGCAACGGTCGCGGCAGCCGTCGGACTTGCCGTCGCCGGCGCGCTCGCGTTCATCCTCCTGGCACTGCCGCACGGTATGCGGGCAATGGGTGTTGTGGCCGCCGCGACGACGTCGGCGGGCGCCGTCTATCTGTCCGTGACCCTGGTCCTGTGCGTCGCGGGGATCGACTCGGTCGCGCTCGTGCTCGTGGGCGCCGCACTCGGCCAGCTTGCCTCCGCCGCCGTCTCGTACCGTTTCGCGGCCCGGTCGGTGCACGCCGCAGAGGGAGACGACGACTTCACCCACTCGGGTTGGGTCGGGTACCGCCGTGCGCTCGCCTTCGGCGCGCCGGGTGGCGCCGGTGAACTGGTGCTCTTGGCGATGCTCCGCATCGATGTTCTGGTGGTGGCCGCGTTCCTCCCGCTCGAGGCCGTCGGGCTCTATGCCGTCGCGACCGCACTCACCGAGATGCTCTGGGTCGTTCCCGACGGTGTCGCGCTGGTCGTGCTCCCGACGACCGCCCGCGACCCTCTCGCATCGCGAACCCGGGCCCTGCTGCTCCCCACGCTCGCGCTCACTGCCGTCGGCGGGCTCGTGCTGACGCTGATCGACGGCACCCTGGTGCGCGCGCTCTTCGGCGCGTCGTTCGCGGGCGCGACTGCGGCCGTGCCGTTCCTCGCCGTCGCTGCTGTGGCCGGAGGTGCGTGGAAGGTCATCGGGGCCGAGGTCGTCGCGTACGGCCGAACGGCCCCGCGGCTCTGGAGCGCCACTGCCGGGCTCGTGACGATGCTCGCGGTGGATCTGGTCGCGGTCCCGACGCTGGGGATCGCGGGCGCGGCGCTGGGCTCCGCCTGTGGCTACCTGGTCGCCGCCCTGGTCGTGGCCCGTGCGTGGGGGACGCACCTGCGACGGTCGGGCGTACGCGCGCCGGCACTGTCAGCCGAACGGAGCGCGGCGTGAGCGTCGTGCACGCCGTCGCATCCACCGTTCCTGCCGGTGAAGCCGACATCGCCCCTGCTGATGCGGCCCGTCCGGTCGCCGTGAGCGTTGTCGTCGTCGCATTCCATCGACCGATGGCCCTGGCCCGTCTGCTCGACGCGGTGGTCGCGCCGGGTCTCGAGGTCGTGGTGGTGAACGTCGGTGAGGACCCGGCGGTCACCGCAGCCATCGACTCCGCGGCCGTCGACTCCGCGGCCGTCGACTCCGCGGACGACGGCACCGCACCTGACGATGTCGTCGAGATCGGGATCCCGGGGAACCCCGGCTTCGCGGCGGGCGTGAACGTGGGCGTCGCGGCTGCACGCGGCGACGTCGTGGTGTTCATGAACGACGACGCGACGCTCGGCCTCCCGGATCTCCGAGCGCTGACGAATGCCGTCGCGGCGGGTGCCGATGTTGCGGTGCCACGAGTGCTCGGCGCCGACGGCCACGCCGAGCGCACGATCGCCGCGCTTCCTACCCCGACGGCCCTGGCGCGCGAGTGGCTCCTGCTCCCCGATGCACCGATCGGGCCCCTGTCTCGACACCTCCGGGTCGAGAAATGGCGCCTGCCGGCCGGCCCGGAACGAATCGATGCCGCGGCGGCAGTGGCGGTCGCGGCCCGGCGGTCGCTTGTCATCGAGGAGCCGATTCCCGAGGGCTACTTCCTGTATTGGGAGGAGTCCGAGTGGTTCTGGAACCTCCACCAGCGAGGAGCGCGCGTCGAGTATCGACCCGATGCCACGTGTCGCCACGACGGCGGCCGCACGGATGTCCGTCCCGAGAAGTCACGTCTCCTGGCTCGGAACGCGGTCCGATGTGTTCGCCGCACCCAGGGTCGGGGTTCGGGAATCGCGGCGTACGCGATCGTCGTTCTCTGGAACCTGCGGCTCGCCGTCGTCGACGGCGCCCGAGCCACGCTGGGACGGGCGCCACGTGCACAGGCGCACGCGCGGCGTGCGGGGCTTCGCGCTGCGGTCGGCTCGTGGCGAGAGCTGCGATGACGACGCTGCTCGTCGACTGGCTCGGTCGAGGTGGGATCGCCCAGTGCACCGAGGCGTGGGCCCGCGAGTTGGGGGCACACGGCCAGGACACGGTGATCGTCACCCGGAGCGGCCGCGAGCTCGAGGCCGCTGATCTGGTCACGGTCGGAGCCAACGGGCGGGGTCGGCTCGGCGCGCACCGCGCCGTCGTCGCGAGCGCTGCTCGGGAGATCCGTGCCCGCCGCCCGGCCTGGGTGGTGGTCCAGAACTACGTGGTCCCTGCCCTCGAGCGCCCCGTGTACCGGGCGGCTCGCGACGTGGGCGCGCGGGTCGCCATCGTGGTCCACGATGACCGGCTGCACACGTGGCGAGCCGGGACCCATGTCGGACTCACCGGCGAGCTCCAGCGCGCGGACGAAGTGATCGCCCACAGCCACCACGTCGCCGATCGGGTGCAGGACCGGATCGGCCGACCGGTGCGTGTGATCGAGCACCCGATCCAGGTCGGCATGCTGCAGACGCCGCCGATCGAGCCTGATCTCGACGCGGGCGATGCGTTCCTTGCCGCCCACTTCGGCGTGCTGCGCCGCCACTACAAGGGCACCACCGTCGTCGAGCAGCTCGTGGGCCGGGTCCCGCGCTGGAATGTCATCGCGCTGGGCGTGGGTGCACCCGCGGCCCGCCCCGGTCTCGGTTCGGTCCCCGGGTGGGTCGCATCCGGCGCGCTCGTCGGTGCCGTGGCTCGCAGCGATGCGGTGCTGCTCCCGTACCACCACGCGACCCAGAGCGGCGCCGTGGTGCTGGGTCAGGTGCTGGGCGCGGTGCCGGTGGTCAGCGCAGTCGGAGGCATCCCGGAACAGGTGACCGACGGGGTCGACGGGATTCTGGTCCACGCCGGTGCGGGGGTCGACGCGTGGTCGGTCGCCCTCGAGCGGCTGTCGGACGACGAGTACCGCAAAGAGCTCATCGTCGCCGGCCGGGAACGGGTCTGGTCGGCCCACGAACGGTTCGCGCGTGCGGTCGTGGAGATGGTCCGGTGAGCACCGCCGTAGCGCCCGCGGCGTCACTGTTGCTGGTGGTCCGCGACGAGCCGCTCGACCGCCTCGAGCGGGTGCTCGTCGGCCTCGCAGCGCAGCGCGGCGCCGGAGCCCTCGAGCTGCTCGTCGCGGCGCCCGCCTCGGAGCACGAGCGCCTCAAGACGCTACGTGCGCGCGGCGCGCTCGTGCGCGTCGTGCTCGTCGACAACCCGACCGGGGCTCGGAGCTCGGGGCTCAACGGCCTCATCGAGGTCGCGACGGCGCCCGTGGTCGTGCGCGTCGACGCCCGGTCTCGTCCGCCGGCGGACTACGTCGGTCGTTGCCTCGCGCGCCTGGACGCGGCCCCCGAGATCGGCGTGGTCGGCGCGATTCAGCGACCGGTGACCACTCACCCCGACGCCCGGAGCCGCGGCATCACGCGTGCACTGGGCAACGCGTGGCTCCTCGGCGGTGCGCGCTACCGACGTGGCCGGGGCGGCCAGGCCGACACGGCGTATCTCGGAGCGTTCCGTCGCGACGAGCTCCGGGGGTTGGGCGGCTACGACGAACGACTCGACGCCAACGAGGACTTCGAGCTCTGCACCCGCTACCGGTCGGCCGGCGCGACGGTCTGGGTCGAGCCCGGACTCGAGGTCCTCTACGAGCCGCGCCGGACCTACCGGGCACTCTGGAGTCAGTACGGCTCCTTCGGGGTGTCGAAGGTCGTCTTCTGGCGGCTGACGGGCCGCAGGCCAAATGCCCGGCAGCTGACGGCGCTCGGGGGCGCCGCGGCGACGATCGCGATCGGTGCGGTCGCGTTGGTGCGGCGCCCGGCGAGCGCCGCGGTGTTGATCGCAGCCGGCGTGGCCGCGGTCGCGATCGTGGACCACATCGCCGCACCCGACGAGCGCGACGCCCGGGTCCGCCTCGCGGCGGGCGCGGCGTACGTCACCGTGATCGGGGCGTGGATCTCGGGCATCGCCCGCGCCCTGGTCCGGGTCAGGTGATCGCGAGCATCCGCTCGAGCGCGACGCGAGCCCACTTCGTCGTGTGCTCGTCGACGATGACCTGATTCACGACCCGGCCGTCGAGCACCGACTCGAGGCACCACGCAAGGTGCGGCTCGTCGATCCGGAACATCGTGGCGCACGGGCACACGAGGGGATCGAGCGACACGACCGTCTTGTCGGGATTCTCGGCCGCGAGCCGTTGCACCATATGGATCTCGGTACCGATGGCCAGCGTCGAGCCCGTCGGCGCGGCGGTGACCCACTCGAGGATGCGCTCGGTCGAGCCGACCTTGTCGGCCAGCTCGGCCACCTCGTGCATGCACTCGGGGTGCACGATCACCTCTCCGTCGGGGTGCTCGGCGCGGAACGCGTCGATGTGCTTGGGCTGGAAGCGCTGGTGGACCGTGCAGTGCCCCTTCCAGAGGAGGATCTTCGCTTCCTTGGCGTCGCGCTCCTCGAGACCGCCGAGGTCGCGGTGGGGGTTCCAGACCCGCATGTGGGATTCGTCGTATCCCATCTGGTAGCCGGTGTTGCGGCCGAGGTGCTGGTCGGGGAAGAACAGGACACGGTCACCGCGCGCGAAGGCCCACTCCAGTGACGCACGGGCGTTCGACGACGTGCACACCGAGCCGCCGTGCTCGCCGACGAACGCCTTGAGTGCCCCAGACGAGTTCATGTACGTGATCGGGACCACGCGCTCGATGTCGGTGACCGCCGCGATCTCATCCCACGCCTCTTGGACCTGGTCGATGTCGGCCATGTCGGCCATCGAGCATCCGGCGTTGAGGTCGGGGAGGATCACGTGCTGGTGGTCGCCCGTGAGCACGTCGGCCGCCTCCGCCATGAAGTGCACGCCGCAGAACACGATCGTGTCGGCTGCGTCGTGCTCCGCGGCCCACTGCGCCAGCTTGAAGGAGTCGCCCCGCAGGTCCGCCCAGCGGATGACCTCGGGCCGCTGGTAGTGGTGGCCGAGGATCAGCAGGCGCTCGCCGAGCGTCTCCTTCGCCGCGTGGATCCACGACGCGAGGTCGTCGGGGCTCGCGAGGGTGTAGCGGTCCGGCAGCGGAACCTGGAGTCGCAACATGGCATGGCACCTCAGGGGTGCGGCCCCGGTGATGGCCGGCGGGGACAGCCTGGTCGCCCACCGCGGGGGTGTCGGCCCCGGGTCCGAATTGTGACCGGGGACTACCAGGCCCGATCTGGCTCCATGGTACTGCTCGCCCGGCGACCGGATGCCGTTCGTCACCGGTGGGACGCTCGCCGGTCCGGTGGCGCGGTCTGGGACACTGGAGGTGTGCAGCGTCCCGAAGCCGGCTCGATCCCCACGTCGCCGGGCTCCTATCAGTTCAAGGACGCAAGCGGGCGCGTCATCTATGTGGGGAAGGCGAAGAACCTACGCAGCCGCCTGTCGAACTACTTCGGCCCGCCCGAGTCGCTCCTGCCTCGGACGCGTCAGATGGTCGCGGTCGCGGCGACGGTCGAGTGGATCGAGGTGAGCAACGAGGTCGAGGCGCTCTTCCTCGAGTACAACCTGATCAAGACCCATCACCCCCGCTTCAACATCCGGTACAAGGACGACAAGTCGTACCCGTACCTCGCCGTCACCCTCGACGAGGAGTGGCCCCGGGCGATCGTGACGCGGGGCGCGAAGCGCAAGGGCGTGCGCTCGTTCGGGCCCTATGCCCACGCGTACGCGATTCGCGAAACGCTCGACCTGTTGCTCCGGACCTTCCCGATCCGCACCTGCACGAACGCCAAGTTCGACCGGCACCGACGGCTCGGGCGTCCCTGCCTCTACGCCCACATCGAGAAGTGCGCGGCCCCGTGCGTCGGCGACGTGACCGCGCAGGAGTACGCGGCGCTCGTCGCCGATCTCCTCGCGTTCCTCGACGGAGAGACCGCACCGATCCTCGAGCGGCTCGAGCATTCGATGCGCGAGGCCTCCGACGAGACGGAGTACGAGCGGGCCGCCCGGCTCCGCGACCAGCTCACCTCCGTCCGCAAGGCCATCGAACGCCAGCAGATGGTCGCGCCGAAGGAGGAGAACCTCGACGTGATCGGGCTCGCCGAGGACGAGCTCGAAGCGTCGATCCAGCTGTTCTTCGTGCGCAAGGGTCGCGTGGTCGGGCGGCGCGGTCTCGTGGTCGACAAGGTCGAGGATCTCGACACCCCGGCCCTCGTCGAGCGGACGCTCGAGCAGCTGTACGCGGGTGCGCCGCCCGAGGACGTGCCCCGTGAGATCCTCGTCCCGGTGGAACCGGCCGACCCAGCCCTGGCCGAGGCATTCTTGTCAGAGGTCCGCGGGGCGCGAGTGCGCGTACGCGTGCCGCACCGTGGTGAGAAACGCGAGCTCCTCGCCACGGTGACTCGAAATGCAACGGACGCGTTCGCCCAGCACAAGCTCCGGCGAGCGTCCGACCACAACGCGCGGGCACGGGCGCTCAGCGCGCTCCAGGAGGCGTTGAGCCTGACCGAGGCACCGCTGCGCATCGAGTGCTTCGACATCTCGAACCTCCAGGGCACCGAGATCGTGGGCTCGATGGTCGTGATGGAGGACGGGCTCGCGAAGCGCTCCGACTACCGCCGGTTCAAGGTCCGCCACCAGGACGGGCAAGACGACTTCGCGGCGATGGAAGAGGTGCTCACGCGTCGGTTCCGGCGGTACCTCGAGGAGCGCGACGAAGGTGCGCGGGCGGGAAAGAGGTTCGCCTACCCCCCGAACCTGCTCGTCGTCGACGGTGGTCGAGGTCAGCTCAACGTCGCGGTACGGGTCCTCGAGGAACTCGGGCTCGAAGACATCTCGGTGGCGTCGCTCGCGAAGCGACTCGAGGAGGTGTACCTGCCACAGCGGGCAGAGCCGGTGCGGATCGAACGCGACTCCGCGGCGCTGTACCTGCTCCAACAGGTTCGTGACGAAGCGCACCGCTTCGCGATCACGTATCACCGCAAGCTGCGTGAGAAGCAGGCCACCGTTTCGGTCCTCGACGAGGTCCCCGGCCTCGGTCCCACGCGGCGCACTCGGCTGCTGCGAGAGTTCGGGTCGGTGAAGAAGCTACGGGAGCTGTCGGAGGAGGAGCTGGTCGGGCTCGCGTGGCTCCCTGAGCGTGTCGGTCGGGCGCTGCACGAGCGGCTGCACAGCGGCTCGCCTGCACCGGGTGGCCGGACCCGGTCATGATCGAGCCTCGCCATGCTTGACCTGACGATCGTCACGGGGATGTCGGGAGCGGGCCGCTCGTCGGCTGCCGACGTGCTCGAGGACCTCGGGTTCTTCGTGATCGACAACCTGCCGCCCGCGCTCATCCCGAAGGTCGCCGAGCTCGCGAGCGGCGGCGGTCGCCCCACGAGCTACGCGCTCGTGGTCGATGTCCGCTCCGGCGCGTTCATGCACGACCTCGAAGCCGCGCTCGCGGATCTCCGCGCGACCGGCGCCCGGACGCGCATCCTGTTCCTGGACGCCGGCGACGAGGCGCTGATTCGCCGTTTCGAGGCTTCCCGCCGCCGGCATCCCCTCGCCGATGCCGATGGGATCGCGGATGGGATCTCGCGTGAGCGCATGCTCCTCGAAGAGCTCAAGGGTCAGGCCGACCTCGTGGTCGACACCACGAACCTGAACGTGCACGAGCTCCGGGATCGGTTGCGTGTGCTGTTCGGCGAAGGTGAGCCCGAGGCCGGCGAGCTCCAGGCGAGCGTGGTCTCGTTCGGCTACAAGCACGGCGTTCCGGTCGATGTCGACCTGCTGTTCGACTGCCGCTTCCTGCCGAACCCGCACTGGGTTGATCGCTTGCGCCCGCTGCCGGGCACGGACCCTGAGGTGCGCCGCTACGTCCTCGAGCAGGAAGAAGCCGGAGCGTTCCTGGAGGAGCTGCGCCGGCTCTTCGCGCTGCTCCTGCCGGCGTTCGTGCGCGAGGGCAAGGCGTACCTCTCGATCGGCGTCGGTTGCACGGGCGGTCGCCACCGCAGCGTCGTGATCGCAACCGAGCTCGTGGCCCTGCTCAAGGAGCTGGGCTTCTCGGCACGCCTGCATCATCGGGACGTTGATCGTGCCTGATGTTCCGCAGGGAGGATCGGGGGGTCCGGCGGTCGTCGCGCTCGGGGGCGGGCACGGTCTCGCGGTCGTGCTGCGCGCCGTGCAACGCTACGCGGGTTCCGTCACGGCGGTGGTCAGCGTCGCCGACGACGGCGGTTCGAGCGGCCGCCTGCGCCGTGAGCTCGGTGTCGTGCCGCCCGGTGACCTTCGCAAGTGCCTCGTCGCGCTGGCCGCACCGGGCAATGTGTGGAGCGCCACGTTCGAGCACCGGTTCGGGGGGACCGAGCTCGCGGGGCATGCGCTCGGCAACCTCGTCCTCGTCGGCCTCGTCGAGACGCTCGGCGACGTCGGCCGCGCGCTCGACGAGGCGGGGCGAATCCTCGGGGCGGCCGGACGGGTCCGGCCGGCAACGGTCGATCACGTCGTGCTCACGGCGCAGATCGAGGGGGCCGAGCCCGGGAGCGAATCGGCCGCGGTCGAAGGCCAGGTGGCGGTGATGGAGCATCAGGGCCGGATCCGTCGACTTGGGCTCGTGCCCGCGGATGCCCGGGCCCACCCGGACGCGATCTCCGCCATCGCGTCCGCCGACCAGGTGGTGCTGGCCCCCGGATCGCTCTTCACCAGCCTCCTTCCGGTCCTCGTGGTTCCCGAGATCCGCGACGCGATCAGGGTCACCGGGGGACAGGTCGTCCAGGTGTCGAACCTCGAGCCGCAGGTCCCCGAGACCGAAGGTCTCGACGCCGTCGACCATCTCCAGGCCGTGCTCGAGCACGGGACCCGGGTCGACGTGCTGCTCGCGCCCACTGATGGGGTGCTGCGAGCCGACGCTGCTGGCGTGCGCGCAACAGGAGTCCGACCGAGCGCAGCCCCGATGGCAGACTCGTCCGGTCACGGTCACGATCCGGCGAGATTGGCGCAGGCCCTCGCCGATCTGCTGGAGTCCTGGGTACTTCGTCTTCACGAGTGAGGGGCGCATGAGCGTTCGAGTGGGTATCAATGGCTTCGGGCGCATCGGACGTTCGTTCTTCCGCGCGTTGATCGCACGCGGAGCGTCCGCCGGCGTCGAGCTGGTGGCCGTGAACGACCCCATGGGCGACGCGCACACGGCGTCGTTCCTGCTCAAGCACGACTCGGTGGGCGGGACGCTGCACCATGACGTCAAGGCCACCGACGCAGGGTTCAGCGTCGACGGCGTCGAGGTCAAGAAGCTCGCGGTCATGGACCCGGCCGAGATCCCATGGGGCGAGCACGGCGTCGACGTCGTGATCGAGTCGACCGGGCTCTTCACCGCACGCGCGAAGGCCGCCGGGCACCTCGTCGGTGGCGCGAAGCGCGTGATCATCTCGGCTCCGAGCGGCGACGCCGACGCGACCATCTGCATCGGCGTGAACGACGGCGTCTTCGATCCGGCCAAGGACACGGTGATCTCCAACGCCTCGTGCACCACGAACTGCCTCGCGCCGCTGGCGAAGGTGCTCAACGAGCGGTTCGGGATCGAGCGCGGTCTGATGACGACAGTGCACGCATACACCAGCGATCAGTCGCTCCAGGACCTCGCCAAGCCCACCCGCTCGGGGAAGCCCGATCTGCGCAGGATGCGGGCGGCCGCGCTGTCGATCATCCCGAGCAGCACGGGTGCGGCCAAGGCGATCGGCGTCGTGCTGCCCGAGCTCGAAGGCCGCCTCGACGGTATCGCCTTGCGTGTCCCGACCGCGACCGGCTCGATCACCGACCTCTCTGTCGAGCTCACGACCGCGGCGTCGGTCGAGGAGATCAACGCGGCATTCAAGGAAGCCGCGAACGACGCGTCGTACCAGCGTGTGCTCGAGTACAGCAACGAGCCCCTCGTCTCGGCCGACATCGTCGGCAACCCCGCGTCGTGCATCTTCTCGTCGCTGGACACGATGGCCAACGGCGCGCTGGTGAAGGTGCTCGGTTGGTACGACAACGAGTGGGGCTACTCGAACCGCCTTGTCGATCTCGTCGCCTTCGTCGGCAGCCGCTGATCACCAAGACACTGAAGGCCAAGACGCTGAAGGCCAAGACGCTGAAGATCTCGACACCGAGCTCCTCGACTCCGAGCACCGCGAGACCCGACGCGTGACGATGACGATCCCCTGGCTCGAGGATCTCCCCATCCAGCGAGGGGCACGCGTCCTCGTGCGCTTCGACTTCAACGCGCCGATCAAGGACGGTCACGTCGAGGACGATCTGCGCATCGCGACTGCCCTCCCGACGATCGGCTGGTTGCGCGAACAGGGCGCCGTGGTCGTCACCTGCGGTCATCTCGGTCGACCGAAGGGGAAGGTCGATCCGGCGTACTCGATGGCCCCCGTGGCACAGCGCCTCGGTGAGCTGCTCGGCGCGCCGGTGACGCTCGTGCCCGGCGTCGTCGGCCCCAAGGTCGAGGAGGTCGTCGCGAACCTGCGCCCGGGCGACGTCGCCATGCTCGAGAACCTGCGGTTCGAACCCGGAGAGACGGCGAACGACCCGGCGTTCGCGACGAACCTGGTCAGCGGGTTCGACGCGTACGTCAACGACGCGTTCGGTGCCTCGCACCGCGAGCACGCCTCGATCGTCGGACCACCGCGCGTGCTGCCGAGCGCGGGCGGGCGCCTGCTCGAACGCGAGGTCGAGGTGCTCACCCGCCTGCTCGACGAGCCGGCCCGCCCCTTCGTGGCAATCCTCGGTGGGGCGAAGGTCAGCGACAAGCTGGGAGTCATCGAAGCCCTGCTCGAGCGCTGCGACACGATCCTCGTCGGTGGGGCGATGGCGTTCACGTTCATCCTCGCGTCCGGTGGCGAGATCGGCGACTCGTTGGTAGAGCCCGAGCGCGTCGACGTGTGCCGCCGGTTGCTCGGGACCGGTCGGGTCCGGGTCCCGACCGACGTCGTGATCGCACGGGAGATCGCACCCGACGCCGAGACCCGGGTCGTCCCGGGCGCCGCGATCCCCGCCGGGTGGAAGGGGCTCGATGTCGGGCCCGCGACCAGCGCCGCCTTCGCGGCCGAGGTGGCAGGCGCGGCGACGGTGCTCTGGAACGGGCCGATGGGGGTCTTCGAGATGGCACCGTTCGCGGCGGGCACCCGGTGCGTGGCCGAGGCCGTCGCCGACTGCGCCGGGTTCACCGTCGTCGGGGGTGGTGACAGCGCCGCCGCGATCCGCCGGATGGGGTTCGCCGGGCGGGTCGACCATGTGAGCACCGGCGGCGGCGCATCGCTGGAGTTCATCGAGCGGGGTGACCTGCCCGGGCTCGCTGCACTGCGCGCCGCACCCCGGCCCGCAAGCGCCGGGAAGTAGGGAGAGGGATCGCTCATGGCCACGTCGGGTCGACACCCCATCATCGCGGCGAACTGGAAGATGCACCACGACCACCTCGTGGCGATCCAGGTCGTCCAGAAGCTGTCGTACCGGCTCGAGCAGGAGGACTACGAGGGGTGCGACGTCGTTCTGTGTCCTCCCTTCACCGACCTGCGCACCCTCCAGACGCTCATCGAGAGCGACAAGATCCCGATCGCGCTGGGCGCGCAGAACTGCCACTGGGAGGACCACGGCGCGTTCACCGGTGAGGTGAGCCCACCGATGCTCAAGAAGCTCATCGTCGAATACGTGATCGTCGGACACTCCGAGCGACGCCAGCTCTTCGGCGAGACCGACGACACGGTCAACCAGAAGGTCGCGGCCGTGCTCAAGCACGAGATGACGCCGATCCTCTGTGTGGGCGAGACGCTGGAGGAGCGCGAGGCGGGCCAGACCGAGGCGCGGGTGGGGGAGCAGACGCGAGCGGCCCTGCGCGGCGTCAAGACCGACGCCGCGGCGCGGTGCGTGCTCGCGTACGAGCCGATCTGGGCGATCGGCACCGGTCGCAACGCCACTCCCGACGACGCCAATGAGACCATCGGCGCCATCCGAGGTGTGCTGCGCGACCTCTACGGCGAGATCGCGGACGCGATCCGCATCCAGTACGGCGGCAGCGTCAAGCCGGGCAACATCGCCGAGCTGATGCAGATGCCCGAGATCGACGGGGCCCTGGTGGGCGGCGCCTCGCTCGATCCCGACGACTTCGCCCGGATCGTGCGCTACCGGGTGTGACGGTACAATCGGCGCCGTGATCCTCAATGCGGTGCTCATCGTCTTCTGCGTGGGGTCGGCCCTGGTGCTGATCTTCCTCGTGCTGCTCCACTCCGGGCGGGGCGGAGGCCTCTCCGACATGTTCGGGGGCGGGTCTCTGGGCGGCTCATCGGCCGGGTCGACGGTCGTGGAGCGCAACCTCGACCGCCTCACGGTGATCACCGCGGTGATCTTCGGCTTCTCCACCGTGATCCTGGCGCTGAGCCTCCAGCCCTCCTGACG
>Ga0209048_10001576_pt1 | contig 23286 bp, 22 predicted proteins | sample FrelakmetCRP12CR_FD_187146 | JGI IMG/M metagenome (GOLD analysis project Ga0209048, IMG submission 187146) | Freshwater lake sediment microbial communities from the University of Notre Dame, USA, for methane emissions studies - CRP12 CR (SPAdes)... | ecosystem: Environmental > Aquatic >... | reverse complement strand
TCGACCGAGTTGTCGGGCAGCGGGATGTGCTCGATCTCGCCCTTGAGGAAGTGCACGTTGGTCAGGCCGCTCTTGCGCTTGTTCTCTTCGGCCAGCGCGAGCATCTGCTCGGTCATGTCCAGGCCGAAGGCCATCCCGGTCGGCCCAACGCGCTTGGCAGAGAGCAGCACGTCGATGCCGCCACCGGAGCCCAGGTCGAGCACGGTCTCACCCGCCTTGAGTTCCGCCAGTGCCGTCGGGTTGCCGCAGCCCAGCGAAGCCAAGAGCGCCTTCTCTGGCACTTCGCTCGCCTGCAGTGCGTCGTACAGATTCGACGTGATGGGGTCCGCTCCACAACCTTCTCCAGGCGCTCCGCCGCAACAGCTGCTGGTCGCGCCCCGGGCAACGCGCGTCGCAGCCTGACCGTATTTCTCCCTCACGACCTCTTTCACACTTGCTTGTGTGTTCATCGACTTCTCCTGTGAATCAACTGCAGCAGACAATCCTTTCCGGTTCGATTGCCCGGTTGCGGGTGCAGCATTCCGCGTACAAGAATCGGAGCAGCTCCTGCAGGGCATCCGTGCTGGCCGAGCACCACAGAAAGGTGCCCTCGCGCCGCACGTTGACCAAGCCCCGGTTCTTCAGCCTTTCGAGGTGGTGCGACAAGGTTGAATTGGCGATCTGCAACTCGCTGGCGATGTCGCCAACGACAAGCCCCTCGGGATGAGCGCTCAACAACAGCCGCATGATCCGAAGGCGCGGCTCCGTTCCCATTGCCGAAAGCATGTCAGCGTAGCGCGCAACCATTTCCTTCTCGTCTCGTTTTCGCATGGCGGCTCGGCTTCCGTATTTCTACTTTAATCGAATAATATGACCGCGTCAACGAGTTCGTGAAGGCTGTCGGCAGCGACTCGCTGCACGCCCCTTTTCGCGCAAGCTGACCGGCACCAGGCGCGGTTGCGGCGAGGGGCTGTGCGCAGCATCGGCGCTCGCGCGACCGAAGCGAGTTGCCGACAGCCGCCACCGATTGTGTTGTTGACTGAGACCGGATCCCCGACCTGCCCCGGACGACCGCTTGGCTCGAACGAACCCTGGTCTGCCGTCGATCAACCGATCGCAGCTTGCTCGGCTCCGTCAGCGTTGCCCGCGCGCCCACGCTTGATAGCGCGCCAGGTTCGCCTCGTCGGGCGGGTACAGTCCGGGCAGGCGCTGGCCGGCCTCGACCTCCTTCATGATCCAGCCCTCGAGGCGCTCCTGCTCGACAGCCAGGGCGACGACTTCGTCGAGCAAGGCGGCGGGGATCAGCACCGCGCCGTCGGCGTCGGCGACGACGACGTCGTTGGGAAACACCGCGACGCCGCCGCAGCCTATCGGTTCCTGCCAGTTGACGAAGGTGAGCCCGGCCACAGATGCCGGCGCGGCGACGCCCTGGCACCACACCGCAAGGCCCGTGGCGAGAACGCCGGCGACGTCGCGCACCGCGCCGTCGGTCACGAGCGCCTCGACCTCGCGCCGGCGCATGCGCGCGCAAAGGATGTCACCGAAGATGCCTGCGTGGCTCACGCCCATGGCGTCGACGACCGCGATCACTCCGGCGGGCATCGCCTCGATCGCCGCGCGGGTGGAAATCGGAGCGCCCCAGGACGCGGGGGTCGCGAGGTCTTCGCGCGCCGGCACGAAGCGCAGCGTGAACGCCCGCCCGATGCGCCGCTGCGGGCTCGGCTGCAGCGGGCGCGCGCTTCGCATCCACACGTTGCGCAATCCCTTCTTCAGCAGCACGGTCGTCAGCGTCGCCGTGCAAACGCCGCGCAGCGCCTGAATCACCGGTTCGGCCAGCGGCAGCGTGGCAACATCGTTCATGACTTCGGTCTCCTTCACCTTTGCACGGTCAGCATCGGGCCTCGATTCTGATCGCGAGCGAAGCATTCGGCTCCGAGCGAGATCGCGGACAGCGTGGTGCAGTCCTGAAGGTATGCTTGCGCGCTGACACGCCAGACATGCGGCGACGCCGCCCAGCATGCGGACTCGCAGAGACTATCGAATTCGTCAGGACATCTCATGACCCGTGGACTCAGTGGCACGATCATCCGTGTAACTCTTGCAGCAATTGGCATCGCCGCGACCCACGCCGCATGGGCGCAGGCCTATCCGACCAGGCCGGTGCGCCTGGTGGTGCCCTTCGCTCCCGGTGGCACGACCGATATCATTGCCCGCGTCACGGCAGACAAGGCCGGCGCCGCCCTCGGGCAAGCGATGCTGGTCGACAACAAGGACGGCGGCGGAGGTTGGAGGGGCGCACTGGAAGTCGTTCGCGCAGCACCCGACGGCTACACGCTCGGCATGGCGACTGTCTCTACCACTGCGGCCAACCCGGCGATCAACGCCAAGATCGGCTACAACCCTCTCACCGATTTCACGCCGATCATCAACATTGCCGCCACACCTAACGTGATCGCGGTGAACCCATCATTCCCAGCGCGGGACTTCAAGACCTTCCTCGAAGTGCTGAAGAAGAACCCGGGCAAGTATTCGTACGCGAGTTCAGGGACCGGCGGTATCGGCCACCTGCAGATGGAGCTCTTCAAGAGTCTGTCGGGCACCTTCGTCACCCACATCCCGTACCGCGGTGCCGGCCCGGCGCTGAACGACACCATCGCCGGGCAAGTGCCGATCATCTTCGACAACATGCCCTCGGCGCTACCTTTCATCAAGGCCGGTCGGCTGATCCCCATCGTCGTCGCCGCGCCTCAGCGTCTGGCCCAACTGCCCGACGTGCCGACATTCAAGGAGGTCGGCCTCGAACCCGTCAACCGCATGGCGTACTACGGCGTGCTCGGCCCCAAGGGCCTGGCCAAGGACGTGGTCGACAAGGTCTCGGCGGCGGTGAAGAAGACGCTCGATGACCCGGCAGTTAAGAAACGCATCGAGGAAACCGGCTCGATCATCATCGGCAACACCCCCGAGCAGTTTGCCGCTCAGATCGCCGCTGAGTACGCGGTATACAAGAAGGTCGTCGAGCAGCAGAAGCTCAAGCTGGATTGACCACCGCAGCGAGGCGCGCTTTGCGCCAGCGTTGCTGGCAGCCGCGGCGAAATGCCGATGGCAAGCGCATCCCTCGTGTTGGCAGAGCGTGGCGATAGTTGCTGCGGCGCTATCGTTGCCTCCATCGCACTCACCGACGGCGCATGCTTTGCGCTCGCCGCGGCCTTGCTTGCTGTGGCCGGCTCATTCGCTCTCCGCGCCCAGCTACGAGCTCTGGCAGGGCGGAAGCTGCCGGCCGCTGGTCGAGCACTTGGCGGACCCGGCTGACGCAGCGATCGAGCTGACCGTTTGCGACGACGCGACGAACCTACGTGTTAAGCCCGGTCCGGTTGCGACGGTCAGCTTCGGCCGCACGGCAGATAGCGCGCCTGGCCGTCGCTCGGGCGTCGGATAATCGACCGCGCGGCACCCGCGAGCCGCTGCCGAACCGAAGAGGAACCCCCAGATGAAACGATTGATCGCCGATTGGGTATGGCGCCTGGCGCTGCTCGGTGCGCTGTGCTGGATCGGTTGGGAGTTGCAGCGTTTTCACGACGACATGATGGAGCCAGCCGACGCGCCGATCACCGCTTCGGCGGAGCCCGACGCAATGCAGGACAGCCTCTCTGCCCTGCGCGACGACATCGACAGCCTGACGCAAAAGGTCGACGCGATTCTCGTGGCCATCGCACGCACGAGGTAGGCAGCGGCCCAAGCCGGCTGCAACTTCGGTGCAGCGGCGCCGTAGCGCTCGAACCGATCGCCTAGATCCCGGCGGGCAGCTCGCTGCGGGATGCGGACTGAGCGCGTTGCCAGCCGCGGCAACTGAGGCGTTCGCAGGCCGATCGACGCGCTTGCTATGCAACCGCAAGTAAGGCCCAAGTCGCCCGTCAACTGGCGGCTCGCGTCTAGCCGGCACGGCATCCGACCCCGGTGGCGCGGTTTCATTTCAAAACAGATCCGCTGAATCCCGGCTTGAGAATCGTTCAACCCTAGTCGATATCCCGCCGGGCTCGGTGCATTCCACTTGGAGCTGCGCTGCCCTCTCACCCACAGGAGGGGTCATGTTCTTCGGCATCAACGTCCAAGCTGGCCAGCGACCGCTCCCGTTTCGCCGCAACGCAGCGATCGCACGGGAGGGCTGGCACGCCAGCGAGCAAGCGATCATGGGCACGGCAATCCGTGTCGAGCTGTGGAGCGACGAGCCCTCGCGGGCCGAAGCCGCGATTCGCGCAGTGATGTGCGAGATGCACCGCATCGACCGCGCGATGAGCCCGTACAAGCCCGAGTCGGAGCTCTCGCGCATCAACCGCCATGCGGCGGCGGCCCCGGTCCGCCTGAGCGAGGAAATGGCCCGACTGATCGCGCGCGCGATCGATTTCTCGAATCTCTCCGACGGGGTGTTCGACATCACCTACGCCAGCGTCGGCCATCTGTACGACTACCGCAAGCGGATCCGGCCCAGCGATGAAGCGATCGCGCTGGCGCGCGAGTCGGTGGGCTACCGCAACCTGATACTCGATCCGGCGGCGCGCACCCTTCGTTTCGCGCGCGAAGGCGTACGCATCGACCTCGGCGGCTTCGCCAAGGGCCACGCGGTCGACAACGCGGCCTTGATCCTCGCCCGCCACGGCATCGGCCACGCGATCGTTTCCGCCGGCGGCGACAGCCGCGTACTCGGCGACCGTCGCGGCCGGCCGTGGACGATCGCCATCCGCGATCCGCGGCGGCCCGCCGAAGTCGTCGCGGTACTGCCGCTGGAAGACGTCGCGATCTCGACCTCGGGTGACTACGAGCGCTTCTTCGAGCGCGACGGCGTGCGCTACCACCACCTGATCGACCCGCGCACGGGCAAATCGCCCAGCAGCGTGCAGAGCGTGACGATCCTCGGCGCCGACGGGCTCACGACCGAGGCGCTGTCCAAGAGCGTGTTCGTCCTCGGCCTGGAGCGTGGCATGCAGTTGATCGAGACGCAACAAGGCGTCGACGCCGTCGTCGTCGACGCGAGCGGCGGCCTGCACTACTCGTCCGGGCTGTTGCAAGGCGGCCTGCAAGGCAACGCCAGGGCCTGCCAATGAGCCCGCACCAACTTGACGAGGCGACGATGAAATTGCACCCGAAGTCCGCGCTGAGACTGCTCGCCTGGGCCTGGCTGACCGTGACGCTGGGCCTCGCCGGTTGCGGCAGCGGCAGCACCAGCTCGGCCGGCATCACCGCGAGCGGCGACGTGGCGATCGCGTATGCGATGCGCGTCAACACGATCGGCGTCAACCCGACCAACGGCGCGCCAACCGCGCCGGGCGGCGACCTGATCATCCGCGAGAAGTCGTCTCCGAGCGCACCGGAACACAACATCACAGCGCAGTTCACGCAGGGCGCTGGTGACGTCGCCGCGCTCGACGTGTCGTACGACGGCAAGAAGATCGTGTTCGCGATGAATTGCCCGGCATCGAACACGTCGACGATAGCAGGCCTACCGGCCTGCACCGGCCGCTTCAACATCTGGGAGTACGACATGACGAGCGGCGGGCTGACCGGCGGAACGTTCCGCCGCATCACCAGCTCGTCGAGCGCGGACGACGTCGATCCGAGCTACCTGCCTGGCGGCGCCGGGTTCGTGTTCACTTCGAACCGGCAGACCACGTCGAGCGTCAATCAGGCGCTCGGTCACACCTACTTCGCGCTCGACGAGTACGAGCGCGAACGCGTCTTCAACCTGCACACGATGGCCGCCGACGGCAGCCACATCACGCAGATCTCGGTCAACCAGAGCCACGACCGCAGCCCGGTCGTGCGGCCCAGCGGCGACATCATGTTCTCGCGCTGGGACCACGTCGGCGACCGCAACCACTTCAAGGTCTTCACGGTCAAGCCCGACGGCACCAACCTGTTCGTGCTGTATGGCGCGCACAGCGACGGCAACAGCTTCCTGCACCCGCGCGACATGGACCCGGCGGGCAAGCATGCGGGCTTCCTCGCGACGGACCTGATGCCGCTGTCACGCACGCATGAGGGCGGCGCGCTGATGTTCATCGACGCCGCGAACTATTCCGAGCAGAACACGCCGATCAACTCCTCGGTGCCGGCCACGGGCGGCCAGCAGCAGGCCACGGCGCAGGCGCTGAACTACGGCACCGGCATCTCCCAATACGGACGCATCACGACACCGTATCCGCTCTGGGACGGCACCGACCGCGTACTCCTCGGCTACACGCCTTGCCAGGTCAGCAACGCGGGCACCGTCGTTTCCTGCGCCACGCTCTCGGACGCCCAGTTGACGGCGCTGTCCGACCCCAACCGGCTGATCGCTGCCGTGCAGGCCGATCCGGTCAAGGACAACGTCCCGCCGTCCTATTCGATCTACATGTTCGACCCGGCAGTGCAGACGTTCCTGAACGTCGCCGCGCCGCCAGCGGGGTTCATGTATACGCATCCGGTACCGCTGATGGCGCGCCACGAACCGAGCTCGAGCAACCCGACCAGTCCGGACGCGAGCCTGGCGCAGCAGGGCCTGGGGCTGCTCGACGTTCGCAGCGTGTACGACACCGACGGACTCGGCCGCATGGGCGACCCGGTACTGGCGGCCGCCGACCTGGCAGCCGGCTGCACCTCGGCGATCGCGAAGATCGCGCCCACCGATGCGGCCGACACGCGGCCGCTTGTTGCCGATATCGCCAGCATCAAGGATCCGGCCAATGCGGCCTACCGTTGCGCTCCGGCGCGCTTCATCCGCGTCGTTCGAGCGATCGCACCGCCTTCGGGCAGCACCGGCACACGCCAGGCCATCGGGGACACCAATTTCGAGATGCAACAGGTTCTGGGGTACGCGCCGATCGAACCCGACGGCTCGTTCAAGCTCACCGTGCCCGCTGACACGCCGATTGCACTGGCCGTCATCGACGCCCAGGGTCGCGCGTTCCAGACCCACACGAACTGGATCCAGGTGCGCGCCGGCGAGCACCGCACTTGCGATGGCTGCCACAGCCCGCGGCGTGGCGGTGCCCTCAACTCGGGTGCGGTGGTCGACACCGTCCCCGCAGCCTGGCTGCCCGCGATGGCCAGCGCGCATCTGTCGGGCGAGACGATGGCGGACACGCGCTCGCGCCTGAACCCTGCGTCGCTGCTGCTCGGTCCCGACATGACGTACACGGACATCTGGGCCGACACCAGCAAGGCCGGCGTGACCGCGCGCGCCGCGATCACGATCAAGTACAGCGGCAGTGCCAATCCGGCCGATGACCTGGCCACGCCGGCGCCCGGCAACGGGGTCATCAACTACCCCGACCACATCCAGCCGCTGTGGTCGCGCAGCCGCGGCACGAATGGCGCGAACACCTGCACAGGCTGCCACGACGCCACCGACAGCACGCTTGATCTGAGCGCGACGATAGGAGGCAGCGGGCACCTCACGCCGTACGACCGTCTGCTGGTCGGCGATCCGGCAATCGATCCGAACAGCGGATTGCCGCAGACCGCTGTCCGCGACGGCGTACTCGTCGTCGTGACCGGGCCTGCGCTGGTCAATACGTCCGCCAGTGAATCCGAGGTGCTCGGGCTGGCACGATCGAGCAGGCTGTTCGAGATCTTGTCGGGCCAGTCGCTGATGGCGTCGGCGCAGGCGCGGGCCGCCTGGCCGAGCCCGCCGGCTTCGGCGCCGGACCACTCGAAGATGCTGAGCGCGGCCGAGATGCGCCTGCTCGCCGAGTGGATCGACACCGGCGGCAAGTACTACAACGACCCGTTCGACCCCGCGAGCGGCATCCGGTCGGTCACCAAGCTGAGCCAGGCCACGTTCGTGTCGCAGGTCTATCCGATCCTCACATCGACCTGCGCCGCGTCGTGCCACCAGGCCGTCGGCAGCAGCAGCTCAGCGACCCCCGTTGGCACGTCGTTCGTCGAGAACAAGTTCGTTCTCACCGGCGACCCGACCGGCGACTACAACAACGCGCTGACGATGATCACCAACACCTGCAGCCCGGCGTCGAACTACCTGCTGAGCAAACCGTCGACGATTCCGCACCCGGCAGGAGCGGTCGGTGCGACCACGGCCGTGTTGCCGGTGGGCAGCGCGAACTACAACGCAATCCTCAACTGGATCGCCAGCGGGTGCTGAACGGCATGACAACCCGACTCCGAGGTTCACGCTGCGCGCCGCGCCTTATTCGCTTGCTCGCGGCCGCGTCCGCCGCCTTGCTCGCGAACTGCGGCGGATCCTCGAACCCGTTCGACAACCCGCCTTCGGTGAGCAACCCGGCGAGCGCGTCGGGTCAGACGCTTTCCTACGTGTACTTCCAGCGCTGCATCAACCCGATCTTCATCGCCCAGCTTCAGCTCCAGGTCAACGGCGCAAGCGCGACCAACACCTGTGCCGGAGCCGGTTGCCATGCCAGCGCGACCGGCGCCGGCGGCGCCTTTCGCATCGTGCCGACGGCGCAGCCGCTGGACATTGCGGACCCCGTCAATACGCCCGACGTGATCCGCGCCAGCGACATGTACAAGAACTTCTATTCGGCCCAGGGCGAGGTGCTGATTGGCGCACCGCTGCAGAGCCGGCTCATCGACAAGCCGCTGCTGCTCAACGTCCTGCATGGGGGCGGCCGCATATTCGCGAACCAAACCGACCCGAACGTCCAGCTGATGACGTACTGGATTACGCACCCTGTTCCGCTCGGGCAGAACGAGTTCAGCAGCGCCAGCTACAGCATGTTCACGCCGCCCGATCCGGTCGCCGGCACGTGCAACACGCAATGAGCCAGCGCGCCACGCAAGGGGTCGGTTGGCGCCGCAGCATCTCGAACAGCGTCGCCGCGTTCTGCCTGGGCGCGGCTGCTGCCGCCGGTCTCGGCGCAGTTATGCCCGCGCGAGCTGCCGAAGCGGCGGAAGAGCGCGTGCAGGTGACCGATCCGTACATCGAGCTGCGAACCGGGCCGGGGCGCGGCTACCCGGTCCACTTCGTCGCCGCGCGCGGCGAGTGGATATCGATCGAACTGCGACACACCGACTGGTTCAAGGTCCGCACCGCGGGCGGCAAGGTGGGTTGGGTCGAGCGCCCGCAGCTCGAGGGCACCTTGACCGAAGCCGGCGGCAAGAAGACCTTCCGCGACATCACGCTTGACGACTACCTGCTGCGCAGGCTCGAACTCGGCGCCGCCTGGGGCAGCTTCAGCTCCGAACCGATGCTCAAGCTCTGGACCAGCTACCGCCTCAGCGACACGCTGAGCGTCGAAGCGACCGTCGGACAGGTCCAGGGCGCATATTCGGGCACCGACCTGTGGCAGATCGACCTGCTGACCGAGCCGTGGTCGGACCGGCGTCTGTCGCCCTTCTTCGGCATCGGCGTCGGCAAGTTTCTGAACTTCCCGAACAGCAGCCTCGTCGGCGCCGCCACAACCGATTCCAACCTCGCCAACGCCACGCTCGGCGCACGCTACCACCTGAGCGAGCGCTTCGTGGTCCGGCTCGATTACACGCTTTACACGACCTACCTGTCGAACACCCGCACGAGCGAGTACTGGGCGGTGACGGCAGGCCTCTCGTTCTTCTTCTAGCCGCCGATAAGCGAGACATGACCAAACACCCCCTTCTCGTCACCGCGCTGATCGCAGCACTCGCCATCGTCTTGGCCGCCGCGCCGCTCGCTGCCGGCGCGCAGGAGCAGAACGCCGCTGCCGAGCAGGTCATCGTGCCCGAGGTCGATCGGCGCGACATCAAGCCGCCGGTCTATCCGTCGAACGACTTCGAGCTCGGTGCCTTCGCCGGCACCTACGCGACGCAGAACTTCGGCTCCAGCCTGGTCTACGGGCTGCGCCTGGGCTACACGATCACCGAAGACGTCTTCGTCGAGGCGGTCTACGGCCAGACGCAGGTCAGCGACGCTTCGTTCAGGCAGATCCTGCCCGGAGGCGTGTTCGCCAACCGCACGGAGAAGCTCTCGTACTACGACCTTTCCGCCGGCTATAACGTTCTTCCGGGCGAAGTGTTCATCGGCCGCAATCGCGCCCTGGCGTCGGCGCTGTACCTGATCGGCGGCGTGGGCAGCACGAACTTCGCCCAGCAGCGAAGCCAGACCTTCAACTTCGGCCTCGGCCTGCGCGTGTTCATGAAGGACTGGGCGGCGCTTCAGATCGACATGCGCGACCACATCTTCTCGCTCGACCTGCTGGGCAAGCGCCAGAGCACGCAGAACCTCGAGTTCACCGGCGGCCTCACCTTCTTCTTCTGACCTGCGCGCTTCGCATGAGCCTTCTCCCGAAACCGATTCTGCGCAGAAGCGCACAGTTGCTGCTGGGCGCGGCGATCGCCGTCAGCGTCTGGGCCGCGCCGATCGCGCCCGGCGCGCTGGCGCCCGACTTCACGCTGCGCACGCTCGCTGGCCCGAACCTGCGCCTGCAGGAGCAGCGCGGACAGGTCGTGCTGGTCAACTTCTGGGCCACATGGTGCAGCCCCTGTCGCCAGGAGATGCCGCACCTCGCCCGGCTGTACGACAAGTACCGTGCGTCCGGCTTCGTTCTGCTCGGTGTCAACGTGGACGACGACGCGCGCCGCGCGGCCGAGCTGGCGGGCAAGCTGGGCCTGAAATTCCCGGTCTCGCTCGACAGCGAGAAGAAGGTCAGCCGCCTGTACGACCTCTCGGCGATGCCGTCGACCGTGCTGATCGACCGTGAGGGACGCGTGCGCTACGTGCACCGCGGCTACCGCGACGGCTACGAGGACACCTATGACCAGCAGATCCGAGCCCTGCTGAAGGAATGAACACGATGCGCACATCCTCCCGCGCCGCGCTCGTCGCCGCAGTCGCGCTGCCGGCGCTTCTTTCGGGCTGCGCCATCGAGCCCTGGGTCAAGCCCTACGAACGCGAGCGCCTGGCAGACCCGATCATGAATCTGCAGCGAAGTACCTTGATCGGGCAGCACCGCGAGCACGTCTACGACGTGCGCGAAGCGAGCCGCGGCGCCACCGGCGTACAGGGGAGCGGCTGTGGCTGCAACTAGCTGGTGGCGTCGCCTCGCCGGCCTTCTCGGCGGCCTGCTCGCCGCCGGTGGCGCGCGCGCGGTGGCTCTGCCCGACGACGTCGCCGAAGCGATGGTCCACGTCTACAACGGCGGCGGGGTCACGGCCTCGGGCCCGGCGCTGCTGCTGCGCAAGAGCCTGAGCGATCGCGTCTCGCTGAGCGGCTCGTACTACGTCGACATGGTCAGCAACGCTTCGATCGACGTGGTGACGACCGCCAGCCCGTACAAGGAGACGCGCAACGCTTACGGCCTCGGCATGAACTACGTGGAGCGCAGCTCGCTGATCACGCTCGCCGTGGCGAGTAGCAAGGAGCCCGACTACCTCGCCAACGCGGTGAACCTCGACGTCGCGCAGGACGTCTTCGGCGGCATGACGACGGTGAACCTCGGCTTCACGCGCGGCGCCGACAAGGTGGGCAAGCACGGAACACCGGGCTACTTCGATACCGCAGACCACTGGCGCTACCGGCTCGGCGTGACGCAGATCCTGACCCCCGACTGGCTGCTGACGGCGAACGCGGAAGCAATCTCGGACTACGGCTACCTCGGCAGCCCTTACCGCGTGGCGCTGGTGTACGGTGCGGCGGTGCCCGAACGCGTTCCGCGAACGCGTACCAGCCGCGCATTCCAGTTGCGCGCGGTCGGCGACCTGGGCGAACACAACATCGTGCGCGGCGTCTACCGCTACTTCTGGGACACCTGGTCCATCACCGCACACACCGCCGAGCTCAGCTACAGCCGCTACATCGGCGAGTCGTGGCAGGCCGACGCGTTCGTCCGTTACCACGCACAGCAGGGGGCGAGCTTCTACAGCGACAACGCGACGTCCGAAACGACCTATGTCACGCGCAACCGCCAGCTGAGCACCTTTACGGACGGCGGAGTCGGGGCGCTGGTCGCCTACACGGCAGCGCGCGTCCCCGGCAGTTACGCGGTCACGATCAACGGCTCGGTCGAGGCGCTGCGCTTCAAGTACAGCGACTTCACCGACATCCGCACCGGCAAGCTCTACGGGTTCGATGCGCTGCTGGCGCAGTTGCTCGTGTCGGTCACGTTCTGAAGAGGTCCACGGCATGAAGACTCGATGCTTTCACTGGATGCGCCTCGCCGGGCTGGTGCTGCTGGCGGCAATGCACGCGGCTCGGGCCGCCGACGCGTCGCCTGCGGGCACGTCGACGGGCGTGTCGGCCACCGTCGCGGCGGCTTCGCCCGCGGTGGCCGCGCAAGCTCCGGCGACCGCGGCGGACGCCAGCGCGGCCAGCCTCGACAGCAGGATCCAGGACGTCAAGACCGAGCTGATCCGCCTCAACCGCGACCTGATGGTGCTGGAAGAGGAGCTGCTGTTCCCGGCCAGCACGCAGCTTGCGGTGTTCGTCTCGATGGACGTCGGCAAGCTGTTCGCGCTCGACTCGGTGCAGATCAAGCTCGACGACAAGGTGGTCGCGAACTACCTCTACACACCGCTCGAGGTCGAAGCCCTGCACCGCGGCGGCGTGCAGCGGCTGTACCTCGGCAACCTGCGCGCCGGCGAGCATTCGCTGGTGGCGTTCTTCACCGGCAAGGGCCCGCACGACCGCGACTACAAGCGCGGCACGACGCTCAAGATCGACAAGGGCACCGACCCCAAGTACATCGAGCTGCAGATCAAGGACTCGATGGACAAGCTGCAGCCCGAATTCGAAGTCAAGGTCTGGCAGTAGTCTGAGATGTCGCCAATGGCTGTGCACGTTCTTCGCCACGCGGTGCGGCGCTTGACCGGCGCGGCGGCGCTCGCCTGCGCGCTGACGGCCGGTGTTGCCGCTGCCGCCGACGCGCCTCGCCACGTGGTGAAGGATCCGCATTACGGCGACAGCCTGTTCCAGTTCTACCAGGAGCACTACTTCAGCTCGGTCGTCGGCCTGATGGTGTCGCAGCACTTCGACCGTGTCGCCAACAACGCCGACGAGGCCGAACTGCTGCGCGGCAGCCTGCTGCTCTCCTATGGCCTGCACCGCGAGGCGGGCGAGATCTTCGCCCGACTGATCGCGCATGGCGCGGCGCCTTCCGTGCGCGACCGGGCCTGGTTCTACCTCGCCAAGATCCGCTACCAGCGCGGCTTCCTCGCCGAAGCCGAAGACGCGATCGTGCGCATCGGAACAACGCTGCCGCCCGACCTCGAGGACGATCGCGGGCTGCTGCAGGCCAACCTGCTGCTGGCCCGCGCCGATTACGCAGGCGCCGCGAAAGTCCTGGCCGGCATGACGACGAGCACGGGCGCAGGGCGGTACGCGCGGTTCAACCTTGGCGTCGCGCTGATCAAGAGCGGCGACCCGGCAGGCGGCAGCGCATGGCTCGACGAACTCGGCCGCGCCAGCGCGCCCGACGAGGAACTGCGCAGCCTGCGCGATCGAGCCAACGTCGCTCTCGGCTTCGCGGCGCTGCAGCGCCAGCAACCCGAGAACGCGCGGACCTTTCTCGAACGGGTTCGATTGACCGGCATGGACGCCAACAAGGCGCTGCTCGGCTACGGCTGGGCGGCGGCCGAGTCGAAGAACCCACGCCAGGCACTGGTGCCTTGGACCGAACTCTCCCGGCGCGATGCGAGCGACGCCGCGGTGCTCGAGGCGCGCATTGCGTTGCCCTATGCCTACGCCGAGCTCGGCGCGTTCGGGCAGTCGCTCGACCGCTACAACGAGGCCATCGCCACTTTCGAGAGCGAAAGCAAGGCGCTCGACGACTCGATCGCCGCGATTCGTTCCGGTGACCTTCTGGCCGGCCTGCTCGAGCGCAACCCCGGCGCCGAGATGGGCTGGTTCTGGAACATCCGCGAACTGCCCCCGATGCCGCACGCAGGGCACTTGGCGCCGGTGCTGGCGCAGCACGAGTTCCAGGAAGCGTTCAAGAACTATCGCGACCTGCAGTTCCTTTCGCACAACCTGCAGCAATGGCAGGACAAGCTGGGCGTCTTCGGCGAGATGCTGGCAAACCGGCGCCACGCCTATGCCGAGCGGCTGCCTCAGGTGCGCGCCAAGGCGCAGGGCACCGACCTCGCCGGTTTGAGGCAGCGGCGCGACGCGCTCGCCGGCGAGTTCGAGCGCGTCGAAGCGGGGGCCGACAGCGCGGCCCTCTTCGACGCCAGGCAGGGCGAGTTGCTGGTGCGGCTCGACAGCGTGCGCGCCGTCGTGTCGCGGCTCGGCGCCGACCCCGAGGCGGCAGCCGCCCGCGAGCGGCTGCGGCTCGCCGCCGGCGCGATGACGTGGGAGCTCGCGCAGCAGTACCCGGCGCGGCTCTGGGAAGCGAAGAAGGCGCTGGCGGCTGCCGACCGCGAGCTCGGCGAGGCGAGCCGGCGCGACGCCGCATTGGCGCAGGCGCAACGCGACGAGCCGCAGCGCTTCGAAGCGTTCGCCGGGCGCATCGTCGACCTCGATCGGCGCATCCAGGCGCTGCAGCCCACCGTCGCGGCGCTCAGCCGCGAGCAGCAGATCAACGTGCAGGACATGGTCGCCTCCGAACTGACGCGCCAGAAGGAACGGCTCGCGATCTACGCGACGCAGGCGCGATTCGCCGTCGCCCAACTCTACGACCGCGCCGCACTCGAGCGCGAAGCCGACCATGCGGCCCGGTAGCGCGCTGGCCCTGCTGCTGCTCGCCGGCGTCCTGTGCGCCTGCGCAAACAGACGCGCCCCAGGCACGCCAGATGACGCGCCAACGCTCAAGAGCCTCGCCAGCCGCCAGGTCGATGTGGCCCCGGACACCGGCGTCCAGGGCGGCGAAGACAAGGCCATCGCCGCGTACAGCAAGTTCCTCGAAGCCGCACCGCACGCGCCACAGCGGCCGGAAGCGATGCGCCGCGTCGGCGACCTCGAGATGGACCGTGCCGACACACGCGCCGCCACCGGAGAGGCAGCGAGCGGTGGCGCGTCCGACTACGCCGCAGCGATCGCGCGCTATCAGGAGTTCCTGAAGAGCTACCCAGCGGACCCCGCCAACGACCGCGTGCTGTACCAGCTGGCGCGCGCCTACGAACTCGGTGGCCAACTTGAAGCGGCACTGAAGACGCTCGACCGGCTGGTGCTCGCGTACCCGAAGACCGCCTACCGCGACGAAGCGCAGTTCCGCCGCGGCGAGTTGCTGTTCACAGTGCGCGACTACATCCGTGCCGAGCAGGCCTACACCACCGTGCTTCTCGGCGAAGCGGACAACCCGTACCGCGACCGCGCGCTGTACATGCAGGGCTGGTCGCTGTTCAAGCAGGGCCGGCTCGGCGATGCGTTGCAATCGTTCTTCGGCGTGCTCGACCTGAAGCTTGCCGGCGACGCAGGCGACGCCGATGCGGACTTGCTCGACGGCCTCAGCCGGGCCGACCGCGAACTTGTCGCGGACACCTTCCGCGTGACCAGCATCAGCCTGGCCAACCTGCAGGGCGCCGAGAGCATCCCGCCCTACATCGATTCGGCGGCGCGGCGCTCGTACGAGTTCCGTGTCTACGAGCAACTCGCCGAGCTCTACATCAAGCAGGACCGCGCCAAGGATGCCGCCGACACCTTCAGCGCCTTCGCGCAGCGAGCGCCGCTGAATGCGCAGGCGCCGCTGATGCAGGCCCGCGTGATCGAGATCTACCAGCGCTCCGGCTTCGTCACGCTGGCCCTGGCCGCGAAGAAGGACTATGTCTCGCGCTACGGCGTCGAGAGCGAATTCCGCCGCGCCAACCCGCAGGGCTGGGAGCGTGCCCAACCGCTGGTGAAGACGCACCTGGCCGAGCTGGCACGCCACTATCACGCTGAAGCGCAGGCGGGCAAGAGCAGCGCCGACTACGAGCAGGCGGTGCATTGGTACCGCGCCTACCTGATGTCCTTCCCGTCGGATCCGCAGGCCGCGCAGAGCAACTTCCTGCTCGCCGAGCTGCTGTTCGAGGACATGCGCTACGACGAAGCCGCGGTCGAGTACGAGAGGGTCGCCTACGGATACCCGCCGCACGCGCGGGACGCGGACGCCGGCTACGCCGCTCTGCTCAGCATTGCCGCGCAGGGCAAGCGCGTCGCGGCGGCCGAACTGCCCGCACTCGAGCGCAACAGCGTCGACAGCGCGCTGCGCTTCGCGGCGGCGTTCAGCGCCGACCCACGCCGAGCCGCCGTGCTGACCGACGCCGCCGAGAAGCTCTACGCGCTGCACGACACCGAGCGGGCCTCGAGCGTCGCGACGCAGGTGCTGGCGCTAGCGCCGCCGGCGACCGCCTCACAGCGCCGCATCGCGTGGACGGTGGTCGCACACGCCGCCTTCGAACGCGGCGAATTCGATGGCGCCGAGCGAGCCTATGGCGAAGTGCTGGCGCTGGTACCGGCCAGCGACGCCGGCCGAAGTGAACTCGTCGAGCGGCTGGCGGCGAGCGTCTACAAGCAAGGCGAACAGGCACGCGCCGCCGGCCAGGCGCGCGACGCGGTGGCGCATTTCACGCGCGTCGCCGCGGTCGCGCCGGAGTCCTCCGTGCGCGCCACCGCTCAGTACGACGCCGCAGCCGTGTTGATCGGCCTGAGCGACTGGGACGGCGCCGCGCGCTCGCTGGAGGACTTTCGCCAGCGCTACCCGAAGCACGCGCTGCAACCCGAGGTCGGCCACAAGCTGGCCGTGATCTACCTCGAGCAGCAGCAATGGGCGATGGCCGCGACAGAACTCGAGCGCATCGCCGCCGGCAACCCCGATCCGCAGGCTTCGCGGGCCGCGCTGTGGCAGGCGGCCGAGTTGTACGAAAAAGCCGGTTCGCGCGCTCCGGCGGCGAAAGCCTACACGCTCTACCTGGCACAGAACCCGCAACCGCTGGAGCCCGCCGTGGAAGCGCGCTTCCGGCTCGCCGGTATCGCCGAGGCCGAGCGCGATCCGTCCCGCGCGCTCGCGCTGATGCATGAGATCCTGCAGGCCGACCAGGGCGGCGGCGCCGCGCGCACGGCACGCACACGCTACCTCGGCGCGACCGCGGCGCTTGCGCTGGCCGAGCCGGTGTTCGAGGCATATCGCAAGGTGGCGCTGGTCGAACCGCTGGCCAAGCAGCTCAAGCTGAAGAAGGCGCGACTCGAGGACGTGCTCAAGGCCTACGGCGTAGCGGCCGATTACGGCGTACCCGAGGTCGTCACCGCCGCCACGTTCCACGTCGCCGCGCTGTATCAGGACTTCGGCCGCGCGCTTATCGCGTCGCAGCGGCCGAAGAAGCTGTCGAAGAGCGAGCTCGAGCAGTACGACGTGATGCTAGAGGAACAGGCCTATCCATTCGAGGAGAAGGCGATCGAGCTGCACGAAATCAACGCCCGCCGCGCCGCGCTGGGACTGTACGACCCGTGGGTCCAGCGCAGCTACGCGGCGTTGCGCGATCTGCGGCCGGCACGCTACGCCAAGAGTGAGGTGAGTGAAGGTGTCATCGATGCGATCCACTGAAGCTTGGCGTCTCGGACTCGCAGTGGCGCTGTGCCTGAGCAGCGCCGCCTGCGCGCCGATCGCTGCTCAACGGTCGGCGGCGGGTCCGAACGCGGTCGACGCTGCGCCGCCGTCTGGCGCTGAAGATGCCGCAGCCGCGGCGAGCCAGGCCGAGAGGCAAGCTCCGCTCCGGCCAGTGGACCCCGCGGTGCAGCAGGCGTTCGACGACTCCCTCCGCGCGTTGGCCGCAGGCCGGGTGGCCGAAGCCGAGCGCGGCTTCGCCACGCTCACGCAATCGAACCCGGATCTCGGCGGGCCGCACGCCAACCTGGGGCTCGTCTACCGCAAGGCCGGCAGGCTGCCCGAAGCGGTGGCCGAACTCGAACGGGCGGTTCGCGCCAGTCCGCAGCAGGCGGTTTACTTGAACCAGCTCGGCATCGCCTACCGGCAGCAGGGCGAATTCGGCAAGGCGCGCGACGCCTACGAGAAGGCGATCGCGCTCGCGCCCGGCTACGCGACGCCGCGCCTCAATCTCGGCATCCTGCTCGATCTGTACCTGGGCGAGACCAAGCCCGCGCTCGATCTCTACGAGAGCTACCTCAGCCTGTCGCCGGGTGGCGACGCGACCGTGACCAAGTGGATCGTCGACCTGAAGAACCGCAAGCCGCAGGCGCTTGCCGCGAACCGAAAGGACGCACCATGAAACCGATGCCCCGCCAATGGCTGGCGCTGGCCGCGCTGTGCACCGCGGTCCCGGTGTCGGCGCAGGACCGTGCAGATATCGACCGCACGCAGATCATCGGCAACCGCGAGCTGCCCAAGGTGCTGTACATCGTGCCGTGGAAGAAGCCGGTGCCGGGCGACCTCTCGGGCCGGCCCGTGGCGAGCGTGCTCGACGAAGCGCTGGCCGCTGTCGACCGCGATGTCTTTCGCCGCCAGGTGCGCTACGACGCGCTGGTCGAGGCGCGGACGGGCACCGCGGCGCCGGCCACGACGCAGCGCAAGTGAACTCCCATTCCCACACTTTGAGTCCCCACCTTTCACCGGAGAGTAAGCGATGAATACCTTCAGCACAGCAGTGAAGTTCTTCCAGGATTGCGGCCTGTTCATCTATCCCAGCATCCTGATCATGTCGATCGGACTGGCGATCGCGATCGAGCGTTTCATCTTCCTCAACCGCGCGCGCAGCGAGAACCGCAAGGTCTGGGCGCAGGTCAGGCCGATGCTCGAGGGCGGCAAGTTCAAGGAAGTTCAGGGCGTCACCGCGAAGTCCGACGCGGCGATCGGCAAGATCGTCAGCTACGGCCTCGCGCGCATGCAGAGCCCGGGCCGTCGCGAGGACCTCGACGCCGCGATGGAGGAAGGCATGATGGAAATCGTGCCGCGCCTCGAGAAGCGCACGCACTACATCGCGACCTTCGCCAACGTGATCACGCTGGTGGGCCTGCTCGGCACCATCATCGGGCTGATCAAGGGCTTCACCGCGGTGGCGCAGGTCAACCCGGCCGAGAAGGCCGAGATGCTGTCGGCCAGCATCTCGATCGCGATGAACAACACCGCGTTCGCGCTGATGGTCGCGATCCCGTTCCTGCTGATCCATTCGTTCCTGCAGGCCAAGACGAGCGAGATCGTCGACGGGCTCGAGGCGGCCAAAATCAGCTTCCTGAACCTCGTGCAGCGCCTGCGTGCCGAGCAGGCCGGCGCCCGCTAGATGAAGCGCGCTCATCCTGAACTTCGATCGCAGGAGGCCTGACCATGCGCGTCCGACGCCTGCGCAAGCATGCGGCGCACCTCGAGATCACCGCGTTCATCAACCTGATCGTGGTGCTGGTGCCGTTCCTGCTGTCGACCGCGGTGTTCTCGCGGCTGGCGGTGATCGACCTGACTCTGCCCGCGCAGTCGTCCGGCCTCGAGCAGCTCAAGGCCGACAACCTGCAGCTCGAGGTGGTGATTCGCAGCGACGCGCTCCTGGTCGGCGACCGCATCGGTGGACTGATCAAGCGCATCGCGGCGACCGACTCGGGCCACGACCTGCGCACGCTGGCGGCGTTGATGCAGCAGCTCAAGGACCGCTTCCCCGACAAGACCGAAGCCACCGTGCTGGCCGAGCCCGACACGCCTTACGACAGCCTGGTCCAGGTGATGGACGTGGTGCGCGCGGGCCGCATGGTGCAGGGCAAGACGGTCGCCACGACCGAGCTGTTCCCCAATATCTCGATCGGCGACGCCCCGCTGCTTGCCGCCCGCTGAGCCGACGATGAAACTCACTCCGATTCAACGGCGCGCCGAGCGGCGCGGGCGCAACCAGACCATGGTCGACATGAACCTGGTCTCGCTGATCGATGTCTTCACGATCCTGATCTTCTTCCTGCTGTCCAACGCCACCGGCGTCGAACTGCTGCCCAGCCCGAAGGCGGTCCACCTGCCGCAGTCGGTGGCCGAGAAGAGCCCGCGCGAGACCCTGGTCGTGATCGTCAGCGGCACCGAGATCGTCGTCGAAGGCCGCCACGTCGCATCGGTCGCCGACGTGCTCGCGACGAAGGGCGACCTGATCGAGGCGCTCAAGACAGAGCTCGACCTGCAGGCGAACAGGCAGGTCGTCCGCAAGGAGCACGAAGCGCAAAGCAAGGCCGTGACGGTGATGGGCGACAAGGACATTCCGTACCAGCTGCTGCGCAAGGTGATGTACACGGCGGCGCGCGCGAACTTCAGCGAAGTCTCGTTCGCGGTGCGCAGGAAGGACATCTGATGAGCGCGGCGACGATGGTCACGTTCCGCGCGCCGGTGCTGGCGTGGGCGGTCTCGGCCGAAGACGAGGCGCGCTTTCAGCGCATCCTGCGGCGGGTGATATCCGCGAGCGTGCTGTTGTGCGTGGCCTTGCCCTGGCTGCCAGTCGACAAGCCCGACCGCTCGCAGCCGCAGGAGTTGCCACCGCGCCTGGCCAGGCTGCTACTCGAGCGCGAGGCGACGCCGCCTCCACCACCGCCGGCGCCGCGGCCGGAGCGCGCACAGGAAGCGCAGCCACTGGCGAGCAAGACGCCCGCGCCGGCCGAACCGGCGCGCAAGGCCCTACCCGTCCCGGAGGCACGCAATCCGCAGCCGAACAGGCCGCCCGGCGAGGCGATCGACGCGGCACGCCGCACCGCCGCCGGCGTCGGGTTGCTGGCGATGAAGAGCGAACTTGCCGAGATCCGCGGCGCGCCACTCGCGGTGCAGTTGAAGCCCGACATCAAGCCCGGCCCGGGCGTCGGCACCGGCATCGGGCCGGGCGTGGGAGCCGGCACCGAACCCGGGTTGCCGACGCGCGCGTTGATCACCTCGAACGCGACCGGCGGCAGCGGCGGCATCAACACGGCCGCCTACAGCCGCAACACCGGGGGCGGCGGGCTGGCAGGCCGTGCGACGACGCTGGTCGAAGGGGTGGCCGGAGGCGGCGGTGGCGGCGGCCCGGGCGGAGGCGGCAGCGGCCGCGGCAAGGGAGACGGATTGGGCAGTGGCGGCGGCAATGCTGGCGGCAACCTGCAGCGCTCGGGCAGCGGCAAAGCGTCGCGATCGATCGAAGAAATCAAGCTCGTGTTCGAGCGCAACAAGGGCGCCATCTACGCCATCTACAACCGCGCGCTGCGCGACGACCCCGCGCTGCAAGGCAAGGTCGTGCTCGAACTCAAGATCGCACCGTCGGGCGCGGTGCTGGAATGCCGGATCGCGTCGAGCGAGCTGCGCGCGGCCGAGCTCGAGGCCAAGCTGCTCGCACGAATCCGGCAGTTCGACTTCGGCGCCAAGGACGTCGAGCAGATGGTCGTCACCTGGCCGGTGGACTTCCTGCCTTCCTGAGGCGCCGGCGCTTCGCTGTGTTGGGCGCGAGCCTCTGCGCAGGAACCTCGCGCGCGGACCCGGGATCGACCCGAATGCCCGCGCCGCTTGCATGTCCATCCGCAGCGGATGATGATTGCGCCGCCGCAGCATGCTGTGTTCGCCCATCGCGCGATGAGCATCGCCGGTCAGGAAGCGTCAACTCAGTGCGGCTCGAGAAGCCGAATCGAAGGAGGTTTCGATGTCTAGGCATGAACAATTCCGGCCGTCGCGCCGCGCTCTTCTCGCCGCGGGCGTAGCGCTGTCCGTCGCAGCCGCGCTGCAGCCGATACGGGCACTCGCGCAGGCGCCCACCGGCGCCAAGCTGCGCATCGGCGTCGTCGGCTCCGGCCACATCGGCAGCACGATCGGCAGCCTGTGGGTCAAGGCGGGTCATCCGGTGATGTTCTCGTCGCGCCACCCGGAAGAGTTGAAAGACCTGGCAGCGGGCCTAGGCCCGCTGGCCAGCGCGGGCACAGTGGCGCAGGCGATAGCCTTCGGCGACGTGGTCTTCTTCGCCGTACCCTATGGCGCGCTGGCGCAGCTCGGCCAGGAGAACGCCGCCGCGATCAATGGCAAGGTCGTGCTCGACGCCTGCAACGCCGTCGCCGCGCGCGACGGGGTCATCGCGGACGAGGTGGAGAAGAACGGCGTAGGCGTCACGTCGCAGAAGCTCCTGCCTGGAACAAGGCTGGTGCGGGCGTTCAACACGATGTCGTACACGATCTTCGCGCGTGAGGCGAATCGTGCGGATCCGAAGCTCGCGATCCCGATCGCTGGCGACGACGCGGCGGCAGTGCAGGTGGCCGCTGGGCTGGTGCGCGACGCCGGCTTCGAACCGGTGATCGTCGGCACGCTCGCCGATGCACGCCGGTTCCAGCGCGGCGGCCCGGGCTACGGTCAGTCGGTGAGCGCTGCCGAACTCAAGCAGACGCTGTCGCTGCCGCGATGACGCGCCTCGAGCGCTGGCTGCAGCGCGCGGTGCCCGCCACGCCGGCTGAGCGTGCGGCGGCGCTGTGGTCGTTCGCCTATTTCTTCGCCCTTCTCGCGGGGTACTACGTGCTGCGGCCGCTGCGCGACCAGATGGGCATCGCCGGCGGTGTCAAGGCGTTACCGTGGATGTTCACTGCGACCTTCGTCACGCTGCTCGCCGCGCAGCCGATCTACGGCGCGCTGGTGGCGAGGCTGCCGCGCGCCAGGTTCATCCCCATCGTCTATCACTTCTTCGTCGCCAATCTGGCGCTGTTCTGGGTCTTGCTGACGCTAGGCGGCGAACCGGTGATCGTGGCGCGCGTCTTCTTCGTCTGGGTCAGCGTATTCAACCTGTTTGCCGTCGCGGTGTTCTGGTCGTTCATGGCCGACCTCTTCAGCAGCGAACAGGGCAAGCGCCTATTCGGCTTCATCGGTGCCGGCGGCACGGCCGGCGGCCTGCTCGGACCGGCGATCACGATCGGGCTCTCGGTGCCGCTAGGCCCGGCCAACCTGCTGCTGGTCGCCATCGTGTTCCTCGAACTCGCGGTGCTGTGCGTGTACCGCCTCGAGCGCAGCGCCGGTGCGCCGCAAGGCCCGCAGCGCGCCGAGAAGCGCGTCGGCGGCACGGCCTTCGCCGCGCTGCCCGAGCTGATCCGCTCGCCTTACCTGCTCGGCGTCGCGGCGTGGGTCAGCCTGCTGTCGTTCGGTGCGACGATCCTGTACTTCGCGCAGGCCCATGTCGTCGCCGCGGCGGTTCGCGGCGCGGGCGAACAGACGCGGATCTTCGCCAGCATCGACCTTGCCGTCGGGTTGCTGACGCTGGCGACGCAGGTCTTCGCCACCGGGCACTTGCTCAAGCGCTTCGGCACCGGCGTCGCGGCCGGTGCGCTGCCGGCGGTGTACGTCGTCGGCTTTGCCGTGCTGGCGCTCGCGCCCGGGCTCGCCGTCGTGCTGGTGTTCCAGGTCGTGCAGCGCTGGATGAACTTCGCGATCGCCAACCCGGCGCGACAGGTGTTCTTCACCGTCGTCGCGCGCGAGGAGAAGTACAAGGCGAAGAACCTGATCG